>WNFC01000366.1_pt1 | contig 44542 bp, 37 predicted proteins | sample 5400541 | NCBI WGS metagenome assembly WNFC01 (sample SAMN13153342, study PRJNA577476) | soil metagenome | isolation source: 120 cm saprolite under Douglas fir tree site 2 hole 2 replicate 1 | place: USA:California | collected 2015-04-18 | reverse complement strand
TCGAAGTCGTCGCCCACCGCCTCGCCGATGGTGCCCTCGTTGGCCTGCTTGAGCGACAGGCTGATCCGGCGCCGGTCCAGGTCGATGTCGATGATCTTGACGAAGATCTCGTCGCCCACCTGGACGACCTGCTCCGGGATCTCCACGTGCCGGTCGGCCAGTTCGGAGATGTGCACCAGGCCCTCGATGCCCTCCTCGACCCGGACGAACGCGCCGAACGGGACGAGCTTGGTGACCCGGCCGGGGACGACCTGCCCGATCTGGTGGGTCCGCGCGAACTGCTGCCACGGGTCTTCCTGGGTGGACTTCAGCGACAGCGAGACGCGCTCGCGGTCCATGTCCACGTCCAGCACCTCGACGGTGACCTCCTGGCCGACCTCGACGACCTCGCCCGGATGGTCGATGTGCTTCCAGGACAGCTCGGACACGTGCACCAGGCCGTCCACGCCGCCCAGGTCGACGAACGCGCCGAAGTTGACGATCGAGGACACGACGCCCTTGCGGATCTGGCCCTTGGACAGGGTGTTGAGGAAGGTGTGGCGGACTTCGGACTGGGTCTGCTCGAGCCACGCGCGCCGGGACAGCACCACGTTGTTGCGGTTCTTGTCCAGCTCGATGATCTTGGCTTCGATCTCCTTGCCTACGTAAGGCTGCAGGTCGCGGACCCGGCGCATTTCCACCAGCGAGGCGGGCAGGAAGCCGCGCAGCCCGATGTCGAGGATCAGGCCGCCCTTGACGACCTCGATCACCGTGCCGGTGACCACGCCGTCCTCTTCCTTGATCTTCTCGATCGTGCCCCAGGCGCGCTCGTACTGCGCCCGCTTCTTGGACAGGATCAGCCGGCCTTCCTTGTCCTCCTTCTGCAGGACAAGGGCCTCGATGTGCTCGCCGGTGTGGACTACGTCGTGCGGGTCGACGTCATGCTTGATGGACAGTTCGCGGGACGGAATCACGCCTTCTGTCTTGTAGCCGATATCGAGCAAGACCTCGTCTCGGTCGACCTTGACGACTGTTCCTTCGACGATGTCACCGTCGTTGAAATACTTGATGGTTTCGTCGATCGCGGCGAGGAATGCCTCCTCGGACCCGATGTCGTTGACCGCCACCTTGGGGGTCGAGTGGGCTTGCGTGCTGCTCGTCATGTGTGGGTTGGCTCCGGATGCGGACAGGGAAAGTTATGGACACGCCGGTAACCGTGCAGGTGACCAGGATTCACAGGACTTACCGGAACCAGCCCGGGGGGGCCAGCCACGGCACGCCCGGCGGGCCGCCAGCCCGGTCACGTGACGTGATGTCACGTGACCATGGCGGAACGCACGAGGACACGGCGCAGCGTTCAGCTTATGAGAGTAAACCTGGAGGGTCAATTAAGACCGGCCACAATACGGCCTCAGTCTGTTGTCTCAATGTGGCTCAGTGCGCCGCTTCGGCCCAGCTTCGCCCGGTCCCGACCGATACATCAAGCGGCACCCGCAGCGAGGCGGCGCCCGCCATCGCGGCGCAGACCAGGTCGCGGGCGGCGTCGAACTCGCCCGGCGCCACCTCGATGATGAGCTCGTCGTGCACCTGCAGCAGCATCCGGGAGCGCAGCCCGGCCGCCGCCAGCGAACCGTCCACGGCCAGCATCGCGACCTTGATCACGTCCGCGGCCGAACCCTGGATCGGCGCGTTCAGCGCCATCCGTTCGGCCATCTCCCGGCGCTGCCGGTTGTCCGAGGTCAAGTCGGGCAGGTACCGGCGGCGGCCCATCATGGTGGCGGTGTAGCCGTCCATCCTGGCCCGCGAGACCACCTCGTGCAGGTAGTCCCGGACGCCGCCGAACTCCTTGAAGTACTCCTCCATCAGCCCGCGCGCCTCATCGGGCGTGATGCGCAGCTGCTGGGACAGCCCGTAGGCGGAAAGACCGTAGGCCAGGCCGTAGTTCATCGCCTTGATCTTGGCCCGCAGCTCGGGGCCCACCTCCGCGGGCGGCAAGCCGAACACCCGGGAGGCCGTGGCCGCGTGGAAATCATGCCCCGACTCGAACGCCGCGATCAGCGCCTCGTCGCCGGACAGGTGCGCCATGATCCGCAGCTCGATCTGGCTGTAATCCGCGGAGAGCAGGCACTCGTAGCCCGGGCCGACCACGAAGCCCAGCCGGATCTGGCGGCCAAGCTCGCTGCGGATGGGAATGTTCTGCAGGTTCGGATCGGTGGAGGACAGCCGGCCGGTGGCCGCGACCGTCTGGTTGAACGTGGTGTGGATCCGGCCGTCCTCGCCGGCCATCGGGATCAGCGAGTCCACGATCGACATCAGCTTGGCCACGTCGCGATGGCGCAGCAGGTGCTCAAGGACCGGGTGGCCGGTCTGCGCGAGCAGGCTGGTGAGGGCCTCGGAGTCGGTGGTGTACCCGGTCTTGATCCGCTTGGTCTTGGGCAGGCCGAGCTCGTTGAAGAGCACTTCCTGCAGCTGCTTGGGCGAGCCGAGGTTGAACTCGTGCCCGGTGACCGCGTACGCGGCCTGCTCGGCCGCCTTGACCTCGCCGTGCAGCGTCGCGGACATCGCCGCGAAGTGCTCGGTGTCCGCGCCGATCCCGGTGCGCTCCATCTTGGCCAGCACGTCGACCAGCGGCAGCTCGAGCTCGCGCAGCAGCGCCACCGACTCGCGCCGGTCCAGGTCTTCCTCCAGGGCCGCGGCCAGCTCCAGTGTGGCCTGGGCGCGCAGCACCAGGGCGGCCGCCGCGTCGCGCTCGCCGGAACCGTCCAGCGTCAGCTGGCCGCCTTCGGGCTCCTCGCGCAGCTCCTTGCCCAGGTAGCGCAGCGCCAGGTCGGCCAGGTCAAACGTGCGCTGGCCGGGCAGCGCCAGGTAGGCGGCCAGCGCCGTGTCGCAGGACAGGCCGGCCAGCGGCAGGCCGCGGGCCGCGAACGCGTGCATCGGACCCTTGGCGTCGTGCAGCACCTTCGGATGCGCGGCGTCGGCCAGCCAGGCGGCAAGCGCCTGCTCGTCCGCCTCGGTGAGCTCGGCTGGGTCGATGTAGGCCCCATGACCGTCCGGAGCGGCTATCGCCAGCCCGGTCACGTTGCCTGTTCCGCGCCCCCACGTTCCGGTCAGCGATAGCCCAGCCCGTTCGGCAGAAGAATGGGCGGCCAGCCACGCGCTGACCTGATCCGGTCCGAGCAGGTCGGTCACCACCTCGAACGCCGCTTTTTCCGGCCGGGCGGCGGCCGAGGTGCCGAGCGGGGCGTCGGGGTCGGAGCCGATCGCGCCGATGAGGCCGTGCGGCAGCGTCTGGTAGAGGCGCTCGCGGAGCACCTTGAACTGGAGCGTGTCGAAAAGCTGGTGGATCTTCTCCCGGTCCCAGGCCACCGGCAGCAGGTCGCCGGGCACGGCGCCGACGGTCTCGGCGGGCATGTCGGTGAGCAGCGCGGTGAGCTGGCGGTTGCGCAGCACGTTGCCGAGGTGCTCGCGCAGCGCGTCGCCGGCCCTGCCCTTGACCTCGTCCACCCGGTCGACCAGGGCCTGCAGCGAGCCGAACTCCGCGATCCACTTGGTCGCGGTCTTCTCCCCCACCCCGGGGATGCCGGGCAGGTTGTCGCTCGGGTCGCCGCGCAGCGCCGCGAAGTCGGGGTACTGCACCGGGGAGAGCCCGTACTTCTCGGTCACCGTCACCGGGGTGAAGCGGGTCATCTCGGTGATGCCGCGCCTGGTCATCAGTACCGTCACCCGGTCCGAGACCAGCTGCAGCACGTCGCGGTCGCCGCTGACGATCAGGACGTCCATGTCCCCGGCAGCGGCCTGCGTGGCCAGCGTGGCGATGATGTCGTCGGCCTCGTAGCCCGCCGCCGACAGCCGCTTGATGCCGAGCGCGTCGAGCACCTCGAAGATCAGGCTGAGCTGGCTGCGGAAGTCGTCCGGTGTCTGCTGGCGTTTGGCCTTGTACTCGACGTACTGCTCGTGCCTGAACGTCGGCTCGCCCCGGTCGAACGCGACCGCGACGTGCGTTGGCTTCTCGTCCCGCAGCACGTTGATGAGCATCGCGGTGAACCCGTACACGGCGTTGGTCGGCTGCCCGGTGGTGGTGGAGAAGTTCTCGATCGGCAGCGCGAAGAATGCCCGGTAGGCCAGCGAGTGACCGTCAAGCAGCAGCAACCGGTCCTGGCTCGTTACTTGTGTCGCCACGTTCCGATCCTATGGTCCGAACGGGCCGCGGTGTCCCCGTCCGCCACCTGCGTGCGGCACGTGGCGTACGGAGACCCCGGGTTAAACGGTGTTTACGAGGAGAAGGCGAAGATGGTGGTCGAGGTGAAGGTCTGGCCTGCCGCCAGCACGGTGGACGGGAAGTTGGACTGGTTGGGCGAGTTCGGGAAGTGCTGGGTCTCGAACGTGTACGCCTGGGTCTGGCGGTAGATGTGGCCGCTGATGCCCACCAGGGTGCCGTTGAGGAAGTTGCTGGTGTAGAACTGCACGCCCGGCTCGTCGGTCCAGACGGTCAGCTTCCGCTCGCTAACCGGGTCAAGCGCGGTTGCGGCCAGGGTGAGGCTGTGGAACTTCGGGCCCGTCGTGTTCAGGACCCAGTTGTGGTCGAAGCCGTGCGCGGCCAGCAGCTGCTGGCAGGCCAGGGTGTTGATTCCTGCTGTGCAGTCCGTGATCGACGGGCGGATCGGCTTCGGGGTGTTGAAGTCGAACGGGGTGCCCGCGACCGGGGCGAGGACGCCGGTCGGGATCAGGTTGGCGTCCGTGGGGGTGAAAGTGTTCGCGTTGATCCGGATGACCTGTTTCCCGGCGTCGCCCGAGGCCTCGCCGGCCAGGTTGAAGTAGGTGTGGTTGGTCAGGTTGACGACCGTCGACAAGGACTTGTCGTCGTTGTGCGCCTTGTAGCGGATCCAGAACCGGTTGTGGTTGTCCAGCGTGAAGGTGACCGACACGGTGAGCTGGGCCGGGTAGCCGGTGCACTTCGTCGGGGTGGCCGACGGGATGGCGCAGTCCGGCTCGTACACCTTGGTGCCAGGCAGCAGGCCGCTGCCCTCGTCGCCGTTCGGGCTGACCAGCTTCATGGTCACGGACACGCTGCTCCCGGTCTTCACCGGGGGCGACGGCACGTGCCAGATATGGTTGCCGAAGCCGACGAAGCCGCCGTGCAAGCTGTTCGGCCCGTTGTTGACGGGCAGCGTGTAGGTGGTGCCGTTGAGCTTGAACGAGCCCTTCGCGATGCGGTTGGCGTAGCGGCCGACGGTCTCGCCGAAGTAGGGTCCGCCGAAGTTCGGCGACGTCGGCGGCGGGCTGTCGAAGGTCACGTAGTCGTTCAGGGTCGCGAAACCGAGCGCGACGTTAGCCATGTGGCCGTGCTCGTCAGGGACCCTGATCGACTGGGTGATGGCGCCGTAGGTGAGAAGCCTGACCTGCATGCCGTGGCAGTTGGTCAGCGTATACCGGAACGTCTGCTCCGGAGTGCTGCTGAACGGAGTGTCCGCCACAGGCGCGCCGAAGGGTTCCACCGTAATTGTGGGCCTGCAGTCGCCGTTCGAGGACGATGCGGATGCGCTGCTCGCGGCGACCACGCCGGCCCCGCCGACCGCAATCGCCACCATGGCGGCCAGCCCGATGCTGGTCCGCCAGCGGAGACGTCGCTGTCTTCCGATCTCGCGCATGATGCGCTCCCTTCCTAAACAGGTTCCAACCTGAATTGTGAGCGTTAACACAACCCAAGTCACCCCTTACTACACAGAAATGTGACCGAATCTGGGCTGTCAGGTGATCTTCAGCTTTGTTGGGGTGGCTGCGGCGTGCGGGTTCGTTGGCTTCGGGTGCCCTTGTGGGGAGCCGTCAGGCACATGGCACCCTTGACGTGGGCGAAGCGAGCGGAGGTACGGATGGAGCAGGAGATGCTGGACAGGATCGTCGCGGTGACGACCGCGGAGGGCGCACGGCGGCCGGACGCTGGCCACGTATGAGATCGTGATTACCGACATGGCCGGGCACCGGGTGTGCACATCGCGGCTTACCTGCCTGATCAGGGACCAAGTACCCGGACGCAAGGCCAACGGCATCGATCCCGTACGTGAACAGGGAGTGATCGGCAGCTGACCTCGCCCGGCCCGGCAGACGGTTCGCTTTTGCACCACGAGGCAGCGGGTCGCTAACGTGGTGACGGCGGGCCCGGGGGGTCCAAGTAGATAACGTGTCGGCCGGGGAAGGCGGACACGGCACCAACGGCCCCCCGGGTTCTCGCTTTCAGGGGCCAGCGCACCTTCAGGGCCAGCCCAGCGCGCTCAGGGCTGCGGCTGCGGCGTTTCCGCGGGAACGCGCATGCTGCCCTCGATCACGGCCTCGGCCACCTTGCGCATCGTCAGGCGGCGGTCCATCGAGGTCTTCTGGATCCAGCGGAAGGCTTCGGGCTCGCTCAGCCCGTGTTCGGACTGGAGCAGGCCCTTGGCCCGGTCGAGCAGCTTGCGGACTTCGAGCCGCTCGCGCAGCGTGCCGATCTCGGTGTCAAGCGCGCGGATCTCGGCGAACCGGCTGACCGCCATCTCGATGGCCGGCACCAGGTCGGCCTTGGTGAACGGCTTGACCAGGTACGCCATCGCGCCGGCGTCGCGGGCCCGCTCCACCAGCTCGCGCTGCGAGAACGCGGTCAGGATGACGACGGGCGCGATCCGCTCGGCGGCGATCCGCTCGGCCGCGGAGATCCCGTCGAGGACCGGCATCTTGATGTCGAGGATGGCCAGATCCGGTCGCAGCGTCGTGACGTGCTCGACGGCCGACTCGCCGTCGCCCGCCTCGGCGACGACCGAATAGCCTTCTTCTTCCAGCATCTCCTTGAGGTCGAGGCGGATCAGGGCCTCGTCCTCGGCGATGACGACACGCAACGGGTTCTGGCTCACGCTGACGAGCCTACCGTCACCAGGTAGATTGTCATCATGCTGCTCCCCTTCGGCGAGCTGCGCCCCGGTACGCCAACGGTAGAGCGTGCGGCCTCAAAAACCGTAAAGTGTGGGTTCGAATCCCACCCGGGGCACCGCAGAATGCAGATTTGCCAGCTCAGGATTGTCAGTGTCGCCTGTCATACTGTAATTATGTACAGCTCTGACGTACGTCGTCATGCGATGGCTCTCATGGGACGCGGGATTAGTCTCCGAAGTGATGAGCCGCTCCCGGCACTGGCCGTGTCTCTTCCCGCAGCATGGGCCGGGCAGGAAACACATGCGCAAGATCGAGCTGCAACCATGGCAGCAAACCATCGTGATGGCGAATCCTGGCCGCTTTGCCCGTGGGCTATTCCACTCGGACGGTTATCGCGGGATTAACCGGGTACGAGCACAGCTCACGGACGGCGACCACTGGTATGAGTATGCGCGATATCTGTTTACTAACGAATCCAGAGATATTCTCCGGCTGTGCGGTGAGACTCTGGATCAGCTCGGGGTCGACTGGCGCTTCTCCCGGCGCAACGCCATATCCGTGGCCCGGCGCGAGGCGGTGGCGCGGCTCGGCGAGTTCGTAGGCCCCAAGTACTGAGGGTGTCAGGGTGTCTCGGGCCCGAGGTAGGGGATCAGGACGGCGGTGATGTTGTCGGCGCCGCCGGCGTCGACCGCGAACTTCACCATGTCGGTGGCAGCGCCCAGCGGGTCGGTCAGGGCCTTGGGCAGCGCGAGCGCGGCGAGGTCGGCGGCCTCGGGCAGGTAGTTCCACAGGCCGTCGGAGCACATGAGCAGGGCTCCCGACCCGGGCGGCGTGTACTGTTCGACGTGCGCGGCGCGATCGGGGTCGTCGGCCAGATCCGCGGCCTCCCCGCCTAGCCAGCGGGTCAGCACGTGCGCGTGCGGCGAGGCCATCGCCGCAGCCTCGTTGGCCAGGCCGGCCGCGACCATTCCCCCGGCCACCGAGTCATCCCGGGTGAGCAGCCGGGACTCGGACGCCGGCTCGGCCAGCCAGTAGGCGCGGCTGTCGCCCAGCCAGCACAAGGTCACCTCATAGCCACTGGCCACGGCGGACACGAAGGTGGTGGCCGACGTATCTCCTGTGGGTCCCTGCAGGGCCGCCACTGACCGGCGCGCCGCGGCCACGGAGGCCAGCGAGGCCGCGGCCAGATCCTCACCCGCGTGCACCGCGGCCACCAATACCGGCAGCGCGGCCTGCGCGGCCGCCTGCGACGCCTCGTCGGGGCGGGCCGAGGAAGAGACGCCATCGCAGACCACGGCGACCACCGCCGGACCGTCCGGCGCCTGCTCGGCGGCCAGGGCCATCGCGTCCTCGTTGCGGTGATGCCGCAGGCCCTTGTCGCTGACGCCGGCAGCGGGACCAAGGTCGACCTCGGCATGGTCTCGCGACGACGGGTTGGTGATCATGTGCATACGTTAGTGCCTGGGATCGCCCGTCGTTATATGCCGATGCCCTACTCCTGGTGGAGATTTTCCTAACCCCGGTGCACGGTGATCGCGGTCCAGGCGCCGAGGTTGATGCGGTCGCCGTCATGCAGGGGCACCTGGTCCCCGATCCCTATCTCGGAGCCGTTCACGAGCGTGCCGTTGGCCGAACCCGGGTCGAGCACGGCCCAGTTGCCGTCCGGCGTCGCGATCAGGACCGCGTGCAGCCGGCTGATGCCCGGGTCGGCGGGCGGCCCGGTCAGGTCGATCTCCGGCGCCAGGCCGCGCGACACGCTGCGTCGCCCGATCCGCATCTGGTTCCCGACGAGCTGGAAACGCCGTTCGGCGCAGTAGGAGGGGAACGCCACGGCGGCGCCTTCCGGCCCGGTGAGCGCCTGGACCCGCTCGTAGTAGGCGCGGTCCGCCGCCACCACCACGGTCCAGGTGGCCTGCGGGTAAGGGAACGAGGACATCGATGGCGTGGTCGGGCCCGGGGCCGGGGACACGGGCGGGGTGGACGCGACTGAAGGGATCGGAGGGACTGAGGGGGCTGGAGGGGCCCAGGAGGTGGGAGGGACCGAAGGGGAGGGAGGGATTGAGGAGGGAGGGATTGAGGGGGCAGGACCAGTGGGGATGGCGGGGGTGAAGCTGGGGGCGCTGAAGTTGAAGCCGCAGGCTTCGCAGAACTGGCCGGTCCTAGGGGTGCCGCAGCGGGGGCAAGGTTCGGCGGGAGCGGCCGCGGGGCCGGGCCAGGGGGACGCGCCGGTGGCCCCACGAGACGGGCCCGTGGCCGCGGCAGACGGGCCCGTGGCCCCGGCAGACGGGCCCGTGGCCCCGGCAGATGGGCCGGTGGCCGCGGGAGACGGGCCGGTGGCGGGGCTGCCGCCGATGCGCATGCCGCATACGTCGCAGAAGTCATCGCTCGCCGAGTCATGCCCGCTGGGACAGACCGCCATCGCCGCCTCCTCCCCGCTCGCTATTTCTTCACCCGGACCGTCTTGGTCGACCGGGTGTCGAGGGCCATCTCGTCGGCGTCCTCGACCTTCTTCTTCAGCCGGACCGTGCCGGATTCCACATCGACCACGTCTACCACCTTGGCCAGCAGCTTGGCGGTGTCCTCGTTGCCTGACTGGTGCGCCAGCGCGACGGCCCGGCCGAGCTTAGCCGTCGCGGTCTCCTCATCGCCTTGCTTGCGGGCCTCCAGGCCCTCCTGGATGGCGGCGGCGAGTTCGGCCTGGCCCGTGTAGTGCGCCACCCGCTGGTTGATCTTGGTGGATAGCGCCTCGTCATCGGTCCAGATCGCGCGGACGAGCCCCTGCGCGAGGACCTCGGTGCCGGACGGCGAGCTCGCGACCAGGCTGATCCGCGCGGCCAGCATCTCCTGGCCGACGCCCGCCGGGTTGACCTCCACGCCGATGTGATAGTCGCGGCTCTCCCCCGGTCCCCACGCCCCGGTCGGGTAGTCGCCCGCCTGGGGGCCCGACGGCGTTCGCCTGCCGGTCAGGTCCTCGACCGCGGGCGCCACCTGTTTGACGAACCGGACCGTGGCGTGCTGCGGCGTCCACACTCTCAGTGCCACGTCCGCGACCTGCTTGCCCATCGCCTTCTCCATCATGGCCGCGAAGTCGGCGGCCAGCCCGGCCGGGTCGGGCACGATGTCCACCGTGCCGAGCAGCGCGGTCGAAACCGTGCGCAGCTCGCTGACCTCCCAGTCGGTGCCCACGCCGCGGCAGTCGCAGCTGAACACGCCCTCACACTGGCTGAGCGCCGCCGCGAGCTGGGCGGGGGTCTCATGCTGGTTCTTGCCGTCGGTGAGCAAGATGGCGTGTCGCAGCTGTGCCGGGTAGCCCGCGAAGATCTGCCGGGCCAGCCCCAGCCACTGCCCGATCGCGGTGCCCCCGTTCGCCCGCAGCCCTGTCACCGCCTGCCTGGCGGCGGCCCGCGACGCCGCGTTCGCGACCGCCATGCTCCCGTCCGGCGGGAAGACTGGCCACGCGGTGCTGGTGCCCGCGACGACCGCGAACCCCACGCCGTCGCGGACCACGTCGATCGCGGCGGCGGTGGCGGCCCGCGCCTGGGTCATCTTGGTCTGCGGGTAGTCCATCGACCCGGAGCAGTCGATGATGATGATCTCCGCACTGCCGCCCGCGCCCCCGGCGGGGGCCGCGACGGCATCCGCGCCGGACGTCACGGTGACGACGGCGCTCACGTCGCGGCCGCCTTCGGGCAGGAACTGGTTCTGGTCGACGTCGACGGTGAAGCCGGACTCGGTCATCGCGGGATTCTCCTCGCTAACGGCGCCGGCCGCACCAGCGGGAACGGGACCAGCACGATCGTGATGTTGTCCATGCCGCCGGCGTCCAGGGCGAACTTCAGCAGCGCGTCGGCGGCGGCCGACGGGTCATGGAACGCGGCCGGGAGCGCGAGCTCGGCCAGGCCTGCCGCCTCGGGCCGGTAGTTCCACAGCCCGTCGGAACAGACCAGCACGACACCGCGTCCCGGCGGCTCGAACCGCGTGACGTGCGGCTGCGCCGTGTCCACGTCGGCGCCGAGCCAGCGGGTGATCACGTGGGCCTGCGGGGAGGCCATGGCCTCGGCCTCGGTCAGCTCGCCCTGGGCGACCATCTCCTCGGCGAGCGAGTCGTCCATGGTCAGGCGCTCGGCGTCGGATTCAGTGGCCAGCCAGTAGGCGCGGCTGTCACCGAGCCAGCAGACCGTGACCGCGTCCGCGCCGATGATCACCGAGATGTAGGTGGCCGACGGCGCGCGGGACGGCGAGCCCAAGATGGCCATGGCCTCGTGGGCCTGGCGCACCGCCGCCACGGACGCCTCATCCGGGTCGTCGCCGCGCCTGATCGAGGTGAGCAGCATCCGCACCGCCGCCTGCGCCCCGGTCAGCGACGCCTCGTCCGGGCGAGGCGAGGACGACACCCCGTCGCAGACCACGGCGATCGCCACCGGCCCGGCCGGGGTTTCCGTGGTCGCCAGGGCCATCGCGTCCTCGTTGCGCGGATGCCGCAGGCCGCGGTCGGTCACCCCGGCCAGCAGCTCGAGGTTGAGCTCGACGTGGTCGCGGCCGGACGGCACCTTGCGGCCGCACGACTCGCAGTAGCCCTCGGCGCTGATCGCGCCGGGCGGGGCCGACTCGTCCAGCGAGCACACCAGGCACTGCGCCGTGTACCCGGGGGTTCCGGTGCTGCTGAGCGGCGGGACGAGCTCGGTCCCGCATGACTCGCAGAAGCTGTCCACGGCGCCGGAAGGCTCGCCGCAGGTGGGGCAGGTAAGTCCCGTGTTGCTATCGTGCACCAGGCCATCATCCAGGGGAAAGGCCGTCATGTCAGCGTCCGGCGCCGGATTGCTTGGCCATGTCGGCAAGTTCGGCTGAGTGCAGGTCACCGCGGCGGCACCTCTAGGACGGCCTGCTGGTAGCCGGCCACCGCGGCGGCCGCCGCGTCCAGGTCGCAGGGCGCCGTCCAGAGCAGGTCACGAGCCCGGTCGTAACGTTCGGCCAGGCCGGGGTCTTCGGCCGCGCCGAGCCGGGCGGCCTTGGCCTTGTAGGCGCCGAGCAGTCCGCGCAGCTCGTCACGTTTAGCCATGAGTGCCACCACAGCCCGTTCGGCCTCCTTGAATCTAGCCGTCGCGGCGGCCAGCTCGCGGTCGAGGAGATCCAGCTCAGACCCGAGGCGGGTCCACCGGCCGCCGGCCAGCAGCGTGTCCAGATCGGCCAGCCGGGCGGACAGGTCGGCGACGTCGGCGGGCTCGGGCGGCAGCGCCCCGGCGGCGATCTTCGCGGCGGCCTGCCGCCAGGCGGTGACAGCGTCCTCGCGCGTCGACCGGGCCGTCGCGGCGGCCGCCGCCACCTCGGCGATGCGCCGGCGGGCGTCGTCCCCCAGCCGGACGAGCTCGTCGACCCCGGCCGCGGCGGCGGCGACCCGCCCCTGGAGCCGGTCGGCCTCTGAGGTATCAACCGCGGCGCCACCCTGCCCTGAACGACCCTGCCCCGAATGACCCAGCCACAACGCCAGCGGGTCGGAGTTCAGCGTGTCGCGCAGGCGGGCCAGCGTGCCCTGGGCGGCGGCCAGGTTGCCGGTCAGCGCCTCGTCCCCGAGCGAGGCGGCCAGCGGCGTCACCCGGGCCAGCTCGGCGGCGGCCGTGTCCAGCCGGCCCGCCACCTCGGTCCACACCTGCTCCGCGGCGGAAACCACCTCGGTCACGGCGGCGAAGGCGCCGCGCATCCGGGCCACCGCCGTGGCCAGGGTCAGCTCCTCGCGGCCGGTGTCGGCGAGATCGCGGCCGGCCAGCGGGGCAGGCCCGGAGGCCAGCTGAACCGAGCGCCCGGCGAGCAGCGCGGTGAGCGCCGCGAGCTCCCGCGGGCCGAGGTGCCTGGTGACCGCCTCGGCGGCCTGGTCGACCACGGCCGAATACGCCGAGTAGACCTGCCACAAGGTGGCCAGCGTGACCGCCGTCGCGTCCCAGCGCCGTTTCGTTTCGCCGGTGAGCTCGGCCCCGGCCAGCAGCTGCTTGCCGAAGCTGGCGTCGAGCTCGAGCAGGTTGGCCTGGATCGCGTCGCGCTCGCTGACCGCCGCGTTGACCGCGGCGGCGGCCTGGTCCCTGGTCAGCACCGGCATGTTCGCCGTCACGACCAGGTCCTCGGTCGGATGGCATTGGCCATGTCGACCAGCTCGATCCGGCGGCCGCGGTCCGATGTCAGCCGGGCCAGCGCGCGGTAGCCGCGTTCCAGGCCGAGGCGCAGCGCACGCTCGTTCGGCTCGCAGCCGAGGATGAGACCGTCACCTGAGGCGTGCCGCCCGGAACCGGGTGCCTGCCCGGAACCAGGTGCCTGCCCGGAACTGGCCCAGCCGAGGGCCGCGCGCAGGATCTCCACGGTGAGCCGCTGGCGGCGCGCCTCGTCCAGGGCCAGCCGGCCCAGACGGCCATCGGCCTGCCGCAAGTCATCGCCGGTCGCCCCGGGCGACACCAGGATCCGGACCGCGGCGATCTGTGCCGCCGCGTGATGGCTCGACGTCTCCGGTACCGCTGCGAGCGCCGCGATCGCCCCGGGCCGGTCGCCCGCCGCCAGGCAGGTTCGGGCCAGGCCAAACGCGGCGCTGATGCAGGACCGGTCCACCGTCCAGACGAGCCGGAAATAACGGCTGGCCGACGCGGCGTCACCGGCGGCCTCCGCCGCGAAGGCCAGCGCGAGCTTAGGCGCGAGCTCGCCGGGCAGCTCATCGTAGACCGCGCTGAACGCGCCACCGGCCGCGGCCGCCTCGCCGGCCGCGAGCCGACGCAGGCCGTCGGTCCAGGCGATGCGCCAGTCGGACGGGTCCTCGGCGGCCAGGTCGGCGAGCGTGATCCCGGCACCGTCATAGTCGCCAGCGTCGAGCAGGGCGCGCGCCAGCGCCAGGCGGGTCTCGGCCGACCCGGCCACCTCAGCCGGCACGGTCGGGTCGCCCGAGATTGCGCTCGACAGCGCGGCGGCTCGCTGGCCGGGATCAAGCCCGGCGAATGTGGCCAGGTAACCGGCCGCCGGATCGGCCCGGTCCACCTGCGGCACCGGCATCCCCCCGATGATTTCCGCAGCCCCCGGCGCGGCCAATGCGACGCCCGCGGTATCGTCCCCGGTCCCGATCGCCTTGAGCTCGGGGCTGAACACGGTCGAGAACGCGGGTCTCGGCGTGCCGTCCGCGACGGCGAGTACCTCGCGCAGCACGCCGGTGAGCTGCTCGGCCATCTCCCCCGCCGAGCCAAAGCGCCGGTCCGGGTCCCGGTGCGTGGCCCGGCGCAGCAGCCGGGCGAACGACTCCTGCTGCGCCAGCAGCGGCACCGCATCCGGGAACGTGAACTTGTACGAGCCCTGGTAACCCTGGAACTCGAACGTGAGGACGGCCAGCGCGCGCCCGACCGTGAACAGATCCGACGATATCGACGGCCCTTCCATCCCGATCTCGGGCGCCTGGTAGCCGACGGTCCCGTAGATCGGCTCGTCGCTGTCGATCCGCCGCACCCCGCCCATGTCGATGAGCTTGAGCTGCTCCTCGGTCTGGATGACGTTGTCCGGCTTGAAGTCGCAGTACACCAGCCCCCGGTCGTGCAGGTAGCCGAGCGCGGGCACCACCTCGATCGCGTACGCGATCGCGTGCTCCACCGGCACGGACCCTCCGGAGGCCCGGGCATCCTGCAGGATCTCCTTCAGCGACTTGCCGCCGACGTACTCCATCACGATGTACCCGGCCGCCTCGCCGGTCCGGCGGTCCGCGTGCTGGACGAAGTTGTAGATGCGGACGATGTTCGGGTGCTCCACCTGAGCCAGGAACTGCCGCTCGGCGACCGCGGCCGCCATGGCGTCCGCGTCCCCGGTGTTCAGCAGCCCCTTCAGCACCACCCAGCGGTCGCTGACGTTGCGGTCGCGCGCCAGGTAGATCCAGCCGAGCCCGCCGAAGGCCAGGCAGCCGAGCACTTCGTACTGCCCGGCCACCAGGTCGCCTGGCTCCAGCTTCGGGCTGAACGAGAACTCGGTGCCGCAGTTCCGGCAGAACCCCTCGGTCAGGCCCGCCCGGCCATCGCGGCCCCGCCCGACGGGCTGGTCGCAACCGGCGCAGAAGCGCCTGTTCTCCGGCACTTGCGGGTCGGTGAGCACGGCGCTGGACGGGTCGCGGTACGGCACCGGCGGGATCTCGACCAGCCCCGCCCCGAGCCGGCCACGCGCCGACCGGCCGCTGGTCCGCCGGGACGCGCGGCCGCCCGAGGCCCGGCGGCTGACCGCCGAGCCCGGGCCGGAGGAAGCGGACCCAGTGGCCGGTATTGGCGCCGTCGCCGGCACGGCGGCCGGTGCCGGCACGGCGGCCGGTGCCGACACGGCGGCCAGCCCGCAGACCGTGCAGTATCCGTCCTCGATCGTTCCGCCGCAGCTGGTGCAGGTAGGTGTCGGCGCCATCGTTCAACCCCCGTACTGCGCGGCCGGCGGGGCGGGAACCGGGGTGCCGATCCAGTGCGCGTAACTGGCGGCCCACTGGCCGTTCGTGCGCAGTTGCTCCAGGACCGCGTTCACGAAGCGGACGAATTCCGGGTGCTGCTTCGCGATCGCCAGGCCATAGGGCTCATCGGTAAGCCGCGGCCCGACCAGCTTGGTCCACGGGTCCTGCGCGGCGAGCCCGTCCAGGATGGAGTCGTCGGTAGAGATCGCGGCCACATCGCCCTGCTGCAGCAGCACCAGGCAGTCGGTCCAGTACGGCACGGCGACCGGGGTGGCGTTGGCCGCGGCGATGACAGCGAGCGAGTCGGACCCGGTGGTCGCGCAGACCTTCTGGCCGCTGAGGCCGGCCAGGCCCCTCGCGCGAAGGCCCTGCGCCGGCGAGTTCTTCAGCACCAGGACCCGCTGGGCCGCGTCGAAGTAGACGCTGGAGAAGTCGACCTGCTGCAGCCGTGCGCAGGTGATCGTCATCGTGTGCGCCACGATGTCCACGGCGCCGGACAGCACGTCGGGTATCCGCTGGGCATCGGAGATCGCCTTGTACTCGACCTTGTCCGGGTTGCCGAAGATGGCCTGAGCCACCGCCCGGATCATGTCGATGTCGAAACCCTCGATCTGCCCGCTGAGCGGGTTGAGAAAGCCGAAGTGATAGGTGCTCTGGTCCACCCCGGCGATGAGGAAGCCGCGGGCGCGGACCTTCGCCATGAACGAGCCGGATGTCACCTGCGGCGGGCTGGACGGACGCAGGCTGCTCGCCTTCGGGTTGCACGCGGCCGCGTTCGCGGCGCCGGCCGTGCCCGGCGTGCGGGCGGCGCGGAACGCGGACGGGTGGCCTGGCGCGGCGGCGGCGGCCGCGGCGCCCAGCACGAGCGCGCAGGTCGCGAGCACCAGCAGCAGTGCGCGTGGCCAGGGGCCCCCGGCCAGCCGGGGCCGCGTGCTCACCGGTACTCCGCGAGCCGGCGGTTCAGACCCCAGGTGCAGCCTGCCACCATCACCAGCGACGCCACGATCATGCCGACGGCCAGGCCGGTGAACGCGTCGCGGCCGCCGCGGGCATGGGAGGCGAAGACGGCCTGGTGTGCGTCGATCCCCTCGCTGAGGGTCGCGGACAGCCGCGCGAATGCGGTGGCGGCGTCGCCCGTCAGGGCCGACCGCACCGCCTCAGCGTGGTGCCCGCCGTCGTCCAGCGCGCGCAGCGCCGCGTGTGCGCGGTACCAGGCCTCGGCCTCGGCGACGACGGACCCCCCACCCACCTCGGCGAGCAGCGTGCCCGGTCCCGGCCCGAGGAGCTTCTGCTGGGCAAGGAAGTCATGCTGGTAGGAGTCGTCGCCGCTGTTGTCGATCAGGGTGAGGCTCTCATCCGCGTGCGCCTGCAACGCCGCCACGTCTGCCCGGGCGAACGCCTCGGCCGGCGCGGAGCCCTGCTGCTGGGCGTACAGCAGGTCGGCCCGGCCCACGGCGAACGCACCCCCCAGCCACACCAGCGAGACGGCACCGGCCAGGGCCGCCAGCAGCAATCCGTAGTTGACCACCCGGTGGGTGTGCCGGGCCAGCCACCGCGAGGAGCGGTAGAGCACGTAGCCGATGCCCAGGGCGATCACGACCGCGACCACGACCAGCGGCAGCCCGGTCGCCTGCGCGCTGGCCGAGGTCAGCAGCCCGCTTTCCCTGGTGTAGATGTCGCTGGCCGAAGGCAGCAGGGTCCCGCGCAGCAACGTGGAGGCCTCCCGGAGGTAGGCCGCGCCGAGCGGCAGGCCGAGCCGGTTGTCGGCCCGGGCCGTCCCCACCTCGTCCGCGTAGACCGGCAGCTGCGCGGACAAGGTGGCCAGGTCGTCACCCACGGCCGAGCCGGCCGCCGACGCCTGCCTCGCCAGATGGCCGGGCAGCTGGGTCCGGGCGGCGGACGAACCGACCAGCGCGCTGGCTGCCTCGATCCGGATGGCCGCCTGGGTGATGTCGGCGTGGTAGCGCTGCCGGGCCGCGGCGGGCTCGAGCCCGCCGGCCAGGAACGCGTTCGCCGCGGTGGCATCGGCGTCCGACAGGCTCTGGTAGATCTGCTCCGCGTCGAGGCTCAGCGGCTCGCTGACCGCGACCACGTCGGCGGCCGCCGACGCGTGCTGATTAGCGGTCAGCGCGGCGAGCACGCCCCAAGCCAGGCTGAGCAGGATCAGCACGACGAGCAGCAGCCGGAGCCGGGCGGGCGTGGTCGCCGTGTCCAGGCGGGACAGCCACCAGGCGCGGCGCACCGCCGGCGCGCGGATTCGCTGGCCGGGCGAAACGCCGACGCTTGATGTCATGGGCCGACCGCCAAAACCGCTCTGGTCGCACCGGAAGTCCGGTGCCGTCTGGTTTAGTTAGTTCATACCAGAGGGCGGCCAGGCCGGGTACTCGCTGCCGCTAATCACGGTGCACGGTGATCACGGTCCATGCCCCGAGGTTGATCCGGTCACCGTCACGCAGGGGGACCAGGTCCCCTGTGGCGATCTCGCGGCCATTGAGGAACGTGCCGTTGGCCGAGCCTGGGTCGCGCACCGCCCAGCCGCCGTCCGGCCCGGCGATCAGGACCGCGTGCAGCCGGCTGATGCCCGGGTCAGCGGGCGGGCCGGCCAGATCGATCTCCGGTTCAAGATCACGTACCGCACTTCGCCGGCCGATGTGCATCTGGTTCCCGGTCAGCGGAAACCGCCGTTCGGTGTGTTGGGCCGGAAAAGCGATGGATAGTCCGCGGCGGCCCCTTACCGCCTTCATCCTGTTGTAGTAGGCGCGATCTGAGGCAACACGTACAGTCCAGGTGACCGGGGCAGGTTCGGGCAGGTCCGGGAACGGGGCGGGCGGTTCGGGCAGGTCCGCAGGCTCGGGCAAGAAAAGCGAGGCCAGTATGTCGGCCACCTGGGACTCGTCCAGTGCGGAGGGCGATTCGGAGGGTCTTGCCGGTGCGGTCGAGAGAGATTGCTCCGGCGGGACCGGGGCCGGGAGCGGGACCGGGGCCGACCGGGCCACGTGGTGCTTTCTTACCGGGCGGACCGGGCCAGGGGCCGGAATGCTCCCGATTTGCCTGCCGCAGACGTCGCAGAAGTCATCGCCAGCCGAGTCATGGCCATCCGGACATACGGCCATGGCCGCCTCCCGCCCCTGAGACCCGTAGATTCCTTAGGTCCCCTTTGACCTCAGGTTATGTGACCCCCGGGCGCGCGGCTTGAGGTTTGCAAAGTGTCTGAGAATCAGGTCAGCGGGCGGGCGGTGGATGCGATCGCGGCCGGCAGGGCGGCCGATTCCCCGTCGCCGGACAGGTACCGGTCGACAGCCGCGGCGGCGCTGCGCCCCTCGGCGATGGCCCAGACGATCAATGACTGGCCGCGGCCCATGTCTCCGGCCGCGAACACGCCGGGCACCGAGGTCGCGTACGAGCTGTCGCGGGCGACGTTGCCCCGCTGGTCGAACTCGACACCGAGGCCGGCGAGCAACCCAGGCCGTTCGGCGCCGATGAAGCCCATCGCGAGCAGCACCAGATCACAGGGCAGTTCGCGCTCGGTGCCCGGCACCGGGTCGAACCCGGCCGCGTCGGCCAGCAGCAGCGCCCGCACCCGGCCCCCGGAGTCACCGTCGTCGCCGAGGAACTCCAGCGTGGTCACCGCGTAGCTGCGCTCGCCGCCTTCCTCGTGCGCGCTGGAGACCCGGTAGATCATCGGGTAGGTGGGCCAGGGCTGGTGGCCGGGCCTGGTCGCGGGCGGGCGGGGCAGGATCTCGAGCTGGGTCACCGACGCCGCGCCCTGCCGGTGCGTGGTGCCGAGGCAGTCCGCGCCGGTGTCGCCGCCGCCGATGATGACCACGTGCCGCCCGCGGGCGCTGATGGCCGGGTCAGCCGGCTCGGCGGGGTTGGCGGCGACGGCGCGGTTGGACAGCGGCAGGTACTCCATGGCCTGGTGGATGCCGTCCAGGGACCGGCCGGGCAGCGGCAGGTCACGCGGCACCCGGGCGCCGCCGCACAGCACGACCGCATCGTAGGACGCCCGCAGCTCATCGGCGGTGATGTTGGTGCCGGCCTCGACGCCGCAGCGGAACTCGGTGCCCTCGGCCCGCATCTGATCCAGCCGCCGGTCCAGGTGCCGCTTTTCCATCTTGAACTCGGGGATGCCGTACCGCAGCAACCCGCCGGGCGCGTCGTCGCGCTCGAACACGGTCACCGCGTGCCCGGCCCGGGTGAGCTGCTGAGCCGCGGCGAGCCCGGCCGGGCCCGAGCCGATCACGGCGACCCGGCGGCCCGACAGCGACGAAGGGGGCAGCGGCACCACCCAGCCGGACGCGAACGCCCGGTCGATGATCTCCACCTCGACCTGCTTGATCGTGACGGGGTCCGCGTTGATCCCGAGCACGCAGGCGGCTTCGCACGGCGCTGGGCAAAGCCGCCCGGTGAACTCGGGAAAGTTGTTGGTGGCGTGCAGCCGGTCGGCGGCGTCCTGCCAGTCGTGCCGCCAGACCAGGTCGTTCCACTCGGGGATGAGGTTCCCCAGCGGGCAGCCGTGGTGGCAGAACGGGATGCCGCAGTCCATGCACCGGCCCGCCTGCCGTTCCAGCCGGCCGGCCGGGAACGGCTCGTACACCTCACGCCAGTCCCGCAGCCGCACGTCGACCGGGCGCCGGACCGGGATCTCGCGGGGCGTGGACAGGAAACCCTTCGGGTCAGCCATGACCACCCCTCACCCGTGCGCCGCGGCCATGACGGCCTCGTTGACGTCGCGGCCCTCGCGCTCGGCCTGTGAGGCGGCGGACAGCACCCGCTTGTAGTCCTTCGGCATGACCTTGGTGAACCGGCCTGGGTCCCAGTCCGCGAGCAGCCGGGCCGCGACGCCCGAACCCGTTTCGGCGTGATGGCGTTCCACTATCTCGCGCAGGAACTTGCCGTCCTCCTCCGGATCCACCTGATCCAGGTCGACCATCTCAATGTTCACCCGGATCTGAAGCAGGTCGAGCACGTAGGCGATGCCGCCGGACATGCCGGCCGCGAAGTTCCGGCCGACCGGGCCGAGGATGACGACCCGGCCGCCGGTCATGTACTCGCAGCCGTGGTCGCCAGTGCCCTCGGCGATCGCGAGCGCGCCGGAGTTCCGCACGCAGAACCGCTCGCCCACGATGCCGCGGAGGAAGATCTCGCCGCCGGTGGCACCGTAGCCGATCACGTTGCCCGCGATGACCTGTTCCTCGGCGGCGAACATGGCTTCCTGCGGGGGCCTTATGATCAGGCGCCCGCCGGACAGGCCCTTGCCCAGGTAGTCGTTGGCGTCGCCGTCGAGCCGCAGCGTGATGCCGCGCGGCAGGAAGGCACCAAACGACTGGCCGGCCGACCCGCGGAACGAGATGTCGATCGTGTCCTCGGGCAGCCCTTCGCCGCCCCAGCGCCTGGTCACCTCGTAGCCGAGCATGGTGCCCACGGTCCGGTTGACGTTCCTGATCGGCAGGTCGAGCCGGACCGGGCGGCCGTCGGCGAGCGCGCCCTCGGCGAGCTGGATGAGCGTGTTGTCCAGCGCCTTGTCCAGGCCGTGGTCCTGGCTCTGCTTACAGGTCAGGGCGGCGCCGTCGGGCAGCGGGGGTACGTAGAGCACGCGGGACAGGTCGAGGCCGGAGGCCTTCCAGTGCTCCACCGCCAGCGCGGCGTCGAGCAGGTCCACCCGGCCGATGATCTCCTCCAGGCTGCGGAACCCGAGCCGGGCCAGATACTCCCTGACCTCTTCGGCGACGAACTCGAAGAAGTTCACCACGAACTCAGGTCTACCGTTGAACCGGGCCCGCAGCTGCGGGTTCTGGGTGGCCACGCCGACCGGGCAGGTGTCCAGGTGGCAGACCCGCATCATGATGCAGCCCGAGACGACCAGCGGCGCGCTGGCGAAGCCGAACTCCTCCGCGCCGAGCAGCGCGGCGATGATCACGTCCCGGCCGGTCTTCAGCTGGCCGTCTGCCTGCACCACGATCCGGTCCCGGAGCTTGTTGCGCAGCAGCGTCTGCTGGGTTTCGGCCAGGCCGAGCTCCCACGGCGCGCCCGCGTGCTTGAGCGAGGTCAGCGGCGCGGCGCCGGTGCCGCCGTCGTGCCCGCTGATCAGCACCACGTCGGCGTGCGCCTTGGACACGCCGGCCGCCACCGTGCCCACGCCGACCTCGGAGACCAGCTTGACGTGCACCCGGGCCGCCGGGTTGGCGTTCTTCAGGTCGTGGATCAGCTGGGCCAGGTCCTCGATCGAGTAGATGTCGTGGTGCGGCGGCGGCGAGATCAGGCCCACGCCGGGGGTGGAGTACCGCGTCTTGGCGATCCACGGGTACACCTTGTGCCCGGGCAGCTGGCCGCCCTCTCCCGGCTTGGCGCCCTGCGCCATCTTGATCTGCAGGTCGTCGGCGTTGACCAGATACTCGCTGGTGACGCCGAACCGCCCGCTGGCGACCTGCTTGACCGCCGAGCGGCGCAGGTCGCCGTTGGCGTCAGGGATGAACCGATCCGGGTCCTCGCCGCCCTCTCCCGTGTTCGACCGGCCGCCCAGCCGGTTCATCGCGATCGCGAGGGTCTGGTGGGCTTCGGCCGAGATCGACCCGTAAGACATGGCCCCGGTCGCGAACCGCCGCACGATGCTGACCACCGATTCCACGTCATTAATCCGAACGGGCTGCGGTGCTTCGTCCCGCTTACCTGCGTCCATCCCCTCGTCGACGCCGCGGATGCGGAGCAGCCCGCGCAGCGTCATCAGCCGCCGCGACTGGTCATCGACCAGCGTGGTGTACTCCTTGAAGATCTCGTACCGGCGGCTGCGGGTCGCGTGCTGCAGCTTGAAGACCGCCTCCGGGCTGAACAGGTGCGGCTCGCCGTCGCGCCGCCACTGGTACTCACCGCCGGTGTCCAGTCGCCGGTAGGCCATCCCGGCGCTCGGGTGGGTGGCGTGGCCGGCCCGCAGCCGGATTTCCTCGGCGAGCTCGTCAAAGCTCACACCGGACAGGCGCGAGGTCGTGCCGGCGAAGCAGGTCTCGATTACTTCGGGGCCCAGCCCGATGGCCTCGAAGATCTGCGCGCCGGTGTAAGAGGCGACGGTGGACACGCCCATCTTGGACATGATCTTCAGCAGGCCCTTGCCGAGGGCCTTGAGCAGGTTGGCCTCGGCCTTTTTCTCGGTCAGCTTCGGATCCCCGGCCATGCCGCGGCGGGCCAGGTCCCGGGCCGACTCGATGGCGAGGTAGGGGTTGACCGCGGCGGCGCCGTACCCGACGAGCAGCGCCACGTGGTGGCATTCGCGCACGTCCCCGGCCTCCACGATCAGGCCGGCCTGGGTGCGCGACTTCTGCTTGATCAGGTGGTGGTGCACCGCGCCGGTCAGCAGCAGCGACGGGATAGGGATTAGGGCTGTATTTTCCCGGGGGGACGACCCCCCCAGACCCCCCCGAGACTGGGGGGACCCATCCCCCCAGACCCCCCTTGGGGGGGAGGACGAGCCCCCCGAACCCCGGGCGCGGTCGGAGAGGATGATGAGGCGGGCGCCGGCCTCGATCGCGGCCGAGACCTCGGTGCAGATCGTGGCGAGCCGGGCGCGCAGGCCGTCGCCGCCGCCGCGTGGGTCGTAGCGGCCGTCCACCAGATGCGAGGCGAACCCGGGCAGGTTCCCCCCGTCGTTGATGTGCACGATCTTGTCCAGGTCGTTGTCGCTGATAACCGGGTAGGGCAGCACGATCTGCCGGCAGGACGCCGGGACCGGCTCGAGCAGGTTCTGCTCAGGACCGGTGCTCGTGCCGAGCGAGGTGACGAGTTCTTCCCTGATCGCGTCGAGCGGCGGGTTGGTCACCTGAGCGAACAGCTGGGTGAAATAGTCGAACACCAGCCGTGGCCGTTCGGACAGCACCGCCACCGGCGTGTCGGTGCCCATCGACCCGATCGGCTCGGCTCCGGTCCGCGCCATCGGGGCCAGGATGACCCGCAGTTCCTCCTCGGTGTACCCATGCATCCGCTGCAGCGTCACCAGGTCGTACCCGCCCGCCGCTTTGTCTGCCGTTTCGGGTGCTATAACACCCGAAACGGCAGACAGACCAGGTGTGTCGGGCAGGTCGTCGAGGTGGAGGAGGCCGGCGTGCAGCCAGTCCTGGTACGGATGCTGGGCGGCGAGCTCGGCCTTGACCTCTTCGTCCTCGACGATGCGGCCGGCCACGGTGTCGGCCAGGAAGACGCGGCCCGGCTGCAGGCGGCCCTTCCTGATCACCATGGCGGGGTCGATGTCGAGCACGCCGACCTCGCTGGCCAGCACGACCAGGCCGTCGCTGGTCACCCAGTACCGGCCGGGCCGCAAGCCATTGCGGTCGAGCACGGCGCCGATCACCGAGCCGTCGGTGAACGCGATCAGCGCCGGGCCGTCCCACGGCTCCATCAGCGCCGCGTGGAACTGGTAGAACGCGCGTCGTTCCGGGCTCATCTCCTCGTGGTTCTCCCACGGCTCCGGGATCATCATCAGCACCGCGTGCGGCAGCGACCGGCCGCCCATGTGCAGCAGCTCGAGGCACTCGTCGAAGCTGGCCGAGTCGCTGCCGTCGGCGTTGAGCACGGGGAAGAGCCGCTCGATCCCCTGGCCGTCCCTGGAGTCCGGGATGAGGTCGCTGGCCAGCATCGCCTCCCGGGCCCGCATCCAGTTGCGGTTGCCCCGGACCGTGTTGATCTCGCCGTTGTGCGCCACGTACCGGTACGGGTGGGCCAGCGGCCAGGACGGGAACGTGTTGGTGGAGAACCTGGAGTGCACTAGCGCGAGCGCCGAGCCGTACCTGGGGTCGGACAGGTCCGGGTAGAAGGGCCCGAGCTGCGGCGCCGACAGCATCCCCTTGTACACGATGGTCCGGGCCGACAGGCTGGCGAAGTACACGCCGGCCTCGTGCTCGGCCCGCTTGCGCAGGCAGAACGCCATCCGCTCGAGATCTGGGCCGCGCTGGCCTTCCGCGCCCGCGACGAACATCTGGAGCACGTCGGGCAGCACCGCCCGCGCGCCGTCGCCGCAGGCGGTAATGTCAAACGGGACCTCGCGCCAGCCGAGGATGGTCAGGCCCTCGGCCGCGGCGAGCCGGGCCAGGGCGGGTGTCACCAGGTGCCGTTCGGCGGAGAAAAAGGCCATGCCCGCCGCATAGGCGCCGGCTTCGGGCAGCTCGAAGCCGCACGAGGCGCGGAAGAACTCGTCGGGAATCTGGGTGAGGATTCCCGCCCCGTCCCCGGTCCCCGGGTCACCGCCCTGGGCGCCCCGGTGTTCAAGGTTGCACAGCACCCGCAGTGCCCTGGCCACCACATCGTGACCGCCGCGTCCGGACAGGTCCGCGACGAAACCGACGCCGCACGCGTCGTGCTCGAACTGGGGGTCGTAAAGGCCAGCAGCCGGCATGCGCTCTCCCGTCGTCTCTCGAAAACGCCACTTCAGTGGCCCGGGACGACACTGGCCCTGTTACACAGACATTACATCACCGGAAGAATCCTCTACCAGGGCTCGCTTGGGGTACACGCGAGCCGGAGGTTTGCGCCCGGGTCTAGTCAGGTACATGCCCACGACGGCGAGGACGAAAACGGCGATGTCGCTCAGCGCACCGTAGCGTATGCCGAGGGCGTGCGGCAATGGGCCGATGCGCAGCGACTCCACCCAGAAGCCGATGGCGGCGTACCCGGCCGCGCACAGCATGAACGTGCGCTCGCCGCCGAGCGCGAACCTTCTGGCCGCCCAGATCACCGTGACGCCCAGCACGACCTCGCACAGCGACTGGTACAAGAAGACGGGCTGGAAGGTGGCGTAATTCTCGTACCCGGGCACGCGGTGCTCGGGCGAGATCCGCACCGCCCACCACCACGTCGAGGGGCGGCCGTAGAACTGCTGCGTCCACCAGTTGCCCAGGCCGCCCACGGCCAGCCCGAACGCGATGGCGGGCGCGGCCGCGCCCGCGACCGGTCCCAGCCGCACGCCGGCCCGACGGCAGGCGATCCACGCGCCGGCCGCGCCCAGCGCCACCGCGCCGGGCACGCCGATGGCGCCGACCCCGGCCGTGGCGGCGTGCCACAGCCGGTACTCGTGGGTGAAGTCGTGCTTGCTGTCGATGAGGATGGCGTGCGCCAGCGCGCCGGCCAGGCCGAACGGGATGGCCCAGGCGGCCACGTCGAGGATGACCCCGGCCCGGCCCCCCGGACCGCCGGTGCGCCGGTACCTGCGGCTGGCCACCGCGACCGCGACGATGATCCCGGCGATGACGCACAGCGCGTAGGCCCGGACCGGCAGCGGTCCAAGACGCCAGGCCGCGTGGCCGGGGCTCGGGATGGAGGCGAGCGGCATCTTCGGGAGACTACTCCGTCTGTCCGGAGGACAGCTAAGAAGGCACCGTTCTGTGGACTCCCGCGGAAAGCTCGGCCGTCAGGTCCTTGACCGCGGTGATGCCCTGCTCGTCCCCGGGGGCGTCGAGGAGGCGGCGGACGAAGGCCGAGCCCACGATCACGCCGTCCGCGAACGCCGCCACCTGGGCCGCCTGGGCGCCGTTGCTCACGCCGAGGCCGACGGCCACCGGCAGGTCGGTGTGCTCGCGGATCCGCTTGACCAGGCCGGCCGCGTCGCCGCTGACCGCGTCCCTGGTACCGGTGATGCCCATCAGCGAGGCGGCGTAGACAAAGCCGCGGCACGCTCTGGTGATCATGCCTACCCGCTCGTCGACCGAACTCGGCGCGACCAGGAACACCCGGTCCAGGTCGTACTCGTCGGAGGCCTCCAGCCACGGACCCGCCTCCTCGACGGTAAGGTCCGGGGTGATCAGCCCCGAGCCGCCCGCCGCGGCCAGGTCGCGGGCGAAGGCGCGCACGCCGTACCGGTCGACCGGGTTCCAGTAGGTCATGACCAGGGCGGGGACTCCCGCGCCCGCGACGGCCTCGACGGTGCGCAGCACGTCGGCGACCCGGGTCCCGCCGGTCAGCGCCCGGTGCACCGCCTCGGCGATCACCGGGCCGTCCATCAGCGGGTCGGAGTAGGGCAGGCCGACCTCGATGATGTCGGCGCCGGCTTGCGCCATGGCTTTAGCGGCCTCGATGGCGCCGCTGACGGTGGGGAACCCGGCGGGCAGGTAGCCGACCAGGGCGGCGCGGTTGCCGGCGGCCGCCTTGCCGAAGGCCACGGTAACAGCGCTGCTCATCCCATCACACCCCGAACCACTTCGAGGCGGTGTCGACGTCCTTGTCGCCGCGGCCGGACAGGTTGACCACGATCAGGCCGCCAGGGCCGAGTTCGCGGCCGACCTCGAGCGCGCCGGCCAGCGCGTGCGCGGACTCGATGGCCGGGATGATGCCCTCAGTAGTGCAGAGCGCGGAGAACGCGTTCATCGCCTCGGCGTCGGTTATGGCGCGGTACTCGGCCCGGCCGGTTTCCATCAGCCAGACGTGCTCGGGGCCCACGCCCGGGTAGTCCAGGCCGGCCGAGATGGAGTGGGTGCCGAGCGTCTGACCCTCGTCGTCTTGCAGCACGAAGGTCCGCATGCCGTGAAGTATGCCCTGGGACCCGCCGGTGAGCGTGGCCGCGTGGCGACCTGTGTCCAGGCCGTCGCCGCCCGCCTCGCAGCCGATCAGGCGTACCTGCGCGTCCGGGATGAACGCATGAAAAATGCCGATGGCGTTGGAGCCGCCGCCGACGCAGGCGATCACCGCGTCCGGCAGCCGACCGGTGGTCTCGAGCACTTGCTCGCGGGCCTCCAGGCCGATCACCCGCTGGAAGTCCCTGACCATCATCGGGAACGGGTGCGGCCCGCCGACCGAGCCGATGCAGTAGTGCGTATACCCGACGGTGGTCACCCAGTCGCGGAAGGCCTCGTTCATGGCGTCCTTCAGCGTGCGGGTACCCGTGGTGACCGGGATCACCTCGGCACCGAGCATGCGCATACGGGACACGTTCAGCGCCTGCCTGCGGGTGTCTTCCTCGCCCATGTAGACGGCGCAGTCCAGGCCGAGCAGCGCGCACGCGGTCGCGGTGGCCACGCCGTGCTGGCCGGCCCCGGTCTCCGCGATCACCCGCGTCTTGCCCATCCGCCTGGCCAGCAGCACCTGGCCCAGCACGTTGTTGATCTTGTGTGACCCGGTATGGGTGAGATCCTCGCGCTTGAGCAGCACCGCGCAGCCACCGGCCTGCTGGCCGAACCGCCTGGCCTCGGTGAGCAGCGTCGGCCGGCCCGCGTAGCCGCGCAGCAGCCCGTCAAGCTCGGCCCGGAAGGCCGGGTCCCGGCGCGCCTGCTCGTAGGCGGCGGTCAGCTCGTCCAGCGCCGCCATCAGCGCTTCCGGGGCGAACCGCCCGCCGTAGGCGACGCCTGGGGCTTCGCAGGCCCCGCCCTCCTCGGCGACCCCGACCGCGCCGACCACGAAGTGGCCGGAGACGTCGGGCACCGGGGCGATGTCGGGCTCGGCGGGCCCGGAGGGCCGGGCCTGCTGGGCGGGCTGGGTCTGCTGGGCCTGCTGGGCGCGGGTGGTAACCGTGCCGGTCAACCGCGTTCACCTCGAAGCGCGGGATGCGAGCCCGCGGTCACTAGATCGGCGACGGCGCAGCGCGGGTCCTTCTCGGTGACCAGGCTCTCGCCGACCAGCACGGCGTCCGCGCCGGACGCGGCGTAGGCGAGCAGGTCGCGCGGGCCGCGGACGCCGGACTCGGCGACCTTGACGATGCCGTCCGGGATCCGGCCCGCCATCCGGCCGAAGATCCCGCGGTCCACCTTGAGCGTGGCCAGGTTGCGCGCGTTGACGCCGATGACGGTGGCGCCCGCGTCGAGCGCCAGGTCGAGTTCGGGGTCGGCGTGCACTTCCACCAGCGGCAGCAGGCCGATCGAGATGGCCCGCTCGATCAGCGAGACCAGCGCGCTCTGCTCGAGCGCGGCCACGATCAGCAGCACCACGTCCGCGCCATGGGCGCGCGCCTCCCAGAGCTGGTAAGAGCTGACCACAAAGTCCTTGCGCAGCACCGGGACCTGCACGGCCCGGCGCACCGCGTCCAGGTCGTCCAGGCTGCCGCCGAAGCGCCGCGGCTCGGTCAGCACGCTGATCATCTTCGCGCCGCCGGCTTCGTACTCCGCGGCCAGCGCGGCCGGGTCGGCGATGTCCGCCATCTTCCCCCGGGACGGACTGGCCCGCTTGACCTCGGCGATGACGCTGACGCCTTCCGCCCGCAGCGCGGCCATCGCGTCCCGCGGTGACGGCGCCCGCCGCGCCATCTCCTTCAGGTGATCAAGAGAGACGTGCCGCTGCCGTTCGGCGAGATCGGCACGCACGCCGTCTAGGATCTCGTCGAGCACACTCACGCGGTTCGCTGGTCCCCTCACATCGGTACTGTTGCGCCACTGATGGTAGCCCGGCCACCCCGGTGCGCCCGTGACTGCCCCCCTGAAAAGGGCCTCAGGGATCCATCGCGTAGCCTGCGCCGCGGACCGTCCTGATCACGCCGGCCGACCCGATCTTGGCCCGGAGCTGGGCGATGTACACGTCTGCGGCCCGGTCAGCCGCGGCCTGGCGCCCAGCGGCGGCGAGCAGCTGGCGCCGGGACATTACGCGCCCGGGACGGTCCAGCATGGCCGCCAGGACTGCGAACTCGGTGGCGGTCAGCGCGACCGGCTGGCCGTCCGCCACCGCGGTCCGGACCGTCAGACTCCGGCCGTCCAGCCGCAGCCGCCCCGCGGTCCGTTCGGCAGTTTCCGCGCCCTGCGCCGGCGCAGGTCCGGCCAGCACGTCGCGGACCAGGGCGACCAGTTGCCGCGGGCCGAAGGGCCGGGCCAGCCACCGCCGCGGCCCGGTCGTCCCGCCGCTGCGGGCCAGGCCGCGCGGCCGCGGACCCCGTTGGCCGGCCACCACGAAGATGACCGGGGTCCGCAGGGCGCGGCGGATGCGCCGCGGGTCGAGGCCGGGCATGGTGAGGTCGAGCACGGCCACGGCGTCAGGCCCGCTGGTCAGCTCGGCCAGCGCCAGCTCCGGCGTGGTCACCAGCCGGACCCGCAGCCCGTCCCGGCGCAGGTAGCGAGCCGACATCTCGGCGACCTCGGGCTCATGCTCCGCCAGCAGGACCGAGACCGGCTCGGTTCTAATGGCGGGTCCCGCCATCGACCGTCGGGTCGACGTCACGGCTCAGCGACTCCCACAGAGCCGCCGAATCGGTGCTGTGCTGGCCCGGGGGGACCCTTTGGGGCCGCTCGAAGCGGGAGGACATGACCGGCCAGCGCGGGCCGCGCCAGACGGTGGCCAGGCCCGCTAGCACGATCGCCACGGCGCCCGCGACGGCGGCCGCGCGCCAGGGCGCACCGGCCAGGACTGCCCGGCCGGACGATCCCGCGATGACGATCGCGTGGGCGGCGCCGCCCGATGAGGTGCCGCCCGTCGTCGACCCGCCCAGGGCGCCGTCCGCGGCGTTCGCCCGGGCCGCGGCGAGCACGGTCGCGGCCCGCACGCCGACCGAGGCGGCCGCCGCCGCACCCGCGCCGAGGACGGCCAGCAGGACGCCGACGGCCCGCCTGGTCACCGACCTGGTGGCGATCACGGCCGCCAGGCAGGCCAGCGCGGCCAGCGCGAGCGCGCCGGCCAGCGGGACGAGTGCCTGCCCGGTGACCGAGAAGTCCTGGGCCGGCAGCGGCCGCGGCGGGGTGAAGATGGCCTGCGCCCAGGCCTGGCGGACGGCGAGCACGACCAGCCCGGCGCCGGCCGCGCCGAGCAGCAGCACCAGCGCGAACTCCCTGCGCATCACCGGCATTTACAAGCTCATTGCTCTTTAAGGAGCAGGTCGGCGTCGAAGCAGGTCCGGTCGCCGGTGTGGCAGGCGGCGCCGACCTGGTCGACCTTGACCACCAGGGCGTCGCCGTCGCAGTCGAGCGCTACCGACTTCACCCACTGGTAGTGCCCGGACGTGTCGCCCTTCACCCAGTACTCCTGACGGCTGCGCGACCAGTAGGTGCACCGGCCCGTGGTGAGGGTGCGATGTAGGGCCTCGTCGTCCATCCAGCCGAGCATCAGCACTTCACCGGTGTCGTACTGCTGGGCTATCGCCGCGACCAGGCCGGACGCATCCCGCTTCAGCCGTGCCGCGATGGCAGGGTCAAGCATCGTTCCCTCATTTCGCCGTAACTTCAGCCAGGGTAGCAATGCCGCCTACCATCAGCAGGTGAGCTACTCCCGGGAAGAGCGCCTCGCGCTCTGCGCGCTGCTTGACAAGACAGGCCCGGACGCGCCGACACTGTGCGAGGGCTGGACCACCGGCGACCTCGCCGCGCACCTAGTGCTGCGCGAGCACCGCCCGGACGCGGCCGGCGGCGTCATCGGCGGCCCGCTGGCCGGGTACACCGCCCGCGTGCAGAAGCGGATCAGGGCGCGGACGCCGTTTCCCGACCTGGTGCGGATGATCAGGTCGGGCCCGCCCCGGCTCTCGCCGATGGCGATCCCGGGCGTGGATGAGCGCGCCAACGCGGTGGAGTTCTTCGTGCACCACGAGGACGTGCGCCGCGCCGCGCCCGACTGGGGGCCGAGGGAGCTCAGCAGCGGTCAATCCGGGATGCTCTGGCAGCGGCTGCGGATGGCCAGGTTCATGCTCCGGAAGGCGCCGGTCGGCGTCGAGCTGGCCAGGGACGACACTGTCCTGGCCAGGGACAACACGGGCAACGACGGGGGACGCACGGACGCCCTGGCGTATCGCATCACGGCGAAGAACGCCACCCCGGCGGTCACCGTCATCGGCAGCCCGGCCGAGCTCACCATGTGGGTAATGGGCCGGACGACCGCGGCGCGGGTCCACATGGACGGAACCCAGCCGGCCGTGAGCAAGCTCGCCGAGGCGAACTGGCGGCGAGCCTGAGCCGGGCGGCTAGCCGCCCATCTCGCGCTTCAGCCTGGCCAGCTCGTCGTCCACGTCCTGGGTGTTCGGCCGGGACGCCGGCGGCGGGTACGGGGTGGAGACCGGCTCGACGTCGGCCCGCGGCAGCGGCCTGCTGTAGCGCGTGTACTCGGGCTCGCGGACCTCGCGGTCGGCCTTCTTGCCCGATACCTGCCGCCTGGAACGCGCCACCTTGATAGCCACCGCGATCCCGCCGACCACGAGGGCGGCGATCACCACGTCGAACAGGATCTTAAAGATGAAGCCGAGCACCGAGTTTACGACAATGAACGCGATCAGTATGCCGACCCCGATGGCGGCGACCTTGAACCAGCGCATCGGCCACATCCTCTCTCGAGCAGGATCTGTCCCCTCTCGCGATATTACCTGACTGTCCCGCACGTCCATCCATTTCACTACGCTAGGGCCATGCACGCACTCGGCATTGACATCGGCGGTACCGGCATCAAGGCAGCGCCCGTGGATGTGGCCACGGGAAAGCTGCTCGCCGACCGGCAGAAGATCGCCACGCCGCGCCCCGCCCTGCCGGACGCGGTCGCGGACGTGGTGAAGCAGCTTACCACCTCGTTCGGCTGGTCAGGGCCGGTCGGCATCACCTTCCCGGGCGTGGTCACCGACGGCGTGACCAGGACCGCCGCCAACCTGGACCCGGCCTGGATCGGAATGGACGCGGGCGCGCTGTTCGGCCAGGCCGCGGGCAACCCGGTCCGGGTGCTGAACGACGCCGACGCGGCCGGGGTGGCCGAGATGACGTTCGGCGCGGGGATCGGCGAGAGGGGCACCGTGCTGATGCTGACCTTCGGCACCGGGATCGGCAGCGCGCTGTTCAGCCAGGGCGTGCTGGTGCCGAACACCGAGTTCGGGCACCTCGAGATCCACGGTCAAGACGCCGAGACGCGCGCGTCCGAGCACGCCAAGGAGCTCCACGACCTGAGCTGGGGCAAGTGGGCCGGGCGGGTCGATGATTACCTTCAGCACGTGGAGGCGCTGCTCTCGCCGAACCTGATCATCGTGGGCGGCGGCATCAGCAAACAGGCGGACAAGTGGGTGCCGCGGCTGACCGGGATCCGGGCCCGCATCGTCCCCGCGGCGCTGCTCAACGACGCCGGCATCGTCGGTGCCGCGATGGCCACCATGAGCACCGCGGCCCCCGACACCTCCGGCGCAACCGGCATAGGTCACTAGCGCCGATGTCCAAGAGCAGCCGGGACAGGCAGCAGCGCGCGCGGCAGAAGATCGCGCAGATGCGGGCGGAGGAAGCCCGGCGCAGGCGGCGCCGTCTGTGGCTGGCCGGTGCGGGAGCGGCCCTCGTCGTCATCGCCGCGGTGGTCGGCATCACGCTCGCCCTCACCGGCGGCACCCCCAAGGCCGCCGGCCTGGCCACCCCCAAGCTCCGGCTGGCGCCGCTGAGCACGCTCGGTACCCTCACGCCCGCACCGGCGCCGGGCCCGCTCGGGCCAGAGGGCGTACCAGTACCCGCGGTCGCCGCGCTGGCGGGCACGTCCACCGCGGCGACCGGCCAGCCCGTCGACGGGATCAGCTGCCAGACCACCGAGCAGACCGTCTTCCACATCCACGCCCACCTGACCGTCTTCGTGAACGGCTCGGCCCGCCAGATCCCGGCCGCCATCGGCATCCCCGGGGCGCAGGCCCAGGCCACCGCGCAGGGCCCGTACATCGGCAGCGGGAGCTGTTTCTACTGGCTGCACACGCACGCCGCGGACGGCATCATCCACATCGAGTCGCCGGTCCAGCGGGCCTACACGCTGGGCAACCTCTTCGACGAGTGGGGCCAGCCGCTCGGGCCCGGCCAGGTCGGCCCGGCGGCCGGGCACGTGGTGGCCCTCTACAACGGCCAGGTCTACCAGGGCAACCCGCGCGACATCCCGCTCACCGCGCACGCCCAGATCCAGCTGGAGGTCGGCACTCCGCTGATCGCCCCGGAGCAGATCAGCTTCCCGCCCGGCTTGTGACCGGGGCGGTCCGGATCAGCGGACCGGGTGGCCGGCGCCGCGCAGGGCGTTCTTGACCTGGCCGATGCGCAGCGTGCCGAAGTGGAACACGCTGGCCGCCAGCACCGCGTCCGCTCCCGCGTCGACGGCGGGCGCGAAGTGGGCGAGCGTCCCCGCGCCGCCGCTCGCGATCACCGGGACGGTCACGACGGCGCGCACGGCCCGGATCAGCTCCAGGTCGAAGCCGACGGTGGTGCCGTCCGCGTCCATCGAGTTCAGCAGGATCTCGCCTGCGCCGAGTTCGGTAGCCCGCCGGGCCCAGTCCACCGCATCGATCCCGGTGCCGACCCGGCCGCCGTGCGTGGTCACCTCGAAGCCGCTCGGCGGGTACGGCTCCTCGCTAGCCCGGCGGGCGTCGACCGACAGCACCACGCACTGCGACCCGAACCGTTCCGCCGCCTCGGCCAGCAGTTCCGGCCGGGCGATGGCGGCGGTGTTGAGCGAGACCTTGTCCGCCCCGGCCCGCAGCAGCCGGTCCACGTCCGCCACGCTGCGCACGCCGCCGCCCACGGTCAGCGGGATGAACACCTGCTCGGCGGTGCGCCGCACCACGTCGTACATGGTGTCCCGGCCGCCGCTGGACGCGGCGATGTCCAGGAAAGTCAGCTCGTCGGCCCCTTCGGCGTCGTAGAAGGCGGCCAGCTCCACCGGATCCCCGGCGTCCCGCAGCTCGCGGAAGTTGACTCCCTTGACCACCCGCCCGCCGTCCACGTCCAGGCAGGGGATGACCCTTATCGCCACAGTCATCTTTTCCCGCTCGCTCGCCTCCGGGGCGCCTTGAGGCGCCGCCTTCCCTCGTCGCTCGTTCCTCGCTCCTCAGTCCAGGCAGCGCCGCGCCCCTTTGGCTCGCTCACTGCGCGACCTCGGCCAGGGCTTCTTCCAGGGTGAAGGCGCCCTCATAGAGGGCGGTGCCGACGATCGCGCCCTCCACGCCGAGCGGGACCAGCGAGGCGATCGCGCGCAGGTCGGCCAGGCTGGACACTCCCCCGCTGGCCACCACCGGCGCGGACGTGCGCGCGCACACGTCGCGGAGCAGCCCCAGGTTGGGCCCGCGCAGCGTGCCGTCCTTAAGCACGTCGGTGACCACGTACCTGGCGCAGCCCTCGGCGTTCAGCCGGTCGAGCATCGCGAACAGCTCCCCGCCCTCGGCCGTCCAGCCGCGGGCGGCCAGCCGGGTGCCCCGGACGTCGAGGCCGACCGCGACCCGCTCGCCGTGCCGGGCGATGACCGCACGCACCCAGTCCGGGTTCTCCAGCGCCGCGGTTCCGATGTTGACCCGGGCGCAGCCGGTACCGAGCGCGCGGGCCAGCGAGTCGTCATCCCTGATGCCGCCGGACATCTCGACGGCCACGTCCACCCGGCGCACCACGTCGGCCAGCAGGTCCGCGTTCGACCCGCGGCCGAACGCCGCGTCCAGGTCCACCAGGTGGATCCACGAGGCCCCGGCTCGCTGCCAGGCCAGCGCCGCCTCCATCGGGTCGCCATAGCGGCCCCCGCTGCCCGCCACGCCCTGGACGAGCTGGACCGCGTGCCCGTCCGTGACATCGACGGCGGGGAGCACAGTGAGCGGAGTCAAAGGGTCTCCAGCCAGTTGCCGAGCAGCGCGGCGCCGGCGTCGCCCGACTTCTCCGGGTGGAACTGGGTCGCGGCCAGCGCGCCCTGCTCGGCCGCGGCGGCGAACGGCTCGCCGTGCTCGGCCCACGTGATCAGCGCGCCCGCCGCGGCGAGCTCCTGCGCGCCAGGCGACCGCAGCGCGTAGGAGTGCACGAAGTAGAACCGCGTCCCCGGGGAGATCCCGGCGAACAGCACCGAGCCCGGCGGTGAGGTGACCGTGTTCCAGCCCATGTGCGGCAGCACGCCCGCGTCGAGGCGCTCCACCGTGCCCGGCCACGCCCCGCAGCCGTCGGTCCAGACCCCGTGTTCCAGGCCGGCCGCGAACAGCACCTGCATGCCGACGCAGATGCCGAGCACCGGGCGCCCGAGCTCGAGCCGCTGCGCGATCAGCTTGTCGCCGCCGACCGCGCGCAACCCGGCCATGCAGGCCGCGAACGCGCCCACGCCGGGGACGGCGAGCCCGTCACATTCAAGCGCGGCGTCGGGGTCGGCGGTAACCTCGACCTGCGCGCCGACCCGCTCCAGCGCGCGCTGCGCCGAGCGCAAGTTCCCCGACCCGTAGTCGAGCACCACCACCCGCCGCATCAGGAGAGCACGCCCTTGGTGCTGGGGATGCCGCCGGCCCGCGGATCCGGCGCCGCCGCCGCGCGCAGGGCCCGGGCGACGGCCTTGAACTGGGCTTCCACGATGTGATGCGGGTTCCGGCCCTCGATCACCCGCACGTGCAGGCAGATTCCCGCCGCGAACGCCAGCGACTCGAAGATGTGCCTGGTCAGCGTGGTGTCATAGCTGCCGATCAGCGGGGCCATGCCGTCCGGCTCATGGTGCACCACGTAGGGCCGGCCGGACAGGTCCACGACGGCCTGCACCAGCGTCTCGTCCAGCGGGACCAGCGCGTGGCCGAACCGGGCGATGCCGGATTTGTCGCCCAGCGCCTCCTTGAGCGCCTGGCCGACTGTGAGGGCGGTGTCCTCGACGGTGTGATGCGCGTCGATCTCGACGTCACCCTTGGCGCGCACGGTCAGGTCGAGGCAGCCGTGCTTGCCCAGCTGGGCCAGCATGTGGTCGAAGAACGGCACGCCAGTGCCGACCTCGACCACCCCGATGCCGTCCAGATCGAGCTCGACCATGATCTGCGTCTCGTGGGTGAGCCGCTCCACCCGCGCCACTCGGTTCATTGACTGAGCACCTCATCAAGGGCCGACCGGAACGCCGCCATCTCCGCGGGCGTCCCCACCGTGACCCGCAGCCAGCGCGGCGGGCCGACCTCGCGGACGAGCACGCCGCGGTCGAGCAGTCCCTGCCAGACCGCATGCCGCGAATCGAACTCGCCAAACAGCACGAAGTTCGCGTCGGAGTCCGCAACCGCGAGGCCTCGCTGCCTGAGCCAGGCGACGAGCCCGTCTCGTTCGGCCCGAAGCTTTTCGACGGTGGCCAGCGGCTCGGCGGCCAGCGCGAGTGCGGCCCTCGCCACCGCCTGAGTGACCGCGGACAGGTGGTACGGCAGCCGAACGACGAGCAGCTTCTCGACCACCTCGGGGGCGGCGGCCAGGTACCCGATCCTGGCGCCGGCCATGCCGAACGCCTTGGACATGGTGCGGGTGACCACCAGACCCGGGTAGCGCGGCAGCAGCGTGAGCGCGCTGGGCGTGCCCTCGCGGGCGAACTCCGCGTACGCCTCGTCGACCACCACGAGGCCCGGCGCCGCGGCGCAGACCGCCTCGATCACCTCCATCGGGGCGGCGGTGCCGGTCGGGTTGTTCGGCGAGGCCAGGAAGACCAGGCTCGGCTGGGCCTCCTCGATCACGCGGGCCGCCCGCTCCGGGTCCAGGCCGAAGTCCTCGTCGCGATCCGCAGCCACCCAGCCGGTGCAGGTCACCCTGGCGATCAGCGGGTACATGGCGTAGCCGGGATCGAACCCGAGCGCCCGCCGGCCCGGCCCGCCGAACGCCTGCAGCAGCTGCTGGATGACCTCGTTGGACCCGTTGGCCGCCCACAGGTGGCCGACCGTCAGGCCATGCCCGAGGTAGTCGGCCAGGTCCTTGCGCAGCTCGACCGCGTCCCGGTCCGGGTACCTGTTCAGCGTCCCGGCCGCCTCGGCCACCGCGTCGGCGACCGCCCGCACCAGGCGCGGGCTTGGCGGGTAGGGGTTCTCGTTGGTGTTCAGCCGGACCGGCACGTCGATCTGCGGCGCGCCGTACGGCTGCAGGTCCTTCAGGTCATCCCGAACGGGCGGGGGCTGCGCACCGGTCACGGTTCACCGCCCTGGTGGGGAACTCGCACTCGGACGGCCGCGACATGGGCGGCCAGGTCCTCGGCGCCGCCGAGCGCGTCGATCAGCGGCGCGGTCGCGGCCAGCGTGTCGCGGTCGCACTCCACCACGTTCACCAGGCGCAGGAAGGGGAACACGGAAAGCCCGCTGGTGTGCCGCGCGGTCCCCCCGGTCGGCAGCACGTGGTTCGAGCCGGCCAGGTAGTCCCCGAGCGAGACCGGCGAGTACGGGCCGACAAAGATCGCGCCCGCGTTGGTGACCCGCGCGGCCAGCTTGGCCGCGTCCCTGGCCTGGATTTCCAGGTGCTCGGGCGCCCACGCGTCGCTCACCGCGAGCGCGGCGTCTTCGTTGTCGACGAGCACGCACGCGGACTGGCCGTTGAGGGCCGTTTCTACCCGTTCGCGGTGCCTGGCGGCTGCGACCTGCCTGGTGAGCTCGGCCTCGACGTTATCGGCCAGGGCAGCGTCGGTGGTGACGAGCAGGCAGGCCGCGAGCTCATCGTGCTCGGCCTGCGCGACCAGGTCGGCGGCGACGTGGCGGGGATCGGCGGTGTCGTCGGCGATGATCGCCACCTCGGTGGGGCCGGCCTCGCCGTCGGTGCCCACGACGCCGCGCAGCACCCGCTTGGCCGCGGCCACGTAGACGTTGCCCGGCCCGGTGATGACGTCGGCCGGCGCGCAGTCCGAGGTGCCGTAGGCGAACATCGCCAGCGCCTGCGCCCCGCCGACCGCGTGCACCTCGCGCACCCCGAGCAGCGCGCACGCGGCGAGCACGGACGGGTGCGGCAGCCCGCCGTAGCGGGCCTGCGGCGGTGACGCCACCGCGATCCCGCCGACGCCCGCGACCTGGGCCGGGACGACGTTCATCACGACCGAGGAGGGGTAGGCCACCAGCCCGCCAGGCACGTACACCCCGGCCCGTCCGACGGGGACGAAGCGGCCGGTGACGGTCAGCCCGCCGGTGACCTGGGTTACGGTCTCGGCGGGCAGTTGCGCGCTATGCACTCGCCTGGTGCGCCTGATGGCCTCCTCGAGGGCGGCCCTGACGTCCGGGTCGAGCCCGGCTAGGGCCGCGTCCAGGGCCTCGGGCGACACCCGGGTCGTGGCCAGGTCCACACCGTCAAAACGGGCCGTGTACTCGCGGACAGCCTCGGCACCGCGGTGCTTGACGTCGTCGCAGACGGGGCGGATCTGGGCGACGGCCGCCTCGACATCGGTCGTGGCGCGCGGCAGGACGCCGGCCAGTACGGTTCGGCTAAGGCTGGCCGGAGCGCGGCCACGCAGGTCGATACGGGAAATCACCTGCATAGTCTACGGAGCGCGCCCCCACCCACCTCCCCTTCCCCCTTCATGCCCCGTTCAGGCCCTCTTCACGGCCTGCTTGTCCACATGCCGGACGGGTCGGGGTTGATGGGCCCGTCGGCGGCCGCCGGGGAGCGGCGGCCGCCGTATTCGGCCAGCAGGATGATGATCGAGGTGAGCATCGGCCAGAACGCCAGCGCGCTCTTGGCCCCGAGTGCCAGCGAGGCGTGGAAGAAAGTACCGTTCGGGCTGGAGGCGAGCAGGTGGTTGTAGGTTCCGAGCCCGATGTTCTCGCCGACCCAGAGCGCGAGCAGGGCCGCCGCCAGCGCGCCGAGGACGAGCCCGGCCGCCGCGGTCCAGCCTGCCCGCCGGACGAGCAGGCGGTAGCCGACGATGCCGGTGATCGCTCCGCCCAGCACGACGATCAGGCAGAACCAGGCGTCGGCGAGGATGAACGCATTGGTCTCCGCGCTCACCAGGTTGGCTTGGCCCCGCCCGACCTCCTGTAGCAGGGCCCGCGGCGCCACCGCGGCCCAGATGAGCCCGGCCAGCACACCGAGCACCGCGCTGCCCGCCAGGGCCGCCACGAACGCGGCCAGTCGCCCCTTCGTCGGTCCTCCCTCGTCGCGTCGTCGTCTCGTCGCGTCGTCGTCTCGTCGCGTCGTCGTCTCGTCGCGTCGTCGTCTCGTCGCGTCGTCGCCTCGTCGCCGGATCGCTCCTCGTCGCCCGATCGCTCCGGACGATCGTACCCGTCAGGCCATCGCCGGCTCGATGGCGTGTATCTCGGGCAGGACCGACGCGATGGCCTCGAAGGTTGCCTCGTCCCAGGACCGGCGGGGCGAGACCAGCACGTGGTCGATACCCGCGGCGGCCAGTTCACGCAGGTGGCCGAGCAGGGCGGCCGCTCCCGCTTTGGGGTCCTCGCCCGGGTCGAAGGAGCTGGTGACGGTCTTCTCGATCTCGGCGAAGCGGGCTGCGCCCGCATCGCCGTGCTCGCGAAGGCAGTGCTCCAAAAGGATGTGCAGCTTGTGCTCAAGGCTGTCGCGGCACTGCGTGTTCTGCACGTCGAACAGGTTGCAGGCGTCGGCGTACCGTGCCACCAGGCGCAGCGTTTTCTGCTCCCCGCTACCGCCGATCAGGATCGGCGGGTGCGGTCGCTGGAGGGAGTTCGGTGAGTTGAGCGGCCGGACCAGCTGGTAGTGCCGGCCCTGATATGGGCTCTCGTCACCGCGCCACATCTGGTGCGCGATCTGCAGCAGTTCCTCTAGGCCAGACCCGGCTGCCTGTTTAGCCCGGTTTATCGAGGGGAGTCGGAAGGCGGTTCCGACACCTCACGGAGGTCATAATGTCGACCGGAGCAATCATAGGCATCGTCATCGTCGTCATCGTCGTGGTAGCAGCAGCAGTGGCGGCCTCGGGCGGGCTACGGCGGGCCCGGCTGCGTCACCAGTTCGGCCCCGAGTACGACCGCCTGGTCCAGGAGCTGGGGAGCAGGAAGAAGGTCGACGCCGAGCTGGCCGCGCGGCAGCGGCGCGTCGAGGCGCTCGGAATTCACGAGCTTTCGCCCGAGCAGCAGGCCAGCTACAGCGGCGATTGGACCGCCGTGCAGGAGCGGTTCGTTGACACTCCGGCCGAGGCCGTGGCCGCCGCGGGCACGCTGATCTGGGCTGTCATGCGAGACCGCGGATACCCCGCCGGCGACAGGAACGCCAGCATGGAAGCCCTGTCCATTTACCACGCCCGCCCGCTTGAGGGTTACCGCCAGGCCGAGGGCCTGCGGACCGAATCGGCGACCACCGAGGAGCTCAGGGAAGCCATGATCCGTTACCGCACGCTGTTCGAAGACCTGACCGGCTTGCGCGATGGCCGCGGACAGCCCGAGCGCGACCGGGTCGCGGAGAACGCCAACCGGACCGCGGACACGCCTCGATAGGCACTCACATACCTCGATAGGCATTCACGGGAGATGATTCCTATGACGCAGGATCAGTACGGCCAGGCGAGGGGGCCCGGCTATGTCGTCCGTGGCGACGTCGTCCCCCACGAGGAGACCGAAGAGTACGCCACCGGGCAGTCCAAACCGATGACCCGCTTCCAGAAGGTGGCGTCGGCTCTGCGCGGAGGCGGCACTGACCGGGACGAACAGGATCAGGCCGCCGCGGACCAGGGCGCTTCGGTGACGGACCCGGACGCTCCAGCCGCCAACCCGCCGTGGGTGACTCAGCAAGACGAGGCGGCCATGGCGAACAGCCCGATCTCCCGGGAGGCTCAGCGGCAGGGCGACTACTGGGACGAGCCCGGTGCGTCCGCGGCCGGCCGGGACGAGGCGGTCGCGGTGACCAGCCCGGACGTCCCGGTCGTGGAGACGGGCACGGATCCGCTGGCTCGCCAGGACACGGTGGCCGGTCAGGGGCGCACGGACGAGGCTGACCACCCGGCGACTCAGCCGGACATGTTCGGCACGGCCACGCGCGAGGGCAACGGGGCCACCTCGGCGACCTACCCGGAGGGCCAGGCTGGCGCCGCGACCATCGCGGACGTCCCGGCCAGTGGTGTCCCGGCTAATGGTGCCGCGGCCACTGGCGTCCCGGCCACTGACGTCCCGGCCACTGACGTTCCGGCCACTGGCGTTCCGGCCACTGGCGTCCCGGCCAGCGAGGCGACGGGAACCGCTGGACGCCATGCCGCTGCCGTCCCGGCCGGAACCGAGTCGCGGCCAGGCGAGACGGCCGGGATGCTGGGTGACTTCAGCGATCTCACCTACGGGAACCTGCTTCCGGACGCGGCTCTGTACCTCGAGCAGTGGCAGCAGGTCCAGTTCAAGTTCGTGGACGACCCGCACGCCTCGGTGACCGAGGCCGCCGACATCATCGCCCAGGTCACCGCCAAGCTGGAAGCGGCCATCCAGGAGCGGCAGCGGGCCATCGAGGAACGGCAGCGCGCCATCCAGGACCAGCAGCGCTCGCTGCGCGGACGGTGGGGCGAGGGCACGAACGCCGACACCGAGGCACTGCGCGAGACGCTGCGCATGTATCGCACGTTCCTCGACCAGCTCATCGGCCCCCGGGCCAGCTAACTAGCTGACGCAGGCCGGACCGAGTAGCTGCTTCAGGTCGCCGATCAGCGCGGGCGAGGTGGCTACTCGGAGCTTGTCGTCGAGCCGGACCACCGTGGTGCGCTCGTGGCCGCGCAGCTTAAGGTGCACCTCGGTCGGCCCGGGGTGGGTGACCAGCACCTCCCGCAGCCGCTCCACTACCGGCGGCACGCAGCGCGCCACCGGCATGGAGACAACGAAAGGGCCCGAGTCATCCACGGACAGGTCCGGGATGGTCAGGTCCATGGCGATCAGCTTGGGCACGTCGTCCCGGCGGTCCACCCTGCCCTTCACCACCACCACCGCGTCCTCGGCGATCGAGGTGGCGTACAGCTGGTAGGTCTGCGGGAAGAACAGCACCTCGATGGCCCCGCTCAGGTCCTCGAGCGTGGCCGCGGCCCACTGGTTGCCCTGCTTGGTCACCTTGCGCTGCACCCCGGACAAGATGCCGCCGACCTTGACGATCTGCGCGTCTGACCGGTCGCCGGCACGGGGCCGTGGTTCGGCGTCCTCCCCCATCAGGTCGGCGAGCGAGCAGTCGCTTTCCCTCGCGATGATGTGCTCGATGCCGAAGAGCGGGTGGTCGGAGACATACAGCCCGAGCATCTCGCGCTCGAAGTTCAGCAGGGTGGACTTGTCCCACTCCCCGGCCGGGACGGGCACGTCGAAGACCGCCTCCGCCTCGGCGTCGCCGCCGAACAGCGAGTCCTGCCCGATCGCCTCATTGCGCTTGATGTCGATCACGGCGTCGACGGCTTGCTCGTGCACGAGCACCAGGCCCTTGCGCGCATCCTGGAACGAATCGAAGGCACCCGCCTTGATCAGCGACTCGATCACCCGTTTGTTGCACACCACCAAGGGGACCTTGCGCAAGAAGTCGGGGAAGCTCGTGAACTCGCCCTTGGACTTACGCCCGGCGATGATCGCCTCCACCACGTTGGTGCCCACATTGCGGATTGCCGCCAGGCCGAACCTGATGTCCCGCCCGACCGGCGCGAACGTCGCCACCGACTCGTTGACGTCGGGCGGCAGCACCTTGATGCCCATGCGGCGGCATTCGCTCAGGTAGAGCGCCGACTTGTCCTTGTCGTCCGCGACGGAGCTGAGCAGCGCGGCCATGTACTCGGCGGGGTAGTTCGCCTTCAGGTAGGCGGTCCAGTAGGACACCAGGCCGTACGCGGCGGAGTGCGCCTTGTTGAAGGCGTAACCCGCGAACGGGACCAGCACGTCCCAGACCGCCTGGATCGCCTGGTCCGAGTAGCCGCGCTCCCGGCAGCCCTGCTGGAACGGGACGAACTCCTTGTCCAGGATCTCCTTCTTCTTCTTGCCCATGGCGCGGCGGAGCAGGTCCGCCTGTCCGAGCGTGTAGCCGCCCAGGATCTGGGCGGCCTTCTGCACCTGCTCCTGGTAGACGATCAGGCCGTAGGTCGGCTTGAGCACCTCGCGCAGCGGCTCTTCGAGTTCCGGGTGGATGGGCGTGATCTCCTGCAGCCCGTTCTTGCGCAGCGCGTAGTTAGTGTGCGAGTTCACGCCCATCGGGCCCGGCCGGTATAGGGCGCCGACGGCGGAGATGTCCTCGAAGTTGTCCGGCTTCATGGTCCGCAGCAACGTGCGCATCGGGCCGCCGTCGAACTGGAACACGCCGAGCGTGTCACCACGGGACAGCAGCTCATAGGTGGGCTGGTCGTCCAGCGACAGGCTCAGCAGGTCGATCGATATGCCCCGGTTCTTCTCGATCGCCGCGACCGCGTCGGCCATGATCGTCAGGTTGCGCAGGCCGAGGAAGTCCATCTTCAGCAGCCCGAGGCCCTCGCAGGTCGGGTAGTCGAACTGCGTGATGACCGCGCCGTCGGCGGGCCTGGTCCAGACCGGGATGTGGTCGGTCAGCGGCTCCGCCGACATGATCACCCCGGCCGCGTGCACGCCGGGCTGGCGGATCAGCCCCTCGATCCCGCGGGCGGTGTCGACGACCTGCTTGATCTCCGGTTCGGCCTCGTACAGCGAACGGAGCTCACCCGCCTCCTTGTACCGGGGGTGGGTCTCGTCGAAGATCCCGGACAGCGGGATGTCCTTGCCCATCACGGCCGGCGGGAACGCCTTGGTGATCCGGTCGCCGAGCGCATAGGGGAATCCGAGTACCCGGCAGGAGTCCTTGATCGCGGCCTTGGCCTTGATCGTGCCGTAAGTGACGATCTGTGCGACCCGGTCCGAACCCCATTTCTGGGTCACGTACCTGATCACGTCGGCCCGGCCACGTTCGTCGAAGTCGATGTCGATGTCGGGCATGGACACGCGCTCGGGGTTGAGGAAGCGCTCGAAGATCAGGCCGTGGTCCAGCGGATCCAGGTCAGTGATGCCCATCGCGTAGGCGACGATCGAGCCTGCCGCAGAGCCGCGTCCCGGGCCCACCGCGACGCCGTTGTTCTTCGCCCACATGATGAAGTCCGCGACCACCAGGAAGTATGCCGGGAACCCCATCTGGCAGATGATCTCGATCTCGTACTCGGCCTGCTTGCGCCGCTGATCGTCGCACCCGTCCGGGTAGCGGCGCTCCATGCCCTTCCACACCTCGGCGCGGAACAGGTCAGCCTCGGACTCGAAGCCGTCCGGGATGGGGAACCTGGGCATCAGGTTGACGAACTCGAACATGCCGCTGGTGTCGACCCGGTCCGCGATCAGCAGCTGGCTGTTACGGCAGCCCTCCCGCCAGATGTCGCTGCGGTCTAGGGCGTACATCTCGGCGGCGGGCTTGATGTAGTAGCCGGTGCCCTCGAACCGGAACCGGTCGGCGTCGGCCAGGCTCTTGCCGGTCTGGATGCACAGCAGCATGTCGTGGGACTGGGCGTCCTGCTCGCGGGTGTAGTGCGAGTCGTTGGTGACCACAGGCGGGATGCCGAGCTTCTTGCCGATCTCGGCCAGGCCATCGCGGACCCGGCGCTCGATGTCCAGGCCGTGTTCCATCAGCTCGAGGAAGTAGTTCTCCTTGCCGAAGATGTCCTGCCACTCGGCGGCCGACGCCAGCGCCTCGTCGAACTGGCCCAGGCGCAGCCTGGTCTGCAGCT
>WNFC01000383.1_pt1 | contig 44544 bp, 51 predicted proteins | sample 5400541 | NCBI WGS metagenome assembly WNFC01 (sample SAMN13153342, study PRJNA577476) | soil metagenome | isolation source: 120 cm saprolite under Douglas fir tree site 2 hole 2 replicate 1 | place: USA:California | collected 2015-04-18 | reverse complement strand
GAAGTCGCGCGGGTCGCGAACTTCACGGAAAATCGAAATGAGTGTTTCCATCGAGGCTCTCCCGAATCAGGAAAGCCTTCTTCAGAATCAACTTTTTCTTCTAGCGCAATAGAGTTCTACTCATGTGCGATTCCCCTACGCTTGCGGGGGAGGGGTGGGGTGGGGGTCAGGAGCAGGTCGCAAGACAAGGCGTGGGGATTCACGCCGCAGCGCGCATGTTGACCCCCACCCGACAGCCTTTGCTTCGGAAGACGAAGCAAAGGCTGTCGACCTCCCCCTTGCAGGGGGAGGTATGGAGTCTGTGGCACGGGCTTCAGCGCACACCAACGAGCAGCGCGAGTTTTTGGTCGCCAAGTCGTCCTTCGCGTTTACCGTCGGATCACCGGCTCCTGCTTCGTCGTGCCGGCTTATTTTGGGTGCCGGCGGGGGGCTTCGCCGCGACGGCCTGCGGCTTCGCCGGGGCCTTGCGGGCGGTGCTGCGCGGCTTGGCCGGCGGTTTCTTGCCGCCGCCCCGCGCCGCGCGCGCCTCCAAGAGCCCGACTGCCTGCTCAAGCGCCGTAGCGGCCGTTCTTGGCCACGATCGGGCCGCCCTTGTCGGGATGCTCGCCGAGCGCGCGGCCGGGATCGCCGCCGAAGCGGCCCTTGCGCGGGCCCTTGGCTTTCTTCTCCTCGATCAGGGCGACCGCGCGGTTGAGCCCGACCGTCAGCACGTCGTCGCCGGTCGTGAGATTGGCGTAGGTCTTGCCGTGCTGCACATAGGGTCCGAAGCGGCCGACGCCGGCGAGGATCGGCTCGCCGTCGTCGGGATGCCGGCCGATCTCGCGCGGCAGCGCGAGCAGCCCGAGCGCGCGGGTGAGGTCGACGTCGTCGGGAGAGAGTCCTTTCGGCAGCCCGGCGCGCTTGGGCTTCTCGCCCTCGACCGCCTCGCCGAGCTGCAGGTAGGGCCCGAACCGGCCGGTGCGCAACGTCACCTCGAGGCCGCTCGCCGGATCCTCGCCGAGCTTGCGGGTGCCGCCGTCTCCGTTCGCGCCGTTGCCGGGAGCGAGCTGCCGCGTGTAGCGGCATTCCGGATAGTTGCTGCAGCCGATGAAGCCGCCGAACTTGCCGAGCTTGAGCGAGAGCCGGCCGCTGCCGCAGGTCGGGCACAGGCGCGGATCGGTGCCGTCCGCGCGCGGTGGGAAAAGGTGCGGCGCCAGCATCTCGTCGAGCGCGTCGATGACCTGGGCGACCCGCAGCTCCTTGATGTCCCCGACCGCGGCGGTGAACTCGCGCCAGAAGTCCCGCAGCAGGTCGCGCCAGGCCATCTCGTTATTGGAGATGCGGTCGAGCTGCTCCTCCAGGCCGGCGGTGAAGTCGTACTCGACGTAGCGGGCGAAGAAGCTTTCGAGGAACGCGGTCAGCACCCGGCCCTTGTCCTCCGGGACGAGCCGCTTCTTGTCGATGCGCACGTAGCCGCGGTCCTTGAGCACCTGCAGGATCGAGGCGTAGGTCGACGGCCGGCCGATGCCGAGCTCCTCCATGCGCTTGACCAGCGAGGCTTCCGAGTAGCGCGGCGGCGGCTCGGTGAAGTGCTGGCCGGCGTCGATCTTGCGCTTGGCCAGCGGCTCGCCGGCGCGCATCTCCGGCAGGCGGCGGGATTCCTCGTCGTCCGCGTTGTCGTCCTCGCCTTCCTGGTAGAGGGTGAGGAAGCCGTCGAACTTCACCACCGTGCCGGTGGCGCGCAGATCGATAACCCTCTTCCCGCTTCCTCCCCCACTTGCGGGGGAAGTCTTCTCTTTCCCTCCCCCGCTTGCGGGGGAGGGTAGTGTGGGGGTGACGGTGGCGGTGATATCGGCGGTGGTGCGCTCGAGCTCGGCCGATTCCATCTGGCTCGCCATCATGCGCAGCCAGATCAGCTCGTAGAGCCTCGCCTGGTCGGGATTGAGGAACGATCTCGTCTGCCGCGGCCGGCGGGCGAGCTCGGTCGGCCGGATCGCCTCGTGCGCTTCCTGGGCGTTCTTGGCCTTGGTCTGGTAGCGGCGCGGGGACGGCGGCACATAACGCTCGCCGTAATCGGCGCCGATCACGCGGCGCGCGGCGGTAAGCGCCTCGTCGGCGACGTCGACGCCGTCGGTGCGCATATAGGTGATCAGGCCGACGGTCTCGCCCTCGATGTCGACGCCCTCGTAGAGCCGCTGCGCGATGCGCATGGTATGCGCGGGCGCAAACCCGAGCTTGCGGCTCGCCTCCTGCTGCAGGGTCGAGGTGGTGAACGGCGGCGGCGGATTGCGCCTCGCGGGCTTCGCCTCGACGTTGGCGACCACGAAGGCCGCGCGCTCGAGCGCCTGCTTGAAGGCTTCCGCCTGCGCGCCCGAGCCGATATCGAGCCGCTGGATCTTCTCCCCGTCGGCGCCGACGAGGCGCGCCTCGAAGGTGTCGCCGCGCGGCGTCGCCAGGGTCGCGACCAGCGACCAGTATTCGCGCGGGACGAATTTCTCGATCTCGAGCTCGCGGTCGCAGACGAGCCGCAGCGCCACCGACTGCACCCGGCCGGCCGAGCGCGCGCCCGGGAGCTTGCGCCACAGCACCGGCGAGAGCGTGAACCCGACGAGGTAATCGAGCGCGCGGCGGGCGAGGTAGGCGTCGACCAGCGCGCCGTCGATGTTGCGCGGGTGGCGCATAGCGTCGAGCACGGCCTGCTTGGTGATGGCGTTGAACACCACCCGCTCGACCGTCTGCTTGCGGATCGCATTCTTCTCCTTGAGCACCTCGAGCACGTGCCAGGAGATCGCCTCGCCCTCGCGGTCGGGGTCGGTGGCGAGAATCAGCTTGCTCGCCCCCTTCACGGCGCGGGCGATGTCGTTGAGGCGCTTCTGCGACTTGTGGTCGACCTCCCAGATCATCCGGAAATTGTGCTCGGGGTCGACCGATCCGTCCTTGGCGGGCAGGTCCCGCACGTGGCCGAACGAGGCCAGCACCTCGTAGCCCGGGCCAAGATACTTGTTGATGGTCTTGGCCTTGGCCGGGGATTCGACGACTACGATATTCATGAAATTCCAATGGGTTGGACGCGACCTCGCGCCCCGCGGGCCGGAGTCGGCCGCGTCTTGTCGCGGCGAAACATGGGGATGTCAACCCTCCCTGTCAAACCGGCGGGCGCGGCCGCCTCGCGTTTGGAGTGTGGTGGGCGGGGCCGGAGCCGACGGCAGAGGCGCCGCGCAGCGAGCTGAAATTTTATAGCAAAGTGAAAACGTTGCGAGAGGAAACTGTCATCGGACTTCAAGTGGCGAGGCGGCCGCCGATCGGCTATGGATTCGCTGTTAACGATATGCCTCGTCGCGGGACGGCGGTAAGGGCAACACAGAGCAGATCGCCGGTCGAGCCCGAGTCACACCATCGACACCAATCCGCCGCCGTGGCGCTCGATCCGTCCCGCGAGCTCGAGCTCGAGCAGCACCATCCGCACCACCGCGGGCGGGCTGCCCGAGAGGCGGATGAGATCGTCGATCGGCACCGGCGTCGGCCCGAGCAGGTCGACGATGCGCGCGCGCTCGTCGGCGCCGGGCTCGGCCGTGGATGGGGCGGGCGGCTCCGGCTCCTCGGCCGCGAGCGCGATCGGCTGGCCGAGGATCGGGCGCAGCACGGAAATCACGTCGGCGGCTTCCGTCACGACCGTCGCGCCCTGCTTGATGAGGCCGTTGCTGCCTTCGGCGCGCGGATCGAGCGGGGAGCCCGGCACCGCAAAGACCTCGCGGCCCTGCTCGAGCGCGAAGCGCGCGGTGATCAGCGAGCCCGATCGCTTCGCCGCCTCGACGATCACGACCCCGGCGGCGAGCCCGGAGATGAGCCGGTTGCGGCGGGGAAAATCGCGGGCGCGCGGCTCCCAGCCCATCGGCATTTCCGAGACCAGCGCGCCGTCGGCCGGGATTGCCTCGGCGAGGGAGGCGTGCTCGGGCGGGTAGATCTTGTCGTGGCCGCCGGCGAGCACCGCGACGGTGCCGGTGGCGAGGCTCCCCCGATGCGCGGCGGCGTCAATGCCGCGCGCGAGCCCGGAGACGATGGCGAAGCCCGCGCCGGCGAGGTCGCGCGCGAGCCGCTCGGCAAAGCGCAGGCCCGCCGCGGAGGCGTTACGGGCGCCGACGATCGCGACCATCGGGAGCGCGAGCGCGGCGGCGTTGCCGCACACGGCGAGGAGCGGCGGGGCGTCGTCGATCATCTTGAGCCGTTGCGGATAGTCCGGCTCGCCGGTCGCGACGAGGCGCACGCCGTGCGACCGCGCGGCCGCGATCTCGCGGGCGGCATCCTCGCGGCTCAAGATGCGAGGAGGACCGCGCAAGCCGCCGCGCCGCGCCAGATCGGGCAGCCCCGCCAACGCCGCGCGCGCTCCGCCGAGATGGTTGATCAGGGCCCGGAACGTGCGCGGCCCCGGTATTATGGCGCAACTGCCACCAAGGCACTATCTAAGACGTTCCGCAACTAGGAGACGCACAATGGGGTACTTGTTGGTTCATAGACATGGTCATCCGGGTCAATGGAAGTTTCGCGGCAACCAGTTTTGCACAGTGTCAGCCGCGCTCAACGAAGCTTGCAAGCGAGTTGCCTCCGGTGATCACGGTGACTTTCTGATCGAGGCCGCCCACAGTCGCATTGTCATGAATGACGTCGACGTGGCTGCTTATTGCCACGCATCCCCGAACATGATTCAATGCGGTCGCGGTTCGGCCTGATCCTGCCGAAGAAATGCGGAGGGGGTCGGATTCGAACCGACGTGGGGCGTGCACCCCATGGGCGATTTTAAGTCGCCTGCAATAGACCGCTCTGCCACCCCTCCAGGTGGTGTTGGACCCCCGGCCGTGAGGCCGGGGGTCTTTCGTTTTTAATTCGCCTTCTTCTTGCCGGTCGCGACCGCGAAGCTGTCGGGGAATTTCTCCCCGGTCTTGATCTCAGCAACGCGGCCTTGGTTCACGTCGAACTCGGCTGCGATCCGGCTTTGGATTTCACCACTCAACAAGCGGTGCCAAATGGCAACCGCGTCTTCGAATGTGAGGCGGCGACTTGGCTGCCTCGGCTCAAATCTGCCCATTCTGGGGCCTCGCTTTCAAAGCGGAGCCGCTTGAACGGGGGGTCCGGACGCGGTACGATGGCACGCTGATTTGGAGTACTACGGACTCCGCTGGCCCCAGCGGCTCTCATGATCCTTGGGGCGGTCGGCAACAAGGCGGCTTTGGAGGTGATGCTCCAGGCCGCCTTTCGTTTGCCGCCTTCATTGCAGAACTTACACCACGATCTCACACTATGTCTAGCGCCCATCTTCGGGGGCGCGCGACGCCAATTCGCCGACGCCTGCCGCAAAGAGACTTGACATTCCTGTTGCGACCATTGCGAGGTGATTCGCCTGCCTCATGCCCGCTGCGGCCACGCGATCCGCGAAATTGTGCCTAGGCTATTGTTGCATTATAAGATATTGAAGTTATTGGAATATTCCCATAGAATTTCACTCTGTCTGCGCGCTATCTTCGTCGCCGTTGCGATGATCTTTCCCATGTGCTACCTACGTGTCGCACACATACGGAGCGGTCATGAGCAACGAAGTCATCGACGCCGCAATCGCGGCGCTAGATCGCAGCATCGAAGAGGCTGAACAAAAAATTAGGTCGCTTCGTGCTGCCATCAATACACTCTGCGAGCAATCCGGGCGGCCGCCGCGTTTTGCTGAGGCCATGCTGACGCCCGGCGGCACGAAGCTATCCCAAATCCAAGACGACACGTTCTACGGCAAGAAGCAGACCCCTGCGATGCGCGACTATCTTGAGATGCGCAAGGCGCAAGGCTTCGGGCCTGCAAAGCCGCGGGAATTCTATGATGCGCTCAAGTCGGGCGGTTATCAGTTCGAGACTAAGGACGACGAAACCGCGATCGTGGGGCTTAGGGCGCTCCTGCGAACGCAGCCGCATATTTTCCATCGGCTACCGCAAGGCACCTATGGTCTCACCGAGTGGTATCCCGACGTCAAGCGTCAGCGCGACGATGACGGCAACTCAAAAAGAGGTTCGGCAAAAAAGAAGAAAGCGCGTTCGCGGAAAGCCCGTCGTTCAGTAAAGGACCCGGCTGCTGGGAAAACGCAGACGCCCTTGAAACTGATTGAGCCGCCGCCCGCTGGGAACTCTCCAAAAAATCAGAAGGCGGCCTAGAGGCCGCCTTCTCTGTCGTTACAGGGCGTAGTGTAGGGATGCACGCCTCGGTGCTCTAAGGTCTGCCAAGGCCCACCGAGGAAGGGTCCGGTTCAAGTCCGGCGCGCCCTCCCAATCATATTACCACAGCGACTCGGCCGTCGGCAGTGACATCATGTGTCTAAGTGAACAGTCTCGCATCCGATCGCCGCAAGGCACTGGATCATGAACGCAGCCGAGAACCCGCCGCGCGCGAGCTTGTTGGCGATGTTGCGGTCGTTTTCCTCGACGCCTAATTCGCCAAGCTTTTCAACTAATTCCTTGTAGCTCACATTCCGCCGCTTCAGTTCGGCCTTTAAGACCCCCTTTGCCCGTTCCTGCCAGTCCACGCCCTTCGCCATGGCGAATCTCCATTGCCAGTGGAAATATCATCATATGTGATATATTTGTCATTGACAATGGTGTAAGACATCACCATAAACGATGTAGATACATCGAATATGGTGATGGCCATGGCCCAGCATTTCTTACTCTCTCGAGCCGCCAAGACGCTCACGCTGGCCATGGTCTTTCGGATGACGGACCCGGAAGCCGAAGCCGCCTTCCGCAACATGCGCTGGCCTACGACCGCCGGGGAGCCTGTCTGTCCGTCATGCGGCGGCCTCGACGCTTACGATTGCCGCCGGCCGCATGGTACGCCGCGCTTCCGTTGCCGAGCCTGCAAGAAGGATTTCAGCATCACGTCGGGTACGCTGTTCGCCTCACACAAGCTGCCACTCCGCGGCTACCTCGCGGCCATCGCGATCTTCTGCAATGAGGTAAAGGGGAAATCGATGCTCGCGCTTTCGCGCGATCTCGGCACGTCGTACAAGGCCGCATTCGTTCTCGCGCACAAGCTCCGCGAGGCGATGGCAGAAGAATTGAAGGGCCGCACGATCGGCGGCGAAGGCAAGACCGCCGAAATCGACGGCGGCTATTTTGGGGGTTACGTGAAGCCGGCAAACCGCCGTGAGGATCGCCGCGACCGTCGCTTTTCCGAGAACCAATCCGGCAAGCGCCGTTGCGTTGTCGTGATCCGCGAGCGCGGCGGGAATACGCTGCCGGGCGTGTTCGATAGCGAGGCCGCCGCGCTGTCTTTCATCCGCGCCCGCATCGCCAAGGGAACCATCGTCAATGCTGACGAGTCGGCCTCTTGGGACGGCCTGCATGCCCGCTACGAAATGCAGCGCATCAATCATTTAGAGGCTTACAGCGCCGACGGCGCCTGCACCAATTGGGCCGAATTATTCTTCTCTCGGCTTCGCCGTGCCGAGATCGGCCACCATCATCACGTCGCCGGCCCGTATCTAATCCGGTACGCGCAAGAGGCCGCCTGGCGCGAGGATAACCGCCGCGTGTCCAACGGCGATCAAGTGAACACCGTCGCGATGTTGGCCATGGCGCGCAAGCCGTCCGTTGATTTCTGCGGCTACTGGCAGCGCCACTTAGCCAAGTGACCACCGCGCTATCCGGCTATCATTGTGCTCGGTCACGCCGCGGTCGCTGTGCTTCCGCAGCGCCGCTTGAACGGCCCCAAAGAGATCGCGGATGGCTTTGGGTTCAGCATCCGTGACCCCCTTGGCTTGCAGCATGGCCAACGTGATTTCTCGCGTCGTAAGCGGCTTGCTGGCCGTCCTGAGAACGTCCAGGGCGTGACGGTACATCGTGCCGCGCCTGAACCACTGGTTAGGCTTCCGCCGGCGAACGGCGATCGGCCGCACGTCGTAAGCAGGGTCGAGAAGCTTTAAAACGGCCTCGACATGCTTCATGGCTTGCGAAAGCCGCCGTGCCTCTTTTTTGTTGTCGAGAAGCTTCCCGGCCAGTTCAGCGTGAAGCTGTTCCAGGGTATACTTGGCTTGCTTCGTGGCGATCTCGGCTCTTGGCATGCCCGGAATATGGGCCGGCCGCCATCACGGCGCTTGTGGCGTCTGCGCCATAATACCGCGCGGCCCGACATGGTCGCTGCGGATGAGCCGCAGCCAGTCGAGCCGCTGCTCGTCGGTCAGCTGCACGACGTGGCTCTTCTCGGTGCTCGCCAGCATTTCGGTCATCGCGGCCATGGGGCTCCCGCTATGAGAACAAAACAAGTACGAAAGTCAAGCCCTCCAATCCGTGGGCTCCAGCACTGCGGGGGAACGAGGCGCATCACTCCCTAACGGGATTTAACGGCTTTTCACGCAATGGCCCAAGGCGATGTTGAGCTTTACTCCGGTAGAAGGCGGCAGCAACAAATTGAGACGCATCCGATTTTTGTGGCGGGGGCCGGCCATGACGCTCGAAGAACGCCAAGACCGGCCATGACGCTCGAAGAACGCCAAGAGGTGAGACGCGAGGCGCTCAAGCGGGCCATGGCGATCGTGCAGCAATACCAGGACGAGAACTGGCGGCGGCTGCGGGTGAACGACATCTGCTCCGACATCAAGCGCCTGCTCAACGAGGAAGCCGGTCGCTGGGCGGCCGGCGTGGAGAACGAGCGCAACAGCGCGTGATGGAACGAATTACGGAGGCGGTTTATGCCCGGGCTCGACTATCGACGCCCGTAGCCCGCATGACCCCCGCGCAAGCGGGGGGAAATGCGGGGCAGCCTCGCCGCGGCGAGGACCCCGGATGTCGCTTCGCTCATCCGGGCTACGGTTGGGCTGTTTGACATCGTGAAACGTGAATGCGTGAGCCCGAACCCCGGGCCGCTGCGAGGGCCGTCACGCCTTCGCCGCCGCGCCGATCTTGCTCTCGGTCCCCCGGACGAGCCGGGCGATGTTGGCGCGGTGCATGAGCCAGAGCATCGCCGTCAACAGCGTGAAGAGTTCCGCCTCCGGCCGGTACGGGAGGAGCCAGAGAAGCGCGAGCGCCACGGCGCTGGCGACGAGGGCCGCGAGCGAGGAGTAGCGGGTGAGCGCGGCGACCGCGAGCCAGACGAGGCAGAAGGCGACGGCGGCCGGCCAGGCGAGCGCCGCCAGGATGCCGATATAGGTCGCGACGCCCTTGCCGCCCCTGAACCTCAGCCAGACCGGGAACAGGTGCCCGAGGAAGGCGCCAAGCGCCGCGGGGATCGCCAGCTCGTGCCCGAAATAGCGGAAGTCGGGACCGTAGTAGGCATAGACCATGAGCACGGCGGCGGTGCCCTTGAGCGCGTCGCCGAGGAGCGTCAAGGCGGCGAGGCCCTTGCGGCCGGTGCGCAGCACGTTGGTCGCGCCGATATTGCCGGAGCCGACGGCGCGGATGTCCGCCGTGCCGGCGAGCCGCGTCAGGACGAGCCCGAACGGGATCGATCCGCAGAGATAGCCGAAGGCGAGCGCCGCCGCGGCGGCGGGCAGCAGCGACCAGTCGAATGACACGCCTGCAACGCTCCGGAAAAAATCGCCCGCGTCAAACGTATTCGTAGACGGTCCGCCCGGCAACGATGGTGCGCACGACGCGGCCTTGCAGCCTCGCCTCGTCGAACGGCGTGTTCTTGCATTTCGATTTGAGCTCGGCCGGATCGAGCACCCAAGGCGAGTCGAGATCGAGCACGATCACGTCGGCCGGGCTTCCCTGCCGCAGCGTCCCGCCCGCAAGCCCCAGGATCTTGGCGGGCGTGCTCGACATCGCCTTGAGCAGGGTCATGACCGGCAGCTCGCCGGAATGGACGAGGCGCAGGCCGGCCGCCAGCATCGTCTCGAGGCCGATGGCGCCGTGCGTCGCCTCGGCGAAGGGGAGGCGCTTGCCTTCCACGTCCTGCGGATTGTGATCGGACATCACCACGTCGACGAGGCCGCAGGCCAGCGCCGCGACCAGCGCGGCGCGGTCGGCCTCGTTGCGCAGCGGCGGCGACAGCTTGAGGAAGGTGCGGTAGGGCCCGACGTCGATCTCGTTGAGGGTGAGATGGTTGATCGAGGCCGAGGCGGTGACCGCGAGGCCCTGGTCCTTGGCGCGCCGCAGCACCTCGAGCGACTCGGCGCAGGTCAGCGACGCCGCGTGATAGCGGCCCTCGGTCAAGGCGACGAGCCGCATGTCGCGCTCGAGCATGATGGTCTCCGCCGCCGTCGGCACGCCGGTCAATCCGAGCCGGGCGGCGAACTCGCCCTCGTTCATCACGCCTTCGCCGACGATGTCGGGATCCTCGGTGTGATGCACGGTGAGCGCGTCGAAATCGCGCGCATAGGTCAGCACCCGGCGCATGACCTGGGCGTTGGTCACGCTCCTGGCGCCGTCGGTGAAGGCGACGGCCCCGGCGGCCTTGAGCCGGCCGATCTCGGCCATTTCGTCCCCGCGCAGCCCCTTGGTCAGCGCCGCCATCGGCTGCACGTGCACGATCGAGGTGTCGCGCGCGCGGCGCAGGACGAAATCGACCAGCGCCGGATCGTCGATCACCGGCGACGTGTCGGGCTGGCAGACGATGGTGGTGACGCCGCCGGCCGCCGCCGCCTGGCTCGCCGAGGCGATGGTCTCGCGATATTCGGCGCCGGGCTCGCCGACGAAGGCGCGCATGTCGACGAGCCCGGGGGCGACGAGGTTGCCCTTGCAGTCGATGACCTCGGTGTTCTCCGGCACGCCGGCGGCGCCGATGCCGCGCTTGGCCTCGCGGACGATGCCGTCGGCGATCAGCAGATCGCCGTCGATCTCGAGCTCGCGCGAGGGATCGACGATGCGCGCATTGGCGAGCAGGATCGGCCGGCGTTCGGTGATCATCATCGGGAGGCGGCTGCGGTGCGAGTGCGGCAAGCGCAGGCGCCGAAAGCGTTGCCCTCTCCCCTTGTGGGAGAGGGCAGCGACGCGTTGGCAGCAAACTCCGGCGGGTGAGGGGGTGGCGGGCCTCTCGATAGACCCCTCACCCATTCTTTCTGTTGCACTATCGGAGCTGCCCTCTCCCAGCCGGCTGCGGGCTTGCCCGCTTCCGGCAAATCAAAAAGTGACCAAACCCCGGCAAGCCGGGGTTTGGTTGGGAGAGGGCAAATCTTTCCACGCCGCGTTTGCACCTCGACCCAGCACAACGAGCGCGGCGGTCTTGCGAACGCTTCCTGGCCTGCGTCACGCATTCGGCAGGTTCCGCGACAGCGCCTCGAGCACCGCCATGCGCACGGCGACGCCCATCTCCACCTGCTCGCGGATCAGCGACTGGGCGCCGTCGGCGACCGCGGTGTCGATCTCGACGCCGCGATTCATCGGTCCGGGGTGCATGACCAGCGCATCCGGCTTGGCGTAGGCGAGCTTCTTCTGGTCGAGCCCGAAATAGTGGAAGTATTCCTGGGTCGAGGGCACGAACGAGCCGTTCATGCGCTCGCGCTGCAGGCGCAGCATCATGACGATGTCGGCGTCGCGCAGGCCCTCGCGCATGTCGCGCGTCGCCTCGACGCCGAAGCGCTCGATCCCGACCGGCAGCAGCGTCGAGGGCGCGACCACGCGCACGCGCGCGCCCAGCGCGTTGAGCAGGATGATGTTCGAGCGCGCGACCCGCGAGTGCAGGATATCGCCGCAGATGGTGACGACCAGCCGCTCGATGCGGCCCTTGTTGCGGCGGATGGTGAGCGCGTCGAGCAGCGCCTGGGTCGGATGCTCGTGCGAGCCGTCGCCGGCATTGATCACCGAGCAGTCGACCTTGCGGGCGAGCAGCTCGACCGCGCCGGAGGCATGGTGGCGCACCACGATGAGGTCGGGGTGCATGGCATTGAGCGTCACCGCGGTGTCGATCAGGGTCTCGCCCTTGCGCATGGACGACGAGCCGACCGACATGTTCATGACGTCGGCGCCGAGCCGCTTGCCGGCGAGCTCGAAGGAGGCCTGGGTGCGGGTCGAGACCTCGAAGAACAGGTTGATCAGCGTGCGCCCGCGCAGCGAGGCCTGCTTCTTCTCGATCTGGCGGTTGAGGTCGACGAAATGCTCGGCGAGATCGAGCAGCCCCAGAATCTCCTCGCGCGAGAGTCCCTCGATCCCCAACAGGTGGCGCTGGCTGAGGACGAAGGAAGGCTTCTGGGCGATGTTCATCAAAACCGGTTCTATAGGCCCGGGGGCCGCGCCCTGCAAGGGATTGCGCCGCCGATTGGTAAAGCGGTTGTGGATGTTTTCGCGCTGGGTCCCGCTTTCGCGGGGACGAGCGGATTGTGAACTGCTCGCGGTCGACCGCAGAGCTACCGGCATCAGGCCGGTCGGCCAGCGCCGAAAGTGACGGTCATTCGATCTTGATGCCCGCGTCCCGCACGACCTTGTTCCACTTTTCGATGTCGCTCTGCATCCGCCTGCCGAACTCGTCCGGCGTGCTGCCGACCGGCGAGAAACCGAGCGCGGCAAGCCTCGCCTGCATGTCGGGCAGCGCGACCATCCGCGCCAACTCGCGGGAGAGGAGATCGACGATCGACTTCGGCGTCGCCGCCGGTGCCAGGAGGCCGATGGTCAACTCGGTTTCCTGGTCGTCGAGACCGCTTTCGGCCATGGTCGGCACGTCGGGGACGATAGGCGACCGCTGCGGGCTGGTGACGGCGAGGGCGCGAAGCGCGCCCTCCTTGATGTGGGGAATGGCCGAGGGGAGGCCGATATAGGCGACGAGCGTATGGCCGGCGACGGTCGACGCGAGGATCGGGGCGGCACCCGGAAAGGGCACCCGGACGATCGGGAGATTGAGCCACAGATGGAACAGTCGCTCGCTGGTCAAGAGGTTCTGGCCGAGACTCATGGACGCAAAGCTGTATTTCGCGGGATCGGCCCGCGCGAGGCCGATGAATTCCTGCAGCGTCCTGGCGGGCACCGAAGGATGGACGAGGACGACCGAAGGTGACGAGGAGACGAGGCCGATCGGCGCGAAGCTCTTGATCGGGTCGTATTGGATCTTCGTGGAAAGGGTCGAAGTGACCGCGAGATCGTTGGTCGCGAACAGAAGCGTGTATCCGTCCGCCGGAGCGCCCGCGACCAGCGCGGCGCCACGCGCGCCGCTCGCGCCGCTGACGTTTTCGACATAGAACTGGCGGCCCAATGCTTCTCCGAGCTTTTGCGCGGAGAGGCGCGCGATGACGTCGGTCGGACCTCCCGGCGGATAGGGGACGACGATGCGCACGTTCGCGCTGGGATAGGTCTCCGCATGGCCGGCGGTCGCGACCGCAAGCATTGCGATGCATGCGGCAGCTCGCAGTGCACCCATCGTTTCCTCCCATACTTTTTCGCCGGGATGACGACTATTCTGTTCGATCTCGGGTGCCCGGTCGAGCGCCGACCTCGAAGCGCCGGTGCCGGGCTTGCCCGCGAGGAGGCGTCCGATGCCCACGCAGTCGCGCTCCGAGGCGGACGTCAACCAGTCGCCGCCCTACGTCGACGTCGATCTCTATGCGAGCGACCCGCCGCTGCGCGACGCCGTTGCCGCGAACGGCGGCGAGGACGAGGCGGCGGCGCTTGCGGCCTTCGGAAAGCGCTGGGGCACGGCCGAGATGCTCGAGCTCGCGCGCGCGGCGAACGAGAACCCGCCGCGGCTGCGGGCGTTCGACGCCAGGGGCTTCCGCCGCGACGTCGTCGAGTTCCATCCGGCCTACCACCAGCTCATGGCCGAGAGCATCGCCGCCGGGCTCGCCTCATCGACCTGGCGCGAGGACGCGGCGCCGGCAGCCGCGCCGGCGCAAGTCACCCGCGCCGCGCGCTTCTACATGGCGGCGCAGGTCGAGACCGGGCATCTCTGTCCCATCACCATGACGCGCGCGGCGCCCGCGGCGCTGGCGGCGGAGCCGGCGCTGCTCGCGCAGCTGATGCCGAAGATCATGTCGCGCCGGTACGATCCGGATTTCCGGCCGTGGTGGGAGAAGACCGCCGTCACCCTCGGCATGGGCATGACCGAGAGGCAGGGCGGCACCGACGTGCGCACCAACACGACGCGGGCCGAGCCCGCGGGCGAAGGCTACGCGGTCACCGGCCAGAAATGGTTCATGTCCGCGCCGATGTGCGACGCGTTCCTGGTGCTGGCGCAGGCGCCGAGCGGGCTCACCTGTTTCCTGATGCCGCGATTTCGTCCCGACGGCTCGGTCAACGCGCTGCATTTCCAGCGCCTCAAGGACAAGCTCGGCAACCGGTCGAACGCCTCCGGCGAGGTCGAGTTCGCGCAGGCGGCGGCCTGGCGGGTGGGCGAGGAGGGCAGGGGCGTGCGCACCATCCTCAACATGGTGCAGCTCACCCGGCTCGATTGCGCCATTGCCTCCGCCGGCATCATGCGCATCGCGCTGGCGCAGACGATCCACCACGCGCGCCACCGCACCGTGTTTGGGAAGCCTCTCGTCGACCAGCCGCTGATGCGGAGCGTGCTCGCCGACATGGCGCTCGAGGCGGAAGCGGCGACCGCGCTGGTGCTGCGGCTCGCGCGCTCGTTCGATCTCGCCAGCAGCGATCCGCGCGAGGCGGCGCGGGCGCGCCTGCTCACGGCGGCGGTGAAATATCAGGTGTGCAAGGCCGCCCCGGGTTTCATCTACGAGGCGATGGAATGCCTCGGCGGCAACGGCTACGTCGAGGAAAGCGTGTTGCCGCGGCTCTATCGGGAGGCGCCGGTCAACGCCATCTGGGAGGGCTCCGGCAACGTGATGTGCCTCGACGTGCTGCGCGCGCTCGCCGCCGAGCGCGACGTGCCGGGCGCGCTCGCCGCCGAAGCCGCCGACTTGCCGGGCGCGCGGGCGGCCGCCGAATTCATCGCCGATACATTATTGGCCGGCAACGGCGAGGCGCGCTCGCGCGCCGCCGTCGAGCGATTGGCCCTGCTGGCGGCGGCCGCGGCGCTGCGCCGGAGCGCGCCGCCCGCGGTCGCCGAGCTGTTCGCCCGCACCCGGCTGGGCGAGCGTCGTGGCGCGACCTACGGAACGAGCGACATCGGATCGGATGAGGCGCGCGCTCTCATCGGTCGCGCCCTGCCGTGACCCGTGCCGGCCGATCAATGCGGGGCGGCCGCGCGCGCGAGCCGATCGAGCGCGCCCTGCAGGATGAACGCGGCGGCGTGCTGGTCGATCACCTTGGCGCGCCGTCGCCGGCTGACGTCGGCCGCGATCAGGTCGCGCTCGACCGCGGCGGTGGAAAGCCGCTCGTCCCACAGCGCGATTGGAAGCTCGGTCAGCCGCGCGAGGTTGCGCGCGAAGGCGCGCGCCGACTGCGCCCGCGGGCCTTCGCTGCCGTCCATGTTGACGGGAAGTCCGAGCACGAAGCCGGCGGCCTTGCGCTCGGCGGCGAGCGCGAGCAGGCGGGCGGCATCGGCGGAGAAATTCTTGCGGGCAATCGTCTCGACGCCGGCCGCCAGCCGCCGCTCGGGATCGCTGGCGGCGACCCCGATGGTCTTGCTGCCGAGGTCGAGGCCGATCAGTGCGCCGCGGGCGGGCAAGAGCGCGGCCGCCTCGATGAGCGGAAGGATCGGCATGGCCGCTGCGTACCATGCGCCATGCCGGCGGCCAAATGATCAGCGCAGGACGAGAAGCAGGAGGAGAAGGACGAGCGGCAGCGCGAGGCCGAGGATGAAGACGGTCCGCTGCCACGGCTTGCGCAAGATGATCTCGCCGCCGCGGGCCCTCTCGGCGGGGTAGGGAGCAGGCTGAGTGGGTCCGTTCCTGACCATTGGGCATCCTGATCCCCTGAACAATTCGGCCGCCTCCGCCGTTGTTCCATGCCAGTGGAGCGAGAAACATGGCGGTCCGGCGCAAGCTCGTCGCATTCGACGAAGAGACTTGGCAGGCCGTGGACCTGCTTGGGCGCGATTCGATGAAGACGTTTCAGGAACTCGCCGACGAGGCCTTTCGCGATCTCTTGCACAAGCACGGCCGGCCGAGCGACCTGAAGGCTGCGCTCAGGGAAAGCGTGCGAGCAGCCGCGCCGCCCACACCGGCGCGCGACCGCCGCGGTCGGCGCCGATAGCTGGTCACGCGTCCCGCCGCTAATAGTGGTCCATGATCTCCCGCCAAGTGGCATCAACATTTTCAAACGCTCGGCGAGCAACAAGCAACCTTGGTGCGTCGGTCAAGAGATACTGCAACATTGATGTTATCGAGCAACGCGGCGCGAGCACCGTCATGTTGGCCAGAACATATGCGCCTTTATAGTTGTCTGCGGCGATGCGAATGAACTCCTTTATTGAGGGAAGGTCAGCATCCGAAATGTCTCGCGATAATTCGCCAAGAGAAATTGAACTGAATCGTGCAATGTCGCTTGGTTTGACGGGCTGCTGTGCGTCAAACCACATTCTTCTAAGCTGCAGTAGTCCCTCACTTACTTCGAAGCGAGCGGTGATCGCTCTGAGTTCGCGCTGCAGATCGCGAAGGGTTCGATATCGAAGTTCAGCGTAAACAAAAGGTAAGTTGTTCAGCCTTCCCCGCAGCTCTTGAATTGTGGTGGCTTCTTCTACCGCGGAGACGATGTCTTGTTGGCGTCGATAAATTTCTAGCGTCAAGCGATAATACTGCTCTTTGATCTGCAATGCTTCGCGTGAACATTGCTGAGAATGCGTCAGGTATCCGCCGCCAACGGTAAGCAGGAGGGCGGACAGGAACCAGATGAAAAGGGGGCTGTTGGCCACGCGAATCGCTACCGACTGAACGGGTTTTTCGACTGCCGCCAACAGGCGCGCTTGAAACTCACGTTCCCGTTTTACCCGCAGCCGTTCACCGGGCGTAAGGATGGGCATTGCGCGGAGACCTCCGTCGATTCGTAGGTCTCCGCAGCATAGACTCGCCTTTCTCGATCCGCGACCTGGAGAGGCCGATTAGGTTTCGGGAAGTGGCGCGAAGAAGCAACGCCGCGATCCATCTGGCCGCTTACAACGCCAGAACGCGCCGTCAGGGCTTGGTTGCGCTTCGCCAAATGGAACAGTTTCAACACCGTACAAGCGGTAACCTTCGGCGGTGATACTAATCTTGTCTCCCGGAATGACGAAGCAGTCGCCCGCGCCGCAACACCATTCGCCGGCGGCGTTGCGGTGGCCGCCGCGCGAGATCCAACTGTCGTGGGCAAGGGAATCGGGAACGACGAGGGCGAGAGCGGCGAAGACGAACGCGAGCCGGGCAAGGCTTCCAACCATGGATGACTCCCTATCGTTGTCCCGGCGCGGCGATCGACTACGTCAAGCGAACTCCCCCCTTTTGGGCTCTCCCGAAGCGGGCCGGCTGCAGGCACGAAGCCTGAACGCGGCCCTTGTGAATAACGTTCCTCCGGTTGATCTCCGGCCGCCATCGGCCGAATCAACTCGTTGATCTGCAACTATAAACCAAGCCGAGCAAAACGCGTACCGAAATATTGCATTGCACCATTGCACGGCGAGATTTGCGGTACTCTGTTGCCTCGAGGTCACATCCAAGAAGCGCAGGCAGAGCTTTTTCCGCGATCTCGAGCCGGCTCTCGCGTTGACGTCAGCGGCAATGACGGCGTCATGTCCGTTGAGGTAGGATTTGAAGGCAAGGGAGGACGACATGCGAATGACAATGCTCGGCCTTGCGATCGCGCTCACCGCCGCTGCGGCGCCGCGCGTCGGCGCGGCGGAGATCAAGGTGCTCAGCGCCGGCGCCTTCAAGCAGGTGCTGCTCGCGCTGGTGGCGGATTTCGAGCGGCAGACCGGCCACAAGGTCGTGGTCGAGAACGATACGGTCGGTGGGCTCGTTAAGCGGATCGATGGCGGCGCGACGTTCGATGTCGCGGTGCTCACGCCGGCGGCGGTCAACGAGCTGTCGGGCAAGGGCAAGATGGTGGCCGGCAGCCGCGCCGACCTGGCGCGGGTCGGGATCGGGGTCGTGGTCAAGGAGGGCGCGCCCAAGCCGGACATCGGCTCGGTCGAGGCATTCAAGCGGGCGCTCGTGGCGGCGAAATCGGTCGCCTACATCGATCCCGCCGCGGGCGGCTCGAGCGGCATCTACGTCGCCGGCCTCCTCGACAAGCTCGGGATCGCGGCCGAGGTGAAGCCCAAGGCCAAATTGATCCAGGGCGGCGCGGTCGCCGAGCATGTCGCCAGGGGCGAGGCCGAGCTCGGCATCCACCAGATCAGCGAGATCCTGCCGGTCAAGGGGGTCACCCTGGTCGGCCCGCTGCCGGCGGAGATCCAGAACTACACCGTCTATGCCGCCGGCCTCGGCGCCAATGCCAAGGCGAGCGACGCCGCCAAGGCCCTGATCAAGACGCTGGCCGGCCCGGCTGCCGGCGAGGTGCTCAAGTCGAAAGGCATGCAGCCGGCGGGATCGTGATGGTGTGAGCGGCTGATGCCAGTCAAAGCGCTGTTCTTCGACGTCTTTGGCACGCTCACCGACTTCCGCGGCAGCGTGGCGCGCGAGGCCGAGGCCATTCTCGCGCCGCTCGGTCATTCGCTCGATTGGCTCGCCTTCGCCGACGCGTGGCGCGACCAGTACCAGCCCGCCATGGAGGAGGTGCGCTCGGGCCGCGCGCCGTTCCGCAAGCTCGATCTGTTGCACCGGGAGAACCTCGATCGCATCCGGCCGCGCTTCGGCCTCGCCGATCTGTCCGAGGACGCAGCGCGCAATCTCAACCTGGCTTGGCATCGGATCGACGCCTGGCCGGACGTGCCGGGCGGGCTTTCCCGGCTCAAGCGCCGGTTCATGCTGGCGCCGGTATCGAACGGCAACATCTCGCTGATGGTCGACGTCGCCCGCCGCAACGGTTTCCCCTGGGACGCGATCCTCGGCGCGGAAATCGCCGGCGATTTCAAGCCGAAGCCGCGGGTCTATCTCGCCGCCTGCGACGCGCTCGATCTTCCTCCCGGCGACTGCATGATGGTGGCCTCGCACACAAGTGATCTGTTCTCCGCGGCGGCGTGCGGGTTGCGCACCGGCCATGTCGCGCGCCCGAACGAGCGCGGACCGGGCACCGGCGAAGCCGCGCCCAAAGCGCCGGTCGATGTCGCGGCGAGCGACCTCGAGGACTTAGCCGGCAAGCTCGGCGCCTGAGCGCGGCCGGCCGGCGCGCGGGCCGCAGTGGCGGATCGTTCCCTTACGGACCATATTCAGTCCCAGCGATGGCACCTTCCCGAGCAGGGACAGCATGGCCAGTCCGGTCGCCCGCTTCGCCACCCGTTTCTCCTATGGCGCTCGCCAGTTGTCGCGGGTCGCCTGGTATGTCGGCCACGACCTGCTCATGCGGCGGCTCGCCGAGGAGGCGCGGCGCCGGGCCGGCGCGCGCGCGCGGCCGCGCGCCCGTACCGATCGGCCGGTGCCGGACCGCAGCCGCCTCTACGCGGACATGGCGATCCTGTTCCGGCAAGACCTCGCCAACGTCGAGGCCGGCATTTATCCCCTGCCGGCCGATCACGACGGCTCCTGGCCGGTCCTCATCGAGCGCTCGCGCCTGTTCTTTGAGGACCTGCCTCAGGTGCACCGCCGCCGCGAGCACGGCCATTGGCGGGAAGTGCTGGACGAGCACAGCCGCGGCAAGCGTCCGGTTTACTACCTGCAGAATTTCCATTTCCAGTCCGGCGGCTGGATGACGCAAGAGTCCGCGCGGCGTTACGACACGCAGGTCGAGGTGCTGTTCAAAGGCTCGGCCAATGCGACCCGGCGGCAGGCGCTGGTGCCGCTCAACGAGCTGTTCGCCGGGCGCGATCAGCGCCGTCTGCGCCTGCTCGACGTCGGCTGCGGCACCGGCCGCTTCCTCGATTTTTGCAAGCAGGCCTGGCCGCGGCTGGCGACCATCGGGGTCGACCTGTCGGAGGCCTACCTCGCCGAGGCGGGACATCACCTCGGGCGCTGGGGCTGGCTCGACCTCATGGTCGCGAACGGGGAGGCGATCCCGCTCGCCGACGAGAGCCAGGACGCCGTCACCAGCGTCTTCGTGTTCCATGAATTGCCGCCGAAGGTGCGCCGCTCGTTCCTGCGCGAGAGCGCGCGCGTGCTCAAGCCCGGCGGCCGGCTGGTCATCGTCGACTCCCTGCAGATCGGCGACCAGCCGGACTACGACGGCATGCTCGAGCTGTTCCCGCAGAATTTTCACGAGCCCTATTACGCGGGCTATCTCAAGGAAGATTTTCGCACGCTGGCGGGTGCATGCGGGCTCACGCACGTCCGCGACGTCAACGCCTTCGTGTCCAAGGTGATGGTGTTCGACAAGCGGTGAGTAACCGCTCCTCCCATCCGATCTGCTCGAGCTTTCTGCCGCCGAAGCGACGTCAAGCTCTGCCATCCAATCCTCGCAATGATGAACGCGGCATAAATCTCCCGGCCAGCCCCGGTTCAGTGCCAGGGAGGATAATGGGCGCTGAGCTTTGGAGACAGGAGACATGCCATGGTTCGCGCATCCATCATCGCTCTCGCCGCCGCTACGGTGATCGTCGGACTGGCTCCGACCGCTGCCTCGGCCGGTTGGTGGGGACATCGAGCCGACATTCGGGCCGACCGACGGGACATCCGAGCGGACCGGTTCGACCTCCGTCGTGACCGTGCCGATCTGCGGCAGGATTTTGGCGATCTGCGCCGTGATCTGAGATTCGGCAGACGCGGCGATATCGGCGAGACCTCGCGGACGTCCGGCGCGACTGGCGCGATATCCGAAGCGACCGCAGAGACCTTCGGCGCGATCGCCGCGACCTGTTCTGGGACCGCCGCGGTTTCTAGCCCAGGGGAACGGGTTTGCTTGCGGCCGTCGACGCGCATAACCGCGCTCGAGGCTCAACCCGTGAGTACGCTCAATGCGGGCGCACCGTGCCCTTGACCGTGGTGCGCAGCATGAGCCGGCGCTCGGTCGAAGGGAAATCGGTGCGCGCGTGCGAGGAGCAGCGGTTGTCCCACAGCAGCAGATTGCCGACGCGCCAGACGTGCTCGTACACGAACTCGCGCTTCTCGGCGTGGTCGAACACCGCGTTGAGCAGCGGCTCGCTCTCCGCCTGCGGCATGTCCACGACGCCGACCGTCATCAGCCGGTTGACATAGACCGCCTTCCGGCCGGTCTCCTCGTGGGTGCGGAACACGGGATGCGCGCACTCCGCGAAGGCCTCGGTGCCGCGCGTGTCGCCCTTCTGGGTCGAGCCGTAATTGTAGTGGTGCAGGGCCTTGCGGCCCTCGAGCCGGCCGCGGATCGACGGATCGAGCGTGTCGTAGGCGGCGTAGCCGCTTGCGAACAGGGTGTTGCCGCCGGCCGAGGGGATCTCGACTGCATGGAGCAGCGTCGCCTTGCTCGGCACCTCGGCGTGGATCATGTCGTGATGGAACATCATCTCGCCATCGGGCAGGGCGCCGATCGGTTCGCCTTTCTCGCGGATGTTGGAGATCATCATGATGCCGGGCAGCAGCTTCGAATAGCCCTTCGGGAAATACTTGGGCGGGCGGGACAGCTCGCCGAGCTGGCCGAAAAATCCGGTCGCGCGCAGCAGGTCTTCCTGCGACAGCTCCTGGCCCGGAAACACGATCACCAGATGGTCGAGCCAGGCCCGGTAGACGGCGCGGACGGTCTCGTCGTCGGGCCTCTCACGCAGGTCGAGCCCGCGGATCTCGGCGCCGATATGCTTGGTCAGGGGGACGACCTCGAACCTCGTCTTGGTGATGACGGTCATCGTGCTTGCTCCCGGGCTTCGCGACCTTCCAGCGGCGCTGTCGAACGCAGGCCCGTTACTCGGCGGCGACCGGCGCGGCGCGCGCCGCCCTGCCGTGCTCGATCTCGCCGCTCGCCAGTGCCGCGAGGATTTTCTCGACCAGCTGGCGCGCTGATTCCGCGCTCAACTCGACCGCGACGCGCTCGCGGCCGCCCTCGGCCTCGTTGATGAAGTCGATACCCAGCGCATGGTCGAGCGGCGCATGGAAGGGGTGGTCGTAATAGACGTTGGCGGTGTCGATCCGCATCCAGCCGCTCGGCCCCTTGGCGCTGCCCATGAGCTTCGCCTTCTCGACGATGTAAGAGCACATGATGTCCTCCTTCGAAACCGATTACCGACGTCCGCCTTAGATCAGGCCGCGCGCGCCGCGGCCGCCGTGGCGAGATGCTTCTGGAAGAAGGCAAAGACCTTGCTCCAGCCGTCGAGCGCCTGCTCCGGCCGATAGGCCGGACGCGCCGCGTTGAAGAAGGCGTGACCGGCGCCGTCGTAGCGGTGGAACTCGTAGGTCTTGCCGAGCTTCTTGAGCACCGCCTCGGTGCGGTTCACCTGATCGCGATTGGGGTTCTCGTCGTCGTTGCCGAACAAGCCGAGCAAGGGGCAGTGCATTCTCTCGGTGAGATCGATCGGCGCTACCGGCCGCTTGGCGTTGAGCAGCTTCGCGTCGTCGACGATGACGTTGCCGCCCCAGCAATCGACCGCCGCGTCGACGCCGGCAAGCGAGCAGGCGACGAGATAGGTGTGGCGTCCGCCCGAGCAGAAGCCGATCACCCCGGCCTTGCCGTTGGCATAAGGCTGCGCCCGCAGATATTCCATCGCCCCTGCGACGTCGCCGATGACCTGCGCGTCGGCGACGCCGCCCGCCGCCCGCACCCGCGCGCCCACGTCGTCGGGACTGCCGGGACCTTCGCGGAAGTAGAGATGCGGGGAGATGGTCGCAAATCCGCGATAGGCAAGCGTGCGGGTCGCCTCCTTGATCCACCAGTCCCACCCCGGCATGTGATGGATCAACACGACGCCGGGCCACGGGCCGCCGCCGAGCGGTCGAGCATAATAGGCCTCGCCCACGTCGCCGTTGTGGCCGCGGAAGGCGACCGTCTCCGCAAGCATGCCTTCATACGTCATGCTGTTTCCTCACCAAGGATTCCGGTGCCGCCGCCGGGATCATACGAGGCGGCGGTCGGACGGATCGCGCAACAATGCGCCGACGCGACGGGGCCTGTCGAGGGCCCGAAGCGATGGCATGGGACGGTCAATCGGGGACGGCTAATCCGGACACTTGTGGAGCACGGCCTTGTAGGTGTTGTCCTGGTCGGAAAAGTCGATGGTCTTGTCCTGGCGCAAGGTGAAATTGATGTCGCCCATCATCTCACTGCCGCCCGCGCCCTTGCACTCGACATGCACCGAGAAGGTGTCGCCCTCGCGCTTCCGGTTCAGGATGGTGCACAGGCCGAACACCGAGTCGATGTCGCGCACGGTGATCTTCACCCGCGCCACGTCGGAGCCGGCATTCGCGCAGGGCTCGTTCTCGGTATAGGTGCCGACCAGCGGGAAGTCGTCCTCGGCGAGCACCGGGGTTGCAAGCGCGGCGAGCGCGACGACCAAGCGGGCTGCACGTGTCGACACTTTGGCCCTCCAGGCGACGGCATTCCGGATCTCCCCTTGCACTGTAGAGAATGTCGCCGGGGCCGGTCAATTTCGATGCCGTTGGTCGCGGTGTCGCAGTGCGTTGGGCGGGTAGCCTGCGGTTTCGATCTGTCGTAATCAATCGGTCCCGATGAGCGCGCCCGATCTCATTCCGGTCGTCGATGTCCGCGAGGGCGGGGCGGTTCGCCACGCGATCGACGGCCGCGAGCGGGCCCGGGGAGTGCGCGACGATTGCCTGAGCTTCCTGCCGCCGCCGGTGCGAGCGCTGGTGCCGGCCATGGATGCGCTCACGCGTCATTGGCTTCGGCGCTCGCATTCGCCGTACGTCGCCGACGTCGAGGCCATCGCCGCGGCGCTCGGCCATTCCGGAACCTGGTTTCTCAACGGTTGCTACCAGTGGGGCTGCACCGCCGTTGCCCGCGACGAGGGCGGTGCGCCCTTGCTCGCGCGCACGCTCGACTGGCCGTTCCGCGGGCTCGGCCGCCGGCTCGAGCTCGCGCGCATGCGCGGCGCGGCCGGCGAATTCGTCAACGTCACCTGGCCCGGCTACGCCGGGACGCTGACCGCGTCGGCGCCGGGGCGATTTGCCGCCGCGATCAACCAGGCGCCGCTCCGCCGCCGAACGCGCCGGCCGTGGCTGCGGCCCTACGACCTCGCGCTGAACGCGTTGCGGACCTGGCCGATCCGCTTCCGCCCTCCCGACCATCTGCTGCGCGAGGTGTTCGAGACCTGCCGTACGTTCGGCGAGGCGAGGCGCCGGCTCGAGACCGTGCCGGTGGCGCGACCGGTGATCTTCACGCTCATCGGCTGCGAAGCCGGCGAGCGTTGCGTGATCGAGCGCACGGAGGACGGATATTCGAGTCGCATCGAAGCGACGGTCGCGGCCAACGACTGGCTCGAAAGCAAGCCGCCGTGGGAGGCTCGGGTCCCGCCGACGGAATTGTTGACGCGCTCGTCCGAGGAATCCGCCGCGCGCAACCGCGCGCGCAGCGACGCGCTCGCGGCGTGGCCGCAACCGCTCGCCGGTTTTGCGTGGGTGACACCGCCGGTGCTCAATCCGTTCACGCGCCTGGCCGTGGAAATGTGCGCGGCGACCGGAACGTTGCGCGCGGTCGGTTACGAGCTGGAGCCAGGGAGCGATCTGCCGCGGCCGGTGACGCAGGTCCGCGAGCTGACCGCCGGCGCCGCGCCGCTTCTGGCGTGATCTGGTCGCATGATCCGGCGGCAGCGGCCGGGCGATTGGTTTTCGAGAGCAGGGCGAGCCTCGCTCGAAGTTTCACTTGGAAAGTTTTCGCCTCCGACGGGACCGGAATTCGATATGCTTTGCGAGCAGGCGCGACCGGGAGGAGTCATGGGCAGGGCCGCATGGCGAATTGCCGCACTTTTTGGATTGGCCGTGACGAGCGAGCCGGTCGGAGCGACGCCGGGCGCGAGCGCGGCTCGCGTCGATGGCTTGCTCGAGCCGACCCAATTCATTCATCTCGGCCGGCCCTATTGCTGGTATCCCTACGGATGGGCAGGGCCCGGCTGGTATCGGTGCGGGTTCGGCACCCAGGCGGGCCTCGGCTGGGGCGGGCCTTACGGCTGGAACGGCTGGGTGGTGCCGCGTAGCTATCGGACGCCCGGCTATCGCCATCGATTCTACCGTTGACGCGAGCGCAACGCCCGCGCTGCCACGGGTCCGGCGTGCTATCGCCGCAGGCCGGCGCCTGAACGAGATGGTCATGAACACCCAATGGAGATCGCCGATGCCGCGTGATGTGATCCGCCGCGCCGAAGCCGCTCCCCTCACCGGCATGATCGCGCTTGCGCTCGGCGCTGCCGCGCTCGGCGCCGTGGCCGTCGGTGCGCTGGCGATTGGCCGACTCGCGATCGGTCGTATCGCGGTCAAGAAGGCGCGGTTCGAGGCGCTGGAGGTCGACGAATTGACGGTACGCCGACTGCGCGTGCTCGACGGATTGCCGCGGGACTCCTGAGCGGGGCGGCGTGTTCAGAGCGCGTCATTCCGGGGCGCGCCCCGAAGCGGCTCCCTCGCTGCGCTCGGGCCCCGGAATGACGGGTCAGGTTGGTATGAACCGCCGGAGTCACAACGTTTAACGACTCGCCAGCTCGAGTAGGACGCGGCGGCCGCTCTCATCGGGATAATGGTTGCCCCGGTTGGTGAGGATCACGATGCCGAGCTTGCGGCTCGGCATCATGCCGATATAGGCCGAGGCATTGTTGAGGCCGCCGTATTTCTCGACCAGCGCCGGCTCCTCGGCGACGATCTCCCAGGCGAGCGCCTGCAGGTTGCGCGGGCCGATGCGCAGCACGGGCTGTTGCGCCAACTGCATCGCCGCCCACAACGAAGGAGGCAGCGGCAGCTCGCCGAGATTGGCGGCGAGGAACGCCGCCATGTCGCGGGGCGAGGAGAACATCTGGCTCGTGCCCGCCCAATGGTAATAGCCCTGCTGGTCGCCGGGCTCGCCCACCGGCGCGCCGTCCTCGTCGTAGCCCTGCACCGCGCGGCTCTTCTGCTCGGGGGCGAGTTGTCCGCGCGCGCCGTCGTCGCGCCGGGGCAGGCTCGTCGCGTGCATGCCGAGCGGTTGCGTGATCCGCTGCTCGATCAGCTCGTCGATCGGCGTGCCGTAGCGACGCTCGAGCGCGAGCTGCAGCAGGACGAAACCGGCATGGGTGTAGAGGTGCCGGGTGCCCGGCGCGATGTCCGCCTTCCAGGCGTTGAGCGTGCGGATGAACTCGGGCAGCGTGTAGCCCCAATCCGGCCAGGGCGGATGGTCCTGGGGCAGGAGCAGCCCCGAGGTGTGGGTCGCGACCTGACCGAGCGTCACCTGGCGGATGTCGCCGCCGTCCTGCAGCTCGGGCACGTATTTGCTCACGGGATCGTCGAGGCCGAGCTCGCCGCTGCCGACCGCCTGCGCCAACAGCGTCGTCTCGAACACCTTGCGCAGCGAAGCGAGATTGAACAGCGAGTCCTCGGTGATCGGGCGCTTGGCGGCACGGTCGGCGAACCCGTAGTTGAAGAAGATGGTGCGGCCCTCGATCCGGACCGCGACCGCGGCGCCGGCCGCGCCGCCGGACGACAGCATGGCCTGGACGTTGCGCTCGACGAGCCGCTCCAGGCCGTTGTCATCGGCTGCGAGCGCGGCGCTCCCCGCGAGCAGCACGGCGGTTAATGCGACGAGACGCGTGACGATCATGATCGTGGTAACGGGATGATTGCTGCCGCGATTGCCCGATGCGAAGACGATAACGGCCTCGCCTGCGCGCGGTTCCCGGCTATTCGGAACGTCGATCGCAGTCGCAGAACCGACATGATCTCCCGTTAGGACAACGCGCAACAAACGGAGCTCCTCATGCCCAAGCTGACGCTCTATCACGCCGCCCCGTCGCGCTCGTCGGTCACCCGCTGGATGCTCGAGGAGGTCGGCGAGCCCTATGACATCCATCCTCTGAGCCTGAGCAAGGGCGACAATCGCGCGCCCGATTATCTCGCCGTCAATCCGATGGGCAAGGTGCCGGCGCTCCGACACGGCGACGTCGTGATCACCGAGGCGGCGGCGATCTGCGCCTATCTCGCCGACGAATTTCCGCGCGCCAAGCTCAGCGTGCCGATCGGCGACCCGCGGCGCGGCGTCTATCTCAAATGGCTGTTCTTCGGCCCGAGCTGCATCGAGCCGGCGGTGATGGATCGCGCTTCCCCGCGCCGAGAAGAGCCGCGGCGCGCCATGCTCGGCTACGGGGATTTCGATACCGTGATGGACGTGGTCGCGAAGGCGGTGGGAAGGGGGCCGCACCTCATGGGCGAGCAGTTCACCGCCGCCGACGTCGTCATCGGCTCGAACCTGCGCTTCGGCATGATGTTCAAGCTGTTGCCCGAGCGGCCGGAGTTCACCGCCTATGTCGGGCGCCTCGCGCAGCGGCCGGCGCTGCAGCGCGCGGAGGCGAAGGACAAGGAGCTCGCGGCGGCGTGATATGCGGGGCTCGAGTTTTGGCAGGGTCGCGAAGCCGGAGGGAACGAACCCGGGTGTGGGCGCGTCGCGGTGCTAGTCATCGCGATCAATTCTACGGAGACGCCCGCGTGCGTGAGCCGCCAGTACTGCATCACGGATCAATTGAAAGAATCCACGTGTCACGACGCCACGCGCAAATCCGCCGCCATGTTGCGGGACGAGGTCATAGCCTGGCCACGCGAAAACGTTGGCGTCATCGATGACGATCCAGGCGAGGCGCGCACGGTCGAGACCCATCCGTACCTTGACACCGTTGGGGATTTGAACCGCGTTGGTGCCGGTACGGGGCGGTTGACTGGTCAGCGGGAGCACAGTTACGCGCGGGGCGGCACGCTTGCGTTGCTCCACCGCGATGATGAGGCAGGGACGGGCCTTGCGGCCCTCCACCCGGCCAGTAGCCTCCTCGTCGCTCCATAGGAAATAGTGGTCGACGATTTGGCCGACTTGCGGCTCGTCGCTGACGACCATCCGTCAATCGGGAAGATGCGACAGCTTGGCGGTCTTCAGCGCCTTGACCGTGCTCTTCGGAAGCTTCGGCACCTTGATCGCCCTGGTCGCATGCTGCTCGATCTGCTTGAGCCGCTCGTAGTCTTCCGCCGAGATGAGCACCAGCGAAGGCCGGCCATGGCGCGTCACCGTTACGGGCTCACGCCGGGCAATGTCGCTGAACTCGCCGAGACGCTTCTGGAAATCGCTAGCGCTGGTCGTCGGCATGGCGGCATCCCGGCTGACTCGAAGATCCGTAAAATAGGGAAAATCCGTAATCGGTCAAGACGGCGATCTCCCGAAAGGGATATGGGACCGCCGCTGTGGTGGTCATCGGCTTGGGACTTCGCTGGGCATGATGGCAAACGCCTGCTCAGGCGTCGCGAATTCATCGCCCATGTCGGCCGCCTCGTGCGGCAACCGGGCTGCGCAGCGCGTCACGAGGCTTGGCGCAGCTTCTGTCGCCCGGCTTCGCTCCGCAGTCCAGCGAGGATCGCGAGGGCACGTCCCATCGAGAACTCGCGCGTCGCCTGATGGAACGCCTTCGTGTTCCACCGCATCATGTAGCCGTGCAGCACGCCGGGAAAGACGTGCACCTCCACGTTCGGCATGTGCGGCGGCACGCCGCGATAGGCGTCGAGCACCTCGGCGGGCGCGGCATGGTCCTGGTCGCCCCAGATGATGCAGATCGGCGCGGTGACGCCGTCAAGGTCGTCGATGAAGTCGAGGAGGCGCGTGCCGTGGCAGGAGATGCCGGCAGCGTAGCCGAGGCGCTTCGGCCCGAGGATGGCGTAGGGGCCGCCGTAGCAGAAGCCCATCGCCGCGGCCCGGCCGTTGAATTGCGGCAGCTGGCGCAGATGCGCGAGGGTGTCCGCCATGTCGGCTTCGCCCGCCCTGATCTTCTCGAGCCGCGGTTGCGAGCGCTCCCGGGCGCGCTCGTCGTCGCCCGCGAGCGGCCCGGGGAGCGAGCGCCAGAACAGGTCGGGCGCGGCCGCCAGGTAGCCGTGCGCGGCGAACTCGTCGGCGAGATCGCGAATGTCCTTGTCGACGCCGTGCACGGCGGAGGCGAGCACGACCGCGGGGACCTTGCCGTCGGCCGCCGGCGTCGCGAGGTAGCAGTCGAGCTCGCCGCCCTGGCGCGAGCGAATCTTGATGGTGGTGCCCGGCATGGTGCGACTCCCTATTGTTGACCCGTTGCCCCAGCGTACATCAGCAGGAGCAGGCCGGGCAAAGGGGCGGAACGGCCCCGTGCATACCTGCATTGCCTGCGAATGCGCGACGGAATACGCTCGCCGTCCGCCGCGCGCGTTGCACGCCGGACCTGCCCGGGGGAAATCATGAAGCTCGCGGCCTATGTCGTCGGTATCGTCTTGATCATTCTCGCTGCGATCTACCTCGCAATGCCGGCCGACTCGCTGCCTTCGTTCCTGCCGGGATACGACCCCGGCCTGACGCGTCCGCGCGTCAAGCACGGCATCGCTTCCGGCGTGGTGGGGGTGATCCTGATTCTGGCGGGCTGGTATCTCGGGCGGTCGAGGAGCTGACCCGGTCGGATGCGGCCGATGGCCCGAGCGCGCCGCGAAACCCGGTGTGATTGCCGGCTCCCTATTGCACTGAGCGCGCTCGCGCGCGCGGTCATGCCTCGACGCGCGCTTGTGCTCGGACGGGTTGTCGCCGGCGGCACCATCGGCGATGATGCACGCAGCTCGATCTCGGGAACGGATGGCCCGCCATGACGACTGCAATCCTCGAGGCCAAGACCCACGACTTCGACGTGGATGACGTCGAGTACCTCGGCCACGGCGACAAGCCGCTGCTCGCGCGCGTGTTCAGGCCGCGCGGGGAGGGGCCGTTTCCGGCGCTGGTCGAGTGCCATGGCGGCGCATGGTGCATGAGCGACCGCACCACCGAGCGCCTGCGCCACGAATTCATGGCCTCCCACGGCATCGTGTCGATCGCGCTCGATTTCCGCTCCGGTAACGAGGACCCCTATCCGGCCTCGGTGCAGGACATCAACTATGCGGTGCGCTGGGCGAAGCTTTCCGCGCGCGACCTCAAGACCCGGCCCGACCTCGTCGGCCTCTCCGGGCAGTCGAGCGGCGGGCATCTCGCCATGCTCGTCGCCATGCGCCCGCGCGATCCGCGCTATGCCGCGATCCCGCTGCCGGCCGGCACGGGCGCGCACGATGCGAGCGCGCGCTGCGTCGTGATGTCGTGGCCGGTGATCAATCCGCTCAGCCGCTACCGGCTGGCGAAGCGCGAGCAGGCGGGCGCCAACCCGCCGCAATGGCCCACGGGCATCATCGCGCGGCACGATTCCTACTGGCGCGGCGAGGCCAACATGGCGGAGGGCAATCCGCTGCTCGCGCTCGAGCGCGGCGAGAAGGTTTTGACGCCGCCTGCGGTCTGGTTCCAGGGCCGCGGCGACATGCTGCACGACTACAAGGACGTGGAGTCGGATTTCACCGGCAACGAGCCGCAGCGTTTTTGCGCCAACTACCGCAAGGCCGGCGGCGAGATCGCGCTCGAATATATCGACATGCAGCGCCACGCCGGCCACTCGCCGGACCTGTCGCAGGCCGGCGACATGTTCGCGCGGATGGTGGAATTTGTGGGGAAGCACATCAAGCTCGAGTGATGGCCGCACGGCTCGCCCCGCGCGGCGGATAAGAAGGGAGGAGACCCATGCCGGTTATCGATCCGCGGCTTGCAGGCAAGCCCGTTCCCCGCATATCGCGAGAAACGATGGAGCGCGGGCACGTTGCGCGCGCGAGCAGCGCCAAGGGCTCGGACCTCGCGTTCCTCGACCAGCGCATTCCCGCCTACGAGCGCGAGATCATCAACATGGTGGGCATGGGCGTCACCGAAAACCCGGCGCTGCAGCCGCATGTGAAGGCCGGAGCCGACGGTTTCTCCGTCACCTATGTGCGCGCGCCGAAGGGGAAAGGCGCGGCCCTGCACCGGCATGCGACGGAGGAGGTCTTCATTCCGGTCAAGGGGCGCTGGCAAGTCTTCTGGCTGGAAGGCGATGAGGAGCGCACGGTCGATCTCGACGAGGGCGACGTGTGCAACGTGCCGATCGGCATCTATCGTGGCTTCCGCAATCTGTCCGACCGTCCGGACGCGCTCCTCATGGCGATCATCGGCGGCCCCGACGCCGGCAAGGTCGACTGGCACCCTTCGGTGGTCGGGGAAGCGCGCAAGACCGGGCTCTCGGTCGACGACGACGGCAACCTGATCGTCGAGAAGCCGGCGGCGTGAATCGTAGGGTGGGTTGAGCGAAGCGAAACCCACCGGGGCGGCGCACTTACATCAGGGTTGGTTGGGAGTAGGGCGCAATAACGAAACGTATTGCGCCGAATTTCGCTCATCCGAGATAGGCTTGCTCGATCATTTTGCGGCCACCGGCGTCAATTCGAACACACGGCCATATTTTGATGCTTCAGCAATATCGCCTCGCCGCAAAGCGATGCGCACGGCGTCGAGTTTGCGGGTGTCGTCGAGTGCTAAATAGGGCGACCAAGCGGTATCGTCCTCGATCAATTCGACCGGGACTTCGGCGGCATACTTGCCTTCGCGAACGAATTTGGTTCGGGTCACGACTTGCTCCGCGGCTTACCGCCGCCGAGCACGTCGCGCACGGCGTCGCCGACGATCTTGGGCATGTCGGTGCGCAGCCCGCGATGGACCAGATCAAGTCGGCCGTCGATTTTGTCGAGCCTGCCGTCTACTTGGTCGAATCTTTGCTCCGTTCTCGCTTGGAACGCGAGCAAGTCCTTGTGCACGCCTTTGATCTGCTGAGTGAGGAATCCGAACGAGCCTTCGATCTCGCTGACGCGGCGCTTCAGATCGCGAATCTCGGCTTCGATATTCATGCCCATGGCGCGCCTGTAGCACGGTTTGGCGGGTCGTGCAGCAACGGGCAGAACCGCTGCCACCCCGGCCCGTCACGCCCGCGCTCACGGCGGGAGCCTCTGCGGGGGGGCCAAGCTATTTCAATCGTACGCCCGGCTTGTTGCCATTGGTGAACTCGACCCCGGCTTTTTCGAGGGCGGTCTGGATCGCCTCGACCGTTCGAGGTTTCAACTCCTCGCCGGCCTCCAATCGCGTGATCGTGCTGGTGGCGACTTTCGCCATTGCTGCAAGCTTCAACACTCCGATCTTGAGCGCTGCTCTGGCCATTCGACACTGCGCGGCGGTTATCATCACATTATGATGTTTTCAGCTTGATATGCTGAGAAGATAGGAATAGATCGATACAAGCTCATAATGCCGGATTCGCTGGAGTTCCGCCATGCCCGCGCAGAAGCGCGCCGGCAAGCGCCCGCGCACGCAGGAATCCGCTCGAGTTCGAGCGGTGGCGCTGGCCTTCGAGATGGAGGTGCCGCTGAACGAAGCGATCGATGCCGCGCAGGCGCTGCGCTTCATCGGTTACGGCCTGATACAAGATGCGGGCGAAGAACCAGGACGCGCTGTTGCCGCTATCGCCTGGATTGCTTGCGAGCGGCCCAATGCGTTGCGGGAGACGTGGCGTCGGCTGTGCAAGGCGGCCGTCCGGGCGAGAGGGATGTAGCGAGTGGTGTAAGGTGAGCAAAGTCGGACAGCACCGTGCCCACGGCTCCCCGACGGGACAGTTCGCGTGGGCTTCGCTGCGCTCAGCCCACCCTACGCTTGCTCCGCTCGCTGCGCGAGTTTCGGTGGGCGCCCCCTTTTAGAGCCCCTGCAGGAGAGGGTGAAAAAAGTCACTCCGCCGCCTCGGTCCGTGCCTTGCGTTTCGCGACTCGCCGCTGCAGCACCGGCGCCAGGAACTGGCCGGTGTAGCTCTGCTTCGTCTTGACGATGTCCTCCGGCGCGCCGGCCGCCACGATCTCGCCGCCGCCGTCGCCGCCTTCGGGCCCGAGATCGATGATCCAGTCCGCGGTCTTGATCACTTCCAGATTGTGCTCGATCACCACCACCGTGTTGCCGGTCTCGACCAGCTCGTGCAGCACGTCGAGGAGCTTCGCCACGTCGTGGAAATGCAGCCCGGTGGTCGGCTCGTCGAGGATGTAGAGCGTGCGGCCGGTGGCGCGCTTCGACAGCTCCTTGGCGAGCTTGACGCGCTGCGCCTCGCCGCCCGACAGCGTGGTCGCCTGCTGGCCGACATGGATATAGTCGAGCCCGACCCGGTGCAGGAGCTGGAGCACGTTGCGCACCCGCGGCACCACCTTGAAGAAGTCGAGCGCCTCCTCGACCGTCATGTCGAGCACGTCGGCGATCGATTTCCCCTTGAACAGCACCTCGAGCGTCTCGCGGTTGTAGCGCTTGCCTTTGCAGACGTCGCAGGTGACGTAGACGTCGGGCAAAAAATGCATCTCGATCTTGATCACCCCGTCGCCCTGGCAGGCCTCGCAGCGCCCGCCCTTGACGTTGAACGAGAACCGCCCCGGCTCGTAGCCGCGCGCGCGCGCCTCGGGGAGGCCCGCGAACCATTCCCGGATCGGGGTGAACGCGCCGGTATAGGTCGCGGGATTGCTGCGCGGCGTGCGCCCGATCGGCGACTGGTCGATGTCGATCACCTTGTCGAGGTGCTCGAGCCCCTCGATGCGCTCGTGCGGAGCGGGCGCCTCGCTCGCGCCGTTGAGCTTGCGGGCGATCGCCTTGTAGAGGGTGTCGACCAGCAGCGTCGACTTGCCGCCGCCGGAGACGCCGGTGACGCAGGTGAACAGGCCGAGCGGGATCTCGGCGGTCACGTTCTTGAGGTTGTTGCCGCGGGCATTGACCAGGGTGAGCGCGCGGCGCGGGTTTCTCGGCCGGCGCTCGGGAATCGGCACCATCAGCTCGCCCGCGAGATACTTGCCGGTCAGCGAGGCCGGCGCGGCGACGAGATCGTCGACGGTGCCTTGCGCGACGATGTGGCCGCCGTGGATGCCGGCGCCGGGGCCGATGTCGAGCACGTGGTCGGCGGTGCGGATGGCGTCCTCGTCGTGCTCGACCACGATCACCGTGTTGCCGAGGTCGCGCAGCCGCTTCAGGGTCTCGAGCAGGCGCGCATTGTCGCGCTGGTGCAGCCCGATCGAGGGCTCGTCGAGCACGTAGAGCACCCCGGTGAGGCCGGAGCCGATCTGCGAGGCGAGTCTTATACGCTGGCTCTCGCCGCCCGACAGCGTGCCGGACGCGCGCGCCAGCGTGAGGTAGTCGAGCCCGACGTCGACCAGGAATTTGAGCCGCTCGCGGATCTCCTTGAGCACCCGCACCGCGATCTCGTTCTGCTTGGCGCTGAGCGCCTTCGGCAGCTCGCCGAACCATTCGCCGGCGCGCCGCACCGACAGGTCCGCGACCTCGCCGATGTGGAGGCCGCCGACCTTCACGCACAGCGCCTCGGGCTTGAGCCGGTAGCCGGCGCAGGCGGCGCAGGGGACATCGGTGAAATATTTCGCCATCTCCTCGCGCGCCCAGTCGCTCTCGGTCTCGCGCCAGCGCCGCTCGAGATTGGTCACGACGCCCTCGAACGGCTTGGTGGTCTGGTAGGCGCGCAGGCCGTCGTCGTAGGTGAACTTGATCGAGTCCGCGCCCGAGCCGTGGAGGATCGCGTCCTGGGTCCTCTTCGGCAGGTCCTTCCATCGGGTGTCGAGCGTGAACCGGTAATGCTTGCCGAGCGCCTGCAGGGTCTGGATGTAATAGGGGCTCGACGACTTCGCCCACGGCGCGATGGCGCCGCCGCGCAAGGTGCGGTCCTTGTCGGGAATGACGAGATCGGCGTCGATGTGCTGCTCGACGCCGAGGCCGCCGCAGGCCGGGCAGGCGCCGAACGGGTTGTTGAACGAGAACAGCCGCGGCTCGATCTCGGAAATGGTGAAGCCCGATACCGGGCAGGCGAATTTTTCCGAGAAGATCAGCCGCTCCGGGCCGCCCTGGTCGTGAATCTTCGCCGTTTTCTTGCGGGGCCCCTCGTCCTTCGAGACGGCCCTTCGGGCCTCCTCAGCACGAGGGGAAGCCTCGCCCGTGGGCCTGCCACCCTCATCCCGAGGAGGGCGCGCGGCGCCCGTGGGCCTGCTACCTTCATCCTGAGGAGGGCGCGCAGCGCCCGTGGGCCTGCTACCTTCATCCTGAGGAGGGCGCGCAGCGCCCGTCTCGAAGGATGAGGGCCCCGGCGGGTCGGCGAGCTCCACCACCGCCAGGCCGTCGGCGAGCTTGAGCGCGGTCTCGAACGAGTCCGCGAGCCGGGTCGCGAGATCCGGCCGTACCACCAGGCGGTCCACCACCACGTCGATGTCGTGCTTGAACTTCTTGTCGAGCGCCGGCGCCTCGGCGATCTCGTAGAACCGGCCGTCGACCTTCACGCGCTGGAAGCCGCGCTTGAGGTAGTCCGCGAGCTCCTTGCGGTACTCGCCCTTGCGCCCGCGCACCACCGGCGCCAGCAGGTAGAGCCGCGTGCCTTCCGGCAGCGCCATCACCCGGTCGACCATCTGCGACACGGTCTGGCTCTCGATCGGAAGTCCGGTCGCGGGCGAGTAGGGCACGCCCACGCGCGCCCACAAGAGCCGCATGTAATCGTAGATCTCGGTGACGGTGCCAACGGTCGAGCGCGGGTTGCGCGAGGTGGTCTTCTGCTCGATCGAGATGGCGGGGGAGAGGCCGTCGATCTGGTCGACGTCCGGCTTCTGCATCATCTCCAGGAACTGGCGCGCATAGGCGGAGAGCGACTCGACGTAGCGGCGCTGGCCCTCGGCATAGATGGTGTCGAAGGCGAGCGAGGATTTGCCCGAGCCCGAGAGCCCGGTGAACACCACCAGCTGGTCGCGCGGGATCTCGACGTCGACGTCCTTGAGATTGTGCTCGCGGGCGCCGCGGATCGCGATCACGCGGGCGCCCTCGCGCGAGGGCCGCGGCGGCGCCGGGCGGCGAGGGCGGCTCTGGTCGAAAAGGTCGTTCATGCGGGGTCCGTCGGCGCCATCGTATCGGAGCGGGAGCGTCCTGACGCAGCCTGCGCGGACCTCGGGAACGTAGTGGGAACGAGCGCCTTTCGCCAGCCCACCGTCGGGCAAGAGCGCTATTCGGTCTCCGCGCGGCTGTGGAAAACGCCGCCGGGACGCGCCGCCGCACCCGGGAATGTGGACCCGCCGGGGCCGGCGAAATTGGCGTGAAGGCAGTTGAAGGCGGCTCAAAGACATGCTAGAACAAAAAGAGAACAATGACGCGCTGTGCCCTCGGAATTCGGGGACTTGTGGAAAAGCCGGAACACCCCCGCCTCCGCAGCGACGGGGCGCGGAGTTGGGATTAGGGTGACGGCAGCAAACAGCAGGAGAGCATCATGGCCGGTAGCGTGAACAAGGTGATCCTCGTGGGCAATCTCGGCAAGGATCCCGAGATCAGGCGCACGCAAGACGGCCGGCCGATCGCGCATCTGAGCGTGGCCACCTCGGACACTTGGCGCGACAAGGCGACCGGGGAGCGCCGCGAACGGACCGAATGGCACCGGGTCGTCATCTTCAACGAGCAGATTTGCCGGGTCGCCGAGCAATATCTGAAGAAGGGCTCGAAGGTCTATCTCGAGGGCCAGCTGCAGACCCGCAAGTGGCAGGATCAATCCGGCCAGGACAAGTACACCACCGAGGTGGTGCTGCAGTTCAACGCCCAGCTCACCATGCTCGATCGGGCCGGCGACCGCGGCGGGGATATCGGCTCGTCCGAGAGCGGCGGCGAGTTCGGCTCTTCCGGGCCGACCGCGCGCGAGAAGCAGCCGGCGCTGGCGGGCGCCGGCAAGCGCGGGGACATGGACGACGAGATTCCGTTTTGACGACCGCGCCGCGCGGCTTGCCGCGCAGTTCCGGAGCTCGAGAAAGCGGGACGAGCGATGAGATCTGGCGCAATCGCGGCGGCGCTCGTCGGCGCGGCAATGGCCTCGGCGCTGGCGGCGCCCAAGCCGGGCGACACCATCGCGGTGACGGCTTGCGTCCGCCCGGGGGTCGAGGCCGCGTGCCTCATCGTCGACGGCGCCGACGGCGCCGTCTTCAACGTCACGAGCGCCAAGCCGAAACCGCCGCTCGACGTCATGGTCCGGCTGCGCGGCACCGTGACCGAGAAGGTCAGCGCCTGCAATCAGGGCGTCGTTCTCGACCATATCAGCTGGACGGCGACCCGGCAGAAGTGCCCGAATTAGCCTCGGTGCGGCGACATCGAAAAAAATGTGGTCGCTGCGACCGCGGCGATCTTGCGCTCAGGCTCCGGAAACCGCTCCTCGGGCGAGCGCGACTTCGACTCCAAACGTCGGCACGACCCCCAGTTGAGGCGCCCGGCTTCTCCAATTACAGTACCGTGGTCCAGTCCATCACCAGGGAGGGTGATATGACTTCGCGACGTTGGTTGACTTTGGCAATCGCCCTTTGTGGCGCGTTGGCGGTGACCGCAGCGGACGCCGCCGTCAAGAAGCGGGTCGCCGGTCCGATCGCACGCGGCTGCACCCAGCAGATCTCACCGGCATGCGTCGCCCTGGTCTCGCGCGGCAAGAGCTATGCGCTGGTCGGGGCCGTGCCGTTCATTCCGCCTGGCATCGGCGCCGACGTGTGGGGGACGGCCACGGCGAGCCCCTGCGGCCCGGCCATCCAGGTCGCATCCTGGAAACCAAACCGGCTCCGGTGCTCGCGCTGAACGGCGCTCCCTGGCCTCGCCGAACCACGGCGTTACAGTCGAACCGTCCTCCGGTCGCTCGGCCATGTCCGTCATGACCGCGGTTTGACGCGGCGGCCGTCGCCCGATGTTTCGATCGCGATTTTTACCGACGCCGATTGCGGGGCCTGTTCCCGCACGGTCGCATCATGCACGCGCGGGCGCCCGGGCCTTCGCCGCGGGAGCGGCTCCATTTCCGCTTGAGCGAGGCTCTCGGCGGAGCCATTTTGCGGGGCTGAAAACGACTGCCGCACCTTGACGATAAGTCACTGAATTACCATCTAAAAACTGTTCGCCTCGGCGCATCTTGAGGGGTGGCGCCGCCCCGGTGAATCAGCTAAGCAGTTCTGGCTTTCTCCGAACGGGATTCCCACTTGGCCGACAACGACGATCGCCAGCCGGACGACCCCGGCCCGTCCGATATTCGCCCCGTCTCCATCACCGAGGAGATGAAGCGCAGCTATCTCGATTACGCCATGAGCGTGATCGTGGCGCGCGCGCTGCCGGACGCGCGCGACGGCCTCAAGCCGGTGCATCGGCGCATCCTCTTTTCCATGCACGAGAGCGGGCACACGCCCGACAAGAAATACGTGAAGTCGGCGCGCGTGGTCGGCGACGTGATGGGCAAATACCACCCGCACGGCGACCAGGCGATCTACGACGCGCTGGTGCGCATGGCGCAGGATTTCTCCATGCGCCTGCCGCTGATCGACGGGCAGGGCAATTTCGGCTCGGTCGACGGCGATCCGCCGGCGGCCATGCGCTACACCGAATGCCGCCTGGCACGGCCGGCGATGGAGCTGCTCGAGGACATCGACAAGGACACGGTCGCTTTCCAGCCCAACTACGACGGCAACGAGCAAGAGCCGGTGGTGCTGCCGGCGCGCTTCCCGAACCTGCTGGTGAACGGAGCCGGCGGCATCGCGGTCGGCATGGCGACCAACATCCCGCCGCACAATCTCGGCGAGGTGATCGACGCCTGCGTCGCCCTGATCGAGAATCCCGGCCTCGGCATCGATGAACTGATCGAGATCATTCCCGGCCCCGACTTTCCGACCGGCGGCATCATCCTCGGCCGCTCGGGCATCCGCGCCGCCTATCACCTCGGGCGCGGCTCGATCGTCATGCGCGGCAAGGTCGCGATCGAGACGCTGCGCGGCGATCGCGAGGCGATCATCGTCAGCGAGATTCCCTATCAGGTGAACAAGGCGACGATGGTCGAGCGCATCGGCGAGCTGTGGCGCGACAAGAAGATCGACGGCATTTCCGCGCTGCGCGACGAATCCGACCGCGACGGCTATCGCGTGGTGATCGAGCTCAAGCGCGATGCCATGGCCGATGTCGTGCTCAACCAGCTCTACCGGTTCACCGCGCTGCAATCGACTTTCGGCGCCAACGTGGTGGCGCTCGAAGGCGGCCGCCCGCTGGTGATGACGCTCAAGGACCTGCTGGCGTCCTTCGTCGGCTTCCGCGAGGAGGTGATCTCGCGGCGCACCAAATACCTGCTCGGCAAGGCGCGCGACCGCGCCCATGTCCTGGTCGGGCTCGCCATCGCGGTCGCCAATATCGACGAGGTGATCAGGCTCATCCGCGCCTCGCGCGACGCCAACGAGGCGCGCGAGGCCTTGATGGTGCGCGACTGGCCGGCGCGGGACGTCGAGGCCATGATCACCTTGATCGACGACCCGCGCCACAAGGTGTCGGCGGCCGGCACCTATAAGCTCTCCGCCGAGCAGGCCAAGGCCATTCTCGATCTGCGCCTGCAGCGGCTGACCGCGCTCGGCCGCGACGAGATCAAGGCCGAGCTCGACAAGCTCGCCGAGGAGATCGCCGACTATCTCGACATCCTGCGCTCGCGCGCGCGCATCCAGTCGATCGTCAAGGACGAGCTCAAGGCGGTGCGAGACAAGTTCGCGACCCCGCGCCGGACGGTCATCCTCGAGCAGGAAGGCGAGGTCGAGGAAGAAGACCTGATCCACCGCGAGGACATGGTGGTCACGGTCTCCCACCTCGGCTACGTCAAGCGCGTGCCGCTGTCGACCTATCGCGCGCAACGGCGCGGCGGCAAGGGTCGCGCCGGCATGCAGACGCGCGAGGAGGATTTCGTCTCGCGGCTGTTCGTGGCTTCGACGCATACCCCGGTCTTGTTCTTCACCTCGCACGGCCGGGTGTACAAGGAGAAGGTCTGGCGGCTGCCGCAGGCGGCGCCGCAGGCGCGCGGCAAGGCGCTGATCAACATCCTGGCGCTCGAGCAGGGCGAGCTGGTCACCACCGTCATGCCGCTGCCCGAGGACGAGCAGAGCTGGGGCGCGCTCGACGTGATGTTCGCCACCACGCGCGGTACCGTGCGGCGCAACAAGCTGTCCGATTTCGTCGACGTGCGTCGCTCCGGCATCATCGCCATGAAGCTCGACGAGAGCGAAGCGATCGTCGACGTGCAGATCTGCACCGAGCGCGACGACGTGCTGCTCACCTCGGCGGGCGGGCAGTGCATCCGCTTCCCGGTCACCGACGTGCGCGTGTTCCAGGGCCGCACCTCCATGGGCGTGCGCGGCATCATGCTGGCGGAAGGCGACAAGCTGATCTCGCTGTCGATCCTGCGCCACATGGACGCGAGCGCCGAGGAGCGCGCGGCCTATCTCAGGCGCGCCAGCGCCGTGCGGCGCGGCCTCAACGGCGACGCCGAGGAACCCGCGCCGGAAGTCGAAGAGGCGCCGGAGCCCGCGGTCGACGACGCAATCGAGCTCGGCGAGCAGCGCTACGTGGAGATGTCGGCGGCCGAGCAGTTCGTGCTCACCGTGTCCGAGCGCGGCTACGGCAAGCGCTCGTCGTCCTTCGAGTATCGGATCACCGGCCGCGGCGGCAAAGGCATCGTCGCCATGGACGTGCGCGAGCGCGACGGCACGATCCGCAAGAAGACCGGCAAGCTGATCGCCTCGTTCCCGGCCGAGGACGGCGACCAGCTCATGCTGGTCACCGACGGCGGCCAGCTCATCCGCACCCGTGTCGAAGGCATCCGCATCGCCGGGCGCTCGACCCAGGGCGTCATCGTGTTCGATACCGCGGAAGGCGAGCGGGTGGTGTCGGTCGAGCGGATCAGCGAGGAAGGCGAGGAGAACGGCGGCTAGGCGCCACCGGTGATCGGGCGGCAGGCGCCTGGTCCGCCCTACGGCTCCTTCCGCGGGGCGTCATTCCGCCTTCAGCCCGAGCGCCTTCACCACCGGCGCCCACTTGGCGATATCGGCCTTGATCAGGTTGGCGAAGTCCTGCGGCGTTCCGCCCAGCGGCTCGTTGCCGAGGCGCGCGAGCGCGGCCGTGAATTCGGGCGACGCCACGCCGGCGTTGATCTGCGCATTGAGCCGGTCGACGATCTCGCGCGGCGTGCGCGCCGGCGCCAACAGCCCGGTCCAGCTCACCGACACGAAATCGGGAAAGCCGCTCTCGATCATGGTCGGCAGGTCCGGCAGCTGCGGCAGGCGTTTCGCGCTGGTGACGGCGAGCGCGCGCAGCTTGCCGCTCTCGATCAGCGGCCGCAACACGCTCACGCCCTCGAAGGTCATTTGCACCTGACCGCCGACGAGGTCGTTGATCGAGGGGCCGCCGCCTCGATAGGGCACGTGCACGATGTCGATGCCGGCGCGCGACTTGAACCATTCGCCGATCAGGTGCGGCAGGACGCCGATGCCGCCGGAGGAGAAGTTCACCTTGCCCGGATTGGCCCTGGCATGGGCGACGAGCTCGGCAACCGTATGCGCCGGCACGGAAGGATGCACGACCAGGATGGTCGAGCTCTGCGCCACCAGCGCGATCGGGTCGTAGCTGGTGATCGGGTCGTAGCCGGCATTCTTCTGCAGCATCGGGGCGAGCACGAGCCCGCTGGCGCTCGAATAGAGCAGCGTATAGCCGTCCGGCTCCGCCTGCGCGGCTTCTTTCGAGCCGATGGTGTTGCCGGCGCCGGGCCGGTTGTCGACGACCACCGTCTGGCCATTGGCGGTGGCCAGATGATTGGCGACCAGGCGTCCGATCACGTCGACCGGACCGCCCGCCGGCGTCGGCACGATGATCTTGATCGGCCGCGCCGGATAGGGCTCCCCCTGCGCCGACGTCAGGGCGCCGAGCCCGAGGCCCAGCGCCGCGGCTGCAACGACGATCCGTCCGCCGATCATTTGTCCTCTCCCGAACGGCGCCCTATGATCCGACGCGTGATGTATCATGGCGGCATCGGCGGGCCTGGCACCCGCGCCGACAAGTCTAGGAAGGACCGACGCCGTGCGCCAGACCAGGCCGCCGGCTGGGCGGGCGGAACCATCGCCCGGCAGCCGCGTTGCTTGATGTTCGGCGGCAGTCCGAGGTAGGCCGATCCGAAATGTCCGTGCCCGACGACAAGAAGCAGCAAGACAACGTCGTACGGCTGGGCACGGAGACGCTGTTCGCCATCGCCGACGAGCTGCGCCGCATGTACGATGCCGACCTCCGCTCGAAGCCCTCGACCGAGCTCGAGCGGCTCCTGCGAAAGATCGAGCGCGGCGAGGAGCCCTCCGGCGGTGCGCCGAAGTCCGACCGCTAATTAGAGCGCCCTCCGGTGAGGTTGACGCACAACCGTGCGACGCACTCGGTGGAGCTCCCTCTCCCCTCCGAACTCGGGTTTACTCGAGTTCGGCATCTTTAAGCGGCCGAAGTCGGATAAATCCGACTTCGGCTGGGGAGAGGGAGCAGACCGAGTTCGCCGCTTTGGATTGACTCCATCTCACCGGAACGTGCTCTAGCGTTGTGACGCTGACGTCAAAGGGAAGCCGGAATGATCATAGATTGGCACGCGCACATCTATACGCCGGAAGAGGCCGCAGGCGATTTGCGTACCTTCGACGGCAGGAGCGGCCCGTCGTGGGGCGAGCGCGGGTGTCCGATGGTGCTCGAAAATTTCCTCGATGCGCACCACAAGGCCGGTATCGACATCAGTGTGGTGAGCAACGCAGCCCACTATTTGCGGAGTAAGAACGCGGAAGAGGAACTGCCGGCCGTGCAACGCTGGAGCGATTACGCCGCCGAGGTGCAGGAAAAGCACAAGGGCACGCTCTATTGCTTCGCGACCATCCTGCCTTGCGGCGGCCAAAGCTTCATCAAGGAGACCGAGCGTGCCATTCGCCAACTCGGCCTCAAGGGCATTTTCATCCACTCCAGCCACAAGGGACATTACCCGGACGACGAGGAAGCGCGTCCATTCTGGGAGCTTGTGCAGGACCTCGACGTGCCCGTGATGATCCACCCGCCGCACCTCGGCTTCGGGGAGGAGCGAATGAAGGAATACCGGCTTGCCTCCAGCATCGGCCGCCCATTCGATTTATGTCTGGCGCTGGGGCGTCTCATCGTGCGGGGAATTCTCGAGGACTTCCCGCGGCTGAAAATCGTGGCGTCGCACGGCGGCGGCGGCATTTGCGAGACGATCAGCCGGATGGATTATGCCTACGAGCTGCAGGACGAGGCGTTTTTCCTCGGACCCTATGCGCCGATGAAGATCAAGCACGCGCCAAGTCACTATTTGAAGAAAATGCACCTCGACACGGTGACCTACAACCTCCCGGCCGTGAAGATGGTCTTGGAATGGATGGGATCGGATCGCGTCCTTTACGGCAGTGACGCGCCGCCGCTGACTTCGCTGAAGCCGCGCGCGATAAAGCTGATCAGGGACTTGGATATTTCTGCGGCCGACAGGGACAAGATTTTCTGCGGTAACGCTCAGCGCCTGCTCAAGCTGAGCGCAATTCCGGAAAGGCGCTGAGAGAGCAAGGGATGAAGACTTTCATCGCTTTCCTTGCAATTTCCGCCGTCGCTTTCGCCGCGTGCACATGCGCCGGCGCACAGACCTACCCGAACAAGCCGATCCGGATCATCACCGCCAACAGCGCCGGCGGCACCAGCGATATCTTCGTGCGCGCGCTGGGCGAGGAGCTGCAAAAGCGTCTCCATCAGGCCATCGTCATCGAGAACCGCTCCGGCGGCGGAATGAACATCGCCGGCCGCGCTTGCGCCGAAGCCGCAAATGACGGCTACACGATTTGTCTGCTACCGAACGAGACGCTGACGCTCAATCAATTCACCTACAAGTCGATTCCGTACAATCCGGAAAAGGATTTTGACCCGATCACCAACGCCTTCATCAACACTCAGGTCATGGTGGTGAGCTCGGCGTTGAACGTCAGCTCGCTCGACGAGCTTGCGACGCTGTCCAAAGCCAAGCCGGGGGCCTTGAGTTACAGCGCGCTCGCGATTCCGATGCAGATCACCGTCGAGAACTGGAAAAAGAAGACTGGCGCCGATCTGGTCTACGTTCCGGTTCGGGGCGGCGGCGACATGGTCACCGGCCTCCTCACCGGGACGACGCCGGTTGCCATCGTCGGCCTCCCCAACTTCATCCCGGGCACCGGTCTATTTCGCCTTCGTGGCGCCGGCCGGCGTACCGAAGCCGATTGTCGATATGCTGCACGACGAGATTGCCGCCATCGGCAACGAGCCGGAATTCCGCAAGTCACGCTTGGTCGATATCGGGATCGTTCCGACACGCCCGAGCGCTTGGCCCAATACCTCAGGGAGCAGAGGGAGAATGGGGCGCGGCTCATCCGCGAATCGGGGTTCCAGCCGCGCTGACGCGACCAATCCGGGCCTAGCGGCTCGCACGCCGATCAGCGCGCGCCGGCGTGCTCGAGAATGCGGGCGATCTGCGAATAGCCGCGCCGGTGGGCGTGGCCGAGGGGCGTCGTGCCGTGCCGATCCGCCAGGTTCACGTCGGCCCCCGCCTCGACCAGAGCCGCGACCACGGCGGTGTGCCTCGTCCCGCCGTTGCCGAGCACGACCGCCTCGAGGAGGGCGGTCCAGCCGAGATTGTTGATATGGTCGAGCGGCGCCTTGGCGACGATCAGGGCGCGCACGATCTCGACGTGGCCGCGATGGGCGGCCGCGATCAGCGCGGTTCCGTCGTAGGGGCTGGTGGCGGCGCGCGCGTTGCCGCCGCCCGCAAGCGCGATCTCGAGCATTTCGCGATCGTCGTTCACGGACGCGATGGTGACGACGT
>WNFC01001966.1_pt1 | contig 44646 bp, 35 predicted proteins | sample 5400541 | NCBI WGS metagenome assembly WNFC01 (sample SAMN13153342, study PRJNA577476) | soil metagenome | isolation source: 120 cm saprolite under Douglas fir tree site 2 hole 2 replicate 1 | place: USA:California | collected 2015-04-18 | reverse complement strand
TGGCTCAAACTTTCGAAGGCCTCCAGCGCTATCAGGAAGCGTTCGATGAGATGAGGCAAGTCGTCGAGTTGGACAAGAACAATCTCGACGTGCGCGTGAAGCTGGGCAACTACTATCTGGTTGGCGCGAAACAGTCGCCCACCGCCGTGACCGAAGCCGAGCGGCTGGCGAAAGAAGTTCTCCAGAAAGATCCCAATCACATCGAAGGCCGCATCCTGATGGGCAGCGTCCTGTTTGCGCAGGATCACCAGAAGGAAGCTTTCGACGAACTCAACAGCGCGATCGCCATCGATCCGAAGCGAGTTGAATCGTATCTGAGTCTGGCGCGCTTCTATGTGATGATGAAAGACACAGCGACAGCTGAAGCGACGTTCCAACGCGCGATTTCAGTCGACGGCGCTTCGGCGCTGGCCCATTACGAATTCGGAAAGTTCCTGGTCCAAACAGATCGGAAGGACGCCGCGGAAGCGGAGTTTCAGAAGGCCGTGCAAGGGGAGCCTACTAACCGAGAAGCTCGCTTCGTGCTTGCCAGCTTTTATCTTGTCAACAAGCGTCTGGATAAAGCGGAAGAGTCTTACAAAGTACTTGCGGACCTGAACAGCGACAAGCCGGAAGGTCGAGCAGTGCTCGCGGACTTCTATTCCGGGGTCGGCCGTTTGGATGAAGCGATTGCGATTTACAAGGAAGTCGTGGCGAAAGCGCCGGACTACACGCAGGGCCGCTACCGGCTTGGCGAGATCATGCTGATGCGCGGGGATATCGCCGGCGCCAGGAACGAAGTCGATGCAGTCCTAAAGAACGATGCGCACGACCGCCAGGCGCTGATTCTGCGCGCGCGCATTGAAATGCAAAGCGGAGAGACCGGCGACCTGAAAGTCGCCATCGAAGATTTACGGGAAGTGCTCAAGCAGGAACCGAATTCGCGCGCTGGTTTGTTTTTTATGGCCGAAGCGAACTTCCGTCTGGGCCAGATCGATCAAGCCCGCGCGTTTGCCGGCGATCTCGATCGCAATTATCCCGATTATCTGCCGGCGAAATTGATGCAAGTGCAGATCACTCTGGCCGGCGGCGACGCCAAGACGGCGTTGCAGCTTTCATCTCAGTTGCAGGATCGGCTGGCGAAGGCCACGCCCGACCACAACACTTCGCCGCAGATGCTCGCCGAATTGCGTGCCAGGAATCTGATGGCGCATGGCTCGGCGGCTTTGCGCTTGCGCGACACCAGGACAGCGCGCGCTGATTTTGACGCGGCGCACGCGGCCGCTCCGGGCAGCGCCGACGCTTACAACAATCTGGCGCTGGTGGCCCTAAACGAAAACAAGCCGGACGAGGCGATGGGATTTCTCAACAGCGCGCTCGGGATTGATGGCGCCAACTTTAACGCGCTGCGCGGGCTGATCAATATCTACGCCGCGCAAAAGCAGACCGGTCAGGCACACATGCGAATCGATCAAGCGATCAACTCGCAACCACGCAACGCTTCGCTGCATTTCTTAAAGGGCGAGATCTACGGTTACGAAATGAACGCGTCGGGCGCTGAGTTTGAATTCCGTCGCGCACTCGAAATCGATGGCAATTACTTGCCCGCTTATTCAGCGCTGGGCGCTCTGTTCGTGAACACGAATCAGCAGGAACGGGCCATCGCTGAGTATCAGAAGATCACCGAGCGTCGGCCAGACAACGCCACGGCTTACACCTTGATCGGCATGCTGGAATTCAGTCGCCAGAACATCGACGCCGCGGTTGACAACTATCGCAAGGCGCTGGCGCAGGATGGAAACGCAACCTTCGCGGCCAACAATCTGGCGTGGCTTTACGCCGTCTACGGCAAAGGCAACATGGACGAAGCCGTGCGGCTGGCGCAAAGCGCGGTGCAGACGAATCCGGAAGTTCCGAGCTTCGTCGATACGCTCGGCTGGGTCTATTACAAAAAAGGTTTGTACGCCGCGGCTGTGGAGCAACTGAAGAAAGCTGTGTCGGTTGACGAAGCCGCCGCGCGCAGAAGCAGCACCTCGCCAACCCCGACGTATCACTTTCATCTGGGTGTGGCCCTGGCAGCCAAGGGCGACAAAGCCGGCGCGCGCCGCGAGATTGAAAGCGCTGTGCGTCTGGGCGAAAAGACGGGCTTTCCCGAAGCGGACGAAGCGCGAAAGGCTTTGACGACTCTGTAGGAGCGGCGCAAAAAAGGAAGGCCAGCCACAGATGAACACAGATACGCACAGATCTGAACCCGCTTTTCTTATCGGTGAAAATCCGTGTTTATCTGTGGCTAATTAAGGAGCGAACATGAGTGTTGAATTCAGACAGCGACGAATCAGCGAATATGCGCGCATCGCGCTTAAGCGCAAGTGGCTGATCCTGCTTCCCACGATCGCGATTGGACTGGCCATCGCTTACGTCGTTTTCCGCCTGCCGGACATTTACGAATCATCGACGCTGATCGTCGTCAAGCCGTCGACGTTGCCCAACTCGGTCGTGCCGACGATGACCGAAGAGAACCTGACGCGTGAGCTGACCAGCATTTCGCAGGTCGTTACCAGCCGCAGTTCTCTGCAGCCGCTTTTGGAAAAATACGACCTTTATCACGAAGAGCGCTTGCGCGGCGAGCCGATGGAAATGCTGATCGACGCGATGCGCAAGCAAATCAAAGTCGAGGTCAACACCAGTCGCAACGAAATCACCAACGGATTCAACATCACTTATCGCGGCCGCGATCCGAAATCCACCCAGGCCGTCGCCGGCGAACTCGCCAGCCGGTACATCGACGAACAAACCAAGGGCACAGTCAACGCCGGCGCTTCGGCCAAGCAGTTTATCGAAGACCAGGTGACCAACGCCAAACAGGAACTCGACGACATAGACAAGCGCCGGCTGGATTACCTGCAACACAACATGAACAACCTGCCTTCGCAGTCACAAGCACTGGTTGGCCGCTTAACGGCGCTGCATGAAGAGCAGAAAGCTCTGATTGCGGAGCTTGGCCGTTCGCGCGATCTGGGTGCGGCCTATAGCAGCCAGCTTGCCGATATCTCGAAGAGTCGCGATCAGGAGATCGCGATGACCTCGAAGAATGTTACGGATCCGAAAACGACGATGGCCTGGGCTGAACTGGTCAGGCGGCGCTCGGAATACGACGGCGAGTTACAGAGTCTCCTGACGCAATACAAGGAGAAGCATCAGGACGTCATTGCCAAACGGAAACAGCTCGAAGACATCAAGGCGCAACAGGATCAAATGATCGCAGACTGGAAAGCGCGAACCGAGGAACAGAAGCAAATACTCATCCAGTTGAGCGACCCGCGCATTCTCAGTCTGAAGACACAGATCGCGATGATGGATAGTGACGTCGAGCGACAGCAAAAGCTGCTGAGCGAAACCAACGCGCAGATCGCCGATCTGGATTCGCGGATCAACGCGATTCCCAACGCCGAAGTCGGAATTGAAGCGCTCGACCACGAATATCAGACGAAGAAAGCCAACTACGACCAGCTGCTGGTGCAGCAGCAAAAAATCAATCTCGGCGCCAACGTCGATAACCAGCAACTGGGCGGCGGGATTCAAGTCGTCGATCCGGCCAACCTGCCCGAAAGACCGGTGGCGCCCAAGCGCTTTCTGCTGACGGCGGCCGGCTTCGGAATCGGATTCGCGCTGGGCTTGCTGTTGGCTGGCGTGTTCGAAATCCCACGTCTGTTCACGATTCAAACCGCGGATGACGCCAAGCACTACACGAATCTGCCGGTGCTGGTCACCATTCCTGAATTGCTGACGGCGGCCGAAGCGCGCGCCGTTCCGGGCCGTCACAAACTCGCCCTGGCCGCGGGCTTTGCGTTCACGATTGTCGCGATGCCGACGCTCGCGTTTGTGTTGCGGTTAACCCACGTCTTCGAAAGATTTTTGATCTGACAAGCCATCAGTCGCGGCTTTTGCCCGCATGCGAACTGGAGGAAACATGTACGCTGAATTTTATGGATTAAGAGAGTTGCCATTCGCGCTGACACCCGATCCGCGCTACATCTATTTCACACCCTCGCACACCGAAGTGATGGCCAACCTTCACTACGGCGTCGAGAGCGGCAAAGGCCTAATCGTTGTGACCGGCGAAGTCGGCACGGGAAAAACGACCATCCTGCGCTGGATGATGCAGCGTCTGGATCGCACCGTGATGGTCGCCTACATCTTCAATCCGCGCCTGTCAGTGCCGGAATTCTATCAACATCTGGCCGCGCTGTTTGACATCCAGAATTGGGAAACCAAGTCCGATCTGCTGATCGAATTGGGCAAGGTCCTCGAGACCCGTCACAGCCGCGGCCTGCGCACGGTGCTAATCATCGACGAAGCGCATGGACTGTCGCCGTACGTGTTGGAAGAAGTGCGCCTGCTGGGCAACTTTGAATCCGATACGGCGAAGCAGTTGCAGATCGTTTTGACGGGCCAGCCTGAGCTGCGCAACGTTTTGAACTATCCCGATCTACGGCAACTCAAGCAGCGCGTCGCGTTACGTTGCGATATCAAGGCTTTGCCGAACGTCGAAGAGACCGCGCGTTACATCGCTTCGCGCCTGTCGGTGGCCGGGGCCGCGCGCGCCGCGGACATTTTTTCGCCCGGCGCGATCGATTACATCTTTCGCTGTTCGGAAGGAATTCCACGCAACATCAACAATCTTTGCGACAACGCTTTGCTGAACGGCTTTGCGGCCAGCGAGCCAATCATCAGCCGCGCGATCATCGAAGAGGTAGCGGCCACGTTTGACCTGCTGCCGCGCGATCGCAAGCCGGCAATCGCCGAAGACAACGAAGCCGCGCGCATCTTTAGCGCTGCCGGACGCGCCGAACTTTGGGCCGCGGGCAACGGCAACGGTAACGGTAATGGCCACGACGGACCGCAAACTCCGGGCGTGCCCGAACCCTCGATCGTCATTAACGAGTTCGTGCGCATCGGCGGCGAAACTCCAGCGACCCTTGAAGATGTCGGAGCAGCTTTCAGTCGTTCCGGACTCGGGAGAGGAAACAATGGGCAGAGTCTATGATGCGCTGAAGCGCGCGGAAAGCGCGCAGCGCCACAACCACAAAAGTTTTTCAGTCCCCCGCAACGGCGACTCGGATAACGTTTCGCTCTTCACTCCGAGCGAGCAGGAACATCCGTGGTCAGCTTCGCCTTTCACGGCGATGCCGGCGGTAATCGATTCAGCGCCCACTGCGCACACAGCGGAAGAAACCGGCGGGCCGGCACTCCCCGGCGGACCAGCTTCGCGTGATGCTGGGGCAACCTTGGGCGCTGTTGGATCGGCGCGCGCCGCCAGATTTACGTCCCGAGACATTCTGGCTGCGCGTGTCGAACCGCATCTGGTGGCAATCACCGAACCGCGTTCGCCTGAGTGCGAACAATTTCGCGCCCTGCGTACGCGTTTGCTGGAAGCGGGCGAGCGCAAGCGCATGCGCGCGTTCGTGATCACCAGTCCGGGCGTGGGTGAAGGCAAGACTCTGACGGCTTTGAACCTTGCCTGGCTGCTGGCGCAAACGGACGGCGTGAAAGCTCTGTTGATTGACGCAGATTTGCGACAGCCTTGTGCCGCCGATTACCTCGGCATCGAAACGGTTTGCGGTCTGTCGGAAGTTCTGACCGGCGAAACACGTCTGACCGAAGCGATCGTGAAACTAAACCCGGCAGGATTGCACGTGTTGCCGGGCGGCGCGGCGCGCGAAGACGTGGCCGAGTTGCTTTCGGGACCGCGATTCGCGCGGTTGCTGGACGAAGCTCGGAAGCTTTTCGACTACATCATTATTGACGCGCCGCCGCTGGGGATCTTCACCGACGCGAATTTGCTGATCAATCGCGCCGACGCAGCGCTTCTGGTCGTGCGCGCTTCCAAAACGCGCTATGCGGTCGTCGATCGCTTGCTCGAGCAGTTGCCGCGCGAGCGAGTTCTGGGAGTGGTGCTTAATCGTGCCGAAAAACGGGCGGACGAGACTGCCTACTACTATCAATCGCGCTGTCAGCGTCAGGCACCGCTGGTCGAAGCCGGCACTGAAGAAGCTGCTGACGATGAGGCAACCGACCAACCCGAGATGATTTATATCGAGGAGGGTTTCGTTTCTTGAGAGACTCCCTCTCCCGCTGGGAGAGGGCCGGGGTGAGGGATTTAGATGGGAAAGAGACAGCAAACAATTTTCGTGGGTCTGCTTACTGCCGCCCTCTCCCTAACCCTCTCCCAGAGGGAGAGGGAACTTACTTTATGAGAGCTTCGCGACTCAACGCGCGCATGGTGCTCCTGCTGCTGAGCGAAGCGATGTTGCTTTTCGGCGGCTTGATAGTCGCTGTGTACCTGCGCTTGGGTGCGATCGACGCGGAAGACGCGCTGATCCAGCACCGGGGCTTTTACAAGGCCGCGCTGGCGACGATCTTCTGTTTGGCGGCGTTCTATCTGCTCGACCTTTACGATTTCGTCGTGATGCACGATCGCCGCGAGCTCGTCCTGCGTCTGTTGCAGGCACTGGGCCTGGCGTGGGTGGCCCTGGCGCTGCTTTTCTATGCACTGCCGCAGGCGATGATCGGGCGGGGAGTGTCTTTGATTTCATTGCCTTTGGCGCTGATGTTGATGGTTGGTTGGCGTTTGGCAATTCATTGGGTGCTGGGTCATCCGGAAATTGGCGAGCGCATACTGATTGTCGGGTCCGGCAACTTTGCGATTGAGATTGCCCGCGAGACGCTCGATCGGCCCGACGCCGGTTATCGCGTCGTAGGCTTTGTCGATAACGATCCGGAATTACTGGGCAAGAGCCTGATCAACCCTTCGGTTATCGGTTTAACCGCCGACCTGGGACCGTTGGTCGTCAGCGAGAACATCGATCGGATCGTGGTAGCGATGGGCGACCGGCGCGGCCAGTTTCCAACGCAGGAACTTCTGCGTTTGAGTCTTTCGGGCAACGTTTCCATCGAAGAGAGCGCGTCGTTTTATGAACGGCTGACGGGTCGCGTGTCGCTGGACATGCTGCGGCCTTCGTGGCTGATTTTTTCCAGCCGCGGCCGGCGCGCGCGTCTGAACGAAGTTGCGCGGGCGGCGATGCATCGCACGGTGGCCTTAGTCGGCGCGATCCTTTCTTTACCTATTGCGATCGTCACGGCGATTGTAATCAAGCTCGATTCGCGCGGCCCAATTCTGTACAAACAGGAGCGCGTGGGGCGCAACGGTCGCGTGTTCACGCTGATGAAGTTTCGTTCGATGCGCAGCGACGCCGAAAAGGACGGACCTGTCTGGGCAAAGACGGAAGACGATCGCACGACGCGCGTGGGCCGCTTCATACGCAAAGTTCGCCTCGACGAGATTCCGCAATTCTGGAACATCCTGCGCGGCGACATGAGCTTTGTCGGCCCGCGTCCAGAGCGCCCGCATTTCGTGGCGCAACTCGCCAGGGAAATTCCGTATTACGAACAACGGCATCTGATCGCGCCGGGCCTGACCGGCTGGGCGCAAATCAAATATCCGTACGGCGCGTCGATCGAAGACGCACGGCAGAAGTTGCAATACGAGCTTTACTACATCAAGAACCAGAGCCTGACGCTCGATGCGATCATCATGTTCGAGACGATCAAGACGATTCTGCTTGGACGCGGAGGACGATAGGAGCGCACGCCTCCCTGCGTGCGGCTCGCCGGCATCCTGCCGGCAAGGATTCGGAGGTTGAAGACGATGAAAAAGTTGCTGACACAAACAATGGTTCTGGTAATCGCACTGGCGATCGGCGTAAGCACGTTCGCGCAGTCGCCCACGATCGCGACGCGCCAGCGCCGCACTTCCGCGGACGCTGCCCAACCGGCCGCGTCTGATCAGAAGACTGCGACCGACGCCGTGACGCCGATTGATCAAGGCGACAAGAGCAAGGATAAGAGCAAGGTGCCCGACGCCGCTGCGGCAGACGCGCAGACGAGTCGCACGGATCAGGCGTCTGACGAAGCCGCGATCGTACAGAACTACAATAATTTCTTTACGACCTATCAACTCGGACCCGAAGATGTGATTTCAGTCACGGTCTTTGGACAGGATCGTTATTCAAAGAGCGGCATCAAGATTCCGCCGAGCGGACGCGTCTCGCTGGCACTGATACCCGACGGCATTTTCGTCAGCGGCAAAACAGTGGACCAGGTCGCCGAACTGATCAAGAAGCGCTATGACGAATACATCATCGATCCGCAGGTGTCAGTTTCGCTCGACCAGGCCGGATCGTATCGCTACAGCGTGATTGGCGACGTTACGCAACCCGGAATTAGATTGATGACGCGCCGTTTGTCGGTCAGTGAAGCGATCGCCGAAGCCGGCGGTGTCTTGCAGACAGGCGACAAGAAGAAAGTTTTCGTATTGCGCAAGCAGAAGACCGGCAATCTTGCGCCGATTCCGGTCAACATCTCGGCCATATACAAAGGTCAGGCGCCGGATTCACTTTATCTCTTACCCGGCGATCAAGTTGTCGTTCCCGGCAATAGCTTCAAGAAGTGGCAGACAGCGCTGAGTACCTTCCTTCCGGTTTTGAGCTTTGCGCGTTTGTTTACAGGTGGATTCTGAAAGAACAGTAGGCAGTAGGCAGAAAGCAGACGGCAGGAGGAACGTTTGAGAAGGGTGCAGCTAGTCAATCAAGGGCGATTCTGTTTTCGCGGATTTGTGTTCTGCCTACTGCTTACCGCCTACTGCTCTCTTTCTTTCGCTGCCTGGACTCGCCAGCGCTCAGGCACGATGGGCTGGCTCCACGCTGTTTATTTTCTCGATCAGCAGCACGGCTGGGTCGCGGGCGGCAACGGAACGCTTCTGGAGACAACCGACGGCGGTCAGACGTGGAACAAAGCTCATCCGCCGAGTGGAGACACCCTGCGCGATGTCTATTTCGCTAATGATCACGACGGCTGGCTGGTTTGCGAACGCGACATTTTTAAACTAAAGACCAACGATGAGCCGCGCAGTTATCTGCTGAAGACAAGCGACGGTGGACTGAGTTGGCAGCGCGTTGTTCCTGACGGCGTTGACGCTGGCGCGAAACTTGTACGCGCGGTATTCAACGGCAGCGAGCGTGGTTGGGCTTTCGGCGAAGGCGGCGTGGCGCTGGTTACGCGCGACGGCGGCGCCAGTTGGTCGAGACAAACTCTGCCGACAAAGTTTCTGTTGCTGGGCGGCGCGTTTGTGGACGAACAGCACGGCTGGCTGGTGGGCGCGGGCGCGACCATCTTGCAGACAAGCGACGGCGGCACGACCTGGCACAACGGTATTGTCCGCGACGGCGCAAGCACCCGATTTGTCGCGACCAGTTTCGTGGGGAATCGTCTGGGCTGGGCGGTCGGCGCGGCGGGACGAGTATTCGCCACCACCGATGGCGGTCGCGCATGGTTTCAGCAGCGAACGAGTGTCGATGCAGACCTGCTGGACGTGAGATTTATCGACGCAGCTGAAGGCTGGATCGCCGGCGCCGGTGGGACTCTGCTGCACACGACCGACGGCGGCGTGCATTGGTCAACCGAAACCAGCGGCACGACCCACGCGCTGGAGCGGCTCTTCTTCACGGATCAGAATCATGGTTGGGCGGTTGGCTTTGGCGGGACGATCCTCGCGTTCGGTCACGGCGGCGCGCCGCGATTGAAGTCGTAGTTGGGTCGCATTACGGCCGCACGGTCATGGAACTCCTCCTCAATATCATCTTTGAGCTGTTCATCGAGTTTATCCTGCAGATAGTTGGAGAAGTGTTTGTTGAAGTAGCGCTTCAGAGGTTTTCGGGCGCGGCCTGGGCACACAAGAACTTTGATGCAACTCGCGCCGTGCTGATGTACTTCGGGTTGGGCGTTATCACTGGCTGGCTCAGCATAATGATCTTTCCGCATTCATTTATCCGCAGTTCTAGACTCCACGGAATCAGCTTGCTCATCACTCCGCTGCTGGCCGGCTTTACGATGGCTGGCGTCGGTTGGATACGCCGACGACAGGATAAGCTGGTGATACGGCTAGATAGTTTTGCGTACGGCTTTCTGTTCGCGTTCGGAATGGCCCTGGTTAGATTCCTCTTTACTACGTGATCCGTTGACGCGAAGGACTCAACCCAACCCGCGTTTGACCTTGCGCACGTGGCCAATTCCTCGGCTCGTAATCGCACGTAGTCCAACTCCACCTTTAGCCTTCGGGTTCCTTGCGGTTTTCGTCTTTTCTCTTCTTGGCAACTTATCGAACGAACACATTTGACAGAATGCTCGCCGCAGTAGTAGAACGTGCGGGCATTCCTCCCATCCGTTTGTTCGCCAAAGCTAGCTAAAACTATTTTTCAACACGAGGAGACCAAGAATGAAGAAACATCTACCCCTGGCTGCCGGCATCTTGCTGGCGTTCGCTTCTGTTTGCTTCGCCGGGCCGGCCGCGCAGGCCACACCTTCGCCGTCGCCAAAGCCCAAACCGGCAATGAGTAAGGCGCAAATACTGAAAACGCTATCAGCTGCCGAGAAGAAGTTGTGGGACGCATTCAAGAACAAGGATCCCAAACCGTTCAAGTCAGGTCTGGCTGCCGAAGCCTTCGCGATCAGCGAGAACGGCATTGAAAAGAAGGAAGACACTGTGAAGATGATTCCGACGGCGCCCTGCGAGATTAAGTCTTACGAGCTGAGCGATTGGAAGCTGACCATGATCAACTCATCGACCGCCCTGGTAACCTATAAAGGCAAAAGCGACGGGACCTGCGCAGGGCAGGCAATCCCAACTGTCTGGTGCAGCACGATCTATGCGAATCGCGGCGGCAAGTGGTTGGCGGTCTTTCACCAGGAGACGCCGACGAAGTAATTGCGCGCCAACTCTTAGGAGCATCGATCTTGTCTCAGGGCGGACTTCGGTCCGCCCTTTCTTTTTCACAGTTCCCGATTCCGCGAGTCCAGTGATAAAGTTGGGCAGCAAGTCAACGGCAATCGATGAATCAGATTGATCGAATTCACGCCCGCGAAATCCTGGATTCGCGCGGCAACCCCACAGTCGAAGCCGACGTCGTGCTGGCCGGCGGCGCGCGCGGCCGCGCGGCCGTGCCCTCCGGCGCGTCCACGGGCGAGCACGAAGCCGTCGAGCTGCGTGACGGCGATGGGAGACGCTACGGCGGCAAGGGCGTCTTGAAAGCCGTGCAGAACGTGAACGAGGTGATCGCGCGCGAGTTGAAAGGTAACGATGGATTCGATCAAGCAGCGATTGATCGCGCGTTAATCGAACTCGACGGCACGCCGAACAAATCCAGTCTGGGCGCGAACGCTTTGCTCGCGGTTTCGATGGCCAATGCGCGCGCGGCGGCGAATTATCAGAAGCTTCCTCTCTATCGTTATCTCGGTGGCGCGGACGCGAACACTTTGCCGGTGCCGATGATGAACATCATCAATGGCGGCGCGCACGCCGACAACAACGTCGACTTTCAGGAGTTCATGATCGTGCCCGTCGGCGCCGAAAGATTTAGCGAGGCGCTACGCATGGGCGCCGAGATCTTTCATTCGCTGAAGTTGGTTTTGAAAAAGAAAGGTTACGCGACCAGCGTCGGTGACGAAGGCGGCTTTGCCCCGAATCTGAAATCAAACGAAGAAGCGATTGAAACGATTCTCGAAGCCATCAGGCAAGCCGGTTACCGAGCCGGCGATGATGTTTTGCTCGCGCTCGATCCCGCGGCCAGCGAGTTTTACGACGGCGGGTCTTACGTCTTTAAGAAATCCGACCAGCGAAAGCTGTCGAGCGATCAGATGGTGTCCTTTTGGGAGAGTTGGGCGAATCAATATCCGATCGTGTCGATCGAAGACGGCATGGCCGAAAATGACTGGGATGGATGGAAGACTCTGACGGACGCGATGGGCCAACGCGTGCAACTTGTGGGCGACGATCTGTTCGTGACGAACACGCCGTTTTTGCGCAAAGGGATCGAACGCGGCGTTGCCAACTCGATCCTGATCAAAGTCAATCAGATTGGCACGCTGACCGAAACGCTCGAGTGCATCGAGCTGGCAAAGACGAACAAGTACACGACGGTGATCTCGCATCGCTCCGGCGAAACCGAAGACGCCTTCATCGCCGATCTCGCCGTGGCCACGAACGCCGGCCAGATCAAGACGGGCTCGCTTTCGCGTTCAGATCGGATCGCGAAATACAATCAGTTGCTGCGCATCGAAGAAGAACTTGGCGACGCTGCGCGTTATCAGGGTCGCGCTGCTTTTGTGTCGTGTCAGAACCGGGAGCGGTAGCTTTGGAGTGCGGTGGCAAGCGTAGCGCGACACCGCTTTGGATCACCATTCGCATTCACAAAGCGCCGTCGCCGCTTCGCTCTGCCGGCGCACTCCAAAGTTGTTGAATCGAGGCGAACATGAATCTATCGGACACCAGACATCTGTTTGCTTACACGGAATGGGCCAACGGCCTGGCGCTGGACGCTGCTGCGAAGTTGTCGGACGAAGACCTTCGCCGCGACGTTCAGATTAGTCATGGTTCGATTTTCGGAACGCTTTTGCATATGGCGGGCGCTGAGTGGATTTGGCTGGAGCGCTGGCACGGGCATTCGCCGGCGGGCAAGGACGCCTGGTCGCTTTGGAGAACTGAGTCCTGCCCTGACCTTAAAGCTTTGAATGAGCGTTGGCACGAGGTTATTAATCAACGTGCGCGCTACATTTCAGAACTGGATGAATCTCGACTGGCCGCGGAGCTGCCATTCAAGCTACTTAGTGGTGACCCGAGTTCGATGCGGCTCGTGGATCAAATGCAACACGTCGCTAACCATGCCACGCTGCATCGCGGGCAGGTCGTGGGGATGATTCGGCAGCTCGGGATCGCGCCGCCATCCACTGATTTGCTTTTCTACTTGAGACGCGAGATTTCGCCTAGATAACCCAGCGCTGGCTGTTTCCGATGAAAGTAAGTTTTGAATTCACGCCCGGCGAGCTCGTAGACGCGACGGAGCGCTTCATGGCGCGATCCATGGCCATCACCTCATTTCGCCGAAAAGAGTTGATATACTCTGCTTTGATCTCAGGCACGGTTGTTTTTCTTCTTTTCTTTAACAAGGGATGGATACCTGCCTTGATCGCCGGAATTCTCGGAGCGTCGATCGGAGCGGCCTTGTCCCCGCCGCTTCACAGGAGAATCATCGCCAAGCGCCTTCGCAAACTGGTCCAGGAAAAGCTTAAACCCGGTGAACCTCTCGTCTGCGAGGTCGAGCTAACAGCCGAGGGTGTCACGATTCGTCACGCAAAGGGACAAGGAATCTATGATTGGGAAGACGTCGAAACCGTCAACTTAGCGGACGACTCTGTAGAGATTTTTACGAGGTACGGCGGAGGCGTGATTGTCAGGAACAGAGCATTCAAATCGGACGACGAAAAGAAGCAGTTCATAAATCTTGCCAACTCCTACATGGGACACCCGACTATTTCTGATTAATGATGACCTGGCACAAGGACGACTACTCAATCAGCACCGATCGCGCGCGGCTTAACATCGAGCTGATTCACAACTTTCTCTCGAACACTGCGTACTGGGCGACGGGTCGCTCCCGCGAAGTTGTCGCAACGTCGATAGAGAATTCACTTCCTTTCGGAATCTACAAAGGAACTGAGCAGGTCGGATTCGCGCGCATTGTGACTGACTATGCGACGTTCGCCTGGGTCGCGGACGTGTTCGTGCTGCCGGAACATCGCGGTCGAGGATTGTCAAAATGACTGATGGAAGTGATCATTGCGCATCCGCGGTTGCAGGGATTTCGCCGCTGGGTCTTGTCGACGAAAGATGCGCATAGCTTGTACCAGCGTTTCGGTTTCATAGAGCTGCACCGGCCTGAGCGCTGGATGGAGCGCCCGGATCCGAATATGCAAGAGAGTCCCGATTACTGGCGTCCGTTACAGAACCCCGAGCGGTAGCGAGGGGATCATGTACTCAACTTGAGCGTTCGATCCGCTCGCTACCGCTCCGCGTTCTGTAACTGAAGCCTATGCCACGAAAACAAGGGCCGCTCGCGCTCATCATCATCGACGGCTGGGGTTACTCGCCCACGCGCGAGGGCAATGCGATCGCTCTCGCTGCGAAACCTTTCTATGATGGGCTCACCGAAAAATATCCGCGCACGCTGCTGGCCGCGCATGGCACGCGCGTCGGTTTGCCCGACGGCGTGATGGGAAATTCCGAGGTGGGCCATTTGAACATGGGCGCCGGCCGGGTGATTCGCATGGATGTCTCGCGGATCGATCACGACATCGCGACCGGCGAATTCTTCGGTAACGAAGTGCTCGCGAAAGCGATGGACGATGCGAAGTCGCGCGGCCGGCAACTTCATTTGATGGGTCTGATTTCCGACGGTCAGGTGCATTCGTCGCAAGAACATCTCTACGCGCTTTTGCGCATGGCCAAACAACGCGGAGTCGAACGCGTCTTCATTCATTGCTTCCTGGATGGCCGCGACACGCCGCCATCATCAGGCGCTGACTATGTCGCCGCGTTGCAGAAGAAGATTGAAGAAATCGGCTGCGGCAAAATTGCAACTGTCATTGGACGCTACTACGCGATGGATCGCGATCGGCGCTGGGAAAGAATCCTGCGCGCCTACGATCTACTGGTCAAAGGTGTCGGCGCGCGCGCGCAGGATCCAGTCAAAGCGATCAGAGAGTCCTACCAGCGAGGTGTGACCGACGAATTCATAGAACCCATGGTCGTCGAAAATGAAAACGGCGAGCCCGCCGCGACAATCCAGAATGGCGACGCGGTAATCTTTTTCAACTTTCGCCCCGACCGGGCGCGCCAACTCACGCGGGCGCTGGCGATTGCGGGCTTTGACGAGTTCCCCGTCACGAATCGTCCGGCGCTTGATTTCGTTTGCTTTTCAGTTTACGACGCGACGTTTCCGCTGCCGGTGGCGTTTCGGACGCCGAAGCACGAAAACATTCTCGCGGATGTGTTCGCGCGGTTTAGTGTCGAGAACTTTCGGCTGGCCGAAACCGAAAAGTACGCGCACGTTACTTATTTTTTTAATGGCGGCACGGAAAAAGAATTTCGCTGCGAGCAGCGTCTACTGGTGCCTTCGCTGAAGATCGCGACCTACGATCTGGAACCGGCGATGTCCGCCTTTCAGATCACAAACAACGTCTTGCGCGTTCTAGACGAAGGCCAGACTGATGTTTTCATCGTAAATTTTGCGAACCCTGACATGGTGGGCCACACCGGCAAGCTCGACAAGACGATCGAAGCTTGCCAGTACGTCGATACTTGCCTGGGCTGGATCACCAAAGCGATGCGCACCGCGCGCGGCATCACTTTGATTACGGCCGATCACGGCAACGCCGAGCAGATGATCGATCCGAAGACGGGCCAGCCGCATACCGCGCACACCACGAATCCGGTGCCTTTTCATCTGATTGATGAAGCTTCGCTCGGAGTGAAACTGCGTGAGGGCGGCGCCCTGGAAGATGTCGCGCCGACGATGGTAGGCTTGTTGGGAATTGAAAAACCGGATGAGATGACGGGGCGAGATTTAAGGGAAGGATAGCGATTTTCCCTCTCCCTCTGGGAGAGGGTAGGGTGAGGGCTTGAGGGGCCGATACCGTTTCAGACCCCGAGTTTTGGAGTGCGGTGACAAGTCACCGCTTTGGTTTTGAGTTTGCCAGGAGAAAGCGGCGACAAGTCGCCGCACACCATAAAAAGATGTCCGCCGCTACTGAAGTCATCACGCAAGCCCAACCGCAGGCCATCTCTCTGCGCTGGATCATTAATGCGCGCGAGGACCTGGTCTGGTTTGTGGGTTCCGTGGCATCGAGCTATGCGCTGCTGGGTCTTTATGTCACCGGCGTGCTGCCGCTGATTCCGATGGTCGCCGGCTGGGCGATTCTGATCGACGCGCCGCACGTGTTCGGCACGTTCTCGCGCACTTACTTTGACGCTTCCGAGTGGAAGACGCGCAAGCGACTGCTGCTGGGCTCGCTGCTATTCTTCGCCGTCGGGCCAACGCTGGTGCTGCTTGGGCTTGGCTTCACTTTCTTTTTCGTCGCGGCGCTCTGGGCTTATTACCATCTGGTCAAACAGCACTACGGCTTCATGGTGCTCTACAAAAAGAAGAACAATGATCTGGCGCCGGTCGACAACGCGCTGGATCGTTGGCTGCTGATGTTCGCGTTCAACTATCCGTTTGTGGCATTCATCGCGAATGACCCGAGCGCGATGGCGCGCGTGCCGCCGATGCTGCGCAGTGGCGTCAACAGCGTCGCGATGCTGCTGCTCCTGGGCACGATTGGGTTGGGATCTCTGTGGTTAGCTCGGCAGATTCAACGAGCAGTGTTGCGGCAGACGCTGGACGTGCCGAAGTATCTGCTGCTCGCGGCGGCGATCCCGATGCACTGGATCGTTTTGCTGACGCCGATGCCCAACAAACCGATTGCGATCGTAGCGATCCTAACCATCTATCACAACCTGCAATACCACCGGCTGATCTGGTTTCATAATCAGAAGTATGTGGAGCGCGGCCATCCCGGCCGCACGGGCATTAGCCCGACCGTTAGGGAGGGCTCTGTTGATAGTCTAGAGCTGAAGAAGAAATACGGTCCGGCTGAACTCATCAGCCGCCGCTTGCTCTATTACATCGCATTCGGAATTCTTTTCGGCCTTCTTTATCAGGGGCCGCGTCAGATCCTGGGTTATCTTGGATTGAAAGCAGCGCACGGCGTGCCGGCCGCGGAGCTTTCCGTGCCGATTCAGTTAGGAGTTGCGTTCCTCTGGGGCTACGCCTTTATTCACTACTATCTCGATTCGAAGATATGGCGGGTGCGCAGGGATCCTTCGGTCGGGAAGGCGCTGAATATGAATTGAAGATCGCAGAGGATCGCGCAGAGGTTGCAGAGGAAAACTTTGCGTCCTTTGCGGTTGAATCTTTGGTTTCGAAATCGCCAGGAAACTTGCTTACGCGTTCTTCGTCGTTCGCAACTTCAGCGGCGCCGCCTTCTGCTCTTCCGTCTTACAAAACTCGCTGACCATTCCGACAAACTGTTTCGGATATTCCTGTGGCGGCAAGTGACCGCAATTGCGAAAGACAACCAGCCGCGCGTTCGGCATTTCGTCGCGCAGACGGAAGCCTTCCGCAACCGGGATATGCGCATCGTCTTCACCCCACATCAGCATCGTCGGTTGGCGGATCAGATGGGCATCGCGAGCAATTCTTTTCGCGTTCCAGCGCCGCACGGTGCGAATCATAGCGCGGTGCGTGTCCGCGGTCGCGAGCAAGTGATGGCGCGCATCGATCTTATGTTGGTCCACCGGCATTCGGAGCCGCTGGTAAACGTCTTCCATGCGTTTGCGCACGACCCAGCGCGAGCCCAGAAACAGCGGCGTCACAATGTCGCCGACAAGCGGCAGCCGCACCATGCGCAACAAAAGCTTCTTCTTTGGCTCGTCACTGCTGACCGCGCCGACCAGAACCAGCCGGCTGACTCGCTCCGGATGATCGAGCGCAATCGCGGCGGCGATCGCTCCGCCGTAAGAAGCGCCGACCAGCCCGGCTTGCTCGATTCCCAGTTGATCCATTAAGCCGACCACGGCGCGCGCCTGTGATTCAATCGTATATTCGGCGTGGCGCGGCTTGTCAGAGTAGCCATAGCCGGGTAGATCGAGCGCGACCACGCGAAAGCCGGCGGCGGCCAGCGGCAGAAAAACTTCATCCCAAATCATCGTGGAAGAGATGAAGCCGTGAATCAGCAATATGGGCGGCGCTTGTTCGTCGCCGGCTTCCTGATAATGAATGCGCGCACCGTCGACTGTGGTGAACCACGAATGCTCCGCGTGATAGATGAAGTTGATGCTGTCGGGCCAGCTGACTGCGCGCGGGCGGGTCAGAAGTTTAGTCGCGACAGCGCCAGCGACGATTCCCGTAGCTCCGGCAAGCAGGTAGCGTTTCTTCATAACGAGTAAATCTTAACGCCTGGAGCGCGCCGATGAAAGAGGTGAGGACTAACGGTGGTGTTCTTTTGATAGATAAATGGCGGCTAGCCAGATAAGAACGATCCACGAAAACACACGAAGGGAGAACGTTCGTGCAGTTTCGTGCGATTTCGTGGATCGTTCTTGTCCCAGCAGGAAAAACACGAAACCCTGGTTCAGTTTGACTCAATGCATTATCAGTCAATGTAACGCGCAGTGCAGGAGACGCCGTTCTTTAGCCGCCTTCAGGTGGCTTGCCCGCAGGTTCCTAGCCCAGCCGTTTTTACGGCTGGGATCAGATACGAACGAATCCAAAAGGCCGTTTTCAACGGCCTTACCAGTGATTGCTAAAGCACCGCACTTGAAGCGCGCTAAAGCGCGCTGAGGAAGAGTTGTCTTATCTCACCCAGCGCTAAAAGCGCTGGTCTAGTAACCCTGCGGGAAAGCCATCCAAAGATGGCTGATAGTGACGGATGCTATCTGTCTTCAAACTGAACCAGTACTCATCGCTCTCTCAACGACGTACTTCAATGAAGACCTAATCAGAGTCAATTGTTGACTGCGATAACCACGCTGGGATGGATAGTCCTTCCGCCTGGTTCATAAACTCCAACGGCGATTAACTCACCATTCAGATCGCGCAGGCGAATCGGTTGACCCTCCGGCCAGTCTGAAACGTAAGCGTCCTCAATTTGTACGTCGATGCCGTGATGCACACGCTGCGCGTCGTCTTGATCGAGATTCAGAAAGGGCAGATGTGCCAGCGCCTCGTTGGGCGAAATCAGAACCTGTTCGACCGAGCCTGTTTGCGCCACGTCGTTCAATCGATCAATCGTGATCGCGTCCGCGATCTTAAACTGGCCCGCGCGCGTGCGACGCAACTCGCTGAGGTGCGCGCCCAAGCCGAGTTGTTCACCGACAGATTCCGCGAGCGTGCGAACGTAAGTTCCGGCCGAGCAAACCACGCGCACAAACAGATCGCTGGTGCCGTCGTCGTTAGTTTTCAACAGCGACCCGTCGCTCGGGAGCGCTTCGAACTGGCTCACGGTGACGCCCACAGCTTTTCGTTCGACCTCTTCTCCGCGCCGCGCGAGCTCGTAAAGCTTTTTCCCGGCAATCTTTTTCGCCGAATACATCGGCGGTGTCTGCTCAATCTCGCCGCGCAACGAAGCCAGTGCTGATTCGATCTCTTCTCTGCGAAAACTCGGCGTCCTCTTCGTTTCTGCGGTGAATCCGGTCGCCGGCTCTGCCATTCGCTTGCCGGTCACATCGCCGGTATCCGTCGCAAAGCCTAACCTGATCATCGCTTCATATTCTTTTTCGGCGCCGCTCAGAAATTGTGCCAAACGCGTTGCGCGCCCGACCAGGACCACCAACACGCCAGTCGCAAACGGATCGAGCGTGCCCGTGTGCCCCACGCGTCGCTCACCGATCGTCTTGCGCACGAGGGCGACCACGTCGTGCGAAGTCATCCCCGCGGGCTTGTCGATAATCAGCGCGCCATCCATTCCGGCTATTGTAGGTTTTTGAACTGCTATTGTCTCTGTGTTCCTCTGTGCCCTCTGTGGTTAAATGTCGATTCATCTAACACAGAGGACGCAGAGGAACACAAAAACGAGGAACAAACGCAGATCAATCAAAACGGAGGACAAGCCACCACTTGATCCCGCAAAAGCCCGCGAGCGAGTCTTTGAGCGCGCGGGCAAGTTGCTCGCCGCCAAGCCGCGCTCGGTCGAAGAGCTAAGGGAACGATTGCTCGAAGGCCGCGGCGCAACCAAAGCTGCAGTTGAAGCAGTGATCGAGCGTCTGCGTGAATACGGCTATCTCGATGACGCCAGGTTCGCGCACAGCTTTGCCTCCCTGCGCGTGCAGCAAAGGCCCATCGGCAGACAAAGATTGCAGCGCGATCTCTGGCTGAAGAAGATTGACAAGCAGACTGCCGACGCGGCGCTCGATCAGGTTTTCGAAGCGACGCCGGAAGGGGACTTGATCGACCGCGCCATTGCCAAGCGGGTTCGGTTACGAGGCAAGCCGAAGACGCGAGCTGATGCGAAGAAGCTCTTCGATCATTTGCTGCGTCAGGGTTTTGCGTTTGAGTTGGTGGCCGACAAGGTTCGTGCGCTTGCCAAGGGCAACACAGATGATGAGGAGTGAGGCCGTCCGCTACGCCACAGGGCGCGGCCATGGAGTCAGTGCCGGGAGCGGTAGCGACCGGTTGACGACCACGGCAACCTTAATTCCGCGATTGGCTACGACCCGGTCGCTACGGCCGCTCCCGGTACTGACTCCATCATGTGCGCGTGCTAAACTTTCCGACGAACTATGACTGGTAACGAAATTCGCGAAAAGTTTCTGCAGTATTTTGAGCGGCACGGCCATACGCGTGTGCGCTCCAGTCCGCTTTTACCCGCAAACGATCCGACGCTGCTGTTCACCAACGCGGGTATGAATCAGTTCAAAGAAGTCTTTCTCGGCGCCGAGAAGCGCGAGTACGTGCGCGCCTGTTCGTCGCAGAAATGCCTGCGCGCCGGCGGCAAACACAACGACCTCGATGATGTAGGCAAGACCGCGCGGCATCAGACTTTTTTCGAAATGCTCGGAAATTTTTCCTTCGGCGATTATTTCAAGGAAGACGCGATCAAGTTCGCGTGGGACTTGCTGGTCAATGAATACAAGCTCGATCCGGCGCGCATGTGGTTTACGGTTTTCGAAGGCGACAACGAAGTCGGGCCGGATGAAGAGGCGGAAAAGTTCTGGGAGCAGGTCGGTGCGCCGAAAGAAAGAATTCTGCGCTTCGGCCGCAAAGACAATTTCTGGCAGATGGGAGAGACCGGGCCGTGCGGGCCTTGCAGCGAGATTCATTACTACATGGGCCCGGACGCAAACGATCCAGAGAACTGCGCTGCCAACGTCAACGGTCCCGGCGACACGATCACCGAACTTTGGAATCTGGTGTTCATGCAGTTCGATCGCAGCGAAGTCGAAGGCAATAGCACGAGCTTGAGTGAGGGCGAACGGGGCAGTAGCCCGACCGTAAGGGAGGGCTCAGTTAAGTACACGCTGACTCCGCTGCCAGCGCCTTCGGTCGATACCGGCATGGGCCTCGAGCGCCTCACGGTTGTTTTGCAAGGCGTGAAGTCTAACTACGAAACGGATCTGCTGCGAGACATTGTTGAGTTCACCGCGAAGCTCGCGGGACGAGAATACGAACCTGAAACAGCGGAAGGCTTTGCGATGCGCGTGATCGCCGATCATGCGCGTGCAACTGCATTCTCAATTGCCGATGGCATATTGCCGGCCAATGAAGGACGGAATTATGTGCTACGGAAGATCATGCGGCGGGCGATCTATCAGGGGCGGCACGCGCTGGGGCTTGAAGATCTGTTCTTCTACAAAGTGACGAACTTCGTCGTCGATCAGATGGGTGCGGCTTATCCGGAACTGGAAGCTTCGCGCGATTTCATTAAGAAGATGGTGCGGTTAGAAGAGGAGCGTTTTGGCGCGACGCTGACGGTTGGGCTGGCCAGACTTGATGAACTCTTCGGTAACGCCCCGACGGACGGCATGATTCCAATGGTAGAACTCGCTCGCGTTTACGATACTTTTGGAGTGCCGCGCGACTTGATAAGAATCAGTCTGATTGAACGCGGACAAGTGTTCGCTCAAGATGAAGAAGCTTTCAACGAAGCTTTTGATGATGCGCTACGCCAGATACAGCATAAAGTCCTTCATTCGCAAACGGGATCCTTTGAGCTGACTGGTCGCGACGTTTCGATGGCCGTAAAATCGATCAACTCCGAGCTGGTAGCAAAGAGCGGCGCAACAACATTTCAAGGTTACGAGACAACGCGAACTAACGACTCAAAGATCGTTGCACTGATCAATGGCAGCGAAGCCCACGCGCTGAACGAAGGTGACGAAGGCGAAGTAGTTCTTGATCGCACGCCGTTCTATGCCGAGAGTGGTGGACAGGTCGGTGATGTTGGTCGACTCATTAACCCGGTCGCTACCGCTCCCGGTACTGACCTCATCGCGCCGGGCAGTGGTGAAAGTGGCACGGGCGTCTCGCCCGTGAATCACGCGCAGAATGCGCTTGCCACCCTCATCGCGTCGGTTGTTGACACCTACTCACCGGCCCAGGGTCTGATTGTTCACAAGGTCAAGGTTGAAAAAGGAACTCTGAAAGTTGGCGACACAGTCACCGCGGAAGTCGACGTCGAAAAGCGCGACGCGACCCGGCGCAATCACACGGCCACGCACTTGATGCATGCCGCGCTGCGCGAGGTCCTGGGCACGCACGTCAAACAAGCAGGCTCTGTCGTCGCGCCGAATTATTTGCGCTTTGACTTCAGTCATTATCAACCGCTGACGGCCGCCGAGATTGAAGAGATCGAGCGCCTGGTGAATTATCACATCCTGCGCAACGAGCCGGTGCAGACGGACGAGATGGCGGTGGAAGAGGCAATGCGTTCGGGTGCGATGGCCCTGTTCGGTGAGAAGTACGGCGAGAAGGTGCGCGTGCTTTCGATCAAAGGCGCCGCGGGGATCTTCTCGAAAGAGCTCTGCGGTGGCACGCACGTGCGCGCGACCGGCGACATTGGCGTCTTCAAAATCACCAGCGACGAATCGATCGCTTCCGGCGTGCGGCGTATCCGCGCGGTGACCGGCGTCGATGCTTACGAACGCTTTCGTGAAGACGAACAGATCATCTCTCAAGTCACGGGCGACCTGAGAACTTCTCGCGCTGAGCTATCTACAGTAATCGGGAAGCTTCAGGACGTGCTCGCGCGCGAAGCCATTGGGCTCGACGCCGCGGGCATGCGCCAACTGTCAGACACTTTGCTGGCGCGAATCAAATCAGGCGTGGTGGTAATCGGTCGCAGTAATGACGGCAAAGCCTCGCTTATTGTCCGCACGTCCGACGACCTAACGAAAAAAGTTCCCGCCGGACAAGTCATCAAAGAGCTTGCGCCGATCATCGGCGGCCGTGGTGGCGGCAAAGCCGACATGGCCGAAGGCGGCGGCAACCAGCCGGAGAAGCTTTCCGAAGCGCTTGAGGCGAGCTACGGCGTTGTCGAGCGCCTGCTGAGCTGATTATCCGAAACCCCTGCAAGCTACGGTAATCCCAGAATCGATTTCACGTTCTCTCTGACCATCTTCGCGGTTTCCGGGTCGCGAAAGGTTGCGTGCTCTGGTCCGCCGCGTACGGTCACAGCATGGATGCGACCGGCTAGTTGAGGAAACCGCTTTTCCATGTCTGCTGTCCAGGATGATTGATCTCCCGACCGGCGAGTATAGACAAGAAACTTCGTGCTGGGATTGCCAAGACTGATGTAGCCAAGGAAGCTCTCGATCTTCTTGTCAGCAACCAGGGCGGCCGTTGATTGGGGATCGAAGCCTACAGCGGCATCAGCAAAGCACGATCGGTGAATCACAATCAGGGCCGGACTCTCGCGCAGTACCTGATCTTCCCGGTGCCAGAGTGGGCTGGTATTTTCCTTTTCAATGACGATCGGCAGGTCACTAATAATGTCGGTAATGTCGTCGGCATTCGTCCCGCCATTCTTTCTCGTTTCCGGATCGTAAACGCGGTCCGGCAGAGGAGAGTCCATTAGCACAACGACCTGGGAGTGCGGCGCGCTTTTGAACCAGTAGCCTTTGCCTTTCCAAACCGCAAACGACGCGACCACCGCCACCAGAACTACCCCGGCCGCCCAAATGATCGGCCTTCTTGATTTTGGCGAATTCGCAGCCGCCGAGGCCGGGCCCGTCTCGCGGGGAGTCGCTGAGTGCGTTGAGGTCTGCGTAACATCCCGCTCGAGTTCAGCCGCAGCATTCAAGCGCTGCCTCAGCCGTCGAATGTCATTGAGCATTTCTCGCGCGGTCTGGTAGCGGTCGTCACAGTCTTTTGTCAGCGCCTTGGTGACGATCCATTCCAGCGGTTCGGGCACTTCGGCCGAGATACTCGTGAGCGACTTTGGTTCGCGCTCGAGAATCGATGCCAGGACATCGCTGTTGGTGGCGCCTGCAAACGGCGCGCGTCCGCTCAGAATTTCGTAGAGCGTGACCCCAAGGCTCCAAATATCCGTGCGGGCATCCACCGCGAGACCGCGCGCCTGCTCCGGCGACATGTAGGCCGTCGTGCCCATCACGATGCCGGTGCCCGTCTCGACCATTTCGCGCGTTAAGTCCTCTGGCCCACTCTCTTTTGTCTCAGCCAACTTTGCCAGTCCAAAGTCCAGCACCTTCACGATGCCGTCGCGGCGCAGCATGATGTTCTCCGGCTTGAGGTCCCGATGGATGATGCCGGCGGCGTGCGCGTCGGCCAGGGCAGACGCGACTTGTTCCACGATATGAAGCGCTTGGTTGACTTTCAACGGGCCGCTGGCGATTTTCTCCCGTAGTGTTTCGCCATCGATGAATTCGGTGGCAATGAACCTGTGGCCGTCAACTTCACCGATTTCATGAATCGTCAAGATGTTTGGATGATTGAGAGCGGAAGCAGCCCGTGCTTCGCGCTCGAAGCGACGTAAACGATCCGCATCTTTGGTGAACGACAATGGCAGGAATTTCAGCGCGACTTTGCGGCCGAGCTTGTGGTCCTGGGCGAGATAGACTTCGCCCATGCCGCCCTTGCCGAGCAGGGAAATGATTTCGTAATGGCCGATGCGCCGACCGGCGGGAAACTTTGCCTGTTCGTTCACGAAAATCTGTGTTGGCCCTGTCAATCGCCAAGGGATCGCGTACTTGCGGATCGATTCACTGGTTCGCGGCGAGAATATGTGTCCAGGTCAGGCAAGTCAATAGCTTAAGGTGCTACCTGTTGCCTGGCTTCAGTCCTGAGTGTTCCTTGACCACAGGCTCATGAACCGAGCTAATATCCTCGCGGTACAGGGCGAATGGCTGAGCACTTAATCGTTGCTATTGACGGCCCGGCGGGCGCCGGCAAAACGACGCTCGGGCGGATGCTCGCGCGCGAACTCGGACTGCTCTACATCGACACCGGCTCGATGTATCGCGCGGTGGCGCTGGCAGTGATCGAATCGGGTACGAATGAAACCGACGACGTGACGGTAGGAGTGCTGGCGGAACGCATCGATATCGATCTCGCCGGCGATCCTGACTCGCTGCATGTGACGCTGGATGAACGCGATGTGACTGAGCGCATCCGCGACGAAGACGTGACGGACATGTCTTCGATCATTTCGACTATTCCGGCAGTGCGGCGAGCCATGGTTCGAAGACAGCGCGAGCTGGGCCGGCGCGGCGCGGTGATGAACGGACGCGACATCGGCACGGTGGTGTTTCCCGCCGCCGATTTCAAGTTTTTCCTGACGGCCACGCCGGAAGCGCGCGCCGAACGACGCCTGGCTGAAGAGCGCCAACTCAATCCGGCCGCGACTTTCAAAGAAACGCTCGCCGACATGACTGAACGCGACGCCCGGGACAGCACGCGCGCCGATTCGCCGCTGGTGGCGGCGCCGGATGCGGTCGTGCTCGATACGACGGGCGTGCCGATTGACGAAGTGCTTCAACTGATGATGCGGGAAATCAAAAGGCGCGGCTGAGTTGCCGGAGGATCGAGCGATGAAGTTTTATAGCTTTTCATTTAAGAACGAAGCGGTCTGGTCGATGATTTTCACCCTCGTTGGACTGGCGGTGGGCCTGATTGCTTTTCTGGTGATTTACTTAATGCGATCGTTGCTGTGACGAATTGGCAATCGGCCCCGTGAGATAACTACAATCGAGGCTGGATTGGTAATCGCCTATCTCACGGGGGAAATTGAAAATATTTCATGTTCACCGGAATCATCGAAGAACTTGGTCGCGTGCGCGAGGTTGAAAAGCGCGGCGAAGATGCGCGCATTGTCATCGAAGCGCGCACGGTCACTGAAGGTGCGCGCGACGGCGACTCGATTGCCGTCAACGGCGTGTGCCTGACGGCGCTTGAGGTGCAGCCCGATTCATTTGCCGCGGATGTTTCCAAAGAGACGCTTTTTCGTTCGACGCTCGGAAGCTTGCATTCGGGCTCGCCGGTGAACCTCGAGCGCTCAGTGACGCCGGTCACGCGACTCGGCGGCCATATCGTGCAGGGCCACGTCGATGCGCGCGGGAAGTTTCTCAGCTCCAAAAGCCACGGCGAGTCCTGGACGTTTCGCATTGCTTATCCGAAAGAGATTGCCCAGTACCTGGTCTTCAAAGGCTCAGTCGCGGTCGAAGGCATCAGCCTGACAATTGCTGAATTGACTGATGATTACTTTGAAATCGCCGTGATTCCGAAGACGTGGGAAGTCACGAACTTCTCGCACTTAAAGCCGGGTGACGAAGTGAACCTGGAAGTGGACGTGATTGCGAAATATGTTGAGAGGATTCTTATGGCGCCCAAACCGTAGGCCGGCACCAATGCGTAACGATAGAAAATCTTGTCGATTTAGGCTATAAACCTATGAGAGCGTTACTTGCTTAAATCTGAACCGCGTAGCTCGGAATCAAATAATGTTTTCCTCCAAAGTCGGCAGTTTCTCTACTGAAGGGAGCCCACGATGTTCAAACGAGCCTTGACAGCCACGGCTGCGACCTTTCTCTTCTTCTCAATTGCTGTCCGAGCGCAGGTCTCGATGCCCTCCGCTCAACAAAGCCAGGCAACTGAATCTCAAGAAATGTCACAAGAAAAGCGTTCTTTGGTCAAAGAGTTGGTTGATGTTCTCAATGTAAAAAAGAGTGCCAAGGACGTACTTGAGGTTATGGAAGATCAAATCCATAAGCAAACGACAGAGATGACGTGGCAAGCACTGTCTCAGATGAAGGAAATGAAAGAGTTATCTGAGACGGAACGTCAACACTTGCAGGACGAGATCAAAAAGAGTGCTGACACCGCACACAAGCGCTTTCTTGAACTGTTCAATCAGCGAATTGACTTTGGCCAGCTAACTGAAGATGTTTCGATCAGTGTGTACGGAAAGTATTTCAACGAGAAGGAGCTTAAAGATTTGATCGAGTTCTATAAGTCCGATACGGGAAAACGCAGCATGGAACTCACGCCTAGTCTTTTAGCTGAGAGTATGTCTCAAACCAGTCAACGCTTGGCGCCAGTCATGGAAGACATCATCCGTGATCTATCAAGCGATGCTACGAATAAGTTTCGAAACGAAGTTGCGGGGCTTGCTAAGGCTCACCACGGACAAACCAGGCCTAGACAGAAACGCCGTTGAAGAAATAATTATTGGCAGACTGGTTCCCTAGTAATCGAAATTTAGTTCGCAACTCTATGGCATTTGCATCCATTCCTGACGCCGCTGCCGACATTCGCGAAGGGCGAATGATCATTATCGTGGACGACGAAGACCGCGAGAACGAGGGTGATCTGGTCTGCGCGGCTGAAAAAGTTACTCCTGAGATCATTAATTTCATGGCCCGGCATGCGCGCGGTCTGATCTGCCTGCCGCTGACCGAAGAACGCTGCGAGGAATTACATCTGCCGATGCAGGTCAGTGAGAACACTTCGACGCTCGGCACGGCGTTTACGATTTCGATCGAGGCCCGGCGCGGCGTGACCACCGGAATCTCAGCGGCGGATCGCGCGACAACGATTCTGACCGCCGTCGATCAGCGCACCAAGCCGCAGGATCTGGCGCGTCCGGGCCACATCTTTCCGTTGCGCGCAAAAAAGGGCGGCGTGCTGGTTCGTCCCGGCCAGACGGAAGCGGCCGTGGACATCGCGCGCATCGCCGGCATGTATCCCGCCGGCGTCATCTGCGAGATCATGAACGAAGACGGCACGATGGCGCGGCTGCCGCAACTGCGCGACTTTGCCGTCGTGCACGGCTTGAAGGTGATCACGGTTGCCGATCTGGTTCGCTATCGCATCCGGAAAGAAGTTCTGGTGCGCCGCGCCGCCGAAACCGATCTGCCGACTGTGTATGGACGCTGGCGCGCGGTCGCGTTTGAGAACACGATCAATGGCGACGTGCATCTGGCCATGGTAATGGGCGACGTGCGCACAGACGATCCCGTGCTCGTGCGCGTGCATACAGAGAACGTCACCTGCGACATGTTCGGCTCGACGATTGACGACGCCGGATTTCAGCTCCGCCGCGCACTCGAGAAAGTTTCGGAAGCCGGCCGAGGTGTGGTCCTTTATCTGCGACAGAGCGAGCACGGCCTCGATTTGATTCATCAACTGCGCACGTACGCGTTGATGCAGGAACGCGGTCTCAGCAAACGCGAGGCGAGCGCCGAAACCGGTTACGGACTCAACCGCGATTACGGCGTGGGCGCGCAGATTCTGCACGAGCTGGGACTGCGGCGAATTCTTTTGCTCACTAATCATCCCCCCAAAGTAACGGCCCTCGAAGGTTTTGAATTGGAAGTTGTAGGCAACGTGCCCCTGGGTTCTCCGGCATCAGAGAAAGTAGCACAGACTTCGGCTGTGACTCCCTCTCCCGTTGGGAGAGGGTCGGGGTGAGGGTCTAGCCGACGAAGAATTTGAACTAGCTCCTTTGATTGTTCTCAACTTCCGCATGGAGCAGAAGAAGGTCAAAGAGGTAACGGCGTCGCTAAACCCTCACCCTAACCCTCTCCCAATGGGAGAGGGGATCATCGAGCCTTGAAATTCCCCCGCTTTCAGTTTACAAACAATGATAGAGGTTTGAGATCAGAGGTTAGAGGTCAAGGTCGAGAAGAGAACCAAATAGCATCTAACTTCTGGCCTTCAACCTTCGGCTTTTCGGGCTCTCCCTCAATAGAGTGATTGTTCAGCAGCCGCAACTGCGGCTCCGGCGCTATGCCTGTTCGAGACGACAAAGCTTCAGCCGAATCGCCACGCGGCATACCACCGCCGAGTGTTCTGCGCCCGCGCCGAAGGCGGGTCGTCACGCGGCGCAATGCGGTGATCTCGGCCATCATCATTGCCGTTGGATCTATTCTTTTAATTCTGGCCGGGCTGATCGCCTACCGCATGGGCGCGGTCGATCGTTACGTGGCCAATCAGATCAAAGGCACGCTGTCGACGTACGGCATCCGCGCGGAAATCAGAGAGTCGCATACGTCGCTTTCGCCGCAAACCGTCGAGATGCTCGGCGTCGAGCTCTACGACGCGCGCACCGGCGAACAGCTTGGCAAAATCGATCGACTGCTGGCGACGGTGCGCATCGAGGATCTTTACGCGCTGAATCTGCGGCGCAACATCAATCTGAAAGACCTGACCGTCGAAGGTCTGGAGCTTTGGGTAAACTTTGACTCGCAGGGCCGATCGAACTTTCGCAACATACACATTCCGCCGCCTGAACCAAACGCGCGCATCCTGTTTGCTTACTCGACCGCGCATGTTGAGCTGAAAAATGCGCACGTGCACTACGGCGACGCGCTGCACAGTTTATCAGGGGACGCGCGCAACCTGCGTGCGACGATCCAGCCTGACGATCCGAACAATCCCGCGGGCAGCGGCATGAATGCCTTCACCGTGAGCGCGTCGAATTCGACGTTTGTCTATGACGGAAGACCGGTTAACAGCATCGACCTTGATGCGAAGGGGCGCGTCAATGAAACTCGCGCCGAGATTTCCGATTTGACGTTGCGCTCGCCGGTCGCCGAAGCGCACCTGCAGGGCGTCCTGGATGATTGGCGCGCGCTGCGATATCACCTGAACGTGACGTCGAACGTCGATCTCACGCAAGCGTCGGACATTCTGCAAGTCGGAACGACGCTGCGCGGCGCCGGCAATTTCGTCGGCAGGATTAGCGGTGAAGGCGAGCGCTATCAGGCTGAAGGCAGCATCAAGAGTGACGCGCTGGCCGCAGACGGCGTGCGTTTGCAGGGGCTGAATGTTAACGCCAAAGGATCGGGGCAGGGGAAGAGTTACGACTTCAACGGGCGCGCAGTCGCTCAACTACTGACCGCTGGCGACTTTCAACTCAACGCCGTGCAGCTCACCGGTGGCGTGATGGGTACGGGTTCTGACTTCCGTTGGATCGGCGACCTGCGCGCGGCGGCAGAGAAGAGTTACGGCACCACGATCGCGGGATTGATTCTGCGCGACGCGCGCGCGGAATATCGCGGCGGTGTGCTTACGGCTTCAGCACCGCAAGTGGTTGGCAACAGTCTCACGTCAGCAGACGCGAAAGTCCAGCAGGGCATTTCTGCGAAAGACCTGCGCGTGAAAGTTGAAAACGGAACGACGACGGCGACGATCGCGAGCGCGAAGGCCGGCAAGATTGAATCGGCAAATGCGACCTTTGACGGAGTCACGATAAATAAAATCGATGTCAGCAGCCGCGCCGGCACTAGCGTCGTCAACATGAAAGAAGCGCAGGTCGGCGCCGCCAGCGCCCTGGGCGCGCAAACCGGCAGCATCAACATCGCCGGCGTAAGGTTGGCGATTCACAATGGCCGCATTGAAGGATCGACGAACGACATAAACGTCGGCGCGGTGACGCTCGAAAAGGGCCGCCTCGATGGCGTGAAAGTCGCGCGGCCGGTATTTACGATTGAACCGTCGGGAAATTATCGCGTCAGTTCGGACCTGACCATCGGTGGCGGCGTCCTCGGCGAAATGAAACTGGGCCCCGCGCGCGCCAACTTGATTGCGACCAGCGCTCAAGTTCAACTGAACAACTTCACTGCGGAAACGCTGAACGGTCACGCTAGCGGCAACGCCACGATCGCGAGAACGAAGACCGGCGCGTCGCGGGTCAGCACTACTTTCGATAACTTCGATGTCCCGGGCTTGATCACCTTGCTCTCGGGCCGGGTTGTGCCGCTCGCCAGTAACGCGACCGGAAAAGCGGAACTGGCCTTTACTGGAACCGACCTGAGCACCATGACCGGCAGCATTAACGCGCAGCTCAGCAGCGCGCCATCCGCCGCGGGCAGCGATCTCACTCCGCTTTCAGGCGACCTGGCGATCACCGCAGACCGCGGGTTGTTTCAGATTCAACGGGCCAGCCTGCAAACGATTGCGACAAAACTAAACGCAACGGGTCAGTTTTCGCTCGATAAGGATTCCAATCTGCGAATCGATCTCGCTTCCACTGATGCGGCGGAACTTCAACGCGTGCTGATTTCGTCAGGAGCAATTCCCGAACTCGAAGAACAATTCCACACTTACGGAATCGATCTCGGGGGCAAACTCGTCTTCAACGGAACGCTCCAAGGCGCGCTTAAGGATCCCATCGTCAATGGCCATGCGGAGCTGGGCTCTTTGATCGTCAATGGCCGCGACCTGGGTTCGCTGGTGGCTAATCTGGCATCGACTGCCGCTGAGCTTCATGTCAACGACGGGCGTCTGGTGCAGCCGGGCGGAGGCGGCGCGCAATTCGCGCTGGTCGTGCCGCGCACCGGCACAGACAACATTTCGATCGAGGCAACGCTCGATCGGATGAACGCGGGTAATCTTATCGCCGCGTTGCCCTTGAAAGAGACGCGCGATCAATTTGGCGACACTCAGGCAGACGCGTCCGGCGCTTTGAAGATCACCGGCATGCCGAACCAGATGAGCGGCGCTGCCGATCTGCGTTTTGGGCCAGGCCGTTTGGCGGGCGAGCCTCTGCAAAACCTGTCGGCGCGCGCCACGTTCAGCGGCTCAACCGTGAATCTGGAAAAGGTCGATGTAAATTTCGATAACGGCCACCTCGCCGGAAGCGGAAAGTTCGATACGGCAACGAAAGCATTCGAACTGGCGGCTAGCGGCGATCATGTTCAGTTAGCCCGCCTCGGTGCTCTTACGGGTCATCCCAGCTTGCCAAAGCTGACCGGTATTGCCGTGATCAGAAAGCTGACGGCCAAGGGCATCCGTAACGATGTGGCGACGTACGAAATTAATTTCGACGCCGAAAGCACAAACGTGACAGTGGATGGTCATCCGGCGGGCGCGGTGAAACTGTTTGGTGAAACTGCGAACAAACGCCTCAACGTTACTTTCACAATGACCGGTTTGCTGGGTCCAAAGCCGCAAGTCGTGAGTGCGAGCGTCGATCTTTCAAACGAGAAGCTGCCCGCCAAAGTTGATGCGACAATTACCGACGCTGACCTGACTCAGGTTTTCAATGTCCTGGTGCCCGACAGCGACAACGCCATCACCGGAAGCGCGACCGGCACGCTCGCGCTTAGCGGCAATCTGATGAGCGAGAACGATCAGAGCGAAGAGACGTTTTCGCTCAAAGGTTTGACCGGCACGGCGACCTTCACAAAATTCTCAGCCGAGGTCGAGGACAATACGCTCTCAGCCACCGGCCCGGTCACAATCGATGTCGGGCGCAATGAAATGACGGTTCGGCAAAGCCAGTTCACCGGTTCGGGTACGAACATAAGGATGGGAGGGTCGATCGCCACCAGTCACGGCGGTCGCCAGGATTTCGACGTCGCGGGCACCGTTAACCTGACCATCCTCAGTCACCTTTCGCACGATCTTTTCTCTTCCGGCAAGGCTGAGTTGCAACTGCAAGTTGCCGGAACGTATGAAAGGACGCTTATCAAGGGCACGGCCACGGTAACCAACGCTTCGGTTTCGGTGTTGGTGGGTGACCAGCGCATCACGCTGTCGAGTCTTGATGGATCGATCATTTTCAATGCCGATCAGGCGCAGATTGAAAGGTTCAACGGCACCCTCGGTGGCGGAAAGGTGACCGCATCAGGCGGCGCGGTTATCGCCGGGCCGGCCCGCGGCCGCTTCATTCTGAACGTTCACGGCGCCAATGTGACGCTTAATTATCCGCAGGACTTTCGTTCGACGGTTGACGCCAACCTCGACCTCAGCGGAGACCTCAAGAGCCAGTTCATCACCGGCAATGTCTATGTGCGTCGCGCCGAATACACAAGGGACATAGCCCTTGACGAGTTGATTAATCGCCGGCCGCAACCATCGATTGAAGAAGGCGGCCAGTTCAAGTTTGCGCAGACGACAAATCTCGACAAGCTGTATGTCGAAGGCCGGAACGCCCTGGTGATGCACAACAATCTGGGCGACGTGGTAGCGTCAGTTTCCTTGCGGCTGGATGGTCCAGTGACCGATCCAATTGTGCAGGGACGGATCACGGCGACGCGCGGCACGCTCAATTTTCGCAACGCGCCGTACGAACTCACGCGCGGACTGGTTGAGTTTCCCGCGCGCTTTGGCGCCGATCCAATCATCAACATCGAAGGCCAGTCAGTCATCCGCGGCTATCGCGTGACCGCGCTACTCGAAGGACCGCTTTCGCACCCCACCACGAACGTTAGTTCAGAACCTTCGTTGCCCCAGGGAGATGTCGTATCACTGGTGCTGAACGGCACGCTGTCATCGACCGACACCAGCACCTCGGTACTGGCCCAGTCGGGTTTAGGAACAGCAGCGAGCTTGCTGACGGACGCACTGGTGAATGCGCCCGTGTCGCGGGCCACGAACAAGCTGTTTGGCCTCAGCCGCGTGGAAATCAATCCGGTGATTGTCGGCAACAGTTCAACGCCGACGGCGCGTCTGACAGTCGCGCGCCGCATCAGCAAAGACATGACCGTGACCTATTCGACAAACATCGCTTCAGATCCGAATCAGGTGCTCTCGGTCGAGTATCGGCTGTCGGATCGGCTGTCTTTCGTGGCCGACTATGAACAGGGCTCGCTCAGAAATCTGAGCACGCGAAATAACAACTATAGTTTTGAGATCAGGTTCCGGAAGAGATTTTGAAAAGGCAGACGGCAGCAGAAAAAAGGCAGAAGGCAGAAAGCAGAAGGCAGAAGACAAGCAGGAAACGCGTTCGGGTTTTCTGCCTGCTGCCTACTGCCGTCTGCCTGTTGCTGCTTGGGTCGGCGATGACCACCCTCGCCCAGGTCGGCGATTACGAAGGCCGGACGGTCGCGTCCGTCGAGGTAGTTCTGAAGGGCTCGCCCGGCGACCCGTCCGCCGAGGCTGAGTTTCGATCGCTGCTGAGGATTCTGCCGAACAGCGAATACTCGGCCGTCGCGGCGCGCCAGTCGCTCCAGGATCTCTTCGCGTCGGGGCGCGTGGCCACCGCGCAAATCGAAATTACCGAGGCCGAAGGAGGCGCCGGACGAAACCAGCCCATTCGCGTGCGCTTTGTCATCGAGCGGCAGATCGTGATCTCCGGCGTCAGCCTGCGCCTGACCCCGGCCACGGGAACTCCGGTGGCCCGTGACGAAATTCGCGCGCGGCTCAATCTGCTCGAGCCGGGCCGGCGCCATTCGCAGCGCGCCATCGATCGCAACGCGGACGAGGTCCAGGCTTACTTGCGCGATCGCGGTTACTACAGCGCCACGGTCGATGCGAGCGAAGAACCCGATCCTTCGGACGCTACGGGAACGCGCCGCCTCGTCATCTACACGATCACGCCGGGCGAGCCGGCGAAAGTTGCCAGCTTCACCATCGACATCAAGGGCTTCGATCCGAAGAGTGTGCAGTCAACATTGAAACTCCAACCGGGCGCGCTGTTCACGACTGATGCGCTTGGTGATGACGTGAATCGAATCCGGCAGGCCATCCTGGCGCAAGGCCATCTTGCGCCCTTGCTGGACGATCCGATTCCCCGGCGCAACCCCGACACCAAACTGATCGAGATTTCGCTGGAAGGCAAGATCGGGCCGAAGGTCGAGGTCGCCTTCAAGAATTACACCCTGAGCGAAAAGAAACAGAAAGAGCTGCTGCCGGTGAAGCGCGAAGGAAGCGTCGATTTTTCAGCGATCGAAGAAGGCGCGCGGCGCGTGCGCAATCAGCTTCAGCAGCAGGGTTATTTCTTTGCGGACGTAAATCCCATTTGCACCGTGACCCCACCCACGGCGACTACGATTGATAACGGAACGGTCGAGACTTGCCAGAACTTAAACGCGGCCGAGCTCAGCGCGGAAACCCTCAACATCACTTACGAAGTTATTCTCAGACGCCGCCTGAAGCTCACCGATATTCGGATCACCGGCACCAACAAACTAAGCTTCATCGACGTTGCTGAAGAATTGAAAACACAGAAGGCCAGCGCCGCGGGGTTTTTGCCTTTTCTCGGCGGCTATGGTCGAGGGTTTACCAACAACGCGCTGCTCCAGGAAGATATTCGCACTATCACGGCGCACATGCAGGACCTTGGTTATCGCGGCGCAAGGGTTGACGTAGTCGAGGGCATCCAGGTCAACAACGACAACCTGATCATAACTTTCAACGTTACGGAAGGGCCGCTGACGCGCGTGGCCGGCATCGAGGTTCGCGGCGAGAAAGCTTTTCCAGAAGAAGTGCTCCGCAAGGAAATCAAGTCGATCGTCGGCGGACCCTACTCGCGCCTGGAAGCTCGAGCTGACACTGACCGGCTGCTTAATTTGTATGCGCGCGAAGGCTATGTCGATGCGGAAGTCCAGCCGTCAACCGACCCACAGCCTAACAAGGGCGGCGATGAGCAGGTGCAGCTCATCTTCACCATAACCAAAGAAGGCGCGAAAGCAATCGTCAACGAAATTGTCGTGAATGGAGTGACCGGCAGCGCCGCAGTTCAGCGCGCAAAACGCGGGGCCATTCTCCGCGCCATTCCGCTTTCTCCGGGCGACGTCCTGCGCGCCGATCGCAAGAATGAAGCCGAGCGCGCGCTTTACGTTACTGACGCGTTTCGTCAGGTGTTGATTAGCCAGGCGCCGGCCGGCGACGGGCCGAATGGCTCGAAGAAGTACGACGTGATCGTGGACGTGGAGGAAAAGAGGCCGCGCGTGATCGAATATGGCGGCGGCTACTCGACCGACACCGGCGCGCTCGGCCTGCTGGAACTGACCAACGTCAACTTCATGAACAAGCTGCGCCAGGGAGCCATCCGCGTGCGCGCCAGCCAGCGGCAGGAACTGGTGCGTTTCGAGTTTCTGGATCCGCGCTTTACGCGCTATGGCACCAGACAGTTTTCCCCGCTGGCGATTTCAGTCCAGTACCTGCGCGATTCCACCATCACGCGTTTCTTTCGCTCGACGATCGATCGCGGAACCTTCGGCGTCGTCCAGCGCCTGGATGCTAAAGGAAATCCCATCGACGTGCTCGGGAATCAGGTGGGCCAGCCGACAATTAACCGTTTCACTTTCGGCGTGGAAACACAGCGGGTGTTGAGCCAGAAAACACGGAGCATAGTCTTTCTGCGTTACAACTATGAAGACGTGCGCCTGCGCAACATCGAGAGTCTGCTGATCAAGGACATTCTGGTGCCTGACGAAGTCGTGCGGCTTTCGCGTTTTGGCGTCTCGTTTGTTTTCGACACGCGCGAGCGATGCGAGCGGCGCCTTCCGGGCAGTTCCGGTGAAGAAGAAACGATCGCGTCGAACGGCGAAGTCTGCCGCTACAACCAGCTGGACGCGACGCGCGGCCAATTTCTGTCGGCGGATTTTAGCGTGGCGGCACGGTCGCTCGGCGGCAACACTTCGTTCAGCCGCTTTACGTCGACGTATCACACTTATTACAAGGTCGGGCGAGCGCGAGGCACGGTGCTGGCCGGCAATCTCACTGTGGGACTCGCGCAGTTGTTTACCCCGCGCGACCGCAACGGCAACGGCCGGATCGATGACTTTGATCGCCTGCTGCCAATCAGCGAACGATTTTTTTCCGGGGGCTCAACGACGCTGCGCGGCTTCGCTTACGAAGAAGCCGGGCCGCGCCAGGCCATCGTTCCGCAGGGCCAGTTTCGTGATCGGTCCGGCAAAATCATTGCGATCAACCCGTTCACGGTCCCGATCGGCGGCAATGCCCTGCTGGTGACGAACCTGGAAGCGCGCGTGCCGGTAACCAGAGAAATACAGGTTGTTCCTTTTTACGACGGCGGCAATGTGTTTCGCAGCCCCGCCGATATCTTTCATGCGCAACCGATCGTGCGCACGGGAAATTTTCTGGAAGACATTAACGCCCAGAACTTACGCCAACGTTGGACGAACACGGTGGGTTTAGGCGCGCGATTCAAGACGCCGTTCGGCGGCGCACTGGCGATTGATTACGGATACGTTCTGAATCCGCCGCAGTTTCTGATCCCGCAGGGGTTGAACACCAATGCTCCGTTCACTGCGATTTATCGTTTGCACCAGGGCCAAATTCAATTTCGTTTCACGCAAACGTTCTGAGCGGCAAGGAGCAAAGCGCGAAGGGCAAAGAGCAAAGAGAAATGAGCAGGGGGGAAGGAGAAAGAAATGAAAATTGCAAATTGCAAATTGAGAACTTCAAAATGTAGCGGTAACGACCATTGCGCCGTGAGGCTGCCAAACAATTCGCACTTTTCAGTTTTCAATTTTCAGTTTTCAATTCCTTTGCTTTTTGCCCTTTGCTCCTTTCTCTTTGCTCTTTGCCCTTCCGTGCACGCTCAAGTCATCGCCGACAAAGCCGTCGCCAGCGTGACCAACGGCTCGCGCGCGACGCCCGATCTGATCACTTACTCGGACCTGATTTGGCAACTGGCGCTTGAGCCGGCCACGCCGTTCGCTGAGAAACCAAGCTCGGAAAATCTCAACCGCGCTTTGCGACAGCTGGAAGACCAGGTGCTGGTGCTGCAGGAAGCGCGCAAGCTGCCCAGCGCCGACACGCCTGAGGCCCGCAAAGATCGCGATGAAGAGGTCAAGAAGCGTCGCGATGAGCTCGCGCAGTTGATGGGCTCGGCGGCTCGGTTGCAGGAGCGTATGACGCGGGTCGGGCTCACCAGCGAGCAATTGGATTCGATCCTGCGCGACCGCGTGATGGTTGACAAATATTTCGATTTTCGTTTTCGCGCTTTCGTCGTAATCGCACCCAAGGAAATCACCGACCGCTATAACGAAACCTATGTACGAGAACGCAACAGCGGCCGCATCGTTCCCACTCTCGATCAGGTCCGCAGCCGGATCGAAGAAGATCTGAGAGTCGAGAAGATCGCAGCCGAGATCGATGCGTTCGTGGACAAGTTGCGAGATCAGCCGGGCACGGAGATCGTCGTCCTGAGCGAGGTATAGTAGTTGCTTAGTTTCGGTGGTCAGTGGTTAGTAGTCAAATCGTCTGAAACCAGAATAACTGACTACTAAATACTGATTCCAGAATCCTGCCCCGATTCGGCGTTTCATACTACCTCACAGCGAAGTTTTCTGAGCGTGCGACCCGCGTTAGGGCGGTCGTGCGCCAGCAGGATATGCCAATCGAGATCGTGTCCGAACATCCGGAACCTCGGCTCACCGGTTTTTGCCGGGGCGCCGGGAACGCGCTATGGTCATTGACCGCGATAGCACTGCGCAAGCGTCGCTTCGTGCTGCGCGCGATGCTGGTGGCTGTGCTGCTCGCAGTCGTTGGCGGCGCAGTTCTGCTGGCTAATTCGTATCGCTCGTACGCAAAGCTGGTGGACGCCCGCCTGGCGCGTGGGTATCTGACCAGCCGCGGCGGGATCTTTGCGGCGCCGCGCACTCTGCTTCCGGGCCAAAAGTTTTCGCGCGACGAACTGGCCGTTGTCTTACGTCGCACCGGCTATCTGGAAACGGATAGTGCCGGCGAGATTTGGAACGGCAGCTTTACAGTGTTGAGCGACGCGATCGAAATTCGTCCGGCGAACGACGGCGGGTACCCGGAAACCGTTAGAGTCACCTTTGATCTTAATGGACGCATCGCTGAATTAAGCGGCGATGGCGTCACGCTGGATCGATTTGCCCTGGAACCAGAAGCGCTCACCAACGATGCGCGAATGAAGGAAGGTGCGCGCCGTCCGCTGGCTTTCAAAGAAATTCCAACGGTGCTGGTGCAGGCGATCACCTCAATTGAAGATCGCCGCTTTTTCGATCATCACGGTCTCGATGTTTGGGGCGTGGCGCGGGCGCTGTTGCGCAATGCCGGTGACGAACGGATTGGCCAGGGCGGTTCGACAATCACCCAGCAACTGGTCAAGAACACTTACCTAACGCCCGAGCGGACCCTGCGGCGCAAGTACGCGGAAGCGATGTTGGCCTTCACCATCGAGCGGCGTTTGCCGAAGGAAGACATTTTTGCGCTTTACTGCAACGAGATTTATCTGGGGCAGCGCGGCGCGCTGGCGGTCCGCGGCGTCGACCAGGCGGCACGCGTGTATTTTGGAAAGCATTTGAACGAACTGACCGTCGGCGAAGCCGCGACAATCGCCGGCATGATTCAGAGCCCGGCGCGTTACGCGCCGCTCGCGCACAACGATGCCGCAAGTGCGCGTCGCAACACCGTGCTGGGCACGATGGTGCGCGACGGCTTCATCACGCTCGAGCAGGCCGCAGCGGCGGCGAAAGAGCCTTTGACGATCTCTGATTTCGATCCGGCTCGCGAATCATCGGCTCCGTACTTTATTGATTATGTGAATCGGCGGGCGGGTGTCCCGCCCGTGGATCATGCGCAGGATGCGCATGCCACTATCACGACGCTCGATCTCGATCTGCAACGAATGGCCGAGGAAGCAATCAAGCGACAGCTCGATCGCCTCGAAGCGATTTACAAACCACGCGGGCTGACGCCGCAGGCTGCGCTGGTGGCGCTCGACCCGCGCACGGGCGATGTTTTGGCGATGGTCGGGGGTAAGGACTATGCGGCGTCGCAACTGAATCGCGCCACCGACGCGCGCCGCCAACCCGGTTCGGTCTTCAAGCCTTTCGTTTATGCGACTGCGCTGGAAAGCGGCATGTCGCCGCTGCAAACTTTCAGAGACGCGCCCCAGACGTTCACTTACGATCACAAATCCAAATACCGTCCCGCGAATTATGGCGGCGGGTATTCGATGCGCGATGTTTGGTTGCGCACCGGCTTGATCAAATCGCTTAACGTCGTGACGGTGGACGTGGCGATGCAGGCCGGCCTGGCTCGCGTCGCGGACACGGCGCAGAGTTTCGGATTGCCGCGGCCCGCGCCGTATCCGGCGCTGGCGCTCGGCACGACGGAAGTTTCACCGGTGCAGATCGCCTCGGCCTACGCGGCGTTTGCCAACGGCGGCCGGCGCATTCAACCGAATGTCCTGGCGCGATCAGTGTCAGAACCGGGAGCGGGCCGGGGTCCCCGCGCGGGCAGCCCGCGTGGGGTGGAGGATGCGACCGGATCAAGGAGTCAGTTTGAAACTGAAGCGCAAGCGAACGATCAAGTGATTCAGCCGGGCACGGCGTTTATGATCACAGACATGCTGCAAGGCGTGATCGAGGAGGGCACGGCGCGCGCCGCGCGCGGACAAATACCCAGGACAGCTATAGCTGGTAAGACCGGCACGTCGCGCGACGGCTGGTTCGTGGGCTATTCAAAGAATTTGGTCTGCGCGGTTTGGATTGGATTCGATGACAACAAGCAGCTAGGTTTGACGGGCGCGGCGGCGGCTCTGCCGGCCTGGGTTGATTTTATGAAGAGCGCCGTCGATTTCCGACCCGAACTCGGCGGCAAGGCCTTTGATCGGCCTGACGGCATCACGATCGTTGAGATCGATCCCGAAACCGGCCAGCTCGCGACAGGCCTTTGTCCGCTCCACGAACGCGTCGCGATGGCGACGACGCAAGCCCCTTTTTCCGAATGCTATCGCCACAACGTCTACTTCGATCTGACTAACTCACCGGAGCAAGTAAAGATCGAAACGCCGGCGCTCGCTAAATCTGAAATGCCGCATCCGAACAATCGCCAGAAGTATCCAGCGGGAGAATTCGCTTTGCTGCTCAATACGCGGGTTGATACTGACAAGAGCGGAAGAAAAGTGCTGGTGAATGAGATGAGAGTCATGGGGAGATAAGAGAACTTTCCTTGGTTTCGCTCCGCCAGGAGCGAGATATTTATAGCAGCCGCTGTCCTAAATGAACCAAAGCTCCTTTAGGAGCGAAGTCTCATATTCCGCTCCTAAAGGAGCGCATTAAATCCTTGAATTCGTTCGGGGCTATAAACATCTGGCCCCTACGGGGCCAGGAAGCGACCGCACATCAGGCGGCAAAGCCGCAAACCGAACTCACGGTCAGTTCTTCTCCAAAATCACTTGCGCGATAGCGTGCTCGGTCGTGTGGGCAATCGAAATATGCACCGCGGTTGCGCCTGATTCTTCATAGAGCTCGCGCGCGCGGCCATGGAATGAAATCAACGGCGCGCCCGATTCTTTCGCCGACACTTCCACGTCCTGCCAACTGATCCCGCCACTCCAACCAGTCTGCAAAGCTTTCAGCGCGGCTTCTTTTGCGGCAAAGCGTGCGGCATAATGTTGGGCAGCGACTGCGCCACGCGATTCGCAGTAGGCGCGCTCGGCGTCAGTAAAGACGCGTGCGGCAAAGCGCGGCGTGCGCTCGATGGTTTCGCGCACGCGCCGGACTTCGATAATGTCGATGCCGATGGAAATGATCATGGACGATTCCGCAATTGAACGCGCCGGTTTCTACTGGCGCGAAACTGACGGCGTGCGCGCGCTGGTTTGCGCGCCGCTGGAACAGGACGGTTTCATTAATGCATTTTCAACTCGGCTCGGCGGCATCAGCCCGATGCCGCTCGGTGCGCTCAACCTCGCCGGCTTTAACGAAGACGACGCGGAAAATATTTACGAAAACCGGCGCCGCTTCCTGAAACTGTTCGAAGGCGACTGGACACTAACCGGCTGCTGGCAAACGCACAGCGACGGCGTGCGCGTCGTTCGCAGCTATCAGGAAGCCCAACCCACACCCGGCGTCCTCGGCGACGATATTTACTGCGACGCGCTCGTCAGCCGGACGCCGAAGATTCTGCTGGTGGTCAAGACCGCCGACTGTGTTCCCATCCTGCTCGGCGATGCAAAGACCGGCGCGTTCGCCGCCGTTCACGCCGGCTGGCGCGGGACCTCGTCATCGATCGTCGGACGCGCGAGTGAACAACTTCAAAGCGAATACGGCACGCGCGCCAGCGACTTGCGCGCCGCGATTGGGCCGGCGGCCAACAGTTGTTGTTACGAAGTCGGCGATGAAGTCATTAAAGTATTCAAAGAGCGCTTTCCCGAGTCAGACCACTTGTCCACGCCCACCCGCGAAGGTCATGCGCGCATCGATCTTCAGGCAGCCAATCGCGATCAGCTAGTCTCGGGCGGCGTCTTACCCGATCGCATTCACGTCGCACCGCTGTGCACAATGGACCGCACCGATCTTTTCTTTTCCTATCGCCGCGAAAAAAAGCTGCTTGGCCGCGTCGGGCGCTTGATGTCGGTGATCGGAAAGCAAGAGTAGCAACTCCCAAAGATGAAGTCGGACCTGCGCCTTCGAGCGCGGCTAACCCAAACCGAGTGTCCCGCCACCGGAACGAAAATCGGGTGGCGGTGGCGGTTGTAACAGAGTCTCACCGGATCCACCTTTGACCACGAGCGTCCCGGCCAACATATCGTGCAGCCCCTGCTTCTGTTCAGAGAAGGCGATCATGATAAAGCCCACGCCCAGGATCAGCCCGGATAGGATCTTGCCAAAGTATCGGCCGGTGGCTTTGCCGAAACCGATGCGATGTCCATTCATATCGGTAACTCTCAGGCCCAGCACTTTCTTGCCCACCGTTCCCTGCCACGACGAGCTTTCGCACAGGCTGAAGTAAAGCCAACCGGCCACGAGGGATAGCCCGTTGGTCGACAATCTGGCCGCCAGCATATCCGTCGAGTTCGGATCCGAACCGCTGGCGAGGATGATCAAGCCAAGGATTATCCCCACGGGTATGGAGACGGCGCACGAGATTAGGGTGTCGATCAAGTACGCCAGGAAACGGATCCAGAATCCAGCGTACACAGGTTGTGGCAAAGGTTCGAACACGATTGCTCGCCTCCTCTTGGAGCGCCGACGGTTCGCCGGCATCCTGACCGGCCTGATTACCCTCTTGCTAACGCAATTGGTCAGGGACTAACGTCTGCCGAACACCCACCCGTTGGCTCGCTGAACGCGATCGTTTGCGCCGGCGACGCCGACGCCCATGTCCAGGTCGTGATTCTTTGGCGGAAAACAAACCTCGTCGTTGCAACTCTGATAACGCAGGCGCGCTTTCAAGACTACCTCATTGCCTTGATAGTTCGCGGGCACGGTTATATTGAATCGCAAAATCGCGCGACCTTCATAGACCGCCAGCGGCTCGTTGTTTACGGCTTTTAGTTGGCGCACGATGGCGTGTGGATAGATTACCGGTCCCACCGTGACGCCGCGCGGGGCTTCGATCTTCAACGAGGTCGGAATCGAATATTTATTGAGCGGGCGGTTGGAGTTGACGTGATAACCGGACGGGATCTCCATCACGATCGCCGCCCGGATCGTGCGCCCGCGCTGGGCTTTGTCGTTTGAGTAATAACCGTTTACGCCGATGTTCGGATCAGGCGCCGGCGCGGCTCGCATCCCAGACCCGAGCACCAACAACAGTACCGCAAGTGAAAAAGTGAATGTGCGACGCAGAAGCTTTGTATTCATTTCAATTCCAATCAAGTGGTTCAGTTTAGATGGCCAGAGATTCTACCTGCGCCGGGGCGAAATCTGAAACTGTCTGAGCAGGATTTGCGGCGCGCGCCGCCAGTTGCCCGCAGGCCGCCAGAATATCGCGCCCGCGCGGCCGGCGCACGAAAGCATGGACGCCCTTCGATTCCAGAATTTCGCGAAACAATTCGACCCGCTCAGGCGGCGAAGGTTGGTAAGACAAAGGCTCAGCCGGGTTGTGCGGAATCAGATTTACTTTTGCGCGCAGCTCGTGGCGATTCAAAAGGTTCGCGAGTTGCCGCGCCTGCTCGTCCGAATCGTTGACGCCGTCGAGCATGACGTACTCGAAGGTAAAGCGCTCGCCCGGCTTGAGCGCCTTTTGAAAATCTTTACACGCGCCCAGTAATTCGGTCAGCGGCCATTTCTTGTTGATGGGCATCAACTTGTTGCGGAGCTCATCGGCCGGCGCGGCGAGCGACACGGCGAGATGCGGGCGATCGGGAATCGTGGCCAGCTCGCGTATGCGCGGTACGATGCCGGCAGTCGAAACTGTCACGCGCCGCGGCACGATGTAGAGGCCGTGGGGCTCAGCCATAATCCGGATCGCTTTCATCAGGGCTTCGAAGTTCAGAAACGGTTCGCCGGCGCCCATGCCGACCAAATTCGTGCCGCGCGGCGCTTTCACTGAGACGCCGTACGCATCGTTCAAAGCGATAATAATTTGCTCGACGATTTCGCCCGCCGTCAGATTTCGCAGCAGGCCAAGCTGGGCGGTCAAACAAAATGTGCATTGCAGAGGGCAGCCTGATTGTGACGAAAAACAGATCGTGTCGCGTCGCTCTTCGGGAATGAAGACGGTCTCAACGGGGAAACCGTCGTGTGTCTTCATCAAGTAGCGCCGGGTGCCGTCGGCTGAAAGGTAGCGCGACTCTAAGGCAAGGGTGGACGCGGTTGATCGAGCGCTAAGTTTGGCGCGCAGTTCTTTCGGCAGGTCAGTTAGTTCGTCAAACGAGCGCAGCCGGCGCTGATGCAACCCGGCAAAAATCTGCCGCGCGCGATAGGCCGGCTCGCCCAATCCCGCGACGAACTCAGCCAGTTCAGTTTGCGAAAGGCCTGAGAGATGAAGCGATTGCATTGGCCGGGGAATTCTAACACTTCGGCGATGAGGTCAGTACCCTCGCGTTAGCGGGTGGGTTAGTCAGGCAACCAGGCGGTTGAGAGTTTGATCCACCCGCTGACGCGGGTGGTACTGACCGCAGGTTTCTGCGCGAGAGCCTGAGGGACAAGAAATATCAGCCCGGCCAGGATTGAGACTCGAACCGGATCGCGAGTAAGCATCGACGTGTACTCCTTTTCGGAAGGTGAGCGAGACCGCTAACTATGGTTGGGGAAACTCCTAA
>WNFC01002338.1_pt1 | contig 44663 bp, 40 predicted proteins | sample 5400541 | NCBI WGS metagenome assembly WNFC01 (sample SAMN13153342, study PRJNA577476) | soil metagenome | isolation source: 120 cm saprolite under Douglas fir tree site 2 hole 2 replicate 1 | place: USA:California | collected 2015-04-18 | reverse complement strand
CACTTCGAAGATGCTTCGGCAACTCCGAAGACTCGGCTATCGGATCGAACCACCGAATCCTCAACCCAGCCAAGCACAAGTGCAGTGATTTTTCGACCCTGTTGATTCTAAAGAGAGTTAAAGTTGTTTGTTTTGATAGGCTTTTGCAAGTTTTCATTTCAAAAGACTTTAGACGGATAGGGAGAATGGATCATCAAGAGAACTCTCCGGCACTGGTGAGCCAGGTGATGGGCGAAGGAGAAGAGTGCAAGGCCGCAGCAGTCGACGCGTGTCCTGATGGGCCCGGGGCGAGAATTCATGCTTCAGGGTAGCATGGGAATGATAGTATGTCAAATACTATTACGATGTGGTACTAGATTCGAATGATTTGCATAGTACTTTCGAATGGATAATGCAGCGCAATGGAAAGAAAGGAAAGAATTAACACAGAGCGCGCTGCACAAGAAAAAATAGGTCGAGTCGAAGGGCTGCACCGTCTGCGCAAGGATCAGGCGCGGAGAGAGGCGGAGGGGGCGGCGTTGAGGAGAATTCGGGGCGGTTGAGAGAAGGCGGAAGATCGCAAAGCCTGACCTACCCATCAACGGTCACTCCGAGCGCAGCGCCTGTATAATATCGATGCGCGCGGCGCGGGCGGCGGGCAGCCACGACGCGACGACTGCGGCGGTGAGCAGAACGAACGCAGAGAGGACCACGGGCAAGGCGCCTGGCATCTTCACGTCCAGAAAATAGCTGCCTGCCAAGCGCGCCGCCACGTACCCGAATGCCGCGCCGGCGAGGACACCTGCCACAGCCATCACGGCACCTTCTGCGATGACGCCTTTCAGGAGATGCCGCGGCTGCGATCCAAGCGCCAGCCGGATGCCGAACTCGCGCGTCCGCGCGCTGACCGAAAACGCCAGCACGCCTGCGACGCCAACCAACGCAATCGCCAAAGCCACAGCCGCGAACACGCCGAACACCAGCGAGTTCAAACGGTCCGGCGCGAGCACCTCCGCGCGGACGTCTTCGAGCGTAGCAGCGTGCTCAATGGGCTGTTCGGCGGACATGTTGCGAATAATGCGCGTGACCGGCGTGACAAGCGAATAAGGATCTGCGCTGGTGTGGACAAAAAGGTGCCCGCCAAAGAGTGGACCCTCTTCAAAGGGGTTATAGACAGTGAGGACGGGTTCAGGAACGATGTGTTGGTCGTCAATATCGGCGGTGACGCCGATGATGCGGTGTGGGGCGGGGCTAATCCCGGAGGCGAATTGGAGCACGGGATCCGTCCAAAAGATGTGCCGATCGAGGGCATCCTGATTGGGGAACACACGCTTTGCAAAAGTCTCACTGACGATAACGACGGGCTCTTTACCTTTTTGGCCGTCGAGCTCGTTGAAATCACGACCGGAAATGATGGGAACGCCGAGCGAGGCAAAAAATCCGGGAGAGATGACGCGCAACTCCGCGCGAGGGTCCTCCCCTGGGGTATGGACATGACCGTCAGCGGAGAATTGGAGGCCGAAGCCGGTATCGCGCCAGGGAACAACCATGCCGAAAGCGGTCTTGTTCACGCCGGGTAGCGCATCAATGCGGCGAATCGATTCCTTGTAGAAATCGACCACTTGTTGAGGCGTTTTTCCGTAGGCCATAGCGGGAACGTTGATGGTGAGGACATGGCGCATGTCGAGACCCGTCTGCGCGGTTTGCAGAGCGATCAGCGTAGTGACCACGGTACTTGCGCCTGCCAGCAGCACGAAGGATGCAGCGATTTGTGTCACCGCAAAGATGCGCTGGCGGCGGCTGGTGCTGCCGGTGATCCGTGTGCTGCCGATCGATAAGCCATGGCCATTGGACGTGTCGGCCGACGGCAATCGCGGGACAAACGCCAAAATCACCGCGGCGACGACGGCCAGCGCCGCTCCCACCCAGAGCAGGCTGGAATCAACCGTCAAATCGAGCGCGCGGACCGAGAAGCGCGAGGCGTAGCGGGCCAGGATAGCCACCAGCGGCTGCGCGCTCCATACACCGACGGCGGCCCCAGCGCCGCAGAGCAGAAGGCTTTCTGCCAGGAGCATGCGGCGCAGCGCGCCTGTGCTTGCGCCGAGCGCCGCACGGGTTGCCAGTTCGCCTTCACGGCGAACGGTCCGCGTGAGAATCAAGTTGGCCACATTGGAGCACGCGATGACGAAGACTAGCGCCGACGCTGCGAGCAGCACCAGCAGGACGGTCCGGGCGCCCGAGGTGATCTGTTCGCGAAGCAGCTTGGCGCTGATCTGGTAGTCCCCTTTGGGCGGATATGCTTCGGCATGTGCCTTGGCCATGGCCCCGTAGACGGTGCGCAACTCGGCCCGGGCTTGATCGAGGGTGGCACCGGGAGCGAGACGGCCAAAGAGTTCCGTCATGCGATGAAGGCGGCTCGTGACCATAGTTGCAGACAGGTGGTGCGGGCTGGTGACGATGTTGGCCATGATTTCGGTATCTTGGGGATAGGGGACGGAGGGTTCGAGGACGCCGATGATGGTGGCAGACCGTTCGCCCATGGGGCCCCAGCCGAGGCGAAGGGTTTTGCCGATGACGGAGGGATCTTTCCCAAGAGTGGTCGCCCAGAAACGATAGGTGAGAACGGCGACGCCGGCAGCTTTGGGGCCGTCGTCTTGAGGTCCGATGAGACGACCGAGGACGGGGTGGAGGCCCATAACTTCGAAGTAGTTGCCGCTGACCACGCCAGATTGAACTACGCGAGGCTCACCCATGCCGATCATGGTGAACTCGAGGGTCGAGAACTCGCCTAATGCGCTCAGGGATTTGACGCTGGCGCGCAAATCCTGGATTTCGGGAACGGAGAACGCCGCGTTAGCGTCCCCGGTGCCCGGGGCGCTTTGGCGGATGTAGATCAGCCGGTTCTCGTCGCGGTTGACGAGAGGCTTGAGCAGCACGCCGCGCACCAGCGTGAAGATGGCGGCGTTGGCGCCGATGCCCAGCGCCAGCGTCAGGATCACAGTGATAGCAAGCCCTTGCGTGCGCATGAGCGAGTGGAAGGCAACTCTCAGATCGCGAAGAAATGACATGTTGTTGACCCCATCTTGCGTGTGGAATGAGCATCACGCTTGCCAATGCTAAGCACCACATTGTAAATCACTTAGTATGCGATGTGTTCGTCTGGGATGCTCGTTTTCAGGATGCCCCTGTCGCAAATTCGGACACCATTGCTCGCCGACTGCTGCACTTCGAGTCCATTCTTACGGATCGCATGTCACAACTCAGGCGCGGAGGGAGGCGGAATGAGTGAGGGCGGAGTCGAGGCAGAAGTCGGGGCGGTGGAAGAAGGCGGGGAGTTCGGAGAGGCGGAGGGCGAGGCGTTCGGGAGAGGCGGCGCGGAGGGTGACGTGGCCGAGTTTGCGGCCGGGGCGGGGGGATTTGCCGTAGAGATGGAGATGAGTGTCGGGGACGGCGAGGACTTCGGCGGATTCGGGGAGTTCGCCGATGAGATTGAGCATGGCGGAATGGCCCGTGAGTCCCGTGGAGCCGAGGGGCATGCCGAGGACGGCGCGGAGATGATTCTCGAACTGGCTGGTGACGGCACCTTCGATGGTCCAGTGGCCGGAATTGTGGACGCGCGGGGCCATTTCGTTGGCGAGCAGGCGGCCATCGTGTTCGAAGAACTCGATGGCCAAGACGCCGACATATTTCAGGGATTCCAGGACGTGGCGGCCGGCGTCTTCGGCGGCGCGCTGAATCGGAGGTTCGATGCGCGGAGCGGGCGCGAGAGAAAGACGGAGAATACCGCCGCGATGGTGGTTTTCGACGAGCGGATAGATGGCCGTTTCGCTATTGCTGGAGCGAACGGCGAGGATGGAAAGCTCGCGCGTAAAGGGCACGAAGCGCTCGAGGATGAGAGGAACCGCGGGCCGTTCGGACTTCGCTTTGGCGACATCTTCGGCGGTTCGAAGTATCCATTGGCCTTTGCCATCGTAGCCCATGCGGCAAGTCTTCAGCACGGCGGGAAGGCCGATCTTTTTCACGGCGGCGTCGAGTTCATTCGGTTTTGAGACGGGAGCAAACTCGGTGGTGGCGATGCCGAATTTCTGGAAGAGCTGCTTTTCTTTAAGGCGATCCTGCGCGGTTTCGAGAGCGACTGGAGGCGGATAGACAGGGACGCGGGCGGCGAGAAATTCAGCCGCTTCGACGGGGACGTTTTCAAATTCATAGGTGACCAGTTCGAGGCCGCTCGAGAATTTCTCGAGCGCGGCTTGATCGCTGAAGTCCGCGGTAACACGCTGGGCGATGCGGCCCACGGGGGCCTCCGGCGAGGGATCGAGAAAACGGAAATGCAGACCCAGCGGATAGCCCGCGAGGGCGAGCATGTAGCCCAACTGACCGCCGCCGAGGATACCGATGGTCACGCGCGCTTGCCTTTCTTGATCGGTGGCGAATCCGCGGAGGGATCGGGATGGGCGAGGACGCGGCCGGTTTGTTCGGCACGGAACTTTCGAACGGCTTCCCGAATGCCGGGGTGTTTTGCGCCAAGAATGGCGGCGGCGAGGAGCGCGGCGTTGACGGCGCCGGATCTGCCGATGGCAAGCGCGCCGACAGGGATGCCGCTGGGCATTTGCGCGATGGAGAGGAGCGAGTCCAGGCCTTTGAGGGCTTTCGATTCGACAGGGACGCCGAGGACGGGGAGAACGGTTTTCGAAGCGGTCATGCCGGCAAGATGAGCGGCGCCGCCTGCGCCGGCGATGATGACTTCGATGCCGCGCTTTTCGGCGGTCCCGGCATATTCGAAGAGCAGATCGGGAGTGCGGTGGGCGGAGACGACGCGCGTTTCATGTGGAACATGGAGCTCGGCGAGCGTCTTGGAGGCAAATTTCATGGTGTCCCAGTCGGAGCCGGAACCCATGATGATGCCGACGAGAGGATTGGAGATTTCCCGCTTGCCGTCGGTCGCGCGCCGCTTCGGAGATGATTTTGCCATAGTCGTTTGCCGCTCGAGGCGAGGCTGCCATTGCAGGGCCGCCCCTACAGGACGCAACGCTCAGAACAAAGAATGCCGGCTGGGAAGCCGGCGCTACAAAGACTCCTACCAATCCCGAGGGCGGTATTCTACGGTTTTTTTCAGCGCGTGGCGACCTGAGCGCGGTGCTTCCAATAGTGGCGAAGCTGGCCGATGAGATAGAGCGAGCCGGTGATGAAAACAACGTCTTCGGGGGCGGCCTTCGCGAGCGCGTAGTCGAGAGCTTTTTCGGCGTCGGGAATAACGGAGAAATGCGGCGCGTGGTGGCCAGCGATTTCCGCGAGTTGCGCGGCGGAGATGGCGCGGGAAGTGCGTGGCGCGGTGAAAATGACTTCTCCCGCGCGGGGGAAGAGAATGCCGGCAACTTCGTCGACAGCTTTGTCGCGGAGAGCGGCGTAGATGAGCCAGATCCTGCGGCCGGCGAAATCTTGTTCCAGGAATGCCGCTAGTTCGCGCGCGGCTGAAGGATTGTGCGCGCCGTCGAGATAAATGTCGGGATGAGATTGAAGTTTTTCGAGGCGGCCGGGCCAGACGGTGCTGGCGATGCCCTGAGTCATGGCGTCGCCCGTGATCCGGAAGCCGCGGCTTTGGAGAAAGCGGGCGGCGGCGAGAGCGCTGAGAGCGTTCTGCAATTGGAAGCGGCCGGGGAGGCTGGGAGCGAGTTCGAATACGGTTCCTGAGGCGGTTTCGGTCACGCGGGCGCGCATAAGTCCACCTTGCAAGAATTCTGCATCGACATGAAAGAGACGGGCGGGCTCGATTACGGGACATTGGAGGTCCTTTGCGCGAGCGAGGATGACTTCGCGTGCTTCCGGATGCTGCTCGGCAAAAACGACGGGAACCGCAGGCTTCAAGATGCCAGCTTTTTCGGCTGCGATTTCGCGGAGCGAGTGGCCGAGAAAATTTTCGTGATCGAAATCGATGCGGGTGATGATGGAAATGACAGGGTGAAGAATGTTGGTGGCATCGAGGCGGCCGCCGAGGCCGACTTCGAAGACGCCAAATTCGACGCGCTCGCTGGCGAAAGATTCGAATGCCATGGCGGTGACGCATTCGAAATAGGTGGGATGCGCGCGGAGTTTTCCATCGGCGAGGAGTTCTTCGATCAAGACGTGGATGCGCGTGAAGATTTTCGCAAAGGAATCATCGCTAATCTCCTGGCCGTTGATCCGAATGCGCTCGTTGATTCTTTCGAGATGGGGGGAAGTGTTGAGGCCGGTTCGAAAACCGGCGCAGCGAAGAATGGATTCGAGAAAAGCGGCCGTCGAACCTTTGCCATTGGTGCCGGCGATGTGGGCGCTGGGGTAGGCACGTTGGGGGCGGCCGAGGCGGTCGGCGAGGATGGTGATATTTTCGAGATCGAATTTGGCAGCGGCCGCCTGCGTGGGCGCGGCGAGTTCGCGGCCGAGAGTGAGAAGGTAGCGGACCGCTGCGTCGTAATTCATCTCAAGTCAAAAGCAGATCGAGAGAATTGCTGATGAAGGATTTCAATTCCTTGCGATGGACGACCGCGTCGAGAAAGCCGTGCTCGAGCAGGAACTCGGAGCGCTGAAATCCTTCAGGGAGTTTTTGGCGGATGGTTTGCTCGATGACGCGGGGACCGGCGAAGCCGATGAGCGCACCGGGTTCAGCGATGTTGAGATCGCCGAGCATGGCGAAGCTGGCAGTGACGCCGCCGGTGGTGGGATCCGTGAGCAAAGAAATGTACGGGAGTTTTTCCTCGTCGAGCTTGGCGAGCGCGGCGGATACTTTGGCGAGCTGCATGAGGCTGATGGTGCCTTCCATCATGCGGGCCCCGCCGGAACAGGAAACGGCGATGAAGGGCTGGCGCGTCTCGATGGCGAGCTCGATGCCGCGCGTAACTTTTTCACCGACGACCGCGCCCATGGAGCCGCCGATGAAGCCGAACTCCATGGCGCAAAGGACCACGGGCCGGCCGCTAAGTTGGCCTTCGGCGGTGATGATGGCGTCGTTCATGCCGAGCTTTTTCTTGGCTTCGCGGAGGCGCGTAGCGTAGGGCTTGGTGTCCACGAATTTGGTTCATTTTGAAATGGAACTGGCACTTGGGGCAGACGTAGAGATTGGCTTCGAGGTCCTTGCGAAAGACGATGGCATTGCAGGACTCGCACTTGACCCACAGGCCTTCGGTGCGCACGCGGCGCTCTTCGGGCGGGGTGGCTTGCTCGATCGATTTTTTGTCGCGCTTGAACCAGGTCATGGAAGAAAGTTGAAAGTCAAAAGTTCAAAGTCGAAAGTCAGGCACCCGCGAGTCGGCAGCCAAGTGACGCCGTTGAGATCCTCCGCCGAACCTCTTTGCCCGGCGCGACTGCAAAGCGGTCGACGGTTCGCCTCAGGATGACAGCGAGCGAAGGCTGCTTCCACAGGGCTAATAGTCGATCCCCCGTTGGGCCAGTATACCCTTGGTGTAGGGGTGTTTCACCTCGCGCATTTCGGTGACCAGGTCGGCGAGCTCGACGAGCTTGGGATGGGCGTTGCGCCCGGTGCAGATGACGTGGACGCGCTCGGGGCGGTTTTTCAGGGCTTCGACGATCTCGTCAGGGTCGAGCATTTTGTAGCTGATGACGTAATTGATTTCGTCGAGGACGACGAGGTCGTATTTGTTGCCGTAAATGGCTTCGCGGCCGGCCTGCCAGCATTCCTGGGCGAGCTTAATGTCTGCAGGATCGGTTTCGGCGCCGCCGATCTTCACGAAGCCGCGGCCCATGGGACGGATTTCGAACTTGTCGTCGCCGAGCATTTTGGCGGCGTCGAGCTCGCCGTAGTGCCAGGAACCCTTGATGAACTGGACCATGAGGACTTTGAGACCCTGGCCGACGGCGCGAAACGCAGTGCCCAGGGCGCAGGTGGTCTTGCCCTTGCCCGGGCCGGTGTAAACGATCAGGAGTCCTTTTTCTTCCGGCATGATAGTTCGTCTCTGCGGACTTCTCCCAGATACGGCGAAAAGATTAGAGTCTGCGGATTCAAGTGCCAAACGTCAAGTTGGAGAGGGAGATCTTTAAACTACTCGAGGGATTTTGCTACGCGAGTTGGAGGCGTTTGACGAATTCGTGGACGATGGCGGTGATGCGCTCTTGCGCCATCGGAGGAAGGGACGTACCGGGCTTGGCATGCGGATCCTGGAGAACGATCCACAAGCCGGGGCGGTAGCTCTCGTCGTCGCCGGGGCAGATGGCACCGGTGAGTTGGGTCAGCTCGAGAGGCATTGGCGCCGAATGCGTGAAATCGAGGTTGGCGTTTTCTGGAGAGTCCGCCTGAAAGGGCGGATGGGCGAGCAGATCCATGAGGACGCCGCGGGCATCATCGACGAGGTCGCGGAAACCTTGCGAGACGAGGACGGCGTCCACGTCGCGAGGTGTGGGGTGCTCGAGTTGATGGAGGTCGTAGTCGGGAAGAGGGCACTCGAGAGGAATTTCGATGGTGGCAGACGGCCGATTGACGTCGGGCGAGATGCGGATGGACATGGTCTTTATGGTTTTACACTACGAACGCTATTTCGGGTAGGGGCTGCCGGAGAGGATGGCGAAGGCGCGATAGAGCTGTTCGGCGAGCATGACGCGGGCGAGTTCGTGGGAGAAAGTCATGCTGCTGAGAGAGAGTTTCTGGTGGGCGCGCTGGCGGAGAGCTTCGGGGAAGCCGTCGGCGTCGCCGCAAAGGAAAATCAATTCGCGGGTGCCGCGGTCGCGGAGTTCCCCGAGCCATTTGGCGAGGGCGTTCGAATCGAGATTTTTTCCGGCAGCATCGAGAAGGACCACGGTGGCGGCGCGGTCCGTGTCGAGTTTCTTTAGAGCGGCAGCGCTGTCTCGGACTTCGGTAATTTCCAAAGGACAAGAGCGGCTGATGCGCTTTACATAGTCATCGAGGATGACGCGCAGTTCGGGACGACGAGTTTTTCCTAGCATGAGTAGGCGGAGCTTCACTTGAGGCCGTATTTCTTCCGTTTTTCTAGCAGTGTCTTGCGGCTGATGCCGAGAGCTTCGGCGGAGCGGCTGATCTGGTAGTGCGTGGCTTCGAGTGTGGCAGTAATGACTTCGCGCTCGACTTCTTCGAGCGAGCGCAAGCCGGAAATGGTGCTAACCGCGCCGGGAGCGGCGGCGCGAACGCTCTCCGGAAAATTACCGGGCTCGAGGACATCCTTGCCGGTCGCGGGCCCGGAGCGGGTACCGCGCGAAAAAACCACCGCTCGCTCGAGGGCGTTGCGAAGCTCACGGATGTTGCCGGGCCAGGAGTACGCAGCAAGCATGCGGCGAGAAGCGTCGCTCAAATGCGCGTGGGCGCGGCCATGGATGGATCGAAGCGTCACGAGGAGGTGTTCGGCGAGAAGCAAAATATCGGCGCGGCGCTCGCGGAGCGGCGGAACCGTCAGCAACAGAACATTCAACCGGAAATAAAGATCCTCGCGGAAGCTGCCGGCCTTGACCGCAGCGGGGAGATCCACGTTGGTGAGGGCGATGAGGCGCGCTTCGATGCGCAGAGTCTCGGTTCCGCCGAGGCGTTCGAACGTCCGCTCCTGCAAGACGCGCAGAAGCTTGCCCTGCGCCCCGGTCGAGAGAGCGGCGACTTCGTCGAGGACAATCGTGCCGCTGCCGCCGAGTTCGAAGCGGCCAAGTTTACGCTCGACGGCGCCGGTGAAAGCGCCGCGCTCGTGGCCGAAGAGTTCGCTCTCCACGAGATTTGGCGGAAGGCTGGCGCAATCAATCTTCAAGAAGGGTGCATCGCGGCGCGGGCCGAGTTCGTGCACGAGGCGCGCGAGATGGTCTTTGCCCGTGCCGCTTTCGCCGGTGATCAATAGAGTTGTCGGGGCGACGGCGACTTTCTCGGCAAGTTCAAAGAGGCGAAGCGCGGCGGGGTCCTGAGCGATCCACGGTAATCGTTCCGTGGTCATCGTTGCGAACGGCCGCCGAGCGTCCGGCCGGAAACCGCCTGATCGTCGAGCGGCTCCTGGCTTAAAGTTGAATCCGAAATGGTTCGATCGGAGGATCGAGTTTCGACATCGTCGGGGATTTCCAGCTTGGGCGCCGAACGCCAGAGGCGCTCGAGATCATAATAGCGGCGGGCCTGCTCGCCGAAAACGTGCACAACGAAGCCGCCGAAGTCGAGCAAGGCCCATTCGGCAGAGCGCTGGCCCTCGCGGTGTTCAGGCGAGCGGCCAAGATGCTTGTAAAGTTGCTCCTCGACTTCCGTGCAGATGGCCTGCACCTGCGGGGTGCTGAAGCCGGTGCAAATGACGAAGAATTCCGTGAAAGCGGAAGCGCCACTCAAGTCGAGTACGGTAATCCCGGCGGCTTTTTTTTCTTTGGCGGCCTCCACGGCGAGGCGGACACCCTGTGGCAAGGATTCGAGTTTCACCGATATAGGCCCTGTTTAAGAATGTATTCCTCGACGCGCGCGGAAACAAGTCCATGAATGGCCTGGCCTCGATGCGCACGGCGGCGAATGTCGGTCGCGGAGATTTCGTTCGAAACATTTTCGAGAAGATAGACGGTGGTGCGCTGCAGGTGCGCGACGACCTGCGAAGGATTCCCGTTTTCGGATTCTTTCTTGGCATCGGGCCGTGCGATGAGGCCGGGAGGAATGACCAGGCGCAGGGCTTCACTGCGGATCCCCGGGCGGTTGGCAATGATGAAATCGCATAGGCCGAGGAGCGTTTCGTATTCCTTCCACATGGGAATGTCCAGAAACGCATCCGCGCCAATTATGAAAAAAATGCGGTCGCCGTGGCCGTGGTAGACGTGACGAAAGTAGCGGACGGTGTCCACAGAATAGTGAAGCTGGGTGCCGCTGAAATCTTCGCCCGCTTCGGCGAGCGACGGAACGAAGTGCAGGTGCTCGGTGCAGGCGAGCGAAACCATGGCAAAGCGATGAGGGAAGGGTGCGAGGTGCTGCTTGAGCTTGTGCGGCGGCCGGCTTGCGGCGATGAAATGGATTTCGTCAAAATTGAAGCGGCGGTCGGCAGCGCGTGCGACGGATAAGTGGCCGTTGTGAATGGGATCGAAGGAGCCGCCAAAGAGCGCGATACGGCGAGGGTGGTGTTTGGCGGCGGTGCGGTGCGCCTGCGCTATGGTCAATGCGCCTCCCAAGAGCGTGTGGCCGGGATCAGAGGTAACAGAACTAATTTTCTCATGAATCCTTAACGGGAGTGGGCAAGGAATCGTGCCCCGGTGTGTGTTCGTTATTTTCGGCGGTAGTCAGCGGCAAGTCGAGAGAGGAATCGTGCGCCGCGCGAGGAATCCTGTCCAAAGCATCGGCCATGGAACGGACGAGATCCTTCACGCCATCGCCCGCGGCGGCGGAGATGGAATGGAATTCGAGACCGCGTTGTTTGCAAAAATCGCGCAACGCTTCGAGGCGCGCGCGGTCGGTGGTGGCGTCCAGCTTGGTCGCAACCACGATCATGGGCTTTTCGGTGAGGGATTCACTGAAGGCGGCAAGCTCGCCATTGATGACTTCAAAGGAGTGGATTGGGTCCTCGTCGTTCGAATCGCTGGTATCAATCAGATGAACAAGGAGGCGCGTGCGCTCAACGTGGCGGAGGAAACGAATGCCGAGGCCGGCGCCTTCATGTGCGCCTTCAATGAGGCCGGGGAGATCGGCCACGACAAAAGTACGGCCAAGCTCGGTACCGTGCCCGCCAGTGCCGCCGTCGGCATTGGCGACGCCGAGATTGGGTTCGAGCGTGGTGAAAGGATAGTTGGCGATTTTCGGGCGCGCGGCCGAGATCACGGAGATCAACGTGGATTTTCCGGCGTTGGGAAAACCGACCAGGCCGACGTCCGCGAGAAGTTTCAGTTCGAGGCGAAGATGACGCTCTTCCCCAGGAAACCCATCCTCGTGCTCGCGCGGGGCTTGATGCCAGGGCTTGGCGAAATGCTGGTTGCCGCGTCCGCCGCGCCCGCCATGAACGATCAGGACGCGCTGCCCGGGAGTTGCGAGATCGGCGATGGTTTCCCCGGTCTGCTCGTCAAAGGCCAGCGTGCCCACGGGGACTTTTAGAATCATGTCCTTGCCGGAATAGCCCGTGCAGTTGGAGCCTTCGCCGTGGCGGCCGCGATCGGCTTTAAATTCGCGGTTGTAGCGATAGCGAAGAAGAGTGTTGTCGTTGAGGTTGGCTTCGAGGTAGATGCTGCCGCCATTGCCGCCGTCGCCGCCCGAGGGACCGCCGCGGGGAACGTATTTTTCGCGGCGGAAGGCCACGCAGCCATTGCCGCCGTTGCCGGCCTTCACGAATATCTTGGCTTCATCAACAAACACGACAATAAGACTCCTGAAAAAGATAACATAAGCGAACTGCCAAAACCTGAAATGCCGGAACGGAGGCCGCTCCTGATGCCGCGCCTGCTCCAGCGCCTTGCTTTGACTCTCTTGGCCCTCGTAATCGTAGCGGCCGCCGCCTTGTACGCGCTCTACTTCCGGCGAACGCCTCTCCCGGCAGCGGCTCCGCACGCCCGCGTCGTGCCCGCGATTTCCACGATTCCCGGCATCGCCGCCTGCTGGGTCGAGACCGGAAAAACGTTCAGCCGCTTTTCCTTCGGCTCGACGGCCGGGAGCGTCCTGGTAAGACATCCCGCGGGAGACTTGCTGATTGACACCGGAAACTCAAGCCACTTCGACGACGAGATTCGCGGCTTCCCCTTCGGAACCTGGCTCAAGCTCAAATCGCTGGCAGGTGAATTGAAGCCGGAGAGCCAGCTGCCTCAGCTTCTGCGGCAAATCGGCGAAGATCCTGCCAAGCTGCGCTGGGCGATTCTTTCGCACGTGCACCTGGATCATTCCGGCGGATTGATGGATCTGCCGCCTCTGCCAGTGCTGCTGACGCGCGAAGAGTTGCAATTCGCAAACGATCCCAGTGTGCAGGCCCGAGGCTACGTGATTGCCGCACACGTCCAAAAGTTTCCTTCTGTTGCGGCACCGACCTTGCAATTCAATCCCGTACCCTATGAAACGTTCGACGAGAGCGCGGACCTCTATAAAGACGGTTCGGTGGTCGTCGTGCCCCTGCGCGGACATACGCCCGGGAGCGTGGGCATCTTTGTAAACTTATCGCCGGAACGGCGGCTGTTTTACGTTGGCGATGCCGTTGACGACGAGCGCGGGTTCGAAGAGCGCGTCGGCAAGTCCATGATTTTGCTGGACAGCGACAACGCCGGGAAAGTCGCTGATCAGATTGTCGGCCGGCTCACTGACCTGCATGAAAAAGTTCCGGGACTTGCGATCCTTCCTGCGCATGGCCGCAGTGCTTACAAGAAATTCTTTCCAGGCGGGCCGCAGAGCTGCGTTTCGAACCAATAGACGCGCTGAAAAGAAAAACGCGGTGTAGCGGAGCCAGACCGCGGAAGTAGGTCAGAGTACTGTGGAAACTAGGAAGCACAGACTAAAGTCTGTGCCACCAAATGTGGCTAGTTCGCGGCGGACTTGGCTTGCTGTGCGGGCTCAACGCTGATAAAGCGGCCATGACGGCCCCGGTCCAAGAACTTCACGTAGCCAGTGACCAGCGCGAAGAGCGTGTCGTCCTTGCCCTGGCCCACGTTTTCGCCGGCCTGGTGCTTCGTCCCGCGCTGGCGCACGAGAATCGTGCCTGCGTTAACCAGCTGGCCGCCGAAGCGCTTGACGCCCAGACGCTGTCCGTGTGAATCGCGGCCGTTTGTTGAGGAGCCGCCGCCCTTCTTATGTGCCATGACGCAATCCTTTTCCAAAAAGTGCCGCGGTAAAATCCAGCGCGACAGGAAGATTAGAGCTTGATGTCTCCGACCTGGACGGCCGTGTAGTTCTGCCGGTGACCGCGAGAAATCTTGTACTGGCCGCCCTTCTTGAACTTGAGCACGGTCAGTTTCTTGGCGCGGCCCTGAGAGACGATCTTGCCGCTGACGCTGGCCTTGCCGGCGTCAGCGCCCAGCAAGATCTTCTTGTCGTCCGTGTGGACAGCCAGGACGGAACCAAAATTGACCTTTTCCCCTACTTTGCCATCAACCCGCTCGATGCGGACGGTGTCGCCGGGCGCGACGCGATACTGCTTCCCCCCGGTCTTGATAACGGCGTACATCAGTCCTCCAAGAGCTAGAGACAAACATTAATTATACGGGTTTGTCCGCTGGATCGTCAACGCAGGAAAAAGCGCCGGGGTGCACCCCATGGAAGTGAAAACAGCGTGAGAATAGGGTGGTAAGAAAGTATTCTTACGGCTATTATAGCCGTAAGGAGGGACTATGCCCGATTCTCGCGAAGTTCCGGAACGTATTCTTAATCTCGCCGCGCAGCTGGCGCAGGCTAAGCCCATGCGCCGAGGCTCGCTCTCGGAACGTTACGTCAAGTGCAGCAAGCCCGGCTGTCCGTGTGCCAGCGACCCCGATGCACGCCACGGCCCGTACTTCAGCCTCACCCGAGGAGTCGGGGGGCGAACCGAATCTCGCTTTGTCTCTGCCGCGCAGGCTGAATTGGTGCGTCGTCAGGTCCAGGCCGGCCAACATTTCCGACGTCAAGTCGAGGTTTTCTGGGACGCTTGCGAGCAATGGGCCAATGCCCAACTCGAAGGTGCGGCGGCCGCTTCCGAGGCGGCCCAAAAAAGGGGCTTCAGACAGCGCTGGAAGCCGAAGTCGCCCAAGAAGTTGAAGCCCTCTTAGGTCGGGAAGCCCTCGCGGAGCTGGATTTCGAAGCCCTGGAAGTCGCCTTACGCCAGCGTACTCTGCGGCTCGCGGCCCACGCCATTGAGCAGCGTCTCAACGCTGACCTTTCCGATGAAGCCAGTGCACGCCTTCGTTGTCCTTGCGGGAGTGAAGCGCGTTATGTCGCACGCCGGACCAAGAACGTCGTAAGTGTGCTTGGTCCCTTGCGCCTGGAACGCGCCTACTATCACTGCTCTTCTTGCGGCCAGGGCTTCTGCCCTCGTGATCGGCAACTGGGCCTAGAAAACAGTTCGCTCTCTCCGGCCCTCTCGCGCATGACCGGCACCGTGGGGGCCATGGTCAGCTTCCAGGAGGGCAGCGCGTTGCTGCGCGAACTGGCCGGCGTTCCTGTCGATGCCAAGCAGGTGGAAAGAACCGCAGAAGCGTTGGGAAAAGAAATCGCCGAAGACGAACGCTTGCACAGCGAACCTCTGGATTCTCTTCCTCTGCCGCGGACCATGTATCTCGGTATGGACGGAACCGGGATTCCCCTACGTGCAGAGGAACTCGTGGGCCGCGCTGGCAAACAACCGGACGGATCGGCCAAGACCGGTGAGGTGAAACTCTGCACCATTTGGAGTGCGGAATCGCTCGATGAACAGGGCACCCCCGTCCGTGATGAAGGATCGATCACCTATTCGGCGGCTCTAGAGAGGGCTTCCGCGCTGGACACCGCCGCCGAACGCTCGCCCTTCGCCCAGCGCGTCTGGAGAGAAGCTACGCGCCGCCGCTTCTGCCAAGCGCCTCGCAGGGTCGTGCTCGGGGACGGGGCCGTTTGGATTTGGAACATCGCCGACGATCAGTTTCCAGGTGCCACCCAGATTGTGGACCGCTATCATGCCAAAGAATATTTGAGTGATCTCGGGAAAGCTCTTTACGGTCCCACCGCCCCACGGGCTGCTCAATGGGCAGAACGCCGCAAGGAAGAACTCGATACCGGAAAATTCCTGGCTCTGCTCAACGCCATCCGCCGCCAGGTCCCGCGCTCCGATCTAGCTCGTCGCTGTCTCCATTATTTCAAGACCAACCGCGAGCGTATGCGCTATCCGGAGTTCCACGCCCAAGGCCTGTGCACGTCCTCCGGCGTTGTCGAGGCCGGATGCAAGGTGGCCATCGGCACGCGCCTCAAACGCGCCGGCATGCACTGGACCAAGCAAGGTTCCAACGCCATCATTGCTCTCCGCTGCTCAAAACTTAGTGGTCGTTTTCAAGACTTCTGGGAGCGCAGATCAGAACTCAGGGCCGCATGACCCATCACTTTCTTGGCGTGCGCCCGCCTTCCGCGCCTTCCGCGCCCCATCGGGAACCCGCTGCAACTCGTCCCCGACACGCAAAACGCCCCGGCCGGATCGGAGCGTTCTCGCAATCTTCGGGCTGATGTGATTCTCAGCGCATACTGCTACGGCTTCGCCGTGGGCGGTGGCGTTCCCGCAGGTTTCGCGGCAGGCGGATTGGTTGCTGCAGGCTTTGCGGCGGGAGCCTTGGGCTGCGACGCTGCGCCGGCCTTAACTGGGTACGCCTGGTCGTAGAGGCGCACGATTTCCTGCGTCACGTCGACCTGTGGCGAAAAGTTGACGATCGGCGTATTTTGCGCCGAATAATCCAGGAGCAGGATGTACCCGTTCTCCCGCGCGTAGCGGTCCAGGACATCGTTCACTTTGCGGCCTAGACGCTCGAATACCTCGGCCTGCGCTGCGTTCGCGTCTTCCTGCATCTCGTCTTGCTTGCGCTGGAGCTGCTGGGCGAGCCTCTGCCCCTGCGTCGTCAGTCGAGCAATCTCTTCCTGGCTGCACTTGCCTTCGCACGCAGCCAGGCGTTGCCGCAGATCATTAATCTGTTTGTTCATATTCTCCAGTTCCGTCTGCCGGGGAGCAAACTGGGATTGCAGTTCCGCCGAGGCCAGCTTTCCCTCGGCCGTGCTGAGGATGGCCTGGCGCACGTTCAGCACGCCGACCTTTCCGGATGCGGCGGTGCCTGCCGCAGGGGCTCCCTGTGCCAAGGCGGCTCCTGCGCTCAATACGCAGGCTGCGGCCAGACCAGCCGTTCGAATCGATGCAATTCTGGAATTCACTTTTTTCTCCTTATACGTGGTCGTCCCGGCAAAACCGGGACCAACCTGCGCCAAGTCAGCTTGGCTCGAACCTGTTTCCACTCTCCCCGGCGGCTTCCGTGGGTGCGCAACAAACCTTGGAGTATAGCCGACGCGCTTTGTCTCCCGCAATCATAAAGCGTGGTTCCACTTGCAATACGCGGTTCTCATTTCGGAACCGGGAATAGCAGCACACGGTTGTTCGCCTGATCCGCGATGACTGCCAGGTTCGTCAGCGTGTGAATCGCAGTTGAAAAACGCGCTATGCTGCCGATTCCCAGCGTCGCCTTGGTCCGGAACGTTTGCGAATCCACAATCGAGATGGAATTGCTGAGCGCATTCACCGTCAAGATCGTGCTGCTCTGGAAGTTATAGGCGATCGCCGTCGGATTAATCCCCACTTTGATCGACGAAACTCCGCCAGTGGTCGGATTGAAAACCGAAATCTGATTTCCCTGGGTGGACGTCGCGTAGAAAAGCGCCGGCGAAACCGCGGGATCGAACACGATACCCGTCGGCGTGGACAGCAGCCCTGAAATGGAAGCCGACGAAGATTTGACTGGTACCGTTCCTCCGATGTCAATGGCGTCTAGTGCTCCGAATGGTGTCGAGGCCCCGTTAAGCTGCAGGGTAGTTACCACCGCAAGTCCACGCCCGTTCGTTCCGCGGTCAGGATCGATCGCCACGGCAATGGGATTCTGGTTTACGGCTACGGTAGCAGGTGCGAGCGTGCCAATCGGACTTTTGGTCAAGGGAGTGAGATCGAGGGTCGAAACCGAGTTCGAACCTGTGTTTGCGATCACCGCGAGGTTTGTTTCCGGATTGATGGCCACGCCGCTGGGAGCAGTGCCGACGGTGATGTCGGTCACACCCGTCACAGGCGCTAGACTTGCCAGATCGAGAATCGTAACCGTGTTTGCCGAATTGTTGGTCACCACCGCCACGCCGGAAGCGCCGGCAGCCTGGCCGTTGATCGCGAGCCTCGGCAGAACCGCCACGCCTGTAGGAGTCCCGCCGGTCTGAATCGCTCTTAGCACCGTCCCAAAATTGTTTGCGGGGTCCAGGCTGATGGCGGAAACCTGGTGGCACCCGGTGTTGGTCACGAGTGCGATGTTGTGAAGCTCGTCAATCGCAACGCCACCCGGTGCCGCGGCCGTGCCGGAACAATCGGGAATGGGAACTTCCTCCACGACCGTGAAGTCCATAACGTTCGATCCAATTCCCAGGTTGTTCACCACGTCGAGCGCGAAATGCCGGGGTCCCGTGAGAATTCCAATGGGATTCGGACCGCTCGGATTCGGCATCGTCACCGGAATCGTTACATCCAGTTCCTCGCTGCTGATAAAGGTCACGCCGCTTGGCAGAGCCACCCCATCCAGCCGCACTTGCGAGGGATTGGTAAAGCCCGCGCCTAGGATTCGCACGGGCCCGACCGGCGCCGGCGCCACGCCGGACGTGATCTTCACGGCCTGAGAAAGCTGCGCGGGAACAGGAATTGTCGGTGCATCAATCGCCGGCGTCAAAACTTGCTGAATGTGTACCGGCTTAATCGTCCCAAGTTTGAAGACCGAGACGTTGCCGCTGCCGGAATTCACCGCGAACGCTAGGTTGTGGACGCTATCCACACCAATCGCTCCCGTCAGAGATACGTTTGTCGGAGGCGGCGTAGTCGATCCGCAATTCGCGGCGCAAACCGAAGCAGCGGCGGTCTGATTAGTGTCGATGATCCCCAGTCTTTGCAGTGCCGTCGGATCCAGCAGCGAAACCTGGTTGAGCGCGGGATTGAAAGAGACCGCCGTATTGGTGAACGGCTGGAACGCAACGTTCGTCGCGCCCAATTCCGGAGAGCCTGAACTTACTTGGCCGATGGCGCCCGCGAACACGGTCATCGAGGTGACAGTTTGGCTTTGCGGATCGAGAAAAGCGATCTGGCCGAAGGTCGTATTGGTGTCTGCCAAAACCGCCAAACGCGTTAGCGGATTGATGGCAATCCCCGCAATCGAGGGCGAGACCGTGTATGTCAAGAAAGGAACTCCCGAACTTGCCAGACATGTCGTGGTACACGTGGAGACATCGTCTTGCGCGGCCTGGACGTACTGGAAGTTGTTGGCGTCCAGCACAGTGCCTACTGCGAACGAACCATTGAAATTTGTGCTGTTTGTGGTTCCAGGTGGCAATCCGCTGATGAGCACCGTTCCCGGATTGCCTGGGATTAATTTGTGGGGTGCGGCCGTCTTGATCGTGACCACATTGGAAGCTCGCGTCGCGCTGACAATCCCTACACTTCCTGTCGACGGATTGGCGAGATTCACCGCAGAGATAAGCCCCTGACCTCCTGGCGTGACATACGCAAGGCGCGCGCCCGCTTCGAATGCAATCTGGGGACTCGAACCCGTAGCCAGAGTTACGTAGGCCATCGGGCAGTACGTCGTCTGCGTTGCGAACGGGAGACAGGCCGGCGTGGCAGTGGGATCTAGGTTGACCACCAAGCCTACGTTTGTGGACGCAAAGGCGACCAGTGCGCGGTGTGAGAAGGGATCAACGCCCACGGAATACGGGAACGGCGGCACGAATGGTGGATTCGTGGGGATCGGATTTGGCGGCGGAATCACGCCGCTGAGGTCTATTGTGGCCACCAGCGCGCCCGACGGAATGGACAGCACGGAAAGAGTTCGGCTCCCGTAATTCACGACCGCAGCCACGTGCAATTGATCGTCAACGGCAACGGCCGTCGCGACATTTCCCCCTGAGGGAGTCAGCGCTCCCAGCGCAGGCGTCCCTCCAGCCAAATTGATGAACTGCACATTGTTCTGTGTATTGGTGTTGCTGCCCGAAGTATTCAGGCCGGCAAGCGTCACAACGGCGTACCCGAGCGAGGGATCCAGTGCAATTCCGCTGGGTTTGGACGCTGCGGGGAGCGTAAGCGTTGAGAACAAAGTCGGCCGGTTCGACGCGCCGTAATCCGGAATTACTGCAATATTCGTAAAGACAGTGCTGGGAGTCGGAGGACCAAACGGCCCGGTCGCGGTCGCCGAGTGCTCCACGCTGACAGGAAACAATCCCGCGTTAGCAACGGGTCCTAGAGAAGCGGGTAGGTTGCCGAGAATACGCCGCGCTGACGGAACAAGTGTACTGGACGGGTTGGTGTTGGCCAGGATCAGTTGTCCATTTACTTTGGTGGCGACGAGAGAAGAACTCGGAGGACCAAAGAATCCACCGTCGATCACGAACGGCACGCCATTGGTCTGGCCCAGCGTGGACTCCTGAAAATTGTCAGGCGCGGCTCCCACGAGCGTCGGGCGATTGGGTACGATGTCCAGTGGAAAAGGTCCACCTGTGACGGTGACCGAAGGGTTGCTGCTTGAAACTTGAATCTGATAATGTCCCGCGGTCTGCAGGTCCTCCGCTGTCAAGCGAACTCGAGCGCCGATCGAGGCAGTGCTGCTCCCCGCCGGGAAAACGACCTTAATCTGCGTCGGAGTAATTGTTGGACCCGTGCCATCTGCTAAGTTAGTGAGAGTTACGCCGATCTGCGACGTGGCGTTGGTCGCGGCCAGGAAAATATCCTGCTGAAGCGCTCCCTGCGGTGCGATAGAAGGCGAAATACCGCTGAAGGTAATATCCCCCGCTTTGACGATGGTGATGGCTGCCTGAGCTCCGCGCGTCGTGTCGATCTTAGAAACTGCAAAAATTGTCGCGGTCGCTTGTGTCGGCACGGTAGCTGGCGCGGTGTAAATACCAGTCGCGTTGTCAACAGTGCCGCACGTAGGCGTGCAGGTCACGCTTTTCGTCGTCGCTGTAGCGTCCGCGGTGACATCCCATTTCAGATCAGTATTCGAGATCACCAGGCCGGTGAAATCTTCCGCGAAAAATTGCTTCTTTTCGCCTGTCGCAAGCGTCGCCGTCGTGGGCACGATCTGAATTCGGATGCCCGAATCAATGGTGATGGTGGACTTCCCAGTCTTCTTGGTATCGGCCTTCGCCGTGGCGGTGATAATCACCTGCAGATTGGGGTACTTGGTCGGATCGGGAAACGTCGCCGGCGCCGTGTACTTGGCGGTGGAATTCGTGGTGGTACTGGTGTTCTGAATATCTCCAAGCGTTCCGACCTCCCCGTTCGCGCTTGTGCACGCAGCGGGCGTCGAGGCCTTGGGATTCGGATCCGCCGTGGTCGCATTGGGTGTGGTCGTAAAGCTGCAGTCAAACGTCGAAGATACATCGGTCGCACCGGTCACGATCGCAGTGAGAGTCACGTCCTGTTTTACCACCAGCGTGCCCCCCGCGGGACTTACCTGGACCACGACCTGATTGGCCTTGTTGCCGCCACCGCAGGCACTGATCCACAGGCAAGCGGCCGCTGCCGCCAACAGGATGCTCTTTGAAATGTTTCGCCACTTCATAACCACTTTCTCCCCCGCCTTCGCGCGCCTTTCACTTCATTGTCGGACGCTGTATCGCTTAATTCCCAAGGTCTCGCAACATTCAAAAAAGCAAACTCTAGAACGTCCGGCTGACCGTAAAGCGAAACGTCCGCTCCGGCTCGAAATAGTTCAGGCGCCCTGGATTGTTCTGCAACTGCAAGATCGTAGGTTTGACCTGGTTGAACCACACGTCCGGCGGCAGCGTGCTGGGCAACAATCCTATTTGCGGACAGTTCGGTCCAATCTGATCGCAGATCTCGCTTGGATTGAGGTAATCCGGCGGCGCAATCACCTGCGTATGCAGCCGGTGGAGATTGTAGGCGTAATACACCCGGAACGGCGCCTGGATGATTGGCAATTGAACCACAAATTCGATCCCCGTGGAGCCCCGCAGCCGGAAGTTCGTTCCCGGTGCAATGGAGAGCCGCTGAGACAATCCCGCGAAACTCTGCGCTTCCGGGAATTGAGTTTTCAGGTTCTCGAAGCCAGTGTTATCCAGCCTCAACGCACCCTTGCGTAGAATGCCGTTGGTTCCGCCATCCAGGAAAAGCCCCATTTGCACAGTAGTGCCGATGATGGGGATGCGATATTCAAAATTCCCGTACGTCTGCGTGTCGCCGCCGGGGAAGGAAATGGTATAGCCCAGCACTGGTACGTTGAAAGTCCGCTGGGTGGGCTGGCCAAAGCCGTTCAAGCAGGTTCCGCACAGGTAGGTAAATTGTTGCGTGCTGGCGACGGGAATAAACGTCACCGGAGTGATGGAGCGGATGTCGAATCCGCGAATATCACTCTCTCCGCCCATGTAGAACCGGCTGTAGGGCGGTGGCTCTCCGCCCCCGTATCCCGTCGTGAATGCTCCCGTCGCATGGAAGCTCAGGACATTTCGCCTCTTATTGATCGGGTGGAAATACTTCCAATCAAAAACATTGGTAACGCTCTTGACGTTGCCGCCCAGCGGGCCGCCCGAAAACGCCAGCGAATAGTAATAGCTCTTCCCGCCCGTGGGATTTATCGGATTGTTCACCGTGTTATAGGAAATCGTCGGCGTGATCGTGCTCGACACGATTCCGTTCAGCGCGCTCGGGCCCGCGATGCTCCGGAATTGCAGTTGCGTGAACAATAATTTCGAAGCATCGTTGAACGCCGTGATGTTCGTGCGCGTCAGCCCATAATTGAGGGCTACTCGTGTGAACGACAATCTGCGCAGCGGATAGCTCGCATACACTGTGAACCCCGTGCTGTCCTGGTTGTAGTTCTGGATGAATTGCGGATTGACGCTGACGCTCTGGCCGGTGAAAAGCGCCGCCTGCCGTGCCTGGTCAAACTTGTATCGGCTGGAGAAGATCGTGAAACCCGTCGAGATCGGCCGGTCGAAGAGATATGGCTCCGTGAATCCGAACATGAAGCTGCGCGTCAAATCGCCGAACTGCGCCGAAAACGTGAGCGTCTCGCCAAGTCCCAGGAAATTGTTGGTCTGGTAGGTCAGCCCGAGGAAACTCCCGGCCAGCCCGCTCACCCCGCCCTGCAAACCGATGGACTGCTTGCCCTTCTCCTTGAGCTTGAGGGTGATGTCCACCGTGCCGTCCTTGGTGTTTTTCTTTAGCTCCGCGGCTTTGTCCGCTTCGATCTTGTCAAAATAATCGAGTTGATTCAGCCGCAGGATACTCAGTTCCCAGTATCGCTTATTGAAGAGCTGCCCTTCGTCGATGAGCAGCTCGCGCCGGATAACTTTGTCGCGCGTCGTGGTGTTTCCGCTGAAATCGATCCGCCTCACCGTGTACTGCTTCTGCTCGTCAAACCGCATCGTAAGGTTGATCACTTTGTTGGCTTCGTCGATTTCCGTGTCCGGCTCCGGCGTGAAATCGATGAATCCGTACTCGCCGTAAATTTTCCCGTAGTTCTCCAGAGCCTTCCGCACTTTTTCGGTGGAAAAGATGTCTCCCTGTTTGAGCGGAAACGCGCTCTTGAGGGCATCTACCTTCAGGGACAGCGCCTTGTCCGGATCGGCGCTCACGATTTTCAGCGTGCCCATCCGGTAGCGCTCGCCTTCTTCGATCTGAATCGTGATGTTGACGGCCTTGCCGTCCGTGCGTCCCAGCACCAGCGGAACTCCCAGGCGGTTGTTGCGCGTGTCGATGTTTTCGAGAATCGGATCGCCGACCGACACCTTGAAATATCCGTTGTCGCGGTACAGCCCGCGAACACCGACCTCCAGATCCTCGTTCAGTTTCTGGCGATCGTAGGTTTTCGAAAGCACCGGGATATACCAGAAATAAAGTGGAATCGAATACGGCCGGTCATGTCTCATCGCCCGGATGAGTTTGCGGTCGCTGAACGCGTGATTGCCCTTGAACTTGATCTGCCCGACTTTTACCTTGGGCCCTTCCTCGATCTTGAAAACCAGAATCACCGCGTTGCTCGAAGCAATCCGTTCATACTGCGGCGTCACCTTCGCGAACTGCCGCCCGTGCTCTCCGAGCAAATCCTTCAGTACTACTTCCGCCTTCTTGATCCTCGTCGGATCAAACTGGCTTTCGACGCTGAGCCCGACTTTGCGCTCCTTGAACCGGTCCAGAATGTCCGATTCGGAGATAGAGTGGATTCCTTCATAACGGATGCGGCGAATCTGCGGCCGCTCTTTCACGTCGAAAATAATGATTTTCCCGTTGACGCGGTTCGGCGAATCTTCCACGCGCAGTTTCACGTCCTCAAAAAACTGCGTGTTCCACAGCGCTTGAAAATCGCGTCGCAGCGTCTCTTCGTTGTAATTGTCCCCGTCGCGGCTGAAGATGCGCGCTTTCAGCGTGTCGCTGCGCACCCGACGATTCCCCACAAAATCGATTCGATCGATCACGTATTGCTGCTGCGCGGCAGTCTGCTGCGCTTCGGCGGAGGCTGCGGTCGAGTGATCCTCAATGACATCATTCCCGGTATTCCAATCGATCGAGGCGGAAAAAAGTATTGCGGGTGTATTGGGTGCAGACGCGTTCGCAGGGAAATTTTCCGGCCTCGCTCCGGGAGATGCAATCGCAAAAAAGAATACGATCGCAATTGCTCCCGTCAGTCGGGCCGCTAAAATCCCATACGCCGAACAAACTTTCCTGTAAGCGGCCAATGAGGTCGTCAAGGCCGCGCCCCCGAACCCAAGTTGTTCTTCTCCCGCCGGACCCGGTATGGGCCGGCCGTGCGTCGATCCCGACCCGGTCGGGATTACCCGTGCGTTGTGTCAGATTCGCTAGTGGACGACCGGGGTTGCCTCACCCACGGGCCGGAACGAAAGGCCTTCCCCTGCGACATAAATCTGGAGTGTCGCGGGCCTTTGGATTCCACCCTGGATCAGCGCCTCGGAGAGCGGGTCCTCTACATACTTCTGCAAAGCCCTGCGCAACGGACGCGCGCCGTAATTGCGGTCCGCACACGTTTTCTCGAGGATCCACTGCCGTGCTTCCGGCGACAACACGATCTGCACCTGCCGGTGAATCAGCGTGTCGTTCAGCTGGCCCACCAGCAAATCAATGATGCGGAGCAGGTCTTCGTCGCCGAGCGGATTGAATATGATCACTTCGTCCAACCGGTTGAGGAACTCCGGATTGAACACCCGCTTTACTTCGTTCATCACCATGTCTTCCATACTCTTCTGCCCGGCTTCATCCGCGCCGGACTGGAAGCCCATCGTGGTGCGCTTCTGCAAGTGCCGCGCACCCAGATTGGACGTCATGATGATGATCGTGTTCCGGAAATCCACGGTATTGCCGAGCCCGTCCGTCAACTGGCCGTCTTCAAACACCTGCAACAGAATGTTAAAGACGTCCGGATGCGCCTTCTCGATTTCATCCAGCAGGATCACCGAGTAAGGAGTCCGGCGGACGCGCTCCGTCAACTGACCGCCTTCTTCGTAGCCCACGTACCCTGGAGGCGCGCCGATGAGCTTCGAAACGGAGTGCTTTTCCATGAACTCCGACATATCGAATCGCACCAGCGACTTCTCCGAACCAAACAAAAATTCCGCCAGGCGCCGCGCTACTTCGGTCTTGCCTACGCCCGTCGGCCCGAGGAAGAAGAAACAACCCACCGGACGCAGCGGCGACTTCAGCCCCGCTCGGCTGCGGCGAATCGCCCGCGCCAGCGCCGTGATGGCCTTGTCCTGGCTGATCACCCTCTTGTGCAGCTCCGGCTCGATGCGCAGCAACTTCTGTTGCTCGTCTTCCTTAATGGAAGTGACGCCCACGCCCGTCCAGCGCGAAACCACTTCTTCGATATCCTCGCGCGTCACGATGCCCGTGGACGCGTCATCCAGCTTGTAACGCTCGCGCAACCCGCGCAGGTTTTCTTTTTCCTTGCGTTCTTCTTCCGAGTAGAAACGCGCCTTTTCAAATTCGTGATTGGCGATCGCCGTTTCCATCCGGTGCGTGATGAATTTCACGCGCTTCTGCACTTCGCCGACTTCTTCCGGAACCGTGGCCTGCCTCAGCTTCACGCGCGCTCCGGCCTCGTCAATTAAATCAATGGCCTTGTCCGGAAGAAAACGATCGGGAATGTAGCGGTTCGAAAGATAAACCGAGTAGCGCAACGCTTCGTCGGTGTAACTGACCGCGTGGAACTTCTCATACCGTTCCCGCACGCCCTGAATCACCAATACCGCTTCTTCTTCGTTCGGGGCCGGAACTTTCACCGCCTGGAAGCGCCGCTCCAGCGAGCGATCTTTTTCCACCGATTTCCGGTATTCGCCCGGCGTCGTCGCCCCGATACATTGAATCTCGCCCCGCGAAAGCGCCGGCTTCAAAATGTTCGCCGCGTCCAGCGATCCTTCCGCCGATCCCGCACCCACCAGCGTGTGCAGCTCATCAATGAAAATAATTGCATTCTGGCTTTCCATCAATTCTTTCATGATGGTCTTCAGCCGTTCTTCGAACTGTCCGCGGTATTTCGTGCCCGCCACAATCAAGGAAAGATCCAGCGAAAGAATCCGCTTGTCCGCCAGAAATGGCGGCACGTCTCCATCGGAAATCCGCTGCGCCAAACCTTCCACGATCGCCGTCTTGCCGACTCCCGGCTCCCCGATCAGCACCGGATTGTTCTTCGTCCGCCGGCAAAGAATCTGAATCACGCGTTCCACTTCGCCTTCACGTCCGACCAGCGGGTCGAGTGAGCCTTCGCCCGCCGCTTGCGTCAGGTCCCGGCTGAACTCCGCGAGCAGCGAAGTCTCTTTGGGCCGCGCCGCCGTCGCTTTTTCTCCTGAAGTGCGCGCCAACTCCTCGCGCAAAGTGGACAGCCGCAGCCCCCGCTCCATCAGTATTTCCGCGCCAAAACATTTTTCTTCGCGCAGGATGCCCAGCAGCAAATGCTCGGTGCCGACATGCTTATGGCCGAGCCGTTCCGCCTCTTCTGCCGCCATATTAAGGATGCGCTTGCACTCCGCGCTCAGCGGCACTTCCACCGAAGTGGAAATCCGTTCGCGAATCGTGATGCGCGCTTCGATCTCTTTGCGAATCGATTCGATCGACCCCTGCTGCCGCAGAAATCGGTTCGCCAGCGCCTTGTCCTCGCGCATCAAGCCGAGCAGCAAATGCTCCGTCTCGATGTACGGGCTGCCGTATTGGCTGGCTTCGTACCTCGCAAAGAATATGACCCGACGCGCTTTCTCTGTGTACCGTTCGAACACGTTAGCTCGCTTCTCCCCCTGGGGCCCTGCTCGCGGAGGCCGCAGCCTCGCGAGATTGCAGAACGCCATGTTCCAGTCCCAGAACCCGGTCGCATCGCGCGGCGAGCTTCAAATTGTGCGTCGCGATCAACGACGTCAATTTGTGCGTGCGGTGCAGCCGTTCCAGCAGCTCAAACACGGCTAAGGCATTTTGCTCGTCCAAATCTCCGGTAGGTTCATCGGCCAACAGCACCTGCGGCCCGGTGACGAGCGCCCGGGCAATCGCAACGCGCTGCTGTTCCCCTCCGGAGAGTTCCCCTGCGCGGTGGTCCGCCCGGTTTTCCAAGCCAACCTCCGCCAGCCACTCTCGCGCCGTCCCCAGCGTGGAAGTAGAATCGTCGCCGCGCAACAGCAGCGGCATGGCTGCAGCAATTGGTGCCGCTGCCACAAGAATCCCACGGCACGATTCCGGAATTCCGCCAGCGCCGCGTCATCATTTGTTTCAATGGCTTTCGTTGCGAAGTATACTGTACCGCTCGTTGGCGTGTCTAGCGCAGCCAGCAGATGCAGCAGAGTGCTTTTGCCCGCTCCCGATGGTGCAACAATGGCCACCATCTCCCCTCGCCGCAAAATCAGATTTGCATTCACCAGGATTGGAAGACTCTTCTCGCCGCTTCCGTAAGTTTTTTTCAGCTCGCGCGTTTCCAGCACAATGCCTGCCGTTCCCGAGCTGCTTTCGGCCTTACCGTTGACGTATTTTGCTTCCTGCATCATTCTGATGATCCGCGCCCGCCTCGTACCGCTGCCGCTTACCTTAGGTTAGATGCTCTCGGGCAATCTTCGTGCCGCCAGAGGCCCCAACTAGATGTGCACCCGGTGACCCAAAGTGTTTCCTATTTCCGCCAGTTCGCTGCCTGCCGAAAAGAGGGCATTTTGGGGCCATCCTGAAACGTCTGTAATCTTTTTGTCTTCAACATCTTAAGGTGGGTATTTCCGCACCCGGGACTTGAAGGCAGTCCGCGGCCATACCCGCCCACCTTTCCCCTTTACTGGGAGCAAATTGCGCGCCAAATCCACCCCGGAATATGCTTATTCTCGCCGGATTCCTGCCATCATTCATACCGGAGGATCTCCACCGGCAGCAGCCGCGCCGCGGCTCTCGCGGGAACGATGGTCGCAACGACCGAAACTCCCATCGCCACCAACGCAATCCATAATCCGTCCAAAATGCTGGGATGAAATGGCACATACGGCACCGCGTACACCTGTGGATCCAGTGGAATCAGGTGATAAATCCCCGCGATGAACGAAAAAGCATAGCCGATCGCCAGACCAACAAGCGTACCGGTCGTTCCGATGATGATTCCCTGCCACAAAAAAACCGTGCGAATCTGTTTCCGTCGCGCACCCATGGACATCAGCACGGCAATGTCGCGCGCTTTGTCCGTGACCGTCATCGAGAGCACCACCAGGATATTCAGGCCCGCGACAAAGGTAATCAACCCGATGAAGATCGCCGTCACCAGCTTTTCCAATCGTAGCGCACGGAACAGCGCCCGGTTTTCTTCCATCCACGTCGCCGCCGCGTAGCCGGGTCCCGCTGTTTTCAGCACTTCTTCTGCGGCTTGCGGCGCGCGTTCCGGCTGATTCAGTCGCAGCTCCAGTACGTTGACGACATCGCCCGCCCCGGAAAGCCCCTGCGCCGCCGCAAGGGTCATGAAGCACCAATTCTCGTCGTAATCGTAAAAGCCGGAATCAAATATGCCCGCCACGCGAAATCGCCTCGTGCGCGGTATCAATCCAAACGGAGTCAATCTTCCCTGCGGACTCGTCAACGTCACATACTCCCCGGGCGATAGCTTCCATTCGTCCGCAAGCTGTCTGCCGACCAGCAACGCGTCAATGCCGTCCGCATCCGCGGAAAAATCCAAACGCCCTGCTACGACATGTTGCAACGCCTCGTCGCTCTTTCGCTCGCGTTCCGGATCGATCCCTTTCGTTACCACGCCGCGCGCCTGCCCCGCGAACGACAGCAACACCGTCTGGTAGACGGCAGGCGTAACAGAACGCGTACCCGGTATAGCCGAAAGCTTCGCGGCCATTTCTTCGTAGTTTTTGATTCCGCCGGAACCCGGCCGCGTGAGGGAAACGTGGGCCGTCACTCCGAGCAACCGCTCTTGCAACGTTTCCCGGAAACCCGTGTTCATCGAGAGCGCGATCACCAGCGTCGCCACGCCAGCCGCCACTCCAATCACCGAAAACAGCGTCACCAGCCGCAGCACCGCCGGACGGTAGGGCGACCGCAGGTACCGCCTCGCCACAAACCATTCGAATCGCATCGTGGTTGGAAGGATACGTTACGCGCCGTGCGCTTCGGAAGCGGAAGATGATTCGCCGCCACCTTCGGGCCGCAGCAGCGGAAACAGAATCACGTCGCGGATGGACTGTGAGTCGGTCAGAAGCATGGTGAGCCGGTCGATCCCGATTCCTTCGCCCGCCGTTGGCGGCATGCCATGGCACAGTGCGCGGATGTAATCCAAGTCCAGTTGCTTCGGCATTTCATCCCCGCCCTGCGCCATCTGCGCCAGAAACCGGCGCTCCTGCTCGGCGGGATCGTTCAACTCCGAAAACCCGTTCGCCACTTCCATGCCGGCAACGTAGATTTCAAATCGCTCCGTAAGTGACGGATCCTCCGGCTTCTGCTTCGAAAGAGGAGAGATTTCCGTCGGAAAATCATAAAGAATCGTCGGCTGGATCAGCTTGTCCTCTGCCACAGCCTCAAAGAGCAAGCCCGTCCACTCGCCGTCCGTCAAAGTGCCCTTGGCTGCAGCGTAAGGCGCTCCGCTCTGCTTCGCCCAGACGTTGTACCGTTTCGTTGCCTCGTGAGCGCCCCCAGGAGCAGCCAGCTCTTCCAAAGTTGGCGGCACACCCGCCTCCGGCGGCCAATACTTCACGATTGCTTCGCGCATCGAGAGGCGCTGCATCTTTGAAAAATCTAGTTCCATCTCTCCGTACTTCACCGTGGTGGAACCGGTAATCTTCTTCGCCAGCAGCGCGAACAGCTTCTCGTTCATATCCATCAAATCGCGGTAGTTGCTGTATGCCTCGTAAAATTCCAGCATGGTGAATTCCGGATTGTGCTGGGTGGAAATCCCTTCGTTGCGGAAGTTGCGGTTGATCTCATACACGCGGTCGAACCCGCCGACCGTCAGCCTCTTTAAGTACAGCTCCGGCGCAATCCGCAGGTACAAATCAATGTCCAGTGTGTTGTGGTGCGTAATGAACGGCCGTGCCGCTGCTCCGCCGGGGATCGGATGCATCATCGGCGTTTCCACTTCGATGTAGCCCCGCCCGTCGAAAAACTGCCGCAGCTCCTGGATGATCCGCGCGCGCGTCACGAATACCTGTCGCGCCTTCTCATTGGCGATTAGGTCGAGATACCTCTGCCGGTACCGAAGCTCCACGTCCGTCAGCCCGTGCCATTTCTCCGGCAGCGGCAGCAGCGCCTTCGAAAGAAAAAACAGCCCCTCGACCCAGATGGACAGCTCGTTGGTCTTCGTTCGAAACAGGTGGCCGCGTACTCCAATCGAATCACCCAGGTCCAGCAGGTGAAACAACTCAAACCCGCGTTCGCCGACCACATCCTTCTTCACATACACCTGGATGCGCTTCCCAGATCCCTGCAGGTGCGCAAATCCCGCCTTGCCCATCAGCCGCAGAGATACGATCCGCCCGGCCACGCGTACCTCGCGCCTGTTCGCCTCCAGTTCAGCTCCCGGCGTCTGGCCGTATTGCTCCACCAGCGCGGCCGCCGTATCCGTCCACCGAAACTCCCGCGGATACGCGTCATGCCCCAGCGCCTGGATCTGCTGGAGCTTCTTCTGACGCTGTTCGAACTGGTCCCGCGGCTCAAATTGCAACTGGAATCCTCTCGGAACAGAGTGCCCGCGAGTATAACGGCCCGCGCAGTGGTAGAGCAAGAAACGCCGAATGTTGACAGCTCTCTTGTTTGATGAGCGGCGGGAAGGCCCGCCGGATGCGCGATCGATTCCGCGCGCAGCTACCGTGGTCGCTTCTTGTTGGCCTGGCGTTGAATTGGCCTAACGGGCCAAGGATTGGATCCAACTAGCGAACGCGTGCCACGCAGCGGTCTTCCCAATGGGCAATCGAATCTGCTGCACGAAAATCAGGAAGGCCCCTGCCCATATCGTGGCGCGATGAACCTTGCGCGTGGACCACAGATCGTAAGCCACCAGGATAAGTAGGAAGCTGTAGGACACCAGCGCCGCCACTGGCGCCTTCCTGTTCACGAAGGCGAACGGCCAGCGGGCGATGGCGGCAATTAACAGCGCAGTCGTCCCGACGAAGATAAGGCGCTTGTGTGCCGGCGGGTTGGAGCGGGCGCGCATCGCGAAAAAGATGAGTGTCGCAAAAATCAGCATGTCCGTTAGGGGAATGATGTAGAAAAATTTAGGATCCCGGCCTGCAGGCCCGGCCTCCCGCACGAGCGAATCGGTCGACGCCAGGACGCCGAGCACCACCATGAGACACGCAAGCAGGAAGCCTGCAATGCCTAGGCGGCGATGGATATCCACGCGGCCGGCGGCAACCAGCGAGGTTTGCGTAACGAGCAGGAGGATCCAGCAGGAAAATGCTGCCCCGTGCAGGTGAATAATCAGACTGGGTAATGGCGCATGGAACATCCCCGCGAGATAGTACGTGTGCGCAAAGCCAGCAAACACCGTTGCCAGCATGCAGAGCGCCATGGTCGAGAAAAATAGATGGTCGTACCGACGGCCCGGCATGCTGAGCGTAGGCTTTGTGGGTGTGCTTGGATGTGCTACCGCTGTGGCCATCTTTCCTCTTGTCCGCGGGACCTAGCTGAGATTTCTCGGAAGCTCGGGGCAGTGCTTAACAGTGTAAGCCCAGCGCATCTCAAAGGCCTAGCGAATGCTAAATCTTGGACCAGAGACAGAAATTCGCCCTCCAGCGAACCAGATCGCATCCTCACGCCTGCTACCTCAGGCAGTCAGAAGCTAACTATCTACCCCGAATTTACCCCCTCGGCCCCTAACTGCCTGGTTAATTGCGTTTGGGAAACCTCCGTTCCTGTTTTGGGAATCATTTTGATGGGCCCCGCCCATTTTTTGCTATACTCCCCACTTTGTTCCCCGGGAGAACGCCCGTGAAAGACTCCGTCCGCACCCCACTCGTCCGCGGAACATCCGTCGATAGAGATTGGCGCGCTTGGCTCCCTCAAGAACAGGAAAAACTTTTCCGCACGCACGTCCAAGAGCTCGAGTCCAACTACACGATGTTGAGCATCTCTCTCAATGAGGCTCTTGAATTGCGCAGAACGCAACACATCGGCCTATCCCTTCAGGCCGTTTGTTTTTCATCCGAGCTATGCCTCTTGCTGACCGGATCGCTTAGTGGTCTGCTCCGCTCCCTCTATGAGCACGCGAAGCACTACGGAACCATCCCCAACGCGGCGCCTCTGGACTCCGCCAATTTTCAGGGTCAAAAAAGCCAGAAGTCGGCTCGATTTAGCAATCTCTTAAGCCACGTCTTGCTCTCCCACCGCCTGCAGTTTCTCCACAAAGTGAGCATTTTGGGTGAGATGGTTGAGGATCTCGGCACGGACTACTGCCTCTGTGCCGCAGGTCTTTCCGACGAGGCCTCTCCTGATCCCGCCAGGATGTGGGAACTGGTGGACGCGGACCACTACGACCTGAATACTTGTCTCAGAGAGGCTATCGTCCTCCTGAAGTCCTTTCTCCTGGTCCTTCCTGCAGACCAGCTTGGGGCCTTCCAGCAGACTATTCTTGAACAGTCAAGGCCTCGGCGATCCGAAGCCCACACTCGTCTGCAAGGGATCCACCATAGACGTATGACCCCGATCGCGGGACAATAGTCTGGCCTGCTCCCCCGCAGCACCTGAAGAACACGCCCCTGCAACATGCTTCTCTCTGGGGTGTTTGATTAGAGTATGCGGGCTTCAGGCAGGACAACTCTAGGAGGCATCCGGCGCATCCGAACCAGTGGATGCGCCGCTATTGGACCGTTGGCCCGATTACAACCACGCGATCCGAATGCGCAGGCTTCCCCTCAATCCTCTAAGCCGTTGATTGAGGCGGATGCCATCCGCTTGGCCCAGGCCGGCGATGCCGCGGCTTTTGAGTTTTTGTACCACCTCCATGGTCGCCGCGTTTACGCCCTTTGCCTCCGGATGGTCAACAACCCCGCGGACGCGGAAGATCTTATGCAGGAAGCCTTCCTGCAGCTCTTTCGCAAGATTGGCACTTTCCGCGGAGAGTCGGCGTTCTCGACGTGGTTGCATCGCATGACGGTCAATGTGGTGTTGATGCGGTTGCGCAAGAAGTCGCTCCCTGTGGCCTCGCTCGAAGAGACTACCGAGCCGGATGAAGAAACAGGCGGCCCCAGGAAAGACCTTGGCGCGCCGGATCTTCGCTTGAGCGGCGCGGTCGACCGGGTCAATTTGGAGCGTTCCGTCGAGAAGCTTCCCCCGGGCTACCGGACCGTTTTTGTGCTCCACGACGTCCAGGGATATGAGCACAACGAGATTGCGGACATCATGGGATGTTCGGTGGGAAATTCGAAGTCGCAATTGCACAAAGCTCGAACTCGTCTGCGCGAGTTGCTCCAGGAAGAAGTTCGGGAGCAGGCGCGGCAAGAACGGCACGCCGCGAAAGCTCAGACGGCGGACAACGATTGAGCTACAATGAGCGAAATTCTCGGGTGTGCATTCGGCTTCGCGGCGTAATCATCGACGATGCGCCGGCAAATTTTGAGAGAAGTCGAGAGGACGGCCATCCAGCGCCGCTCTTCTTCTTTGGAGTGAAGTGCCATGCAGTGTAAGGACGTGGAATCCGTTGTTGAGCAGGAAGGCCTGGCGCCTCTGCCCAAGGAAGTAAACACGCACCTCGCGCAGTGCCGCGAGTGCCGCAACTACATTGCGGATTTGACCAGCATTGTGGATGTCGCCCGCAAGATGCCTTCCGAAATCGCGCCTCCCGATCGTATCTGGATCTCCCTTCGCGCCCAGCTCGAACGCGAAGGGATTATCAAGGAACCCGCGCTTGTCCCCGCCCCGGAGCATATTTCTTGGTGGCAAGGTTTCAGCGAATTCTTCCGCAGCCGCGCGCTCGCGACTGCCACCGTGGGCTTACTCATTATCGCCGCCGGTTTCCTCCAGCTCCGCACCGATAATGGCTCCGGCAGGAATGCCCCGCCGATGCAAGACACCGTCATCGCCTCCGGGCCCTTTGCCGCCACTCGCATCGTCCTCAATGAACAGGAGCCCCTCGCGCGGGGCATCATCCTCGCCAGTACCTCGCCTGTGGATACTTCCCTGCGCGAGAATCTTCAAACCGTCGACGATTTTATTGCTGACTGCGAGCGCCGTTTGAATGATGCGCCACAGGACGATCTGGCGCGCGAATACCTTTCCAACGCCTATCAGCAAAAAGCGGAATTACTGTCTGCGATGATGGATCGCGGAGGGAGCGTTAATTAACATGTGTCTTCAAAGCATTGAGCGCAGCATCCTGCCTGTCGCCGGGGCCGTAATTTTTCTCTGCTCCGGTATCCCCGCGCGCGCCGCCGGCGATCATCTCGAAAAGCATTTTGCCGTGAAGAGCCGGCCCGTCGTGGTGATTCACAACGTCGCCAACGGCCGCATCGAAGTAAAGTCTTCTAAGAATCCCCAGGTGGACATCTCCGCCAGCCAGCTCTCCAACAAGATTGGCTTTGAAATGGAGCAGGTCGGCGACCGCATCGATGTCACCGCCAACATTTTGGACTCTGCCGCCCAGCCTTTGGAACTCGAAGCCGACCTCCAGCTCACCGTGCCCGAAGAAACCGAATTGCAACTGAAGACCGAAACCGGCCTCATCTATGTCGAGCAGGTCATGGGCGACATGACACTCGAAAGCGTCAAGGGCGACGTCCACCTCAAGGAAGTTTCCGGCTACATCATCATCCGCACCACGGAAGGCTCCCTGGTCTGCACGCAATGTGCCGGCAAGCTGGATTTCAAATCCATCAGCGGCGGAGCTCAGATCCTTCAGCCGGCGCTCAATAATGTCAGTATCTTCACAACTTCCGGCAACATTCTCTTCGACGGCGATTTCATTCGCACCGGCCTGTACACCATGAAGAGCGGCAAGGGCCTCGTCGAAGTCCGCTTCTCCGGTGCCGATTCCTTCGACCTCAACGCCCAAACCACCTTGGGCACCGTGGACAACCGCGCCGCCGCCTTCCTCAAGCCCGATTCGCACGGTATCAAGCGCCTCGCTTCCAAGTTCACCAAAGGTTTCTTCGGCACCGTCGGTCAGGGCCTCGCGAAAGTCGAGCTCTCCTCTTACAGTGGTACAATTCGCATTCTGAAGCGCGATTAGTATCTCGCGCAAAAATCACGTGGGTACCACTCCTCCTTTGCGCGGGCCGCAATCCCGTGTCCCGATCTTGTGCCTCGCCGGTTTCATGGGCTCCGGCAAAACCACGGTCGGCACGCTCCTCGCCCGCCAGCTTGCCTGGCGCTTTGTGGATCTCGATGAACGCATCGAGGAATCTGCCGGCCTGAAAATCCCGGAGATCTTCGAACGCCTCGGCGAGCCCGCGTTCCGCCAAATCGAAGCCGATCAGCTCCGCGCCGCCCTCGGCCGCGCCTCCGAACACAAGGAAGCCACCGTCCTCGCTCTCGGTGGGGGAACTTACGCGCAGCCCGGTTGTCCTGATTTTCTTCGCGCTTCGAACGCTCCCGTCCTCTGGCTGGACTCGCCTCTCGACGTCCTCCTCGCCCGTTGCATGACCATGACCGGCCGGCCGCTCTTCCGCGATGAATCCAGCTTCCGCGCGCTCTACGCCCAGCGCTTGCCTTCCTATCAGCTCGCCGACCATCGCGTTGACAGCTCCGGCGAACCCGCCCAGGTCGTCGCGGAGATTCTCCGCCGCGGCATTGTTGCTTCCGGCGGAAACGAATCGCATCTCCTCGTTGAGAAACCTCTCTCCTGAGAGAGAATGAGCACGGGGGTAACACGCACCATGAAATACAGAAAGATAGTTACTGCTGTTCTAACAATCCTCGCCGGCACCGCCCTGACTCTCGCCGCCCAGAAGAGCAGCCCCGGCGTCTTCGCCCAGGACAAAGGGAAACTCACCATCAAGCTCGACGGCCAGACCGTCGGCCGCGAAGATTTCGAAATCGCGCCTTCCGGCACCGGCTGGCGCGCCAAAGGCACCGCGGACATCAAGCCGCTCGAAGGCCCGGCCAGCAAGATTTCCGGCACGCTCACGCTGCAACCCGATGGCGCCCCCATCAGCTACGAGTGGACCGCGCAAGCCGAAAAAACCAACGGCGCTCACATCCTCTTCGCCAACGGCGTCGCCAAAATCACTCTCGAAATGCAAGGCGCTCGCCCGTTCGAACAAACTCTTTCCTTCAACACGCCCCTCGTCGCTGTCCTCGACAACAACCTCTACCACCAGTACGCCGTTCTCGCCCGCGTCTACGACTGGTCTAAGCGCGGCGCACAAACTCTTCCCGTCCTCATCCCGCAGGAGCTGACTCCCGGTACCATCACTGTCGAGTCCACGGGCTCCGCCTCTGCCGATGGAAAATCCTACGAAGGCCTCAAGGTCACCACGTCCGACCTCGAAATTCTTCTCCTCCTCGACAACAATCACCGCCTCATGCGTCTGGAAGTCCCCGCCGCAAAAGTCTCCGTCATCCGCGAGTAGCCGTCTCTCCGGGCAAAGTCTCTTCCCAAAAAAGTAGGACAGGCATTCTTGCCTGTCCCTCGATCCTGCCAATCAGCGACGAGCCGGTGTCACCACAGCCTTTCCTTTCTGACCAAAAACTTAGTACTAACAACTGTCTACCGCAACCTTCGCAAACGAAAAAACGCGGCGCCCCGATGATCGGGACGCCGCGCTATAAACACCTCTTTCTAAAAATCTTACCGTGCCAGCGGCCGTTGTAACACCGGCTTGCCCTGAGTCCCTCCGAAGGGCACGCCCGGACGCCGCAGCGGATAGCCCTGCGGTTGTCCATGGGCCTGCGTGTGCGCAAACCCATTCGAATGGCCGGTCCCGATGTGTCCGTTCCCGTTTCCATTCGCCGACGCGGGCTGCGGCAGCCGCGCCGGATTACCGATAGGGCGGAGATTGATCGGCGCTGTATGAACGTGGTCGCTGATCGCCTGCAGTCTCTTCAGGATGGACTGCCACTGTTCCCAATCCAGTTGCCGCAGGAACGGCCGCAATCCTTGAATGAACGGATCCTCGAGCAGCGCTTCCCCGTCCGACTCCGGAATAAAAAACCGGTTCAGCCCGACGTTCAGCGCTTCCGAAATCTTCTCCAGTGTCCCGAGGCTCGGCGTCATCTGCCCGCTCTCGATGCGCGACAAATACGAACGCGACACCTTCGAACGCGACTGCAGTTGGCTCTGCGTCATCGCGCGTGATTCGCGCAACTGGCGAATCCGCTGGCCGATATTCTCGACCGTCTCCTGGTTCACGAATTTTTCCGACGTGGGCTCAGCGACCTCTTCCTCCGGTGGTGCCGGGGGAGGAATCAGGAACTCCAAACGCTGAGGCAAGGCGCGCACGCATCTCCTGCAATTTCCCGTGCGCGTCCGGTATTGGACGAGACCACAAGTCTTGCAGCGGATGACTTCCCGATCCATTTCTAACGAAATCATTTCTTTCTCTAATTGTGCCGACACCGATACTCCTCGTTGACGGTTTTTTCCGGCGTGCGGATAGGAGAGGAACGTCGGAACGTTCTCAGGGAAGGCAGTGACTGGCGCATCGGGAGTATCGTGCGCCTGCCATTTTCTGTCAAGAGTATTTTTAGACTATTTTTAGGTTCGCAGCCGCGCTTCTCCGTGTTTACGCCCTTCTTTCGCCTGTCCGTCCGGCCACCCGTGCTTTCTCCCTTCGCCTGTTTCCACCAACGCTTGTATAGTCTCTCCCCTCTCACCACACCGCTTGTGGTGCGCTCGCCGCAGTTTTCTGAAATCATTCCCCTACAGGGGCAATACATCGTGCCTGTCCTTGGTTCTTGGAACTTGCGGCGGCCGCGGCACGGCCTGGCCGGGACGTTGCCACTCCTTCTTTCAAACGTTCCCGCCTTCCGACCTTCAACACGCAAACGTTCACACGTTCCCTTCCCCCCGAATTTCCAATTTCGATTCTCATGTAATCAACGGCTGGACTCCTGACAAATACTATGCGGTGTTCACTCACGCGCATCTGACCCACGGCGCTCCTCCAACCCGACAAAATTGCTCAAGGGAGAGCCGTTGAGCTGATTCACCGCGACTTTGCTCTCGAAGTTGCCCCTCACCAATTTGCTCTTCCTCAGCCGAACTAAGGTGATTCGGCTGCTTTCTCAGCCTTGGTCGTTCAACAGCAACCAAGTCTACTCGATCGAAGGAGCCGACGCAGTCATCTATTCAGGCCACGCAAGGTTCTCCGCATACGGGTTGTTTGCGTTCCACGGATGTGCTGTAAGAGTCAACGTTTCATTAGAACTGTATAATATAGGACAGACACTACTACGCCATCACTGTAACTTTTACGTGCTTAGAGTCCGCTCATTCTCGGGAGCCAGCATGGCAAAGGGAAGGACTGGCTCCCGTGAATTTATCCTAGGTTCCAATGGCCGCGACCCCCCAAGCCCGCCTCAAGCGAGATACCCTGTCCGGATCCGAAGGCAGACATCCGCCTCTGCACATCCTCTTTATCCATAGCCACGCAGCAGAAGTAAAACGCTGCCTGCAAGAGCTCGACAAAGTGCACTTCACAGTCAGCGCGGAAATCGTTGTTACTCCCGAGGAGTTTAGCGAACGGCTGGGCAAGCACTCCTATGACCTGGTTGTGGCCGAATACCCAAGCCCCAATTGGCAGGAAACGCAGGCACTGGAACTCCTGAACCGGTCAAAGAGGCAGATCCCGCTTATCTTCGTGGGTCGCATCCTGCAACGCGAGACGGTGGCGGAGTTCATTACCAGAGGCGCCTACGATTGCATTGAAATGGGTCACATTGGTCACCTTCCCGTGGCCGTTCATCGGGCTCTGGATGAGAAAGCATTGCGCGAGGAACGCGACCGGGCCCAAAACGGTTTGAGGCATTCGGAAGCACGTTATCGTGCCTTGGCAGGAAATCTAAGCTATGGAATTTGCCGCTGCGACCTCCACGGCAAATTCCTCGAAGTGAACGAGGCCATGGTGAAAATGCTCGGCTATGCCTCAAGAGAAGAACTGTTGGGGGTAAACCTTGCGAGTGACCTGATTCAAGATCCTGTGAGACGACCGCAATTGTTGGGGCAACCAGACCTGCAAGGTTCGGTCGACCCCATCGAAGTAGAATGGAAACGGAAGGATGGCACAACCCTGAAAGTCCGGCTCAGCGCACAACAAGTCAGGGGTGAGCAGGGCGAGCCGGACACCTATGAGGTCATCACGGAGGATGTCACCAAACAGCGCCAGTTGGAGGATCATCTCCGTCAACAAGCGGCTCGCGACCCGCTGACGGGACTTTCCAACTATCGCCATCTTGCGGAAGTGCTCGATATGGAAGTCAAGCGTTCGGAGCGCACGGGGCGGGAGTTTGCCCTGTTGTTGTTTGACCTGGATGGATTGAAGCAAATCAACGACCGTCACGGCCATCTGATCGGAAGCCATGCGCTCTGCCGCGTGGCCGATGTTTTGAGCTTCTGCCGGGACATCGATACGGCGGCGCGCTACGGCGGCGACGAGTTTGCGGTTGTCTTGCCGGAAACAGGCGCAGAGGCGGCCAACCACGCGGCGCAACGAATCTGCGACAGCATTGCCAATGACGGCATGGAGCCAGTACTTTCCGTCAGTATTGGCGTCGCAGTTTATCCCCATGATGGTGAAAGTCTCGAAACCCTCTTACGCGCTGCAGACGTGGCTATGTACTCGATGAAAGCCAGCAAACACAAGCTGCTTAATGCGCAGCAACGCGCTTCTCATGAGATGTAGCCGCATCATTCCCGAACGGAAAGATTGAACTTGAGCGGTTTCTTGCGTCTGCGGGGAGCGATGTAGATGGTATCTGAGCGCCGTCGATCGCCCCGCTACCCATTTTTTGCGGCGGCCGAGTTGACCGAATCAACATCGGGCGCCCGGCTTGAGGCCGCTACAAGCGACCTGGGTTCCAATGGTTGTTATCTGGATACGATGAATCCGCTGCCGCAGGGCACTATCATCAACATTCAAATCACCTATCAAGGGCACGTCTTCGCGGCTGGGGGTGTGGTAGCCCATTCGCACCCGAAGATGGGAATGGGCGTGAACTTCATTGCCCTCGAATCGGGTTGTGCGTCCATACTTGAGACCTGGCTGAACGAAGTAGCCACTGTCTAAGGGAAGAGTGACAACTCAGAGACCGGATTTTGTATTTTGCGAAGTGGCGACCGCCATGAGAGTGCCGCAATTCAATCGGTCGAAGAGGAACCGAACGGCGGAACTGGACTGAGGATCGAAGATGAGATTAGCCAAAGCTGAATTGGACGCCACTGCGCGCGACTTCAAAGTGCTGGTAGCTGACGATTCACCAATCTACCGTAAACTCGTCGAGCACACTCTGTCTGAAAAGCAGTACACGGTCCTGTTTGCAAAAAGTGGGCGCGAAGCCATTGATCTTTTCTCCGAGCATCAGCCTTCTTTAGTGATTACGGACTGGATGATGCCGGACCTGAGCGGAATAGAGCTGTGCGAGCACATACGCAATCATCCTCGACAAACCTACACCTACCTCATCATCCTGACGGGCATCACGGAGAAGAACAAGCTTGTAAAAGGGTTGGCGGCCGGGGCCGATGACTACCTCACCAAGCCGTTCCATTCCGATGAACTGCTGGCCCGTGTGGGAGTCGGTCGCCGGATCGTGGAACTCCATCGACAGCTCGAGGCCAAGAACCGATTATTGGAAGAACTTGCTCTCACCGATTCTCTGACCGGATTACCTAACCGGCGAGCGATTGAAGAGTGGGCCACCCGGCAACTGAGCGGGGCGGCCAGATATGGCTTTTCCTTTCTGGTGGTTCTGGCAGACTTGGACCATTTCAAGACCGTCAATGACACGCATGGACATGATGCAGGTGATGCTGTCTTGAAGAAATTCGCTGAAATTCTTAAGTCGAATTCCAGACGGAGCGACATCTGTGGCCGCATGGGCGGAGAGGAGTTTCTCTTTATTTTGACGCATACGACTCAGGAGAACGCGAAGGTGGTAATCGAGCGAATCCGGGCAGAGCTTGAGGCGGCGAAATTTGATTTCGACGGCGGCAGCCTCACGGTGACGGCGAGTTTCGGCCTTGCAGGCTTCGAAGGGACACAGGCCCCAGATTTCAATCGGTTAGTCAGCCAGGCAGATGCGGCTCTCTACACCGCCAAGCGCACGGGGCGCAACCGCATTGAAATCGCTGCGGCGCAAGTTCTTTGACCGAGAACATTGTTGGCGGCTGTGCTCTTTCTGTTGAAATCAGAAGCCCCGAGATGAGAACGACGGTCGGAACTTGTTCCGACATTTTGGCCCACCGCACCCCCCGTCATTTCGAACGGAGCAGGCCGACGCTTTTTCCTCCCGTATCGCTCCTGCGATGCGGTCGGTCTGCGCAGTGAGACCTCTGCATCATCCCGCGTATTCTGCGGGATGAAATCTCTCTTCGCTTCGCGATGCTCTTCTTCCCGCCGGCTCATCCTCTTTGTAGGCCGCCGCTGTTGCGCCGCACCGCCCCGCCTCACTCCATCATCTTCGTCCCCGTAACATCCTTCGGCTGATCCAACAACGCATCCACCCGTTCGAGGAATCGCACGGTATGCATGTCCTCTCCCCCTCTCCGTCACTCCCCTATCCCGCCATCTTCGCCTCGACGGTCCCAAAGGGCCACAGCCAATTGGCCGCAGTTTTTCCTCCTTCTGCGTCTCTTCTCTTTTGTAGAGGCCGGGCTTCAGCCCGGCTGGCCGCTTCGTGTCGTGGCGGGTCTTCAGACCCGTTCTTTCCACACCGCTGGAGAGACCGCTCGATAGATTTGTCATGACGCTTTCTGGGTTGACGAAGCCGTGCGGTAGGTGATGCCAGCCTTTTCTTCGGCCCCGATGGCGGACAGAGGAGCGCGCCTGCAACATCCTTGCAACCCGCTGTTTTTGCCCGTTCCATTCAACCGCTTGGATATGACCTGCCGTTTGAATAACGGCGGTTCCAATCTTTCAAACACAGCTTTGATCTCGCCGAGTTGATGTGGGGCAATGAAGTGTTTTTGTTTGAGCGCTGCGCCTGCACCCGAAGATGCTGCCCACCACCCTTGCCTTGTCCCACCGGACCCTGCCCTGAGATTCAACGTAGCAGCGACTGCGTGATCATCCCAAGAGAGAACGCAATAGAACACGTGCTGTGTTGCGTCCCAACCCGAAACAGGAGTTAGATCATCCTTTAGGAGAAGGAAATCATGAGCGGATCGAAGAGTGCAGCAGAGGTGCGGATAGGTTACATCGAGGCAATGGGCCACGACTTGGGTGAGCTGTTTTACGCGGCATGGAACGAGCTTACCTGGGTTCACTGGCGATGGAAGCAGTATCGAACCCTGTTCGTGGAGAAGCAGAGTCGCATTGACCTTCTGAGCAAAGCCGCCCCGCTCTTTTTTCACATCATCCACGACGTGTTCTTCGAGGACACACTGCTTGCGATCGCCAGGCTAGTCGGGCCGCCTCAGTCGGTCAACAAGTCTAACCTCACGGTCGCGCGATTCCCACCCTTGCTTAAGGACGTGAACTTGCGGGGTGATGTATGTTCACTCATACAGAAAGCGAAGGCATCCGCTGCCTTTGCGGTGGAATGGAGGAACCGACGCATCGCTCATCGCGATCTCGACCTGATTCTAAGGAGAAGCCAACCAGCGCTCGCTCCTGCTACTCCCGCCCAGGTGGAGGCGTCATTGTCAGCGCTTCAAGATGTCCTGAAGCGAATCGAGACGGAGTTGTGCGATGCATCTACAGTTTACGATTCGCCGACACACGGAGATGCCGAGGCGTTGCTGTACGTCATCCGGGACGGCCTACAGTGGGACCGCGATAGATGTGAACGGCTAAAACGAGGAGAGCTCCAAGATGAAGACATGAAACCGCCGGAGGCACTCTAACATCAGCTCATCCGACAAACCGCAACACTAAGGTCGACTCTTCATTTTTAGATGGTGAAGTGCTTTCGTAGCGCGTCGGCCCATGCGGGAGCTTTGTCTCTCGCGAACTCACGGAGGGCAACAGCAACGTAGGGGCCGCGCAAGGTACGGGTGTGGCATCTCGCGTGATAGAATCCGCGCATGTGCCACATGCCTCCCGGCATCAGCGGCTTGCTTGTAGGGTTGGGCATCTTTCTCGGGATTGGGACATACGCTAGTTTCAGAATAGGACCCGGACAATTCATTATGGACCCCCACGAGAGGCCAAGTGCCTTTGAGCCTTTTATCGCAAGATACATCCGGGCGGCAGAATTTATCGTTGGGCTAGCAACAGGTTCGATTGTTCTTCTCGTTGGCTCTTCTGCCCTGCACGGCCAAGGCGGACATCTGCCGTGGTTCTATGCGTCTCCGCTGTTGCTGCTGGCCTTGTGCGTTGCTTACGGAATTGCGTTTATGGTTTGGCTGAATTACAGCTATGAAAATTACCAGCAAGGCATCCCTATACACGCGGCGCGTATATTCTGAATGTCACCCTAGGCTTTACGGCGCTGGTCTGCTTCATCGTCGGGTATCTTTGGCTAATTTTCCGCGTTGCGGGATCATAAAGCCAAGACAGGTGCACAATTCCCTCTCCTGCCTCTACCGCATTTCAATCCTAAACTGCGGGGACCTTCTCCAATGACCGAAGAGCTGTTTATCTTGCTCGCGCTGCTCCATTGGCAACACTAACTCGATAAAGCCAAGTTTCTGGCACCTTCACGACGACGAGATCAGACGCACCCCGCCTTGCAGCATTTGCGACTACTTCGTCGTAAGTCGCACCATAGGCAATAGGGCGCTCATCATTTTCAGAGAACGCAATCCATCCATTTATCACAGCCTGACTCATTTCGCGGTACCTCATCTTCCTCTTTGGGCTCTGTCATATTGGATGCAGGGAACACGAAAATTGTTTCAGCCTAAACAGCTGCCGGGTGCCCTTTCATGCGCAGCATGAGTGGGGGTTTTCTCTTCACTATTTTCTAATATTTTCTAATTTCACTTTCCTAATTTCACTTTGCTTTCCGAATTCCCATTGCATCAACCAATCGCCACCTTCTCCGGCCGCTCCAGGGTGTCGGGATACCGGCGCACCGGCAGAACCAGGGCTGCCGCCCGTGGATTCCGCTCCCAGATCCCGGCCTTCAAACTTCAAACCTGTAACCTGCCAACATTTCAACGACTTACACTCCCATTCGAATGATGCCTAGACAGTAATTAACACGTAGTGTACTTCTGTGTTATTCTATCTCGTGTTTGTTCATGCTGAGCCTCGACCTTCGATCCCGACCTTGTCGGGAAGTGCCAATCAAAATTCCCGCCTGTTTACCCTGCTTGCCATGAGCTTCGAAGGGAGCCTCGAAGGGCCCTGCTCTGCCCCCGCCGTCGCTGCCCGCCCAACCCGCCCCCGCCTTTTTCCAGCGTTTCGAAGTCCCTTTAGAATCAACAGGGTCGAAAAATCACTGCACTTGTGCTTGGCTGGGTTGAGGATTCGGTGGTTCGATCCGATAGCCGAGTCTTCGGAGTTGCCGAAGCATCTTCGAAGTGCGGAGTTGCTTCGATCGTTTGGTGAC
>WNFC01000586.1_pt1 | contig 44745 bp, 44 predicted proteins | sample 5400541 | NCBI WGS metagenome assembly WNFC01 (sample SAMN13153342, study PRJNA577476) | soil metagenome | isolation source: 120 cm saprolite under Douglas fir tree site 2 hole 2 replicate 1 | place: USA:California | collected 2015-04-18 | reverse complement strand
CACGCGCACCGTCGTCCATGCGGCGGCGGCAATTCCGAGCCCGGACGGATTGCCACCGGAACAGGCCTGCCTGATCGGCTGCAGCGTCGCCACCGGCGTCAGCTCGGTGCTGAACACCGCCGGGGTCTGGGAAGGAGCGCGCGTCGCCGTCATCGGCTGCGGCGCCGTCGGTCTCTCGGTCGTCCAGGGCGCGAGGATCGCCGGCGCGTCGGAGATCTACGCGCTCGATCTCGACGAGCGGAAGCTCGCTGCGGCGGAACGCTTCGGCGCGACCCACCGTGGGCCCGGCGCAAAGCTCGACTTCGTCTTCGACGTGGTCGGCCTGCCGGAGACCGTGGCACACGGCCTCGAGCTGCTCGGCCACGCCGGCACGCTCGTGTACATCGGGCTGCCACGTCGCGGCGCGTCCGCGGCGATCGATCTCCAGCGGCTGTTCGACCGGCGGCTACGAGTCGTGGTTTCGCACGGCGGCGATCACGTTCCTGCGCTCGATTTTCCGCAGCTGTTCAAGTGGGCCGCTGAGGACAAGCTCGATCTCGCCGGCATGGTCACGAAGCGGATCGGGCTCGAAGACGTGGCGCAGGCGTTCGACGATCTCAAGGCCGGCGAAGTGATCCGCTCGGTGATTCTGTTCTAGATTCCGCCTGTGAACCTCCGCGACAGCCCAGACGAAGTCGACTTTCGGGTACACGTCAGGGCCTGGCTGGCAGAGAACCTCCCTGCCGAGCCGGGTCGCGAGTGGAGCCGCAAGATGTTCGACGCCGGCTACGCCGGCCTGACGTGGCCCAAGGAGTACGGGGGCCGGGGCGCGCCGTACAGCCACCAGGCGATCGCGCTGGAAGAGTTCGCGCGCGCGGAGGCCCCGAATCACCTGAACGTGATCGCGCTCGGGATGGCCGGGCCGACGATCATGGCGCACGGCACCGAGGAACAGAAGCAGCGGTACCTCCCGAAGATGCTGTCCGCGGAAGAGATCTGGTGCCAGGGATTCTCGGAACCGGGCGCCGGTTCCGATCTGGCGGCCGTGCGAACGCGGATCGAGCCTGTCGACGGGCATTTCCTCGTCAACGGGCAGAAGGTGTGGTCGTCACTCGCGCACGAGGCCGACTTCTGCATCCTCGTCGGCCGCGGCGACCCGGAATCCCACGGCCACGCCGGCCTGACCTACGTCATCGTCGACATGCACGCGCCCGGCGTCGAAGTTCGCCCGCTCCGCCAGATCACGGGCGAGGCCGAGTTCAACGAGATCTTCTTCACGGACGTCGACGTTCCGCGCGAGAACCTGCTCGGCGAGATCGGCGGCGGCTGGCAGGTCGCGATGACGACGCTGCTGCACGAGCGGGGCACGCTGGGCTTCGCCCTCACCGGCACGCTCGACGCGCAGGTCAACAAGCTGATCGCGCTGGCGAAGGAGCGCGCCGCCGACGATCCGATCATCCGCGACCGCGTCGCCCAGGAGTGGATCGAGCTGCAGGCCCTGAAGCTGACGAACTACCGCTCGTTGACGGCGTTGATCCAGACCGGCATCCCCGGGCCCGAGGGCTCCGGCTCGAAGCTGCACTGGTCGGAGCAGAACCAGCGCCTCTACCAGCAGTTGCGCAGCCGCGGGAACACGATCGAAGCGGGCACGAGCGAGATCCTGCGCAACATCATTGCCGAGCGCGTGCTGGGTCTTCCGAGGTCGCGCTGATGCAGTTCGCCTTCACGGAAGAGCAGGAGCTGCTGCGGCGCGAGGCACGTGAGGTGCTCGCCAACGGCGGCTGGGGCCGAGAAGAGCTGGACGAGCTCGATTTCCTCGACCGCGCGGTGCTCTTCGAGGAGGCAGGTCGCGCTAATCGCGGCGAGGAGTTCTTCGATTCCAACTCTCCCGAGAACGAGCAGCTCGCAGCGCTCGCGTTGGAGGCTGCGGGAATCGCCCGTCGCGCGCTCGAGCTCGGAGTCGAGCACGCGAAGACGCGCGAGCAGTTCGGCCGGCCGATCGGCGTCTACCAGGCCGTCTCGCATCCGCTCGCCGATACCTACGTCGACACGGAGCTCGCCCGCTCGATCGCGTACTGGGCGGCGTGGTGCGTCGCGGAGGACGACGAGCAGGCGCCGATCGCCGCAGCGGCGGCCAAGAGCTATGCCGGTGACGTCGCGGTCAGCGCCTGCGAGCGCGCGATCCAGGTGCTCGGCGGCATCGGCTTCACCTGGGAGCACGTGCTCCACCGTTACTACAAGCGGGCGCTCTGGATCCAGGCCCACGGCGGCTATCCGCGCGAGTTGCGTGCGAAGGTCGCCGCCTGGCTGCTCGACTGACGATGCGTGCGGCGCTCGTCACGGGAGCGTCATCGGGAATCGGCGCTGCCTGCGCCGTCCGGCTCATCGGGGCGGGCTGGCGCGTCTTCGCCGGGGTCCGTCGCAAAGGCGACGCACCGGCCGGCACGGAAGAGATCTTGCTCGACGTGACCAACGAGGACCATGTGCACGCGGCGGCCGAGCGCATCGAGGAGCTTCACGGCCTCGTCAACAACGCGGGCATCGCACTGGCCATGCCGCTCGAGTTCATCCCGCTCGACGAGCTCCGCCGGCAACTCGAGGTGAACGTGATCGGACAGGTCGCGATCACCCAGGCATTCCTTCCCCACCTGCGTCGCACGCGCGGCCGGATCGTCTTCGTCGGCTCGATCGCCGGACGCAGCGCGCTGCCGTTTCTCGGCCCGTACGCGGCCTCGAAGCACGCGCTTGAAGCGATAGCCGACACGTTGCGGCTGGAGCTGGGCCCGTTCGGCGTCGCCGTTTCGCTCGTCCAGCCGGGAACGATCAAGACGCCGATCTGGACCAAGTCGGCCACCGTTGCCGATGCCTTGGCGAACGACGCGCCCGACGAATTCGCGGACTTGTACGGGAAACGGATCGCGGCGTTCCGCGAAGTCGCGCTGAGACGGGGCGCGAAGGGCGCGTCCGCAGAGGAGGTCGCGCGAGCGGTCGAGGAGGCGCTGACGACGGAGCGGCCGCGCACCCGGAAGCTCGTGGGCCTGGACGCGAAACTGCGCGCGGGCGTCGAAAGGCTGCCCGACCGGCTCCGCGACCGGGTGTACGAACGAGCGTTGTTGCGCTAAAAGGAGGACCGATGGACGGTCTGATGATGGACTTCCCGCTGACGCTCCCGACCATCCTGCGGCGCGCCGAGACGTACTTCGGCGAGAAAGAGGTCGTCACGCGGCTGCCTGACAGATCGTTCCACCACTACACGTACTCCGACATGGCGCGCCGCGCCAAGCAGCTCGCGCTGGCGCTGCGCGAGCTGGGCCTCGAGCGCGGTGACCGCGTCGCGACGCTCTGCTGGAACCACTACCAGCATCTCGAGGCGTACTTCGGCATCCCGTGCGGCGGCTTCGTTCTGCACACGCTCAATCTGCGTCTCCATCCGAACGACATCGGCTACATCGCCGCGCACGCAGGCGACCGCGCGCTCATCGTCGACGCCAGCCTGGTACCGCTCCTCGAACAGTTCCTCGACCAGACGGAGATCGAGCATGTGTTCGTCGTCGAGAATTCGTACGAGCAGCTACTCGCGTCGGTGGACCCTGACGGCTGGCTCGCGCCGGACCTCGACGAGAGCGAAGCGGCCGCGATGTGTTACACGAGCGGCACCACCGGCATGCCGAAGGGCGTCGTCTACTCGCACCGGTCGACGCTCCTGCATACGCTGGGCGTCGCCGCAGCGACTCCGCTCGGGGTCGGCGTCTCCGAGCAGGACACGATCCTGCCGGTCGTCCCGATGTTCCACGCGAACGCGTGGGGCTATCCGTACGTCGCCGCGATGCTGGGCGCGAGCCAGGTCTTTCCGGGCCCGCACCTCGATCCGGAGAGCCTGGTCGACGACTTCGTCCAGCAGGGCGTCACGTGGACGGCCGGCGTGCCGACGATCTGGCTCGGGATCCTGCAGCTGCTCGATGCGAACCCCGGGAAGTGGGATCTCTCGCGGATGAAGGGCATGCTCGTCGGAGGCTCAGCGGCGCCGCGGGCGATGATCGCCGGGTTCAAGGAGCGCCACAACCTGGTGGTCTGCCACGGCTGGGGGATGACGGAGACGTCCCCCGTCGCGTCGATGCCGGCGCTGCCGGGGGAGCTCGGCGACGCGGACGACGAGACGAAGTTCGACTACATGGCGATGCAGGGCCTCCCGCTGGCGCTCGTCGAGCTGCGGGCGCGCGACGACTCTGGGAACGAGATCCCGCGCGACGGTGAAACGATGGGCGAGCTGGAGGTGCGCGGCCCCTGGGTTGCCTCCGCGTACTACGAGACCCCGGACTCCGCTGATCGCTGGACGGACGACGGGTGGTTCAAGACCGGCGACATCGTCTCGTTCGATCCCAGGGGGCACATCCAGATCAAGGACCGGTCGAAGGACGTGATCAAGTCGGGCGGCGAGTGGATCTCGTCGGTCGAGCTCGAGAACGCGCTGATGGCGCATCCGGCGGTCGCAGAGGCGGCGGTGATCGCGATTCCGGACGAGAAGTGGCAGGAACGACCGCTCGCGGCGGTCCTGGTGAAGGATGGCGCGTCCGCGACGGCAGAGGAGCTGCGTGATTTCCTGGCCCCGCAGTTCGCGAAGTGGTGGCTGCCGGACCGGATCGAGTTCGTGACGGAGATCCCGAAGACGGCGGTCGGCAAGTTCCGCAAGACCGCGCTGCGCGAGCAGTTCGCGCCACAGCCCGCCGTCCCGACTACCTAGCGACAGCTTCCGTTCCGCTCCGCCCGTGCAGTCGCGTCCGGGACGCGCTGCGATCTCGTTACGCAATTGACACGGAATCCCCGTCCCAAACGGGCACCCATTGGGGTCAGACCCGAAAATGTGACGCCGGTGGGACAAAACCGGGCCGCAACCGTAACCAGCCGGACCAGCGTTGCGACTTCGCTTCACAATCGGCACGGAATCCCCGTCCGAAACGGGCACCCATTGGGGTCAGACCCGAAAATGTGACGCCGGTGGGACAAGACCGAGCCGGGACAGTGATCTGCCTTTTGCGACGCGTCTCGAACCCTCGCCAGCGAGTTACTCCGTGCGTTCGGCGACTTTGACCAGGGCCTTGCCTCGGTTGTCCCCGTTGAGCATCCCGATGAAAGCCTGCGGCGCGTTCTCGAGTCCCGCCGTGACGTGCTCACGCCAGCGGATCTCGCCGCTCGCCACCCAGCGCGCGAGCCGGCGCGCGGCTTCGTCGTAGCGGTGGGCGTAGTCGACGACGAGGAAGCCCTCCATCCGCGCGCGAAACATGATCAGCAGCCCGGGATGGACCGTCGGTTCGGGCCGCTCGGCGTTGTACTGCGAAACCTGCCCACAGATGACGATGCGCGCCCCGATGTTCACGCGCCTATGCACGGCCTGCGAGATTTCGCCGCCGACGTTGTCGAAGTACACGTCGACGCGCTCATGGCGCAATGCCTCGGCGACGTCGTCGCTCTTGTAGTCGATCGAGACGTCGTAGCCGTAGAGTTCGGTCAGATCGCGTGCCTTCTCCGGGCCGCCCGCAATGCCTACCGCTCGGCAGCCTGCGAGCTTCGCCAGCTGGCCGACGATCTGTCCGACCGCGCCGGCGGCGCACGAAACGACGACGGTGTCGCCCGGCCGGGGCTCCCCGACGTCGAAGAGTCCGAAGTACGCGGTGAGCCCGGTCATGCCGACGGCGTGCAGCGCGAGGCTCGCCGGGTCGAGCTCGGGCGGGACGCGCCGGAGCGTGCCCGCACGCGCGATCGCGTACTCCTGCCAGCCGAGCTGCCCGACGACGAGATCGCCTACCGAAAACCGCGGATCGTTCGTCTCGACGACGCGGCCGACGCTCTGGGACGTGATCACGTCGCCGAGCTGCAGCGACGGCGCGTACGACCGTGCCTCGCTCATCCGGCCGCGCTGGTACGGATCGACCGAGGCCCACAGCACGCCGACGAGAACTTCGCCCGCTGCTCGAGAACCGACGTCGACTTCGTCGAGCGCGAAGTCCGATTCCTGCGGGTGACCAACGGGACGCGCTGCAAGAGTGATGCGGCGATTGACCGGCATCCGTTTAGCATCGCAGGTCGTGCGCCTCGGCTTTTACATGGGCTATGCGCCCCCAGAGACGAATCCGCTCGAGCTGATCGCGCTCGCTCAGGAGGCGGAACGACTCGGCTACGACTCCGCCTGGGCTGCAGAGGCGTGGGGAACGGACGCGGTCACCGTGCTGAGCTGGCTCGCTGCGACGACGTCGAAGATCAAGATCGGCTCGGCGATCATGCAGATCCCGGGCCGGACGCCGGCCAACACCGCGATGACTGCGGCGACGCTCGATCTCATGTCGGGCGGACGCTTTCTCCTCGGGCTCGGCACCTCGGGGCCGCAGGTCGTGGAGGGCTGGCACGGTCAGCCGTGGGGAAAGCCGATCACGAAGACGCGCGAGTACGTGCAGATCGTGCGAGCGGCGCTGCGACGTGAAACGCTCGAGTTTCACGGGGACGAGTACGACATCCCGTACTCCGGAGACGATGCCACGGGCCTCGGCAAGCCCTTGAAACTGCTCATCAGGCCGCTGCGCGAGGCAATTCCGATCTACCTCGCAGCGCTCAGCCCGAAGAACGTGCGCACGGCGTTCGAGATCGCAGACGGGTGGCTGCCGATCTACTTCTCGCCCGAGCGCGCACGCGACGCATTCGGGTACGAGCCGCGCGACGGCTTCGACATCGCGCCGGCCGTGAACGTCGTCGTCTCGGATGACCTCGCAGCGGCGCGGGACACGATGCGGCCTTTGCTCGCGCTCTACATCGGCGGGATGGGCGCGCGCGGCGCAAACTTCTACAACGCGCTCTTCCGCCGTTACGGCTACGAGTCGGAGGCCGAGCGAATCCAGGAGCTGTATCTCGAAGGCAAGCAACGAGACGCGATCGCCGCCGTCCCCGACGCGTTGATCGACGACGTCTCGCTCGTCGGCCCCCCGGAACGTATCCGCGATCGGCTCGAGGCCTGGCGCGAGTCGGGCGCAACGACGCTGCTCGTCGCAACGCGTGACGTGACGTCGCTGCGGACGATGGCCGAGCTAGCGCTGTAGGAACTCGAGCACGAGCCGGTTGACCGTCGACGGATCCTCGAGCTGGACGTTGTGTCCGCGGCCCGCAAGCTCGACGTAGCGTGCGCTCGGTAGACGCGACTCCAGCGCGCGGCCGTTCTCCACCGGAACGATCACGTCAACCTCGCCGTGCAGGACGAGCGCCGGCGCGCCGATTCGCTCCACCGCACAGCCTCGCCGGTAGAACCCGTAGCACGCTTCCAGATGCGCAGCGAGCGTCACTTCCGGCGTGGGATGCTCGCTACGCGCGGCGAGGATCTCCTCGAAGCGCTCGCGGTTCTGCTCCGCCCAGCCGGGCGAGAACGTCAACGGCATGGTCCTGCGCCCGTACTCGTCGAACGGCAGGCCGACGGCCACCGCATAGGCATCGCGCACCTCCTGCGGACGTGGAACGCGGTCGGGGCCGCCGGCACCGGTACCGACGAGGACGAGCGACCGGACGAGCTCCGGTCGCGAGAGCGCAAGCGTCAATGCGACGTACCCGCCCATCGAGAGCCCGACGACGTCGGCTTTGCGTCCGCCGAGAACATCTGCAGCGTCCTGCGCGAGCTCGTCGATTCCATATGGCTCGTCCGGCACGGGCGAGCGGCCGGTGCCGCGCGTGTCGAACGAGATCGTCCGGTAGCTGCGTGCGAAGACGGGAACCTGCTCGCGCCACGCCCACATCGACTGGCCGAGTCCCTCGATCAACAGCAGAGGCTCGCCCTCGCCGTGCTCCTCGACGTAGAGCTGCTCCGTCGCGGCGCCGCGCATCCTACGAACGCTATGCCATCCTCTCCCGATGAGCGGCGCCAGGATCGACCTAGTGGCCGACACGGGCGAAGCCGGAGCTCGAGTCCTCACACCGGAGGCACTCGCCTTCGTCGCCGAACTGCACTGCACCTTCAACCCGATTCGGTTGGAGCTGCTCGCGGCGCGGGCGGACCGGCAACAGCGGCTCGCCTCAGGGGAGTTGCCCGACCTCCTCGAGGATACGCACGCCACACGACCGCCTGAAGGACGAGATCGCGACCCTGCTGGTGCGGCCGCGCGGCTGGCACTTGCACGAGAGTCACTTGCTGGTCGACGGCGAGCCGATCTCGGCCAGCCTGTTCGACTTCGGCCTCTACCTGTTTCACTGCGGCCGGCGCCAATGCGATGCCGGCTCAGGTCCGTACTTCTATCTCCCCAAGCTCGAGTCGCATCTCGAGGCGCGACTGTGGAACGACGTCTTTCTCCTCGCCCAGGAGCGACTTTCGCTCCCGCGCGGGACGATCCGGGCCACCGTGCTGATCGAGACCATCCTGGCCGCCTTCGAGATGGAAGAGATTCTCCACGAGTTGGGGGAACATTCCGCCGGGCTGAACGCCGGCCGCTGGGACTACATGTTCTCGGTCATCAAGAAGTTCCGCGACCGACCCGACTTCGTCCTGCCGGACCGGCCGCTCGTGACGATGAGCGTGCCGTTCATGCGCGCCTACACGGAGCTGCTCGTCAAGACCTGCCACCGGCGTGGTGCGCACGCCATCGGCGGGATGGCCGCCTTCATCCCGAGCCGGCGCGACCCCGAAGTCAACGAGGTCGCACTCACGAAGGTTCGGGAGGACAAGCTGCGCGAGGCCGGTGACGGCTTCGACGGCACCTGGGTCGCTCACCCCGATCTCGTTCCCGTTGCGATGAGCGTATTCGACGACGTCCTCGGCAAGCGATCGAATCAGATCGACCGGCAGCGAGAGGAGGTCTCCGTTGCGGCCGCCGATCTGCTCGACGTCGCCGCGACACCGGGCGAGGTCACTGAGGACGGCATCCGCTTGAACGTTTCCGTCGGCATCCAGTACATCGCCTCGTGGCTCAACGGAGTCGGCGCGGCCGCCATCAACAACCTGATGGAAGACGCCGCAACCGCGGAGATCAACCGCTCCCAGATCTGGCAGTGGATCCGACACGAGCGTGTCGACCGCGATCGTGTCCTCGAGCTCCAGCGCGACGAGATGGAGAAGCTCGGCCCGGGGTACGAGACCGCGGCAGCGGTCTTCGCCGACGTGGCGTTGGCAGGCGAGTTCGCCGACTTCCTCACCCTTCCCGCCTACGAAAGGCTGCTCTCGGCCGAACGAGCGTGAACGCCGGGACGCTCAGCCTTGCCGGAAGCGGCCGAGCTTGACAGCATGGCTCCTGGTGGATCCAACAATCCTCCGGCTACGAGTGCAGAAGAAGCTGAATCCGGAGGAGGAGGGAGACTCGTGAACAGAGCGCTAATTGCGCTTGCGGCCGTGCTCACTGCGTTGGCCGTGAGCATTCCAGGCGCGTTCGGGCGGCCGCAGGTGAACGCCACGCCGACAGCGACGCCGGGGGTCACCGCGTCCACGATCACGATCGGCGGGACCTTCCCGCTGAGCGGACCTGCGTCGCTCTATGCGCCGATCCCGCGCGGCATGGAGGCCTACTTCAACTGGGTGAACACGCGCAAGGGGCCGGACGGAAAGAAAGGCATCCGCGGACGCCGGATCATCTGGAAGTACTACGACGACGGCTACAACCCGGCCCAGACGGTTCAGCTGACGAACAAGCTGATCCTCGAGGACAAGGTCTTCGCCGTCGTAGGCTCGCTCGGGACCGAGCACAACCTAGCGATTCGCCCGCTTTTGAACGACCGGAAGATTCCGCAGGTCCTGATCGCCACAGGCGCCAGCTACTGGGGTCTTCAGTACAAGCAGTACCCATGGACGATCGGCTGGCAGCCGGACTACATCGCCGAAGGTCGCGCGTACGGCGAGTGGATCGCGAAGAACGCGCCGAACGCGAAGATCGCGGTCTTCTACCAGAACGACGACTACGGGAAGGACTACCTCCGCGGCCTCAAGATCGGCCTCGCGTCGAAGAAGAGCCTGATCGCGTCGGAGCAGAGCTACGAATCGACCGACACGAGCTACGCATCGCAGCTCGCCCGGCAGAAGGCATCCGGAGCCGACACGTGGGTGCTGTTCTCGATTCCGACGCCGACCGTTCGTGCGCTCGCGACGGCGAAGGCGCTCAACTGGAAGCCGGACACGATCGTGATCAACTCCGTGTCCGCAATCGACACGGTCATGCAGGCGGTGGCCGCTCGGGCAGGCCCCGAGTACGTCAACGGGGCGATCAGCTCCGGTTACCTGAAGAACAACGACAACCCGAAGTACGCGAACGACCCGATCGTCACGCGCTACCAGTCGCTGCTGGCGACGTACGGGCCGAGCGGCGCCGACCCGAAGAACACCTTCTACTTCTACGGGTTTGCGAAGGCGTACGACGTCGTGAAGCTGCTCTACAACGCGGGCAAGAACCCGACGCGGGAGTCGCTGATCAAGGCGACGCAGAGCATGAACTGGGTCAACCCGTACATGATCAAAGGGATCAAGGTCAAGACCAGCAAGAGCGACCACTTCCCGATCTCGCAGCTGAAGCTCGTTCGGTACGCGAACGGGACGTTCAACGAGTTCGGGCCCCTGATCAAGGGACGCTGAACGATCATCCGTGAGGGCCGGCGCGTCAGCGCCGGTCCTCACGTCTTGAATGGACTTCTCTCTCACACCGAGCAGGAGCTGATGCGCGACTCCGCTCGTGAGTTCTGCGAGCGTGAGATCCTCCCCTACGCCGGCGACTGGGACCGCGCCGAAGAGCTCGATCGCGGGCTCGTTCCAAAACGGCACACGCTCGAATCGTCCGTCGCAAAGTACTACGCAAGCGAGGCGTCGGTGCGGGCCGCGAACGCAGCCGTCCAGGTGCACGGCGGCTACGGCTACGTGGACGAGTATCCGGTCGGCAAGTATCTTCGTGACGCGCGCGTGACCACGTTGTACGAAGGCACGAGCCAGATCCAGAAGCTCATCATCGGACGGGCGCTCACCGGCGAGAGCGCCTTTACCTAGGAGGGCCCCGCGGTGCCCAAGCTCGACGGAAAAGTGGCGGTGGTCACGGGAGCGGGCCGCGGCATCGGCCGGGAGCACGCGATCGCTCTGGCACAGGCGGGCGCGAAGATCGTCGTCAACGACCTCGGCGCGTCGCTGGCGGGCGAGGGCACGGACACGGCGCCCGCGCACGAGGTGGTGCGAGAGATCCAAGGGCTCGGCGGCGAGGCGGTCGCGGACGCCGAGAACGTCGCGGACTTCACCGGCGCCAAGCGGCTGATCGACGGCGCGATCGCGACCTTCGGCCGCCTGGACATCCTCGTCAACAACGCGGGAATCCTGCGCGACCGCATGCTCGTCAACATGGAGGAGCACGAGTGGGACGCGGTGATCGAAGTGCACCTGAAGGGCCATTTCGCGCCAACGCGACACGCTGCCGCCCATTGGCGCGAGCGCGCGAAGGCGGGCGAACAGGTCGCGGCCCGTGTGATCAACACCTCGAGCCCCTCGGGCGTGTTCGGCAATGTCGGCCAGCTGAACTACGGCGCGGCGAAGGCCGGGATCGTCGGCTTCACTCTGATCGCGGCACAGGAGCTCCAGCGTTACGGGGTGACCGTGAATGCGATCGCACCCAACGCGCGCACGCGCATGACCGAGGCGGCGTTCGGAGAGATCCCACCCCCTGAGGACGGCTTCGACCCTGCGGACCCCGCGACCAACTCCCCGATCGTCGTCGCGCTCTGCGCGGACGAGGCCCAGGACATCACCGGGCAGGTGTTCTTCGTGTACGGGGGTGTCGTCAACATGCTCAGCGGCTGGCAGGCCGGGGAATTGTTCGCAGGCGGCGAACGTTGGGATCCGGACGAGCTGCTGCAGGAGCTCCGCGACCGTCTCCCCACCGGGGCGGCGCCGCCGGGGATGCTCGCCTCGATGCACCGGGCAGGCGGGCAGTCGTTGAGGGAGTGAATCAGGACGAGATGACGACCACGCTGACGATCAAAGAGCTCGAGCAGTCGGGCGAGCGCGACCTCGGAACGAGCGACTGGCACGAGATCACGCAGGAACAGATCGACCTCTTCGCCGAGGCTACCGGCGACCACCAGTGGATCCACGTCGATCCCGAGGCCGCCGCGAACGGCCCGTTCGGCACGACCGTCGCCCACGGTTACCTGATCCTGTCGATGCTGCCGATGCTGCTCAGCGAGGTCGTGTCGGTCAGCGACGCGGTCATGGGCGTCAATTACGGCACGGAGAAGATTCGCTTCACGAGCCCGGTACCGTCGGGCTCGCGCGTCCGCCTGCACGGGAGACTTCTTCGCTCGGAGCGGCGCGGGCCGAGCGTGGTCTGGTACGTCGGCGTCCAGATCGAGGTCGAGGGCAAGGAGAAGCCCGCGCTCGTCGGCGAGGTCGTCTACATGGCGGCGGGAGCACCTGATGCCTGAGGCCGTGATCGTCGCTGCGAGCCGAACGCCGATCGGTCGCGCGCGCAAAGGCTCGCTCGTCGACGCGCGTCCCGACGACCTCGTTGCGTTCGCGATCGACTCCGCCTTGAACGAAGTCCCCCAGCTCGACCGCGCCGAGATCGTCGACGTGATGGTCGGGTGCGGCTTCCCCCAGGAGAGGCAAGGCATGAACCTTGGCCGCCGTGCAGCGCTGCTTGCGGGGCTCCCCGAAACGGTGCCCGGCACGACCGTGAACCGGTTCTGCGCTTCGAGCCTGCAGACGATCCGCATGGCGTTCCACGCAATTCGCGCCGGCGAGGGCGATGCGTTCGTCGCCGCGGGCGTCGAGTCGATCACGCAGGTCGACGGCTATCCGAAGGACGCTGAGGAGCTGCACCCGAAGCTGTTCGGCGACGACGCGCCGATCGCGAACGTCTACATCCCGATGGGCCTGACGGCCGAGAACGTCGCCGAACGCTGGGACGTCTCCCGCGAGGACATGGACCGCTTCGCGCAACAGTCCCAGGAACGCGCCGTCGCCGCGCAGGAATCCGGGTTCTTCGACCGAGAGATCACGCCCTGGGACGGCGTCGCGAAGGACGACGGGCCACGACCGGACTCGACGCTCGAGAAGCTGTCGCAGCTGGAGCCGGCGTTCAAGCCCGGCGGCAAGGTGACGGCCGGCAACTCCTGTCCGTTGAACGACGGCGCCGCGGCGGTCGTCATCATGAGTGGCGCGCGCGCGGGTGAGCTCGGGATCGCACCACTCGCTCGAATCATCGCGTCCTCGGTCTCCGGCGTGGCCCCGGAGATCATGGGAGTCGGCCCGATCGAAGCGGTGCGGAAAGTGCTGAAGCAGGCCGGGCTGACGATCGACGACGTCGAAGTGGTCGAGCTCAACGAGGCGTTCGCGGCGCAGGTGCTCCCGGTCTGCCGCGAACTCGGAATCGACCCCTTCAGCGACAAGCTGAACCCGCACGGCGGCGCAATCGCCCTCGGCCATCCGTATGGGATGACCGGAGCACGGATCATGAACACGTTGCTGAACGACCTCCGGACACTCGACAGGACGATCGGAGTCGAGACGATGTGCGTGGGCGGCGGCCAGGGAATGGCCATGGTCGTCGAGCGGCTCAACTAGGACCGCCGCAGCGTCTCGCTACGTTCCGGGCATCGCGGCCCGCCGCGAGGCACCGTGCCACGCTCTGAATGTGAGCGATCCCACGAGGCCGAGGATCAGGAACGCGTTGAGCGCGTGCAGCGTGCCCACGGCCGGCGTGCCGGAGCCGGCCCACGCGAGGAGGATCTGGACGACGAGGAGCAGGGGAACCGCGAGGTTCATCAGCACCGAGCGCCGGCCGAGACGTGCGGCGAGCGCGAGCAGAAAGAGCACCACTCCGCCGAGGAAGATGAAGTAGCCAAATCCGGTATGGAAGCTGAAGCCGTGGTCGAACTGCTTCGTGGTCATGGGCCCGGGATCCGATTTGTCGGCGGCGTAGAAAGCGCCGTAACCGGCGGCGCCGATCTGAACGACGATCGCGAGTGAGAGCAAGGCCAGCCAGAAGCGGTGAATCGTCCGCAGAACCTGCACGCCTCTCACCTCCGCGGTCGGGGAAGGGCGAGTCTAGACCGCCATGAGCGACATCTGTGCGATCCTCGTCCCATCGCGATCGCCGATTCCCCTAGTTCCGTGGACTTCGCGGACCTGCGCGCCGACTACCGGGCCTTCATGGACGAGCACGTCTACCCGAACGAGGTGGCGCTCGGACGCGAGGATGATGCAGCGCAGGAGCTGATCGTGGAGCTCCGCGCACGAGCGAGGGCAGCAGGGCTCTGGGCGCCGCACCTCCCGCCGGAAGCGGGTGGAACCGGGCAGGGTTTCCTCGCCTACGCGCATCTGAACGAGGAGATCGGGCGCGTGCTCTGGGCGCAGTACGTCTTCAACTGTCAGGCGCCCGATGCGGGCAACGGGGAGATTCTCCACCTGTTCGGCACCGAGGAGCAGAAGGAACGCTGGCTGAAGCCGCTCGTCGCGGGGGACATCCGGTCGTTCTTCTCGATGACCGAACCGGAGGTCTCCGGCTCCGATCCAACCGACCTGCGGACAACGGCGGTGCTCGACGGGGACGAATGGGTGATCAACGGCCATAAGTGGTTCTCCTCCGGAGCTGAGGGAGCGGGCTTCGGGATCGTGATGGCCGTCACCGAGCCTCAGGCTGAGCCGCGACGGCGCGCGAGCCAGATCATCGTTCCCGTCGACGTACCGGGCATCGAGATCGAGCCGGTGCCGACGTTCGGACACCGGGGTCGCGGGTGGACGACGCACTGCGAGGTCACGTACAGCGAGGTGCGCGTGCCGGCCGGGAATCTCCTCGGTGAGCGCGGCACCGGGTTCCTGATCGCGCAGAAGCGGCTCGGGCCGGGACGGATCCATCACGTGATGCGCTGGCTGGGACAGATGCAGCGCGCGTTCGAGCTGATGTGCACGCGAGCGCTCGAGCGAGAGGTGTCGGGCGGCCCGCTGGCCGAGAAGCAGACCGTGCAGAGCTGGATCGCGGACTCTGCGGCGGAGATCCAGGCCTGCCGTCTGCTAACGCTCGACGCCGCGCACAAGATCGACGACGAGCGTGATGCGCGCGTCGAGATCTCGATGATCAAGTTCTACGCAGCCGACGTCCTCTCGCGGGTGATCGATCGCGCGGTCCAGGTTCACGGGGCCCTCGGATTGACGGACCGGTCGCCCCTCTCACAGATGTACTCGCAAGCGCGGGCCGCGCACATCTACGACGGGCCCGACGAAGTCCACCGGATGGTCGTGAGCCGGCGGATCTTGAAGGCTTTCGCCGCAGGCGAGGGCTGGCGCTTTAGTTAGAGAGGCGGGCCGCCGACGGCGGCGCCCGACGCGTCGCGCGGGCCCGGGACATTCGGGAAACGGAACCGGAGCGGTTCGCGCCCGGGCTGGACGACCCAGACCTGACCGGTCTCGCTGTCGCGCGCAGCGACGAGCACGGCCTTCGCAACGGCCTCCGGCTGCAGCAGCGGGAAGCCCGCGTCGGCAAAGCGCGCGGTGTCGATGAGGGGCGTCTCGACGAAGCCGGGCGCGACTGCGTTGATGCGTATCCCCCGCTCCTCGAGCTGCGGTGCGACACTGCGGACGAAACCGATCACTGCGTGCTTGGTGAGCGTGTAAATCGGATCCTCGGAGGTCGGAACCAGCCCTGCGAGCGACGCGGTGACGGCGATGGCACTTCCCGGTTCCATGACACGCACCAGCCGCCTGACGCCGAAGACGACACCGTCGAGGTTCGCTCCCAGGATCCGACGGTAGGCGTCGTCCGACAACCCGCGGATGTCTCGCTCGCCGGTGACGACGCCGGCGTTCAGACATGCGAGGTCAACTGCGCCGACGGCGTCCCAGGCCCGCGCGTCCGAGACGTCGAATCCGTCAGTGAGGTCGAGCGACTGCACCTCGGCGCCTTCTCTGCGAACGAGGTCGGCGATCGCGGCGCCGATCCCCGAAGAGCCGCCCGTCACGAGTGCGGTGCGCGGGAACATCGGGGGATACTGTCGCATCCGCCTCGCACTGACCATCCCTTTCAACGGCGTCCCACTCCGCGAGCTCGGCCCGCTCGTGCGCCGGATCGACGAGGCCGGCTACGACAGTGTGTGGTCGGCCGAGTCGACGGACTTCGACGGCTTCACTCCGCTCGTCGTCGCGGCCGAGCACAGCACTCGCCTGCGACTGGCGACCGGAATCGTCAGCGTCTACACGCGCGGTCCGGCGATCCTCGCCCAGACCGTTGCGGCGCTGGCTGATGTCAGCGACGGTCGCTTCGTGCTCGGGCTCGGCGCCTCGTCCAACGTCATCGTCGAGCACTGGAACGGCATCCCGTTCCGCCGCCCGCTAGCGAAAGTCGAGGAGACGGTCGACTATCTGCGCACGGTCCTCGCCGGGGAGCGCGGAGCCGGCGGCTTCCGGCTGGCTTCACCGCCGGAGAGGCCCGTGCCGATCGTGCTGGCAGCTCTGCGCGACCGGATGCTCGGCCTCGCCGCGCGGGTCGCCGACGGTGCGTTCACAAACTTCCTGCCGCTGAGCAGCGCCGCTCAGGTGGTCGCTGCGTTCGCGATGCCCGAGAAGGAGCTCGCGTGCCGGTTCTTCTCGATTCACGGCCCGGAGGACGTAGCTCTCGCTGCCGCGAAGCGGATCTTCGTGGCGTACGCAACGGTGCCCGTCTACGCCGAGTTCTTCCGCTGGCTCGGCTTCGCTGGCGAGATCGACCCTGTCGTCACAGCGTGGGACGCCGGCGACCGCAAGCGTGCGCTCGAGCTCGCCCCGGAGACACTCTTGCGCGAGATCTTCCTGCTCGGCCCGGTGGAAGAGCAACGCGAGCGCCTCGCAGAATTCGAGCGAGCCGGCATCACGACCGCGGTGCTCGCTCTGTCCTGTCCGCCAAGCGAGCTGCCCGCAGTGATCGACGACTTCGCGCCGAGCGGGACGTGACCCTAAGAGCTGGGGTCAGGACCCGAAAATGTGACGCCGGTGAGACGAGACCGTGCCGGAAGCCATGACCATGGGCCCGTGCGGCTATTCGTTGCACAATCGTCACGGATTCCCCGTCCGAAACGGGCATCTGTTGGGGTCAGACCCGAAAATGTGACGCCACTGGGACAAGAGCGAGCCGGAACCGCGACATGCCTGACCCGCGCTGCTATTTCGTCACACATCCGGCACGGTTTCCCCGTCCGAAACGGGCATCCGTTGGGGTCAGACCCGAAAATGTGACGCCACTCGGACAAGAGCGAGCCGGAACCGTGACATGTCTGACCCGCCCTGCTACCTCGCTGTCTGAAAACGGGCATCCGTTGGGTCCGGACCCCCCGCCTTTTCGAGAGAGCAGATGCGACTTACTCGAGCAGGGCCGCCCACCGATCTCGAGCGCCGACGTAGAACGTCAAGGCGTCGTAGGCCTTCTCCGTGTCTTCGGTGTGGCCATGCGGCGATCGAAGCAGGTCGCTGAAGGCGGCGATGTCGGCGAGGTCCCAGCGGAGACGGAAGAAGTTCATGGCAATCGCGTCGGGCTCGTGGCCAGTCGCATCGGCATAGCCGCTTGCCTCTTCTCCGTTGTCGCCCACCAGCATCCAGAGATCTCGCTCGGGAGGGGCCAGCGCGACCGTGTCCCAGTCGACGAGCACATGGCTCTCGCCGACCCGCATCAGGTTGCCGCCGTGCGGCTCTCCATGAGTGATGACCCAGTCGGTGCTGCGCCGCGTCACGTCAATGGAGAGCCGGTCGCTCCAGGCCAGCAGTTCGGCCAGATCGTCGGCGTGCGGCGCAAGCAGTTCCCGTGCAGGTTCGGAGAGCGGCCCGCCCGACCAGGTCTGGTTCAGCTCCCGTAGCGCTGCTTCGAGTCGGCGACGGCCGGGCAGGTCGAGGTCGACACGGCTCGTCATGGAACCGACCACAGGTCCACGGTGGAGCTCGACGAGCATCGTGAGGAGAGCGGCGCGCTCAGCGGTCTCGTAACGGCCAAAGATGCCGGTCTGTCCATCCACGAACGGGAATAGAGCGACGGTGTACCGCGACCCGATCCGACGCACCGTTTCGCCGCGGGTCGTGGGGATCGGTGCAACTACGAAGTCCAGGCCGCCGTCACGGAGCGCAACGGCGGTGTCAAATGCACGAGTCAAACCGTCGAACGCTGATTCACGTGTTTCGCCGAGCCACGGCTTCTGCTCGAGGTCGTCCGCGGTGACGAAGGCGCGTCGCCCCTCGGAGTCCTCTGCTACCCAGTGGTAGCTACCGGCACCAAGTGGCGCGTAGTGGACGGTTTCGACGTCGAAATCCCAACCGTCGGCCAGGAAATCGGTCAGCGCACTCGTTTCTAACTCCTCCGGCGGGGCCGCCCTCACTCCGACAAGAGTAACGGCGGCGGCTCACGTGTCAGGATCCGTGCGTGGACATCGTCGAGCGGCGAACGGACGCACACGATGCGGTGCGCCCGCCCCTGGTGATCCTCGAAGCGATCCGCTCGTTTCTCGACGCGCACGGGCTGGGAGCGGGCGCACTGCAAGCACACCGCATCGGCGAGGGCGGCGGCTCGAACTTCTCCTTCCTGCTCGAGCGGGAAGACGGAACCCGCTACGTCCTGCGGCGCCCGCCGCGCCCGCCGCTGCCGCCGTCCGCGCACGACGTCGTGCGTGAGTCGCGCCTGCAACTCGCGCTGGCACCGCTGGGGATTCGCGTCCCGAACATCCGTGCCGTCTGCGAGGACGACTCCCGGATCGGCGTCCCGTTCTACGTCATGGACTACATCGACGGGGACGTGATCACGACCGCGCTGCCAGCACAGCTCGACCAGCAACCCGAGGCGAGACGCCGGCTCGCTGACGACCTCGTCGACACGCTTGTCGAGATCCATTCGGCCGACTTGAGCGCGCCCGGGCTGACCGGGTTCCTGCGGCCCGGGAACTACAACGAGCGCCAGGTACGCCGGTTCACACAGCTCTGGGAATTGAACCAGACGCGCAACCTGCCCAAGGTCGTCGACGTCGGGAAGTGGCTCGCCGCGAACGTGCCGGAGCAACTTCCGCCGACCGTCGTCCACGGCGACTACCGCCTCGGCAACATGATCGTCACGCACGAGCGGCCGGATCGAGTGGCCGCGGTTCTCGACTGGGAGATGGGCGCGATCGGCGACCCGCGCGCCGACGTCGGCTACCTCGTTGCAACCTACAGCGAGCCCGGCGGCCGGGAGAACCCGCTCGGGACGTCGCCCGTCACCGCACTGGGCGGCTTCCCGACGCGCAGCGAGCTCGTCGAGCGATACACGATCCGAAGCGAGCGCGACGTCGAGCCGCTAGCGTGGTTCGAGGCGCTCGCGCTCTGGAAGGCGGCCGTCTTCTGCGAGGCGATCTACGGCCGGTACGTGCGCGGCGAGCTGACGGCCGACGACGGACGCGCGAGCCGTTTCGAAACGGGCGTTCCCCTCCTGGCCGAGACAGCCGCCGAGCTCGTCGGCGCGTAATCCATTCGTCACGGCTCGGTCGGCAGCGCTCCCTCGTCGAGCCCCTGCCCTCGCGCGACCTGCTCGAGCAGCATCCGATCGGTCAACCACTCGACGGCTGCCCGATCGTCGGTCAGCACCCGACCGGCCGGGTGCGCCCCGACGATTCCGTGTTGAAAGATCGGAAGGAGCAGACGCAGCCGCCCGCGCACATTCGACGCGCGACGCACGAGGATGCTTCGCCGCTGCGGAAGATCCAGTGCCATCACGAGGTCGTTGAAGCGCAATGCGGGCCAGCGCCAGACCTGAGGGAAGACGGCGAGCAGCGTCCCGCCGAGCAAGGCCGGCCTGGGCGCCCGGTCGGCGAGCTTCCCTCCCAGCCACTAGCCGATCGAAGGGTAGACGAGGATGAGGTCGATGATGTTCGCCCACACCACCGTCGAGTTGCCGAAGTAGGGGCGAGCAGACGGGAGGCGGCGATCTCCGTCGACAGCGTTCCGGCGCCGGCTGCGAAGACAAGTCCGCGGAGTCGCCAGGCAACCGTTAGGGCTTCAATAGGTAGAAGCGCCAGAAATCGTGCTCGGATCGGCAACACCTCGCACGTCGAAAAGCCGGCCTCGTCCGCATAATGCTTGACGGTTGCTGCACGGATCACCGTGCAGGTTCCAACCGCGCCCTCCCCAACCATGCCGACGGGCAGGCAGTGGAAGACACTGAAGCCGTAATAGAGCCGCTCCACTTCACTCGCGGGGGCCGTGAACGAATCCTCGGTGCGCTCGTCGCCGATGAATATGGCGCCGCCGTCGACGAGAAGGCCTCGTGCTGCGCGTAGGACGCTCACGGGATACGACATGTCGTGCAACGCCTCGAAGATCGTGACGAGGTCATAGCGGCCGGCCAGCGGCGGGGACGCAACCGTCATGGGAGACTGGCGCATGACCACGATGGCCGACCTCGACGAGCTCGCCCTCGCGCTGCCGCAAGCGACGAAGGAGCTGTCCTATGACGGCCGGCCGGCGTACTACGTGCACGCCAAGCTCTTCTGTTTCCATCGCGGGCCACGTCGAGATGCAATCGATCCGGAGACGGGCGAGAGGTTCGAGGACGTCCTGATGTTCCGCGTCGCCGATCTCGGCGTGAAGGAGCTCATGCTCGCCGACGAGCGCGGCATCTTCTTCACGACACCGCATTTCGACGGCTACCCCGCGGTGCTCATGCACATTCCGGATCTTGCGCGCCTCGATCGAGAGGAGCTGGAGGACGCAGTGGTCGAGGCCTGGCTGACTCGCGCCCAGAAGCGCGTCGCCAAGGTCTGGCTCGCCGAGCACAGGCGGCCGGACGATTAACGGCTCTTGCGCTGGGCTCGCCGCAGTGCTTCCAGGCGGCGGCGGTCGAGCTTCGTCGGACGCCCACCGAAGCCAAGACCGGGCTGGGTCGCGAGGCGACGCTCGAGCGAAGCCTGTTCTCGGGCGCGGATCGACTCCGGCGTCTCAACGTAGAGACCCGCGGCCGCAGCGGCTGGCCCGCGCCTGTCTGCGATTGCGACAACGTCCACGGTGCGCTTCTCCGCACGCGTCGTCACCTCGACCGTGTCTCCCGGGCGAACCTCATGCGAAGGCTTCACGCGCACACCGTTCACGTGAGCGCGGCCGCCGAGGACGGCCTGGGTTGCGGCGCCTCGGGTCTTGAAGAAGCGCGCCGCCCACAGCCACTTGTCGATCCTCGTCCGTTCCATGAACCCGGTGGTTGAGCGACGAGGGCTAGGCCGGCGGTGCGCTAATGCCGCTCGAGCCGGCGTCCGTTGCGCAAGCCCGATTCGCGCACGAGGCTCTGAAAACGCTCGAGTCGGTACCGTCCGGCTGCGGCGGCTGCGACGAGCAGCTCCTCTGCGAGCTCGGAGTCGGTGAGCGCAACCGGCGGGACTTCTCGATCGCCGACGACCGGGCGGCCGGTACGCGGGTCCCGCCCTCTGCCACTCGCTGCGGCGGGCGCTCCTTCGAGGCTACTGCTCATAGCTCTCGACGACCTCGGGGCGCCTGATGTCGGCTTGGGCTGCATCGCGTCCTGCCTCGCGCAGTGCGCGTCGCTGGCGGAGCAGGTCCCAGCACTGGTCGAGAGACACCTTGATGCTCGCCAACCGCTGCCGCTCGGATTCGCCGGCGGTGCCCGCCGACTCGCTTTCCCAGAGCTCGTGCTCTTCGGCGACGAGCTGCTCGATCTCGGTGTGGATCTGAGGGTCGTCCATCACGCCTCCCCGCTGAGATGTCCGCCAGGTCTCTCCCGTCTGCGGATATTGCACTACTTCAGTACGCCTGTGCTCCCTCGGTTGGCAACTGCGGCGTACAGTCGGCCAGGTGAACCAGGCGCCGGTAGCGCTCCTGTACGACATCCACGGCAACCTCGCCGCGCTCGAAGCCGTGCTTGCCGAGGTCGAGGCGACCGGAGCGACGTCATACCTGCTCGGCGGCGACTATGCCTCCTTCGGCCCGTGGCCGCGCGAGACCGCAGAAGTGCTCGAGAATCTGCCGGCGTTGGTTCGCATCCGGGGCAACGTCGAACGATGGCTACGTGAGGAGCCCGAAGCCCCCGAGAGCGCGCAGGAATTTCTCGCGACTGCCCTGGAGGCTGCGCGCGAGTCACTCGGCCCTGGTCTCGTGGAAAGGCTTTACCGACTGCCGGAGCAGGGAGACCTGGAGGACATCCTCGTCTGCCACGGCTCCCCTCTCTCCGACATCGAGAGCTTCGCCCCGGAACCACAGCCGGGAGAAGGGCGCATGCTCGCCGGGGAGTTGGACCGAACGATCCTGTTCGGGCATAGTCACCAGCAATTTCGTCGAGCCGGGCCGAACGGAACGCTGCTCGTGAACCCCGGCAGTGTCGGTGCCCCGCTCGACGGGGATCCACGCGCGGCCTGGGCGATCTACGAGGACGGAGAGATCGGGTTTCGCAGGACCGCATACGACGTCGAGCGCGCCGTCGCCAAGATGCGTTCGTACGGGGACTGGGCCGACCTGATCGTGTACCGGCTCGAGCACGGATCCGACCGGCAGCCCTGAGTTCGGGCCGTACCCCGGGGCACTCCTAGCCCCACCTCGGATCGCTAACGTCACAGCTACGTGAAGAGACGAGGAGGCAACGTGAGCGCGCGTGACAGCCACGTGCGTGAGTACGAGACCGACGAGATCGTCGTGGAGTGGGACCCGCGCCTTTGCTACCACTCCCACAACTGCATCCGTGCGCTGCCGCAAGTCTTCGATCCCGACCGGCGGCCGTGGGTCATGGTCGACGCGGCGACGGCGGACGAAGTCGAAGCGGCGGTCGCCCGCTGTCCCTCTGGTGCGCTACGAACGCGGCGCCCTGGTGCCGAGCCGCCAAAGCGAGACCAGCCGCTCGAGCTGCGCGCGTCTGCGAAGGGGCCGCTGCTCGTCTCCGGTGGTGTGCGCGTTCTCGCTGCGGACGGCACCGTTCTCTACGAGGGCGAGAGGGCAGCGCTGTGCCGCTGTGGCCAGTCGGGCAACAAGCCGTTCTGCGACGGGACGCACAAAGAGGTCGGTTTCGATGGCTGACGGGACGCTGACGCTCTACCAGGCGGAGTGGTGTCCGTTCTCGTCCGCGGTGCGAGAGGTCCTGACCGAGCTCGGACTCGATTTCGTCGCCCGTCAGGTCGAGCCGTGGCCGGAGGAGCGTCGGGAGCTCCATGGCCTTGTCGGTACCGACCAGATCCCCGTCCTGCAGGCCGAGGACGGGCGTCTCTATCGCGGCACCCGAGAGATCTTCGCGCACTTGCGCGAGCTCGACCCGTGGCAGTTCGCAGCGGAGCACCGTCGCCGGTTCAGCGATCATCGCGACGCCCGCGAGTCGGATGCGCCGGGGCAGCTCGTCGAGTATTTCCGCGCGACCGGGGACCTCGAGGACGTGGCCGGCGACCCGGCGGCCGCCGAGGTCGTCGATGTGCCCGAGGCGAACCGGTACGAGCTTCGGCTCTCGGACCGTCTGATCGGCCTCGCGGCTTACAGGCGCCGAGACGGCCGCATCGCGTTCACGCACACCGAGGTTCACGAATCGTGGGAAGGACGTGGCTTCGGTGGCCGACTCGCCGCTGCGGCGTTGGATGACGCGCGCCGTCAGGGCCTCGACGTCGTTCCGCTGTGCCCGTTCATCGCGCACTACATCGATCGTCACCCGGAATATGAGGGCCTATTGCCTGCGAACTACCACGCGACGAACGCCTGACCGCCTTCGCATGGTTGCGGCCTACACATTGCCGTACGGGCTGACGCTCATGTACTTGAAGCCGGTATCGACCGCGAGCGAGACGATCATCGCAGTGGGGCCGAGCCGCTCTGCCAGACGGTACTACTGAGAACACCGGTTCGGACAGATAAAGAAACGGAGAGGCCCTGCGGGCCTCTCCGTTGACGTCGGTGATCCTTGCTGCCCGCTTACTTCCCTTTGACGGTAAAGATCCGCGTGCTGGCCGTTTGCGTCGCGACGTTGGTGTGATCGCACGTCGAAGTGTCACTGTCGGCGGCGGTGCAGTTGAACGTCGCGTTCGGCTTGTGATTCGCGTCGTTCTGGTACTGGTCGTCGGAGTAGACGATCGAAGCGAACCCTGTCGTCGGTGACGCCTCCACTCCGAAGTCGTCCAAGAGGTCACGATTGCCGGTGCAGAGCGCGCCGCCCTCGCAGACACCGCCGTGATGAACGACCGGGTTGACGGTCGTGTAGCTGAACCCCGGCAGTGGCGACGCGGCGGCGAGGCTCTGCGCCATGACGACCTTCCAGGGGACGCTCGCACCCGCGACCTCGGGGTTGCCCGAGTAGCCGACGGCCTGGTAGTAGACGAGATCGATCTTGCCGCCTTCCCCTGCGGCGAGCCACGGCATGACGGCCGTATCCGTGCCCTGGGAGACCTGCACCGGGGCACTGAACGTCTGTCCGTGATCGGTCGAGTACTGATAGAAGATTCCGTGGTTGTCGGAGTAGGCGACGTAGACGACGCCGCTCTTGTCGACGGCGACGTTCACGAACTGGTTGTCGTACTTCGCCGTGATGTCCGGGTTGATCTTGACCGAGTAGTCGTGCCAGGTCACCCCTCCGTCAGAGGACACGGCGACACCCACGTTGTGGAGGAACGCGTTCGGGTTCGGGCCGTCCTCGATGTTCTCGTACGCGAAGACGGTGTACATGAAGCTCGGGTTCGACGGGTCGATGACGAGATTTCCGCTGCGGCTGCCGCCTTGCGACGCCGCGAGGCCGACCGGTGAGGTGTCGTAGGCGTTGGCGACCTGGGTGAAGGTGTGCCCCGCGTCGTTGCTGCACTGGACGTGCAGGCCGACCTGCGGCAGCAGGATGCCCAGGGCCGTGAGGTACGAGATACAGACCTTCGAGGCGCCGGTGGCCGCAGCCCATGGGCGATCGTCGATCGGCAGCGCCGCGGCCGGGTTCAGCGACCACGTCACGCCGTTGTCAGTGGAGGTCGAGACGTCGATGTTCGCAACGGTCAGCGAGACGACATAGGCGTTGTAGTTCCCCTGAGCGTTCGGCGCCGTGGCGATTGCGACGTCTGTGTCGCCCCCGCCCGGCTCGAGTCCCGACTCCTTCCCGACCGACCCGGAGCCCGTCGAAACGTCGTTGGGCGACGGCGTGGAAGTGTAGTGGAGACCGTTGTCGGCCGAGGTCCAGGCCAGTGTTCCGCCTCCGAGGCCGTTCTCGGAGGAGGCGTAGAAGCGCCCGGTCGGAGTCACGCCGATCGCCGGCTCCGCGGCGCCGTTGTAACAGAGCGGAGACCCTGGACAGTTGGTGCCGGCAGGGTTGGGCGGCGTCGCCGCCACCGTAAAGTCGGTGAAGCTGTTCACGGGCACCGGCTTGGCCGAAGCACCTCCCGCCAACGCAAGCACCCCGATCACGGCGACGAGCGCCGCAAGCAGTCTTGTCATCGAAGCGGCCTTTCGCAGTAGATGAACTGGGCAGGCGAGGCAGTACCCGCCTGCACCGATCTTCAAGCGCGCACGACGAAACGCTCGTCGGGCGACATGCCATGCTCCGGTCGTGGCCGAGGGGCTTCGACGGCGGCTCGCCGAGCCGATCCAATCGTTTCGAGCTGTCTTCGCAAATCCGGGCCTCCGACGGGTCGAGCTCGCCTGGGCAGGGTCGGAGACCGGCAAGTGGCTCTACATCCTCGCCCTTTCGATCTATGCCTATGACGCCGGCGGCGCAACTGCGGTCGGCATCGTCGCGCTGATCCGGACCGTTCCGGCGGCCATCGGTGCACCATTCACGGCGCTTCTCGGCGACCGTTATCGGCGAGATCAGGTGATGCTCGGCGCCTCTCTGGCTCGCGTACTGGCGGTGGGAGCGACCGCCGCGGTCGCAGCCAGCGAGGCGTCGACCCTGTTGGTCTACCTCCTCGCGGGAGTCGTCACGCTGACGTCGACCGCATTCCGCCCGGCCCAGGCAGCTGCGCTTCCCTCACTTGCCCGGACCCCCGACGAGCTGACTGCCGCGAACGTCGCCTCGAGCACGATCGCAACGCTTTCGAGCTTCCTCGGGCCCGCCGCCGGCGGATTGCTCTTCGCGGTGACGAGCACCCAGTTCGTGTTTGTCGTAACGGCGGCTGTCTTTCTGTGGTCGGCGCTGCTCGTCGGCCGCATCAGCCTCGAGAAATCGAGCGTGGCCTCGAAGTTGCGTGAAGGCATCGCTCACGGTGCAATCGCAGGCTTCCGAGCGCTCCTGAGCGACAGCGACTTGCGAGTGCTGATGAGCCTCTACGCAGTCCAGGCCCTCGTCGGCGGTGCCTTCAACGTCTTCATCGTCGTTTTGGCCCTGGACAGTCTCGCTCTCGGCGACTCGGGGGTCGGACTGCTCAACGCAGCGTTCGGCGTCGGAGGATTCCTCGGGGCCGCTGTCTCGCTTGCGCTACTCGCACGCCGGCGGCTTGCGTCCGACTTCATGCTCGGGATCGTGCTGTGGGGAGTGCCGCTCGTGGCAATCGGCCTGTGGCCGAACCTCGGTCTGGCCCTCGTGCTTCTCGGCCTGGTCGGTATTGGCGAGACGCTCGTCGAAGTTGCAGGACCGACACTGCTCCAGCGCGCGGTTCCGGACGAGGTGCTGGCGCGGGTCTTCGGCGCCCTCGAGAGTCTGTTGGTCACGACGATCGGGATCGGCGGGCTCGTCGCACCCGTCGTCATTCATCTGATCGGACTACGCGGTGGGCTCATCGCCGGCGGCCTCCTTCTGCCGGCGTTCGCGGCGCTCTTCTGGCGCCGGCTCCTGGCAATCGACCGTGCTCACGTACGGCCGGAGCGCGAGCTCGATCTGCTTCGCGGTGTCTCGATCTTCGCGCCGCTTCCCGAATCCACGCTCGAGCAAGTCGCCTCCAAGCTCGAGCGGATCACACTTCCGGCGGGACGTGACGTCTTCCGCCAGGGTGACTCGGGAGACCTCTTCTACGTCATCGCCGGGGGAGAGGTCGAGGTGACGGTCGACGGACGATCGACGGGCACGCTCGGGCCAGGGGAGCATTTCGGCGAGATCGCACTCCTACGCGACATCCCGCGGACGGCTGGAGTCAGGACCCGAACCGACGTCGAGCTCTATGCGCTGGCCCGCAACGATTTCATCGCCGCCGTGACCGGCCACGCGCCCAGCGTCGATGCCGCTGACGCGGTCATCGCCGCTCGCCTCGGATCGCTCCGACCGGCGGCGCCCTACGACTGACCGGCGTCTGGGACCGAGCCGGTAGCGTGTAGCCCGGTGACCGTCGAGACCGCGACCGAAGCTTGGGCCGGCCATGGGCTAGGGACCGGGATGAGCCGGGCCCGCAAGTTGGCGAATCTGGCTGGGACCGTGCTGCCTCTGGTCGGGCTCGTGGTTGCGATTGCGTTGCTCTGGGATCGAATGGTTGGACCCCGGGAGTTGGTGATCCTGTTGGTGGGCTATGTCGTGGCGGGCATAGGAATCACCGTCGGGTACCACCGGCTGTTCACGCACCGGTCGTTTCAAACGTACCGCTGGGTGCGCTATGCATTCGCGATCTCCGGTCAGTGCGCTGTCGAAGGGAATGTCGTCAGTTGGGTTGCGAACCACCGCAAGCACCATCAGTTCTCCGATCAGAGCGGCGATCCGCACAGCCCGCACGCGGGCTACGGCGAGGGGGTGATCGAGGCGATCAAGGGTCTCTGGCACGCCCACACGGGTTGGCTGTTCGACGATGAGGCGACCGCGGAGCGCAACCGCTACGCCAAGGATCTGATCGACGACAAGGGCCTCAAGCTGATCGCGCGGTTGTTCGTGCCGATCGTTCTGCTCTCGTTGGTGATCCCGGGCCTCGTCGGCTGGGCGTGGATCGGTGGCCGTTACGGCTTCCTCGCCGGGCTCGTCTGGGGCGGCGCGGTTCGTGTCCTCCTCCTTCACCACGTGACCTGGTCGATCAATTCGATCTGTCACTACTGGGGCCGGCAGCGCTTCTCGTCGCGCGACGAGTCCCGTAACGTCTGGTGGCTGTCGTGGCTTTCGTTCGGCGAGTCCTGGCACAACAACCACCACGCCTTTCCCTCCTCTGCGTTCCACGGTCTACGCGCTCTCGAAATCGACCCCGGCGGCTGGGTGATCTGGACGCTCGAACGCTGCGGGCTCGCCTGGCGGGTTGTGAGGATTCCACCCCAAAGGCAGGCCATGAAGATGTCGCGGGCGTGACCTAAACGCGTCTTCGTGCGTTTTGCCCGGCAGTGATCGTGACGAAGTCGTGAGTCTCGCTGAGCGACGCGTGGTCGTGACCGGCCTCGGTGCCGTGACGCCGCTCGGCTCGGACATCGAGACGACGTGGAGTCGGCTGGTCGCCGGCGAGAGTGCGGGCTCGGTGATCAGTGCGTTCCCTTCCGAGACACACCCGGTTCGGATCGCTTGCGAGGCGGAGGAGTTCGAACCTGAGCGTTGGCTCGAGCGGCGGACGTTGCGTCGGCTCGATCGATTCGCGCAGTTCGCAGTGGCGGCGGCGCGTATGGCTGAGGCCGATGCCGAGCTCGACATCGCCAGTGAACCCGATCGTGTCGGCGCGATGATGGCAACGGCTCAGGGTGGGGTTTGGAGTTTGGCCGAGTGCTGCCGTGAGCTCGACGAGACCGGCCGGATTCATCCGACCTTGGTCACCGCGTTCATGCCGAACATGGGGGCGGGTTTGATCTCGATCGAGCTCGGGTTGCGGGGCCCGCTCGGGTCGCCCTGCACGGCTTGCGCCGCCTCCGCGATGGCGGTGGGAGGAGGCTATGACGCGATCAGGCTCGGCCGTGCCGAGGTCATGCTTTGCGGCGGGAGCGAGGCAGGTATCACCCCGTTGGCGATGGCCGGATTTGCGGCGATGCATGCGCTCTCCCGTCGCAACGGCGATCCAGCCCGGGCGAGCCGGCCGTTCGATGCCGGCAGGGATGGGTTTGTGATGGGAGAGGGTGCTGCGGTGCTCGTGCTCGAGGAGTTGGAGCACGCACAGGCGCGTGGAGCGAAGGTGTATGCGGAGCTCGGGGGCTACGGGCTGAGCTCGGACTCATTCCACATGACCGAGCCCGACCCCGCGGGAACCGGACAGGCGCGGGCGATCCACGCTGCGCTTCGAGATGCCGGAGTCGCCGCGCAGGATGTCGACTACGTCAACGCCCACGCGAGCTCGACGCCGCTGGGCGACGCCACCGAGACGGTCGCGATCAAGGCCGCGCTCGGCGAGCAAAAGGCGCGGACGACGCCGATGTCGTCGATCAAGGGTGCGATCGGTCACTGCCTCGGCGCCGCCGGGGCCGTCGAGGCAGCCGTCACCGTTCTCGCGGTCAAGCACAACATCGCTCCACCGACGATCAACTACGAGGACACGGATCCGAGCTGCGACCTCGACTACGTTCCGAACACGGCGCGCCCTGCTGAGCTCAACATCGCGCTCAGCAACAGCTTCGGGTTCGGCGGTCACAACGCTGTCCTGCTGCTCCGCAGTTACGAAGGGAATTCGAGCCCGCCCCAGCCGTAGCAGCGTTCGCCTCAACCTTTTGCGCCGCGAGGCATCAGGGCCGAGCTTTGGTTTCAGGGACCGTCAGCCTAGACTGAGACGGTGGGCGTAATGAGGACGCGTCGAGTGGCGATGCTCGTAATCATCGCCGGAGGCGCGCTCCTCGCAGTCCAGGAACCGGCCGCTCGGCCCTCCGGTCAGCCACTTGTCAAGCGAGGCGGGACCTTCCGCGTCGTCACCGCCGGGATCGACTCGATCGATCCGGCGATCACCTACGGGCCGGCTGTGCCATACCTCGACGCCTCGTGCGCGCTGCTTCTGCGCGGTGCCACGAAGCCGGAGGTGGCGACCGGTCAGCCCACCGTCACCGATGGCGGTAAGACGTACACGTTCAGGCTGCGCAAGACCTTCCGTTTCAACACGGGAACGCAGGTGACCGCTGCGAGCTTCGCGCACGCTCTCGACCGCGCGCTGACACCCGCGATGCAGTCTCCGGCTGCTCCGCTCTTTGCAGACATCGTCGGCGCCGACGAGGTCGCCGCGGGCAAGGCGAGCCACGCGAGCGGGATCGAGGCGCACGGCCACACATTGAGGATCCATCTGACGCAGGCCGTTCCGGACTTCCCGGCTCGGCTCACCGTGACGTCCGCATGTGCAGTTCCTCCAAGCCTGCCGGCTGTGCCCGAGGCTGTAACTGCGCCACTTTCGGGCGCCGGCCCTTACTACATCGCCGAATATGTGCCGGGTCGAACGCTTGTGCTCCGGCGCAATCCCTTTTACAAGGGGACGCGCCCGCACCGAGTCGACCGCGTCGTCGTCACGATAGTCGACAGTGACCAGACAGCCCTGGACGCGCTCGCGCGCGGCGCTGCGGACTGGGGTGACATCAGCGATGCGTCGCTCGTCGACACGCTGGAACCATCGGCCCGTGCGCGGCTTCGAGTGTTGACGTCTCCGGGAAACGGGGTCCGGTATGTCGTCATGAACACCTCGCGGCCCGAGTTTCGGAACAACGTCCCCCTTCGACGCGCGGTCAATTTCGCTCTCGACCGACCGGCGCTGCTCCAAGCACGGGGCGGCTCCTTGGCCGGAAAGGTGACCGATCACTATCTGCCGTCGGGCTTTCCGGGCTTCCGGCACGTGCGCCTCTACCCGCTCCAGCACCCCGACCTCGCGCGCGCCCGCACGCTTGCGCGTGGCCATACCAGAGGCGGAACTGCCGTGATGTACGCCCAGAGCAGCGGCCCGAGCGTTGAAGAGGCAAAGATCGTCAAGACGGACCTCGCGAGAATCGGCATCGACGTGGAAATCCGGTCGTTCCCGGGCGAGCAGTTCTTCCAGCGACTGTTCACACCCGGCGAGCCGTACGATCTCGCCCTGGCCGGCTGGTTCCCCGACTACCAGGATCCCTACGACTTTCTGAACTCTTTGCTCGATGGCCGGCAGCTGACGATACCCAACAGTCCAAACCTCTCGCGGTTCAACTCGCCGGGATACAACCGCCTTCTGGCCCGCGCAGCCCAGCTGCGGGGCCCATCGCGCTATCAAACGTACGGAAAGCTCGACGTCCAGTTGGCGCGCGACGCCGCGCCGCTCGCTGCGTACATGGAGTTGAACAACGTGACGATCGTCTCGCGCCATGCCGGCTGCCTCGTCCAACGCCGTGTCGACCTCGCAGCCGTTTGTCTCCGCTAGTCCTCAACGGGCGTCGACGGTCACCCAGACGAGGCCCTCCCCTACGGCGATCCCCGACGGGCTGTTGCCCACGTGAATGGTCGCCTTGACCTTGCCGCTGCGCGGGTCAATGCGCTTGATCGTTCCGTCCCCGCCGTCGGCGACCCAGACCGCGCCCGCGCCGTAGGCGACAGCACGTGGTGACCGTCCGACCGGGATGCGCGTCACCGACTGGGTCAGAGGATCGATCCGTGAAACGCTGTCGTCGTCTGCATTGGAGACCCAGACGAAGCCGCCCCCGATCGCGACTCCGCTCGGCCCGCGCCCGACTTTGATCACGACCGCCGGGCCCCCACCGAACCTGCGCGGATCGAAGCGATCGACAGTGTTGTCGGCGCGGTTCGCAACCCAGAGCGAGCCCTCTCCAAACGCGGCGCCGTCGGGAGAGCGGCCGGCGAAATCTCTTGCAATTCGGCGGTTGGATGCCGGATCGATCTTTGCGAGATCTGCGCTCGAGTAGACCGCCCAGACGGCCCCGCCTCCGACCGCGACGGCGCCGCCCGCTCCCGCCAGCGAGTGGCGTGTCACCGTGATCGTCCTGGAAACCCTGTTCACATCCGGATCGATCCGTGTGAGCGATCCGACGAAGCCGTGGAGCACCCAGACCGCGCCGGGGCCGACGGCGACGGAATCCGGCGTGGCACCGACGTCGATCGTCTTGAGGACCGACTTGGTGAATGGGTCCACATGCGAGACGGTCTGGTCACCGCTGTTGGCGACCCAGACGCTTCCCGGCCCCGCAGCGACCGCTCCGGGGAGGTTTCCGACCGCAATCTGAGCCGTCACGCGATTGTTGCCCGGTTGGATCACGCCGAGCGAGTTCGGGGCTACCTGAACGGGCGACGAGGCGCCGAGCACGAGGACGAACGCGACGGCGACCGCGACTGCTACAGCAGCGAGTGCGGCGCCGAGCTGCAGTCGCCGACGACGAACCACATCGAGTGTCTTGAGCGCCGGGAAGTCACGCTGGAGCCCGGGAGCCTCGACCTGGTAGATCCGCACGCGCCCATCGATGTCCTTGAGCCGGCGCGGGCCGAGATCGCGCAGCGAGAAGCCGTCGCGGTTCTCGAGCATGAGCTCGCCGGCGTCAGAGACGAGAATTTGTCCACCGTGACCGGCGGCCGAGACGCGGGCGGCACGATGAACAACAGGGCCCGTGTACCGCTCGTGTCTGACCGCGGCCGGGCCGGTGTCCATCCCGATCCGAACTTTGACCGAGACACCGTCCGGCCACTTATGCTCGCCGAGCGTCCGCTGCGCCTCGATCGCAGACTCGATCGCATCGAGAGGCGTTGGAAACACGACGAAGAAGGAGTCGCCCTGGGTGTCGATCTCACGGCCGTTGTGGCGCGCGAAGGCGTCGCGCAGCAGCTCCTGGTGCTCTGCAAGGACGGCGGGGTAATCATCTCCGATCGCATGCAAGAGTCGCGTCGACCCTTCGATGTCCGTGAAGAGGAACGTGAGCACCCCGCTCGAAGAGTCCGTCACGAAAGCAGCCTGACAGCTACGCCCGGGACCGCCAAGCGCATCGCAACCCATCTCCGCTTGAGGGTCGCCGCGGAAGTTACCCTCGTTTCACCATGAAGGGCATACGCCGCACGACGCAGCACCGATCCCGACAGATGCTCGTCTCGGGCGAGGACCTCGGCGAGCCTCGAATCTTTCCGACGCTGGCGATTCTCGGCGCGGCCGGGTTGTACGCAACGCTACCGAGCCGGTTCATTGCCGGTCCGTCGTCCGGGGTTTTCTCCGTTGCGCGCTGGATCCTTCCGGTGCTGGCGGTGCTCTTACTCGGTGCGCTGATCGTCAGCGCGCCGCGCAGCCGACTCGTGGAGAAGGTCCGACCGCATACGGCACGCGTACGCCTCGGGCGCCGGGTCACCACACTCGCTCTGATTGGGCTCCTCAGTGCCGCCAACGGAGCGGCGATTGTTCTGCTCGTGCACCTGCTCGTCAACGGCGCACGGGCACAGGCACCACTGCTGCTTCGCGCCGGCATTCACATGTGGTGCATGAACGTGTTGATCTTCGCTCTCTGGTTCTGGGAGCTCGACAACGGCGGTCCGCTCGCACGGCAAACGTCCGGACCGGACGGACGAGACTTCCTGTTCCCTCAGCAGACGCTGCCTGAGCCCTCGGCGGCGCGCTGGCAGCCCCTGTTTCTGGACTACCTCTATCTCGCCTTTACGAACGCGACCGCGTTCAGTCCCACCGACGCCCTGCCGCTCAGCCGCTGGGCAAAGATGCTGATGCTGGTCGAATCCGCCGCCAGTCTCGTGCTGGCGGTCATGGTCGCGGCCCGCGCTGTCAACATCCTGAAGTAGCTAAATCGATGCCTAGCCGGCTCCGTGAGGCCGCATTGGCGACTCGGACCTTCGCACCGTGCCCATGACAGATCGACCGGCAACTGCAGCGCCGAGCGCGAATGCGAACACGTGCTCGGAGTCGAGCACGGTGAGATCACCCCGCAACATCCAGGCGAAGAGAGCGACGCCCGCGCAGGCAAATGCGACTGCGGCCTTCTGACTCGGAGCGCTGCAGCGAGAGATCCAAGCAGTCGTCGCGATTGCCCCGAGCCAAGCGGCACTGATTGCGGAGACGCCGTAGTCCGGCGCTCCAAGCGCCGCGTTGAAGGATCCGGGGTCCAAGGTTTGCAGCGCCGCGAGACCGAGATACGCGAGGATCGTCGAGCATGTGTGTCCGAGTAGTGCGGTTAGCCAGAGGACGCGCGAACCGCAAACGAGCAGTGCGACGGAGGCGAGGGCCGCAAGCGATACGAGCGAGGCGACGATCGGACGATCGACGACGCTCGCGCTCGAAAACAGCAACCAGACCTGCCCGTCCGCGATCCGGCGCGGGGTGGCGGCCAGCGTTCCGATCGATATCAGCCCGACGCGTACCAGAGCGGTGACGGCAGAGACGGCTGCGATGAATGCCGCGACCATGACCAGTTCGACGAGCTTTCGAGGTCTCATCATCCCCCGCACCTTCTCAGCCCGATCCTAGTCCAGCGATCAACTACGGCTCGGCTGACCCGGTTTCGCGCGGCGCGTCCGTCTCTCAGCCGGGGCGGTCATTGGGGCGGAAGTACAACTCGCCCTCTCCACCCGTCACAGCGCCGTCGAGCGCGACCGCGAGCGCCTCGATCTCGTCCATGTGCAAACGAAGACGAACCCGAATCGAGTCGGCCTTCGCACTGACCTCGACCAGGTCCGGCCAGCTGGTGTCGACGTCTGGGACGAAGTCGAGCACGACGTCGACGAACTCTTTCTCTCGGTCGAGCCCAACGCGGTTCAGCATCTTGGCACCTCCTGTCCTTCGCGATATCTCGAGTCCGGAACCTACAACCAACCGGAAGACCAGTCCGAAGAGCCATGGTCAGGGCTCCCGCGGGGTCGGCGTCTGTTGGAATAGGCTCGAGTGAAGGTCGTCGTCGCCACCGACCGGTCCGAAACCGCCCAGCGAGCCGTTGCCTGGGCGGCACAGCTCGCCGAGCGTTTCGGGTGCGAGCTCGTTCTCCTGAACGTGCGCCCCGGAGACGAGGACGGAGCCGAAGACCTGCTGCGCGCGGACGCCGAGGCACTCCCGAATGCGCGCGCGATCTTCCGCGTCGACCACGACGTCCCCGGCGGCATCGTGCGCGCCGTCGAAGAGGAGCAGGCGGACGTGCTCGTCGTCGGGAACGTCGGCATGGGTGGCCGCCGCGAGTTTCTGCTCGGGAACGTGCCGAACCGGATCTCGCACACTGCGCGGTGCACCGTCGTCATCGTCAACACGTCCGACGGCGCGCCGCCGGAGCCGCCGAGGGCGCCGGTGGTCGAGGGCCGACTGCTCGGACGTGCTGCGCAGATCGCGCGGATCGTCAGCCGGCTCGGGCTCGACGTTCGCGGCGCGATCTCGTCGATCGAACGTGCACAGCGGGTGCGCGTAGCGCTCGAGGAGCTCGGTCCGACATTTGCGAAGCTCGGCCAGATCCTTTCGACCCGGCCCGATCTGCTGTCCGAGGAGTTCGTCGCCGAACTGGAGAAGCTGCAGGACAGGGTCAAGCCCTTGACGGAAGCAGAGGTCGTGCGCGTCATGGAGCAGGAGCTGCGCGTACCGTGGGAGGACGTCTTCGCCTCGATCGACTCGGAGCCCCTGGCCGCCGGGACGATCGGGCAAGTGCACCGGGCGACGCTCGACGACGGCACGCACGTCGTCGTCAAGGTCCAGCGGCCGCGGGCAGAAGAGGAGATCCTGCGTGACCTCGGCTTGTTCGAGCTCTTCGCGGAAAAGGCGTTGAAGCGTGAACAGCTCCGTGAAACGGTGGACATTCCAGCGCTGGTCGAGCACCTGTCGGACTCGCTGCGCCGAGAGCTCGATTTTCGCCAGGAGGCGGCGAACATCGAACGGATGCGGGAGGCTCTCGCTCCTTATGACCGGCTGGACGTGCCGCGTCTCTATCCAGAGTTGTCGACGTCGCGCCTGCTCGTGCTCGAGTTCATCGACGGCGTTCCGATCCTCGACGCACCGGAGAGCGCCGAGCGCCGCGAGGCCGCACATCAACTGCTCGAAGCATTCGCCAGGCAGATCCTCGTGGACGGGTTCTTCCACGCGGATCCTCATCCGGGGAACCTTCTGTGGTCCGCCGACAAGATCTACCTCCTCGACCTGGGAATGGTGGGCGAGCTCGGGCCCGAGGTGAGGGAGATCCTGATCCTGCTCTTGCTCGCCTTCGCACGCGACGACCCGAAGTTCCTCGCCGAGGCCGTCCTCCTGCTCGCCGGCGAGGAGCGCCGGTCGGAGCTCGATCTCGAGTCGATGGAAAGCGACTTCATGGAGTTCATCGAGCGGTTCCGAATCGGCTCGCTCTACGACATCCAGATTGGACCGATGCTCGACGGGATGCTGCAGATCGCCAGCCGACACGGCATTCGCCTCCCGGCGTCGCTCGCGCTCAGCGGCAAGGCGTTCGGGCAGATGCAGCTGGCAGTGACGAAGCTCGATCCCACGCTGGACCCGTTCCGCGTCATCGGGCGCTTTCTGCTTCGAAACGTCGGCCAGCGTTTGCGAAAACAGGCCGACCCAGAGCAGCTGTACTACGAGGCCGAGAAGATCAAGCTACGGGTCCTCAGATTCGTCGAGGCGGTCGAGCGTGCGACCGGAGCACGACCAGGCCAAAAGCTCCAAGTGGACTTTCTCGGCGCGGCTTCGATCGAGGATGCGATCCGCAGTACGGGCCGGCGTCTGGCGCTGTCGGCGGGCGCGGCGTCCGGCCTGGTCGGCGCGGCTGCAACCGCGGCCGCCGGCACCGCGGGCTGGATCTCGATCACTTTCGCCTGCGTCGCCGGAGTCTTCGGCTCCTGGCTCGCGCTCGATCTCGCCCGGCGACGCTAGCGCTGGAGCTTGCGTAAGCGGCGGTCGAGTAGGAATGCGACCGCCGACATCAAGCCGCCGAGGAGCAGACGCTCGATGCGCACTCTCACGATCGAGGACGCCTCGGCAACTCAACAGTCATGCCAAATACTCTCAATTTGGGAGCATGGTTGGTAGAGACTGACGGTCGGTGAGCGAGCCAGACCTCGTCATCGTCGGCGGTGGTATCGCCGGCGGCGCGCTGACCACCGCGATGGCGAGAGCGGGTGCGAGCGTACTCGTGCTCGAGCGCCAAGGTGAATATCGGGATCACGTTCGCGGCGAGATCCACTCACTCAGACCGAGCTCGACGCCCGCCTTCACGCCCGCCGCTGACTACGCACCGACCTTGCAGCTCGCGAACGAAGGGCACACACCTTTGCGCTTCTTCCGAGCGCAGTGGTGTTTGCCTCGTGGGACGACAGCAGTGGTCAGCGTCATTCGAGCTCCGCGCGCAGAACGAGGCCGACGAGCCGGCCGTCTGGCGTGGTGACGAGGATGCTCGTCAGATTCCGCGCGCGCATCCGTTCGAGCAGCGCGTCGGTCCCGATGCTCGGTCGGACAGTGCTCGGTCCGGGCGTCATCGCTTCTTCGATCGATTCGTCGGTATCGGCAGCGAGCACCTTGCGGCCCAGGCGGCCGAGGACGACCCGGTGCTGGATGACGACGATGCACGCGTCCCAGCCGGCCGCGCGTACATGTTCCCTAACGTCCGCGATCCGGTCGGCGAGCGCACAGGTGGACACGTCTTTGTGCGCAACATCTCCAGCAAGGAGCTCAGGGACCTTCGTCCCCTCGTGCGGCAGCCCATAGGAGCCCCAGTCCTTCTTGCCTGCGGCGTAGTCGTTCACGTGAGGAAACCCCATCGCATCGAGCCGCCACGCGGCTCGCGGGCTGAGGTCTCACTGATAGTCGTTGCAGTAGACGATCACCGGCCGCTCGCGATCGAGCTCGCGCGGCGCCCGCTCGTCGAGTTCCTTGAGCGGGATGTTGATCGCACCGATGATGTGCTCCTCAGTGAATTCCTGGGCGGGCAGAACCTCGACCAGCTGCCCGTTTTCCTCGGCGAGCAGGCGGCGGACCTCGTCCCTGTCGATCGATCTCGGGGTCATCAGCTCTTCGATAACCGTTTGCGCGAGATCGATTCGCGAAGCGCGGATCCTGAATCCGCTGCCACTGGGCCTCCTGGAGCGGCAATCACATGGCTGACCGGTTTATCCGCTCCGCTGTCGGCTGCTGCCGCGCCTTTGATCGGCGGCGGCAAGCTTCCGCTTCTCGCGCTCGGCCTTTTTTCGCTTGCGGTCCTTACGCCAGCGCCTGATCGACCTGGAGCCACGTCCCATCGGAGAGGAGCGTAACAAGCTACTCGCCCACCTCCACGCTCCAACCAGGGCCTCCCTTGGCCGCGCGGCTGTAAGAATGGTCGTAGGGGAGAACGGGTCAGGCCCGCGCGGGTCGACCCACGAAGAGTGGAGGTCACGATGAAACGTCGAGGGCTTGCTCTATTGGCCGTGCTGTGTGCCCTCTCGCTGGTGGCGTTCGCGCCCGCGGCAAGCGCGAGCACGGCCTACAGCTTCAACCTGCATACGCCGAACACGGCCGTAGCCGGCAACGGCGACATCATCCGGGTGACCGGCAGCGGGACATTCGATACGACCGCCGACGCGGTCGTCGCAAGCGGCTCGTTCACGCACGCGCATGCGAACGGGGCGCTCGTCGCCCGCGGTGTCTGGGTCGCGACCGGCTTTGACAGCTTCGTCGCATTCGGAGGCCCGAGCCCAGGCTTCCAGGGCGGCGTGCTCGAGATCACGGCGACGCTGTTCCCGGTCGGAGAGGCGCCAGTCACGGGCGTGCCGATCAAGGTCACCTGTCTGATCAACGCGCCCGACGGCTTCATTGGAGACGAGGCTGGACGAAACGGAGGGGGCGGTCCGCAGCTGATCCGCCCCCTTCAATTTCAGATCCAAGCCTCCGGCGCCAGTAGACGTCACGAGCGAGCGAATCCCCCAGAAGGACACACCCAGAGTCGAGCTGGCGGCCCCCAAAGCTGCCGCCTCCCGCCAGAAGGCGACGCGACTCATCGTCTCGCTCGGAGTCGTCGGGATACGGCGGCGGCGGTGTTCGCGGAGCACGAGCCCGATCGGGAGAGTTGCGGCTGGATCTTGACTTGCGGTCCGAGGAGGAGAATCGACGCTGGAGGGACCGTGGACACAAAAGCTGACCCAGGGCGTCGTTGGACGATGCGTCGGTTACGCGGTACGCGGAAGGGCCGGCAGTTTCGACGGACGCACTGCGAGAGCTGACAGCGCCCATAAGCCGGCGATCGCAGCAAAGCCCACACGGCCGTGCCCCGGCATTGAGAATGTAGCGCCGACCAACGGCGTGCCGAGCGCGATGAGCAACGTCGCGCAGCTGTTGATGAAGCCGATCGCTGCGCCCGGGCTATCGCGGCGAATCACCTGTGCTCCGGTGAAGGCCGCTGCGAACGGAATCCCGGCGGCGAGGCCAAGCAGCGACGCCCCGACGATTCGCGCCCACAGCGGGATGTCCAGGAGTAGAAGAACTGTGCCGGCGGCGCCTCCGACCATGCTCGCCCCGAGCAACCAGGCAGCGCCCTCATGCCAACGCTGGAGCGCGCGGCCGCCAAGCGGCCGCGTCACGAGGCCGCCGAGAAGTGTCAAGGCAGCGACCGCACCTGCCAGGCGCCGGCCATAGCCGTCGTGCTGAAGGAGGGATACGGCCCAGTTCCCGACGATGACACTGAGCCCGAACGAGGTGGAGTGTGCGACCGCCAGCGGGTACAGGCGTCGGTCGGTCACGATGTCCGAAGTCGTTGCGCGGGCTGATCGCCGAGGAGGCTCACCTCTACGGCGGTCGCGCGGCGCGAAAGGGAGACACGCAAGCACTACGCACGCACAGATGAGCGCTGTCACATACGGGGCCCGCCAGTCGAGCAAGGGTGTCGTCAGCGGGACGAGAGCGATCGCGAGGCCTCCGCCCCCGACGCCGGCGGCGCCATAGAGTCCTTGCGCGGTCGCGGATCCAACCGTCGCGCGGATGTAATCGCTTCCTGCGATGAATCCGACACCGGTACCGATTCCCGCTATGAGGCGGCCGACGAGTCCGATTGCGAACGATCCGGCGAACAATGGGAGAATGTTGCCGAGGACTATCACCGCGAGCGCGAGCATCCCGAGGTTTCGCGCTCCGCGCTGATCGACGAGCTTTCCGCCTGGGATCTGCATTGCGAGATGCGTGACGAAGAGTGCGGTCGTCAGGAAGCCGACGGTCCCAAGGCGGATGCCGTACGCGCGCGACACCACCTCCGCGGCGGGCCCCACGTTCGCAATGTTGAAGCCGACAGCAGCACCGAGGGCGAGACCGGCGGCGGTTGCAGCCGCGTGACGCTGAGAACTCTCTGACAGGAGCGGAACGATGGAGCCGAGGGCGATCTAGCCCGTGTCCTCTAGAGCCTGGCGCCACTTGCCAGCGGTCACGTGCAGAGCCAGCCGCCGTCGACCGCCAGGTTGATGCCGTTGATCGCCTGGTTCTCGAGGAGAAAGCGTGACGCGTCCACGACCTCGGCCATTGTCACGAGGCGCCCGGTCGGCGTGCGCTGCACGAGCGCCTCGTAGCGCTCGCGTGGCATCTCTCGCCATTGGGGGCTGTCGCCGACGATCGCAGGATGGAGAGCGTTGACGCGCGTCGGCGCGAGTTCGATCACCAGAGTTCGCACGAGGCCCGTAACGGCGCCGTTGACGGTTGTGACGGTCGTCGAGCCTGGATAAGGGCGGTCACGCGCAAGACCGCCGAAGATCAGGACCGCCGACCCTTCGTCGAAGTGTGGGAGTAGCGCGTGGATGACCTCGGTGTAACCGACTACCTTGAGCGTCACCAGCCGCATCGCGGCCTCGATGTCGTACTCGCGCACGGTGTTCACATCGCGCTCGATTGCCGCGAGCACTAGGTACTCGACGTTCCGGACACCGGCGAGAGCGCCGGCGATGTCATGCGGCTCTGCAAGGTCCAGCCCAACGCCGCTGGCCGACCCACCGATTTCATCGGCGCAGGCGCCTGCGGCCGCAGCGTCGCGCCCGGTCACGACGACGTCTTTTCCCTGACCGGCATAAAACTGTGCGACCTCGCGACCGAGCCCGCGTGTGCCGCCGACGACGACGACGGTGCCACTGGCCATTTACGCGTCTCCTTTCGGCCTCGAGGAGGAGGCTCGCCCCGCACGCAAACGGGGCGAGCCCTGAGGAGGAAGATGACTAGACGGCGGCCACCGGTTCGGAAGCCCACTCCGGAAGCAGGTCGCCGCGAGACAGGATGTGGTTCCGCGACTCGTCGAGCTTGCTGAAGATGTCGTCGAGATCCGCGTCGACGAGTTCACCGTTTCGCTTCACAGCGCGACCGGCGACGAACACCGAGTCGACGTTCGACGTATCGGCGAAGACAACGATCGTCCCGACGGGGTCGACCATCGGAGCCGTGTTGATCGCGTTCACCTTGAGCAGGACGATGTCCGCCTGCTTGCCGGGCGCGAGCGACCCTACTTTGTTCTCCAGCGCGCAGGCTCGTGCGCCTCCAATTGTCGCGAGCTCGAGCACGTCCTTGTGGGTTAGCGTCGGCTCGAATGCTTCGTCGGGCGTGTCGGTGAAGGCACCAATCCGCTCGTTGACGAGCGCCGTGCGCATCTGCGTGAACATCTCGCCGGGGACGCTGGACACCACGTCGACACTGAGCGAGACGGGGACGCCACGCTGCAGCAGCTTGCCGGTCGGCGGCGGGCCGTGGCCCATCAGCATCTCGACATAGGGAGCCACCGACGCGGTCCCACCGGTTTCCTTGATCAGGTCGAGTTCCTCGTCGGTCGAATCTGTGCAGTGAATGTACGTCGTGTCGTCGCCGAGCAATCCGAGGTCGTGCATGTTCTTCACGTGGTTCACGTGGATGTCGGTGAGCCGCATGCCGACGTGCACGCTGATGCGGATCGCCAGATCGCGCGCGAGCTCCCAGTCGTGCTTCGCCACGTCGAAGTTCGAGTTGCCGGGAGCCCGAGCAGCAAGCGCAAGCGTGATCAGCCCGTCGTCCGATGAGAAATACGTGTCGCGAATGCGGCGAATGTCTTCCGGGTGCTCGAGCTCGCTGAACGCCCACCACTCGCCCCCCGTTGGCACGCCGTGCGCATAAATCGCTCGAATCCCCGCGTCCTTCAGCCCCTGGATCGCGGCATCGGAGTGATCGGGTGTGTTGTTGATGTGTGACCAGTCGAGCAAGGTCGTGACGCCGCCGTTGAGCGCCTCCAGAGCTCCGGCGTAGTTGCCGATGTGGACGTCCTCGGGGCGGTAATGACCGCCGACGCTGCCGAGCATCACCGCGAAGTAATGGTCGAGGGTGCAACACGGCAGAACGCCCCGGACGGGCGTTTGCCACGTGTGTCGGTGTGTGTCGACGAATCCGGGCATGACGATCATTGCGGTCGCGTCGATCTGTTGCGCGTCCCCTGCCTCGAGGCCGCGTCCGATCTCGGCGATCTTGCCGTCTTCGACCCGAACGTCGCCGTACGGGATGTCACCGACGTCGGGATCCATCGAGACGACGAAGCCATTGCGGATCAATAGCCGCTGCGAGCTCATGTCTCTCTTCTCCTTGGCTGGCCGGACACGACTAGTAGCAACGGCGCCTGAGCGCCTTCGCCGGCGGCAGTCCTGTCTCGGGCTGCCGCATGTACAGCGAGCATAAACGCCTTTCCCTCGTCGAGTCAACGCGCCTCGGACGGCCTAAGCGGAGAAATTCCGGCATGAACCACCACTCGAGCCTCGAATCGGACGTTCAGCCCGATTGCACGGCAGGGGGCCCTTCCGCCGCCGCGTACGGTCACAGTTGACACTTTCGCCCGATCATGCGCAGAATGGTCCTCTGCTCGCGGCTAGCTCTTCATCGTCGTGCCGCCCCGGGTAGGGCGGCTCGTGAGCGCTCCGACTCACACTGACGGGGTCTCCGCGGCCGGGCCCGGTTACGCGGAGTTCCTCACGAATACGGTGGTCGCGGCGCGCTTCCTGCCAATCTGGCTTGCCACAGGTGTGCTGGCGCTCGTCGCCGCGATCATCGCGCCCGAAGCCTTGCAGCACACCTCCTGGGCCTTCGTCCTCCCCTACATGACGATCCTCGCCGTCGCGGCCCTCGGCCAGATGCTCGTGGTCATGCACGCCGGCATCGACCTCTCGACCCCGGGCGTGATGTTCTTCGGCGGGAACCTGATCGTCGGTGTCGGGTCAGGCTCGAACGGCCGCTTGGCCCTCGCGATCCTCGCCTGCGTCGGCCTGGGAGCGCTCGTGGGCTTCACCAACGGGATCTTCGTCGGAGTGCTGAAGCTGAACCCGCTGATCGTCACGCTGGCAACGGGACAGATCGTGCTCGCCTGGGGCCTGAAGTACTCGCGCGACGTCGCGAGCGGGGAGAACGTCCCAAGCGCGCTCTCGTCCTGGGCGTCGGAGAAACCGCTTGGGATCAGCTCCGTGTTCTGGACCGGCGCGGCCGTCACCGTGGCCGTTGCGCTGGTACTCCGATACACGGCGGCCGGTCGCCGGTTCCAGACAGTCGGCGCGAACCCGAGGGCTGCCTGGATGGCCGGCGTGCACGTGCGAACACACGTCGTGTTCGCGTACACGATCGCGGCCACGCTCTATGCCGGCGCCGCAGTGCTCCTGGCAGGTGTGCGCATCAGCATCGACCCGGGCTTCGGCGCTGCGTACTTGCTCGCCCCGATCGCAGCCGTCGTCATCGCCGGCGCCTCGCTTGCGGGCGGTCTTGCAAGTGCCACCTCGACCTGGGTGGCTGCACTCGCGCTGACACTTCTGACGCAGATGCTCGGCATCCTCGGCCTCTCGACGGCGATGCAGTTCATCGTCTTCGGCGGGGCAATCATCGTCGGGATGCTGATCTCAGGCGACCGAGTCGCTGCGGTTCTCGGTCACGCTCTGCGCGGGATCGAAGCGTCCGCACGTGACCACCACGGATTCGAACTGCCCAAAGGCTGAGAAACGAAAGGAGGCACGATGCACGTACAGAAGGGGCGCAAAGGAAGGCGTATGCGGGTCGCGCTGATGCCGGCGCTACTCGCGGCGACGCTCGTGCTCGTCGCGGCCGGTCGCGGCGGCATCGGCAACAAGCCGGACGCAGCGGGGAGGGCTGCGCAACCGACCGCGGGAGGCGGGTTCGGCGAGGTCTACAAGGCGAACCCTGCCACCCTCAAGAAGACACTCTTCAGCGCGAAGCTCCTTCCCAGTAACAAGATGGCTCGCAACATCGCGCTGGCCGCCTACGGCCGCGCCGACAAGAAGGTCAACCAGAATCTGGCCCTCAAGTGCTGGAAGAACAACGGCTGCAGCACGGGAACCGGAGGCAAGCTGACGGTCGCCTACGTCGAGGGCTTCGGCGAGAACGTCTACCGCCAGATCTCGAAGATGGAGTTCATCCTCCAGGCGCTCACGTATCCACAGGTCGGCAAGATCATCTACAGCAGCGCCCACTCGGATCCCGCCCAGGCCTTGACGGACTTCCGTGCAGCGATCTCGCAGCACGTCAACCTGATCGTGACCTACCCGGACTTCGGCGACGCGATGTTGCCGGTGTTCAGGGAGGCGACGAGGGCCGGCATCCCGGTCGCAACCTATGCGTGGGGCTACGTGAGTGGACCGGGCACCAACTACCTGACGGTCGTCGGCGAGGACACGTGCCGGCTCGGCAAGGCGTACGCGAGAGTTATGAACCGCGACGTGAAGTCGGGCGACATTGCGTTCCTCGGCGGCTTCCCGGGTAACCCCTTGTCCCTCGGCTGGCAGACGTGCGAGCGGCCGGCGCTGAACCCGAACATCCATGTCGTCGCGACCGAGGCGACGAACTGGGACCCGTCGAAGGTCCAGGAGGTCGTCGCCGGGATCCTCTCGCGGTATCCGGACATCAAAGGGTGGAGCTACGAGTACGGGCTCGGCATGGCGCAGGGGGCCTTCGCGGCGTACAAGGCCGCGGGCAAACCGTTCAACGCCGTCCTGACGCTCAGGACGGACGACGTCGGCATGGGCTGCGCAGCGCAGAGGCTGCACAACCCGAAGCTGAAGGTCTACTACTACACGGCCGGGAACTCGCAGATCCGCGTCGCGTTCACGGCCGCGATGATGAAGCTCAAGGGCGCGAAGATCCCGCCTCAGATCGTGTTCCCGATCCAGCTGC
>WNFC01000370.1_pt1 | contig 44749 bp, 33 predicted proteins | sample 5400541 | NCBI WGS metagenome assembly WNFC01 (sample SAMN13153342, study PRJNA577476) | soil metagenome | isolation source: 120 cm saprolite under Douglas fir tree site 2 hole 2 replicate 1 | place: USA:California | collected 2015-04-18 | reverse complement strand
AAAGCTTGGCATCCCGACGGTGTTGGATCGATTCATTCAGCAAGCAGTGATGCAGGTTCTGCAACGCAGATGGGACCCGACCTTCTCCGAACACAGTCACGGATTCCGGCCGAAACGCTCGGCGCATCAAGCAGTGGCCAAGGCGCAGCAGTACATTGCCGCAGGCCATCGCTGGGTGGTAGATCTCGATCTTGAGAAATTCTTTGATCGGGTCAATCACGACAAACTGATGGCGGCGGTCGCACGGCGGGTGACCGACAAGAGAGTGCTCCGGTTAATCGGAGCGTTCTTGAAAGTGGGTGTGCTGGAGAACGGGTTGGTGAGTCCGGCGGAAGAAGGGACACCGCAAGGTGGACCACTTACTCCTCGAACGCAAAAGATAACTAGGCTTCTGGGAGGCTCCAGAAGGGTAAGAGCCCGTCGGCTGCGGTGTCGCTCGCATATGTCTAACGTCTTAGCCCGCTCACGAAGTTTAATTCGAAATCCGTCCAAGCTTTCGGCAAGTTGCAGGTAACGAGCCTGGTCCACGGCTGCCGTCTCGAGCGATTGTAGTTCCGATTCCACGGCCTGGGATTTCTTGTTTAACTCCGGCATTCTTTGACGCAGTTGCGCCAAGCTGACCAGACTCTCCTGATAGGCAGTGATGAGTCGTGCGATGTTGTTTCCCAATCGCGCCTGTTCGCGGCGCAAGGTTTCGCTGCGTTGTCTTCGCGGATCGGTGTTCCGTGCGACCTCTTTTCGGCGGTCAATTTCAGCTTGAATCAGCGTCCCATTGTCTAACAAGCCGATGATCTGGTTCCATACGAACTGATCCAAGTAGTCTGATCGTACCGGACGGTTGGTGCACAACGCACCTTTGAAATGACGATACGCATCGGAACCGAGGCATCGATAGTAGTACAGCTTTCGTTTGGACGTTCGTGTGGAAGTTCGATACAAGGCATAGCCACACTGCTGGCATACCAGCATCCCTTGCAGCAGTGTCGGTTCGATCGTTCGGCGAGGAGAATGATGCTTATTCTTGGTCAACTGTTCTTGTGCCAGAGCAAATGTCTCTTCACTCACCAGAGCAGGAACGGCCACTTCGATCCAGTCCGCACGAGGCCGATCACGATGACAGTTGCTTCGGTGAGAGGAACCGTTCCGCTGGCGCAGTGGCCGCGTGATGCGCTGTCGTTCTGACTGTTCGGTTTTGCCGTAGCACGCTTTACCTTCATAGGCCGGGTTGCGCAGCAGTCCCCACACCGTCGATCGTTCCCAGCGAGTTTTTCCCGTTCTCGTCGAAATCCCTCGCTCATTCAACAAACGGGCAATCGCATTGATGCTAAACCGTTGTTGCGTGTAAATCGCAAACACCATGCGGACCACGTCTGCTTCGCTTTCTACCACTTCGTAGTACGCGGCTGCCGTGTCCGTCTTCCTCACATAGCGATAGCCGTAAGGAGCTCCTGATAACACATTCACCATTCCTTGTTGGGCTCTGTGTCGTTTCCCGCGCCGGTGTCGTTCGGCGATCTGGGCACGCTCGTATTCAGCGATCATTCCCTGAAACTGAACCACGAGTTGATCCTCAGGGCTGTCTCCCGAAGGCGACTTCAAATAGATAACGTCGACGCCACATCGCGAAAGCTCTTCGCTCAACAAGACCTGATAGGCGTACTTACGGCTGAGCCGGTCGGGCGAGTAGATCAACACCGCGACAATCTGTCCTTGCGCTGCTAAATCACGAAGCGCTTCCAACCCCGGTCGCACCAAACTGGCGCCACTATACCCTTCGTCTTGAAACACCCATTCGGACGGAACCGCGTATCCGTGAGTCTGGGCGTATTCCACCAGCGCCGACGTCTGGCTGCCAATCGTGTGGTTCTCCTTCTGTCGGTCCGAGGAGACTCGCGCATAAATGGCTGCCGGCTTGTTCATTCGTCACCTCCTGAGCAGAATTCAGCGTCACTGATCCAACCGGCCGACGTATCTCGGGTACCAGCAGTTGGTAGGCTTGCTCCAGTTTCCTGATGAGCAAACGATCGAATCGATATTCCAGCTGAACAGCGTGGCGGTCCGATGAGGCGCGCTTAGCCACGCCCTCTTCTCTGCTTCAGGACCGCCAGCAACGCCCGGCTGACGATTTCGCTTAGCGATAGACCAGTGGTGTTTGCGAACGAGCGCACTCGTCGTACCAACTCTTGGGAGAGCTTTACGGTGAAAGCGACCTTGGTGTCGCCGATGGGAACTGGTTGCTTCAAACGCCGGGCCTGCTGCAGATAACGATAGGCTTGACGCGGAGAGACATTGCGGTCCTTTACCAGCTGCGCCACCGCATCTGGCAGATGATCGAACCGCTGCAGCAGTTCGCGGGCATGGTTGAGGCGTTCGGCTTTTACGTTCGCGCTGGCGCGATCCATATGTCACAACTGTACAACCATATATGACACGGCACAAGTGAAGAATAGCGCGCATCTACCGATACCTCAACATTCGGTCAAAACTGAAGTTATCTTTTGCGTTCGAGGAGTACTACCTCCTCCATACTCCAATGGTGGCTCGCCGCGATTTGCCCTATCGTGGACGCCCACCGCTTCCTAAAGTCCGTATCTTCGATCAGGAATCTATCCAATCCAGGTATTGGTTTGGCTGCCAAATCCATGGCCTTGCCAGCATGCAGTTCTCGTGTAGCCTCCCTTAAGGCAAGGCTATCAGCTCTAACTGTGTCGGCCGGGTTTAGCCGGGTGAAGCGTGCGAGTGCGACTTGGTAGTGCTCTGTGCGCCTGATCTCGTCCTTACCCGCCGTTGTGACCGTGCTGGCCATGCCAAGATCGTGGAGGTAAAAAGCCGCCCCCAAAACAAACGCCTCGCTGACCGACAGGCTACCCAGTTCCGTCTCAGTGAGTATCTGCCCCGCAACCCGCCAAAGTGCGTCCATGTGCTCGACCGAGTGGTCCGTGTACTCTGGCATTGAGAATGCAACCTTCGCACCTAACGCAGCTGCGACCTTTCTTACGTCCACAATTGTCTGGGCGTACTCCGGTCTTAGGGCGAGGCGTTTCCAGAGTCCGCTCTCGCGGATCTGCTGGGGTAGATCATACTGCGCGCCGGCCGGTGTCAATTGGTTGTGCACGGTAACGAAACGCTACCACATCCTGCTACGGCCGGCCAGCGAAGTTCAGGATACGGTGTGCGCTGTCGCTGGGTCCCGCACTATTGCGAAATTCTGCAAAGGACTCCGTTGAATTTTCCTCGTACCGCATTCATCCTATTGCACTTTGAGTTTACTTCCCGTCGCCACGGTGGTGTACGAGTCTGTATGGCAACTCTTGTTTCCGTTGCGATTTGACATGGGTGCATTTCTGTATGCTGTTGAAAATAAAGATGCCGCCCTAAGGGACGGCGCTACATTTGGAGTTGCCACACGGACTCGTGTCCCCCTCCCTACTTGCAAGGTCTTCGAGACTTCTGACCTTTTTCTAGAACCTGCTACCATGAGCTCCATGAGACTCAGAACGCTTAGCATCGCGCTCCTTACTCTGCTTCCCACTGCTACGTTGTTTCCGGCGGCTGCGGGCGCACAGACGGCCGACGAGATTCTGGCCAAGGTGCTGGCCGCGCGCGGCGGTGTCGACAAACTGCGCGCCATCACTTCCGAGCGCGTCTCCGGACAAATTTCCTTCGGCGACGTCACCGGCCAGTTCGTCCTCGAGCTGAAGCGCCCGCTCAAAATGCACATGCAGCTCACCATGCAAGACCGGACCATGGTGCGCGTCTACGACGGAAAGTCCCAGGGCTGGGCCAACAATCCGTTTGCCGGCAAAATGGATCCGGAAGCGATGAGCGGAGACGAATTGAAAAATATCACCGAGGAGTCTGACTTCGACGGCCCGCTGCTGGACTACAAAAGCAAAGGCAACCAGAGCGAGCTCGTGGGCAAAGACAAGTTCGACGACAAAGACGTGTGGCGATTGAAGCTGACCACCAAAAACGGCGACGTGCGCTACTACCTCGTCGACGTGAATTCATTTTTGCTGCTCAAGTGGGAGGGCAAGCGCAAACTCCAAGACCAGGAATTTCCGGTGGAGTCTCACTTCAGCGACTATCGCGAAGCCGGCGGACTGAAATTCGCTTTTGCGATCGATTCCGGCAGCTCGCCGGCGGAGCTGACGCAGAAAATCAGGATCGAGAAAATCGAGTTGAACCCCGAGCTGAGCGATGCCGAATTTGGGAAGCCGGCGCCGCCGCCGCAGCCAAGCGCGCCCGCCGCAACTCCCGCGCCGCCGCCCGCCTGATCGCCGCCGTTCACCGCAGAGGGCACAGAGAGCACAGAGTGCACAGAGAAGCTCAGGGAAACTTGCTGCAGCTAAGTCACGCGGGAAGCGTGCTGCGAGAGGAAGGTCACGCGGTTCGTTTGGCGCGGAAGATCATGCAGGTGATGTCGTCCGACTGCCGCGTCGCTCCCACGAAGGCATCGACGGTCGTCATCAGAAATTGCAGCGACTCTTGCGCGCTGATTTCCGGAAGGGTGCGAATCGCCGCCAGCCAGCGCGCGTCGCCAAATTCCTGGCCGCTTTCGTCGAACGCCTCGACGACGCCGTCGGTGAAGAAAATCAGCGCGTCGCCCGGCCGCAAATCTTTCGCGGAAGTTTCGTAGGCCTCCGCGGACTCGATTCCCAGCGGCACGCCGCCAATGTCGAGCTTTTCCATGTCGCCATTGGCGCGCCGCAGGATCGGCGCATTGTGTCCCGCGTTCACGTAGCTGAGCCGCCGCGCTGCGGGCTCGTACTCGGCGAGAACCGCGGTGGTGAAGCGGCGCCCATCGAGGCTGTGCGCGCACGCGTAGCGATTCAGGCGCATCACCAAATCCGCGAGCGACGCGCCTTCGCCGGCGATGGTGCGCAGGCTGGCTTGCAATGTGGCCATCAGCAACGCCGCGGGAATGCTTTTGCCGGCGACATCGGCGATTACCAGCGTGAGTTTTCCCCCCTCGGCGGCCGCGGTGGTGGCGAAAAACGCGTCGTAGTAATCGCCGGCCACGGAATTTTGCGGGCGCGAGGCGAACGAGATTTCCGCGCCGGGAACCTCCGGCGGAGCCGACGGCACGAGCCAGGTTTGAATTTCGCGCGCGATTTCCAAATCGCGCTTCATGGTGACTTTGTCGGCCAGTTCGAGAGAGAGAAGAAGAAGGAAAACTGCCGCGGCGAGGAATTCAAATCTGATGTCCAGCACTTTCATGCCGGAGAAAATCAGCATCACCAACGCGGCCAGCAACAGGATACGGCGCGCGGGAGTGAGCTTGAGAAGCAAAGCCCAGAAAAATTGTTTCGCGACATGGAGAGGCTGGCGCCAGCGCGGAAGCTTTTTTATTTCGTCCCAATCGACGTCGCTGCCGTAGAAGCCGTAGCTGGCGCGCGCATCCGCCGCAAATTGCTTCCACAAATCGTCGATCTGGCGGCCTTCGCTGACGCGCTGCCAGAAATTGCGCACGTGGGTGCTGAAATGCTCGCGCGTGCGAACCGAAGAAGTGGAAGACGCAGCAGGTGGCGTGCTCATCAGCAGAGAGTATAGGTCATTCTTTTTCGCCGCGCTCGTCGCTCGGCTCGGAATCGCCGGTGCCAAGCGAGCCGCCGAATTGCACGGAGCCAAAACCGAAACGATCCCGCAGGAGGTCCGTGGCGCGCGTCAATTTTTCGAGTTTGGCGCGGCGTTCCGCGGAGAGCAGATCGAGTTGCTCGGCGCCGTGCGTGAGGGCGCCGAGGCTTACGCCGAGAAGGCGGATCTTGCGGCGATGGTCGCGGTGCTCGCGAAAAAGATTCTGGAAGACAGCGAAGATGTCGGCGTCGAGCTGGGTTGGCTCGCTGAGCGTTTTCGCGCGCGTGTAGGTATCGAAGCCGGCGTAGCGAATGGTGAGAGTAAGCGTGCGCGTCGCCAGGCCTGCTTCGCGCAGGCGCTTGCAGGCTTTTTGCGAGAGGTGACTGAGCATCGCGGTGAGCGCAACAGTGTCATCGGTGTCTTCGCCGAACGTATGATTGTGCGAAATGGATTTGGGCTCCGCATCGATTACGAATTCGTAGGAATCGCCGCCGCGCGCCTTGCGATATAGCGCGGTGCCCCACTGCCCGAAAACTTTTTCGAGTTTTTCCAGCGATTGCGCTGCAAGTTGTTCCACTGTTTCGATGCTGAGCGCGCGCAACGCGCGCTCGGTTACTTCGCCAATGCCGGGAATTTTGCGGACGGATAACGGCGCGAGAAACCGCGCTTCGCTTCCCGGTGCGACCCAGAGCAGACCGCGCGGCTTGGCTTGATCGGAAGCAACCTTGGCAACGAGGCGCGTGGTGGCCAGGCCGCCGGAGCAGGGAAGTCCGGTGGTGCGCGTGATGGTGCGGAGAAGTTTGTCGGTGGCAGCGAGGGGCGGACCGTGCAGGCGCTCGGTGCCGGAAAGATCGAGATAGGCTTCGTCGATCGAAACCATTTCGACGATGGGAGAAAATTTCGCGAGGATGGCGGCGACGCGATCGCTCCACTCCGAATATTTGGCGTGATTACTGTCGAGATAGATGGCGTGCGGACAGAGTCGTCCGGCGGTGCGAAGCGGCATTGCGGAATGCACGCCAAACTTGCGCGCTTCGTAACTGGCGGCGGTGACCACGCCGCGCTGATTGGGTTGTCCGCCGACGATGACGGGTTTGCCGCACAATTCGGGGCGCTCGAGGAGTTCCACGGAGACGAAGAACGCGTCCATGTCGACATGGAGAATCGAAGCGACGCCCGGCAAAATTTGTTGTTCAACGGGGCCGTGCTTAGCGCGGAAGCGAGCCAGTTCCGGCATGCCCCTAGCCTACGCTTTTCACTTTTTGTTCGCTAGAGATTCGGCAGGGTTAAAGGCGCTCGGCGGCGAGGACGCGGGGGATGCCGGCGAGGTCGTTGGTTACGGCGACATTGGTCCAGTTTGCTGCGTCGAGGAGAGGTTGCACAGCTGGGAGGGAGTTGTGGCCTAGCTCTAGGACGAGGATGCCGCCGGGCTTGAGATGTGCTGCGGATTGGGCGATTAGGTCGGCGTAGAGTTCGTAGCCTTCTTCGCCGCCGAAGAGGGCGGAGGCGGGTTCGTGGTCGCGGACTTCGCGGGGGAGGGAGGGGGCTTCACGGCGGCCGATGTAGGGAGGGTTACTGGCGATGAGGTCGAAAGAGAGTGGCGAGTGGCGAGTGGCGAGTGGCGAGTGGCGAGCATCGAGAAGATTGCATTCGATGAAATGGATGCGGTCGGATACGGCGTGGCGGCTTGCGTTGCGCTGGGCTACGGCTAGGGCTGCGGGGGAAATGTCGGTGGCGAGGAAATTCGCGGCGGGGAGTTCTTTGGCTAGCGCGATGGCGATGCAGCCGGAGCCGGTGCCGATGTCGGCGATTTGCAGGCCTTCGCCGGCGGATTTTTGGGGGCGGCCGGCGCGAAGTTCGCGAAGGGCCAGGCGGTCCAGGGCGACTTCGATTAGGTGCTCGGTTTCGGGGCGGGGAATCAGGACGTAGGGATTGACTTCGAATTCGAGGCCCCAGAATTCTTGCTTGCCGGTGAGATGTTGCGTGGGTTCGCCCGCGGCTCGACGCGCAACTAACCCGAAGAAGCGTTGCGCTTCGGCATCGGCGATGACTTCTTCAGGATGGGCATAGAGCCAGGCGCGATTGTGGCCGAGGACGTGAAGAAGAAGCAACTCGGCGGCGAGAGTGAACGAAGGAATGTCCGCCTCGCGCAGTTGCGCGATGCCGCGTTTCAACAGAGAGCGAACGGAATTATCTAGAGACAACTCGATCATCCGAAGAGGCTTTCTTTAAGTTTGCCGCTGGCTTCGTGATACCCGTACGCCGCTCCCGTACCTGCATATGCGTAACCGCCTACAGCCAAGCCACCCAATGCCGAATGTCCAAACGCTGCGCCACCCATGGAGCGCCAGCCTATGGCCAAGGCTCCGAATGCAAAGAACCCGATCGACAAACCTCCGAGGGCAACTCCGCCCCCGGCAATGCCTCCTAGCGCAATCCAGCCAATCGCGATTCCGCCGATGGCGAGGATGCCGGTGGCGCGCCCGCCGATGGCAATGACTCCGCGAGGAGTGCTTCCGGTGGAAAGCAGCGGCATGCCGCCGATGCGCACCGGCGACTCGTAGTTGCCGTGACGCGCAGCCTGGGGGACGAAGAAAAGTCCCAAGAAGAGAGCCGCGAACATGGGGAGTCCGTAGAAGAGCCAAAGGCGCACTACGGTTCGGAGATGCTCCCTTGGGTCCCGCGACGACGCATCCAATTTCCTCATCCATTCCGGACCGGGACTGGAACCTGGACGTGTGAGCATGGAAGCCTCCTGATGAGGATTATGCCTGGGCGAGCTCTTGGTCGAGGCGCTCGGCTTCGTAATGTGAGACGAGGGCGTCCACCATGGGGGCGAGTTTGCCGTCCATGACTTCTGTTAGCTGGTGTAGCGTCAGGCCGATGCGGTGGTCGGTAACGCGGTTTTGCGGGTAATTGTAGGTGCGAATTTTTTCGGAACGATCACCGGATTTGATTTGGCCGCGGCGCTCGCTGGCGATGGCGGATTGCTGTTTTTCCATTTCGAGCTCGTAGAGGCGGGCGCGAAGAACGCGCATGGCTTTGGCGCGATTTTTGATTTGCGATTTTTCGTCCTGCTGTGAGACGACCAGACCGCTGGGGATGTGGGTGATGCGCACGGCGGAGTAGGTGGTGTTCACGGATTGGCCGCCGGGTCCGGAGGAGCAGAAGGTGTCGATGCGCAGGTCTTTGGCTTCGATTTTGATGTCGATGTCGTCGGCTTCCGGGAGGACTGCTACGGTGGCGGCGGAAGTGTGAATGCGGCCTTGCTGCTCGGTGGCGGGAACGCGCTGCACGCGATGCACGCCGCTTTCGTATTTCAGCTTCGAATAAACCTTGTTGCCTTGGATGGCGGCTACGATTTCTTTTACACCGCCCATCGAAGATGGAGAGCTGTCGAGCACTTCGACTTTCCAGCCTTGCGTTTCGGCGTAGCGCGAATACATGCGATAGAGATCGCCGGCAAAGATGCCAGCTTCGTCGCCGCCTGTGCCGGCACGAATTTCCAGGATGACGCTTTTTTCGTCGTTGGGATCCTTAGGCAAGAGGAGAAGTTTTAGCTCGCGCTCGACGGTTTCCTTGCGCGCGGCGAGCTGCTTTTCTTCGTCGTAGGCGAGCTGCTTCATCTCCGGGTCGTTGGTCTCGATGAGCATCTGGTGCGCGCCGGCGAGGTCTTTTTCGATTTGCTTGTACTCGCGGTGCTTGGCGACGATTTCGGCGAGCTCGGCGTGCTGCTTGGCGACCTTTTGGAAGCGCGAGGAGTCGGAGACGAGCTCCTGGGTGGAGAGCTGCTGGGTCAGATCGTCGTAGCGGGCGCCCAGTTGGTCGAGTTTTTCAGAGAGCGTGAGAACGGCCATTGTGATTCCTCGTAGTTTTCACGTAGCTTTCAGCTATCGGTTGACAGTTTTCAGTAACAAAGAGGGAATAGAAAAGGAACATTGTTCGTAATTTCCAGAGGTGTACGCGCTTCCAGGGTGAAAGCGAAAGGCGAGGTAGTTAATAGAAGGCAGCAAACATCAGTGCGCTCTGTATAGAGAATAACTCGGAACGGTGATACAAGCAATTGGATGTGGGTAATGGCCGGTTTCCGGCTATCACGTTTATTAGGCGTTAGGCTTGATCATCGTCATGGGCGGCGCAAGACTAGACAACTCGCGATCATGTCGTGCAACGCCTGCTTCTTCTTCGTGAATCCACACATCGTGTAGCCGATACCAACACTCAGGGTCGAAAGGCACTTCGCAAGGCTTCGGCCCATCGAACGGCCCAAAGTTAAACGGTGCGCTTTGATGTCACTCACACGCAACCCGAGGGCCATCTTTCCAAGCGTGGCCTGCCAAGGAGAGCTTTCCAGCACAGCAAAGTAGAACCAAACCGCGAGCATAATGACCAAAGGTAAGACCGCTAGAATCACTAGCCCCGAGTCGTAGCCTTTTGATGCGCTGATCAGCCTGATCATGAAAATCACGACAAAAGTAATGAGTAAAAGGGGGATGAACATTGCTGCGCAGTCAATTAGAGCCGCAGCGACACGGAGCCAAAAGCCTGCACAGGCCGTTGGCGTCTCAACCGAAACCCCGCAAGCATCACTGCCTGTTGTTGGGATAGGTACCGCTGCGGCTGCGGGAGGTGTTTCGGACTCGACCTCCGTGACGGAGTGTGCTGGTTGCCCGTACAGTCGATTAATTCTTGGCTGGATAAACCAGACACCAACAGGGAAAAACCAAATGAGAAAAAATGGTCCCGCATAATCGCAGAATGATGCTGGCTTGCTTGTTTCCGCCAAGACTAGGTTCTTGGACACGAAATATAAATCGTAGAGCATGCTGAACACGGCGACGAAGTGCAATGGAAAGATGACTGCTAGCAGCGCTGGCCTAGTGCTGGCACTCTGAAAAGACGCGATAAATATGAATATGTAGAGCGCCGGGTAAGTAAGGGCAAAACGAAAAAATCCTAACTCGAGCCTCAGCGGTGGCGGCACCATCGAACTGAGAAATGACCCCATCGACCAGAACCAGGCGAGAATACAGAACATTGATAGCGCCAGCACGGCTCCAAACAGGGGCCCAATCTTCGCAAAATCTTGCGGCGACCTCGCCGCTGCCGACATGGAACTCATGACCGCCACATCCCCGACGATGAATATGCCGAAGAGTAGAAAGAAAATCTGCCAGTGCTTGGCACGGAGAAGGCTCGCGACCACGTTCATGTTTCCCCTGAACTCCCATCTTCACTGATCTGGGTTGAACTAATCGAGAGTTTATACCACCGTAGTGAAAGGGAATAACGTTAATCCGGGCCACCTCCTGGTTAGCCCCCGAATCGGAAATTGATCCGCTATTGGGGTCTGGGAATCGTTGCCGGGATGCAAAAGGATATACTACGATTCGGGCTCACAATATGCCCTCAGAGGCTAAAGCCGGCGGGACAGGAGCTACGGCGCGGCTGAACACGCTGCAAAAAAAGACGAAGAGAGATTCCTCTCTTCGCGACCTGGCGCACAAAAAACGTGCGGACGAAAAAACCGGGTCGCTACGTTCAGAATGACGGGGTGTTGGTGGCCGAGGTTTTACGGCACGGCTGAAGCCGTGCCCTGACGAACAGATTATGAGCGAAGCGGTGCGCACAATTTTGCAGGGGGATGGCGTGGCGGCTAAGGAGCCGGGGCGGGAGGCGGAGGCTGGGTTTCTTTGGGATTTTTGGTATCCGGCGGTGCGGAGTGCGGAGATTCGTGGGAAGCGGCTGGTTAAGGCTATGTTGCTGGAGGTGCCGCTGGTTTTGGGGCGGACTGCGGAGGGGCAGGCGTTTGCGATGCGGGATTCTTGTCCGCACCGGGGGATGCCACTTTCTTATGGGCATTTCGATGGGGCGACGGTCGAGTGCAGTTATCACGGATGGCGGTTTGATGCTTGCACGGCGCGTTGCGTGGAAATCCCTTCGCTGAGCAGCCAGGACAAGTTGAAGGTCGAGCGCATTTTTGCGGGGCATTATCCGTGCGAAGAGCGCGACGGATATGTCTGGGTGTACATGGCATCTCGCGACCGCAGAGCGGTCGACAATTCGGCGGGCACGAGGGTGCCGGAGACGGGTCCGGATGCACCGGCGCTGCCGATGTTCAGCAAGAAATACAGGATTACTAATCTCGCTTGCGAGCTGCCTTCGCACGTGGACCAGGGGATTATTGGATTGATGGACCCGGCGCACGGTCCGTTTGTGCACCAATCATGGTTCTGGCGGAGCAAGCACAGCATTCACGAAAAGCAAAAACGGTTTGAGCCGATACCGTACGGGTTTCGCATGAGCCCGCACTCGCCGAGCTCGAACAGCGCGCCGTATCAATTGCTGACGCGGATTACCGGCGAAGGCGTGACGACTACGATTGATTTTGTCTTGCCGAACATGCGACTGGAGGAGATTCACAGCGGGAAGATGTGGTTTTCGAGCCGGGCTACGGTGACGCCAGTGCGGAGGGATTTGTGCCGGATTGATTTTGTGGCCGCGTGGAATCTGCCTTTTTTGCCGGTGTTTTTGTTCCGGATGTTTGGGAAGACTTTTTTGCGACAGGATCAGGAAACGATGATCAGGCAAGCGGAAGGGTTGAAGCATGATCCGAAGTTGATGCTGATTGATGATGCGGACCGGCCTGCGAAGTGGTATTTCGCGCTGAAGGCTAATTTGCTGGAGTCGCGGCGGACCGGGGCGAAGATGGAGCATCCGATTAATGGGCCGGTGACTTTAAGGTGGAGGTCGTAGCGGACGAGCAATGAGGCGGACAGCCCCGCAGCGGGCAGGCAGAAATGGCTGTCCCACTGGGAAACAGGCTTAGCGGAGGGCGGTTAGGTCGAAATCGACCGAGACTTCGGGGCCTTCTGGCGGGATGACTTGGATGGTGGTGGAATCGGACACGAAGGCGGTTGCCGGGAATTCGAGATGGAGAGTGGCACCGATTAGATTGCAATTATAGCCGTAGCGGGAGCACTGGACGGTTGGTTGGCCGGTGAAATGGACTGGCACGCGGGTTTCATCCCCTTCGAACACCTGTACTTGAAAATCCTTCCAGAAATCGTGGGACCGGAGTTGGTACGACTGTGGCCTGTCCGAGCGAGGAGAGGCGGGGGTGGCGATGATGGGGCCGTAGGACTCGGTAAGAAGGATTTCGATGGTGATTTCGACGGTCTCCGGGTGGTCGCGGTGATCCAGGGCGGCTTGTTGCGCGCTGTAGTTTCCGGTGAACGCGTCCGAATAGTGAACGAGCTTGGCGAACGGCGTGAGAAATGTGATCGAACGGATATAAGGACCGGATTTTGGCGCCGGGAGGTGCTTGGAATATTTGTCAAGGAGGCGCGCGAAGGAACCGTCGTGACGCTGGCCGAGGAAATAGGCTTCGCGGACGGCTTCGTCGGAGAGAGGGGAGCTGAAGGCGAGGGAAGCAGGGGACGCTAGAAGCGCGGCGAGGAGGATCGAGAGAAACGAGCGGGCGCGTATGGGCATGGAAGCTCCGAACAGCTAGCGAGGACACATAATAAGACGTTTATGGCGGCGCAAGTGTTGCCAAGCTGGGGCGCAGCATGCTGCGCCCCTACGAAGATCAGATGCGGCGCTGGATATTGGGGAAGTCGAGCCAGACTTTTATGCCGCAGAAGTGGGAGCCTTCGGTGCAGATGGGGGTGGTGATGTTGGCGCGGAGATGGCACGGGGGGCCGACGTAGCGGGCTAGCTGCGGATGAACTTCGCGGAGCTGGGCTACTTCGTCTAACGAGGCTTTGTAGATTTCTTCTTGGGCGTTGAAGCAGGTGCGCATGGTCCATTTATGGAGGAGGTGGAGAAGCGAGCCGGATTCGACGAGGCGAATGGATTTGGCGTTAGGGAGAACGTAGAGAGCGATTTCTGCCGGGACACCGCGGTTGAGGAGTTCATTCTTGGCGGTCCAGGCTTCTTGCATGGCGCGGCCGTAGAGTTCGCGGGCGCGGGGATTGTTTTCGAGGAGCATGGGAGTGATGTAGTCGGGTTCGCGGGTATCGGCTAGGGTGAGGAGCGGGCGGGAGCCGGGAACCATGCGATGGCGCTGGTCCTGACTGTCGGCGGTGTGGCTGATTTTTTTCGCGAAGGTGTAATTGGCGTGCTGGAGAGCGCGCATGGTAGGGGCGTGGACGCCGACGTTGAGAGTTTCGAGTCGATAGAGATTGCGCGCGGGATTGAGCAGGCGGTCGATGGCTTCGGCGTCGTTGCACTGCGATTCGGTTTGGCCGAGGACGGCGCGATAGGCTTCGGCCATTATGCGGGGGGCGTTGGGGGAATAGTCGACTAGCTTGGAAGTTTTTCCTTGGAGCTTAGCGTCGAATTCCTGGGCGAAGAGTTCGCCGGCAGGGATGCTGGCGCTGCCATTTTGTGCAGCCGGTGAGCGGTCGGCCCATTCGGGCATTTCTTCCAGCGGCTCGGTGCCGAAGCGATCGAAAAATTGCGGATCGATGGCGCGAACTTGCGCGACCATTTCGCCGATGACGGCGCGGGCTTCGCTGGGCGTGTCGGAAGCGGCGCTCATGCGCCAGAGGCGATGGAGCACGATGCCGGAAACGGTGTGCACCATGGTGGTGAAGGTAGCGAGGGGGAGAACGTAGCGGGCGATTTCGATGGCGCGCTTTTCGGCGGAGCGCTCAATTTTCTGGATGCGCTTGGGGTGGGACATGGGGCTGACGTGCCAGATGTCGCTGAGGATTTCGCGCGCGTCGGTGACGAGGAGGGTGGAAAGTTCGCGGTAATGCTGCCAGGCGCGGGCGATGGCGTGTTCGTAGATGGAGCGGCTGGCGGCGTCGAAGAAGAGAGAGGCGGGAGGGATATAGGCTTGCGCGCGGTCGAGGCGGACGTAGCGCTGGCTTTGCTGCTCGGAATTGTAGAAGGGATGGGCGTGGAGGAAGGACCAGACGAATTGGCGGGAGATGTTTTCGAGGCCGAATTCGAAATGGGCGTGCTGGTAAACGGTGTGATGGCCGCTGTAGAACGTGGCGGCGCCGATGTTGAGGCGTTGCTTGTCGGTGATTTCTTCGGGGCCGATCAGCCGCGGGGCGTAACAGGTGCGGGCGGCGGCGATGGCGGAGTCATAAGGATGGGCCCAGGCGTTGCGAAGGGTGACGCGGGGAGGAGCGGTTTCGACGAGTTCACCCGGGAGGGGGTTTTCGAACATGCGGGATTGCGCGGCCACTATGCAAAGAATTTAACACAGAGGGCGCAGAGGACACAGAGAAGACAGGAACGAGAGCTACGTTTGACTTTTGTAGCGGCTAGCGGTTGAGGCCCTTCGGGCATCCTTGTCGGATGCCCTCAGGATGACAACGCGATTAGATCGCAAAATATTGAGCCGGGAGTTATTTTTTGGCGGCGGTGGATTTGGCGGCGGCGTCGGCGTATTTCTTTTGGAAACGCTCGACACGGCCGGCGGTGTCCACGAGTTTTTGCTTGCCGGTGAAGAAAGGATGGCAGCTTGAGCAGATTTCGACGCGCAGCATCTCGCCCTTGATGGTCGAGCGCGTCTGGAAAGTGTGGCCGCAGGCGCAATGAACCGTAACGGCGTGATAGTCGGGGTGAATACCGGGTTTCATGAGGCTCCATTCTGTCGCGTCCGGTCTGCACGGCGGGCCAGGCAGGAGCCCGACCACTACAGCCGCGTCGCTAGGTCGCGAAGCAATCTTTAATGATACGCGAACATTAGATGAAAGCAAAACGAGGGAAGCGTCAAGAAATTTTGAAGGGTCGGAGGATTTAGCGTTTGCGGGCGCGCCATTCTTTGGCGGTGATTTCCCAGATTTGGGCGGGAAAGCGGCCGGAGACGTAGTCGCGGTATTCGGTCGCGACCAGGCGCATGCCTTGCTTTTCGGAGATGCGGCAGGAAGCGATGTTGGCGACGGCTTTGGGGGCGCGAAGAACGGGGAACTGGAGCGTGTTGAACCAAAAATCGGTGACGGCTTCGCAGGCTTCGGTCATCAGGCCCTGGCGTTGCCACGGGAGGGCGAGCCAGAAGCCGCGGTTGTCGTTTTCTTTCGTGCGCAGGTCGATGCTGCCGATGATTTGGTTGGGGATGGATTTCAGGCGGAGAGTCCATTGCCACGTTTCGCCGCGCTCGATGGAGGGAAGCGCCATGTCGTGGATGTAGCGGTAGGCGCCGTCCGGGGGATAGGGCCAGGGGACCTGGGCGGCGAGATAGCGAACGATCTCCCAGTGGGGAAAGAGGAGCTGCAACTGCGGGGCATCGGCAAGTTCCAACGGGCGCAGGAGCAGGCGAGGCGTTTCGAGTGTGGGGGCGGGGATCATATGCCGTCAGATTTCGCTCATTCTTAGAGTCTAGCAAGTGTCACCAAACACTCTGAACGAGCGCGCACGCGTAGTTGGCATGGGTGTATGCTGCGGGCGGCCGTGGGCAGGAATATAGAGCGCATATGTGGCTGCATTTGTCTGACGACTTTATTTGCCGGCGAAAGTGGGTGAGATGAATCCGAAAGCGAAGAATCGATGACCTTGCCTATGATGGAAGGGGATGCGTCGAGCCGGGCTGATGCGCGGGCGGGATCTCATTTGTTCCCGGCGGGACAACTTGTTCCGTTCATCCTGGTCACCGTGCTGTTTTTTCTGTGGGGCGTTCCCAACAATCTCAATGACGTGCTGATCCGGCATTTCATGAAGTCGTTTGCGATTACGCGCTTTCAAGCAGGCTTGGTGCAATCCGCGTTTTACATGGGATATTTTCTGCTGGCGATGCCGGCGGCGTTCCTCATGCGGCGCGTGGGATACAAGTCGGGATTTGTCACCGGACTCGTTCTTTTTGGCACTGGCGCTTTTTTGTTCTGGCCCGCCGCGTTGGCGGGGAGTTACGGCTACTTTCTGTTTGCGCTGTTTGTAATCGCCAGCGGCCTATCGTTCCTGGAGACTGCATCCAATCCGTTCATCGCTCAGTTGGGCGACCCCAATAGTTCGGAGAGGCGGTTGAACTTCGCGCAAGCCTTCAATCCATTGGGCGCGATCAGCGGAGCGTTGATTGGCACGGTCTTCATCTTTTCCGGCGTCGAGCTAACGCCGCAGGAAATCGCGGTACAGCAAGCGCGCCATACGTACGAGGCATACCTTCGTTCTGAAACGCTGCGCGTCGTGAAGCCCTATCTCGTTATCGGCGCGATTGCGCTGATCTGGGCGGTGCTTATCGTGCGCACGAAATTTCCCTCTATTCGCAGTGAGCACGAAAATGAGGCCGGCGATCACGGACATCTCCGCGACCTGTTTCGGTATCCCCATTTCCTTTTCGCGGTTGTCGCGCAGTTCTTCTATGTTGGCGCACAGGTGGGCACCTGGAGCTACTTCATTTCTTACGTTCAGGAGTACGCGCATCAATCCGAAAAGGTGGCCGGGTATTTTTTGACCGGCACACTAGCTGCGTTTGGCGTGGGCCGTTTTGCTTCGGCGTGGCTGATGCGCTTCATCAATCCGGGCAAGCTCATGGGCAGCTATTGCATCGCCAATATTGCCCTCGTCGCTGTTGCGGTGCTGATGCCCGGCTGGTTGGGTTTGTGGTGCGTGTTTTTGACCAGCTTTTTCATGTCCCTCATGTTTCCAACCATCTTCGCTCTCGGCCTGAAAGGACTGGGACCGAATACGAAGCTGGGAGGTTCGCTGCTGGTGATGGCGATTGTCGGTGGAGCGGTGCTCACGCCGCTAATGGGTTTCATCTCGGAGAACACCCACAGCCTTGCCCTGGCGTATGGCGTTCCCTTGCTTGCGTACCTGGTTATCGCGCTCTATTCGTTCTGGGGCTCGCAACAACGGAAAGCGCATCTTAGCGCGGGCTAAGCTCGAGCAAACGAACGGATTCACTCTACTGGACGGTCGGAAAGCGATTGTGAATTGAAGGATTGTATAAATCTGGCGGAGAGGGGGGGATTCGAACCCCCGGTAGGAGTTTTAGCCCCTACAACGGTTTAGCAAACCGCAGCATTCAGCCACTCTGCCACCTCTCCGGTGAGTGGTTTCAAGAGGTTACCACGAAATCGAAAACCATATGCTGGCCATTTGCTGGCCAGTGGCCGCAACTCTGGAAATCCGAAACGTAGGTCAAGAGCCCTAACCCTAATCAAATGAAGAGCGCTGCAGTGCAACCCGCGATCTAGCGGACCGGAAAACCGCCGCCTAACAGCTCGATGTTCGCGAAACGAATCGATTCTGATGAAACCACTGTCGCAAGTTGCGTAAGTGATGCTGATTCAGTAGGAAGAATACGGAGCATGTCCGGCAACCGCGTTTCCTATTCTCATGTCTTGTAAACCAGGATTCACGGAGCGAACGAATAAGTCCATTTCACAGCGAAACGAGTCTCGCGAACTTGCGGAGGGTTGGCCGGGGCAATGCTGGCGAATTGCGTCCCAACATTGTAGATGATGTAGAGATCGCTGTCGGGACGATAATTGTAGCGGAGCCGAAGGTTGGCGCTGGCCGCTTGCGTGTTGGAGGTGTCCATCTGAAGAATGGTTGTGAAGGTCAGAAAGCGAGTGAACGAATAGTTCGCTTGCAAGCTCGCCAGCACGACGGAGAAATTCCCATTGGGCAGAGGCAATCTAAAGCGATCCCACGTGGCTGAAGGAGAGATGGAAAACTTAGCGGTTCGCCGGTAGTTGGCTCGCACGCGAAATTCATTCAGGGTGCCGCCGTAATAGCTGCCGAAGCGTTCGAAGAAATTGTAGGTAAAGCGGCGATCCTGTCCCGACCCGTAGGTCAATTGATGGCGGGCGAAATGGTATAGGCCGTTCGGAATGAACACGCTCTTGTAAATGTGGAAGGGCGTTGTGATGCGCTGTGTAAACACGTCCGCAATATCGTTATCGGTGTATGCGCCGTTGTTGAACTCGGCGCGAAAGGTGCCTTGCCATTCCTGGGTGGAGACCTGGCCGAGTGTATCTGGGGCATGGAGAAGGAATCCTTCGAATTGCAGCTCCCGAACGCCCTCAATATTCGGTCTGACCTTGAACGTTAGATCCCCATACGTTTCGTTGGAATCCGTTCTTTCGACGAAGCCCACTTCCGGGTTGAAGTTTGGCCCGGTTTTTCTCCGCTCGACCAAACCCTCCAGCCAGTTCGAACGATAGGTCAGCGAAGCCCCCACATCGCTAACTCCGCTATTGCCTCCTTGGGACCTTGTGCCAGCCATGTGAGCATTGACGGACCAATCCTTGAAGAAAACCAGACGGGTGTCGACCCCGCCCGTCTGATTGAACGCGTCGAGAGCGTTTCCCGATCGCTTGTCGATGCCCATGACACCCACATACGAGCCAGGCCACAGTGACTCTTTCAAGCGAGCAACCGCGAAATTCGAATAGGGATTGGGGCCGCTCGAACGCGTGTCTACGTCCATGATGCCGAGTTCCAAGCGGCCTAAAGTTCCGGTCAGTTTAGTCCCGCCATTAATCGGAACCTGATTCCCAGTGATCGGGTCGATCCCGATTTGACGGCTGAAAAACAACTGGTCCTGATCGCCAAGAGGAAAATTAAAGACGCCAGCATTTTCCAGGAAAAACTGACGCTTCTCTGGAATGAAGATTTTGAACGGGGTGATGTTGAAGGGTTGCAAATCGACTTCCGTATCGGCGAAATCAGTATTACCGGTGACGTTCAACAGCAGGTTTGAGCTCAGGCCGTATTTAATATCCACCCCGCCGGTGACGGGGAATTTGGGATCTTGCCCGGTTTGTTTGTCATACCTCGCGAGCGCATACGGCTTCACGATGAAGAGTCTTCCGCTTCCTATGTCCTTGATGCCTCTTAGCTCTCCTGCCTCAGAGACCTTGGTGATGCCAAATGTTCGCCGATAGGCGCTCCAAAGGTCTTCTTCGTTCTTTCTCCGGATAAAGCGCTTCAAATTCAAACCCCAGACGACATCGCTTGAGTGAGTGAAATTGAGGGTTGTGAATGGGATTTCGATCGTCGCGGTCCACCCGTCTGGAGTGATACGCGCCTCTGACGTCCACACTCCGTCCCAGCCCCGGTCGAAGTCTCCTCCATTTGTGTCTCCTTGCTCCTCCACGATGAGGCCATCGTTTTGCGTACCAAGGGGATTGACCTCGAATACGTATGCTCCACGGCGATCATGGTTCGAATCGATCAGGATTTCTAAGTGGTCGTCCAAGTCTTGGATCACGTCGCGGCGGAGTTCTGTTGCGATGATCCGAGACGGCTCAGAGTCATAGCAATGAATCCCGAAATACACGGCATGCTGAGTGTAGAGAATGCGTACTTCTGTCTTCTCGGTTGGCGGCTCGCCTTCGTGGGGTTCTCGTTGACGAAACTCGGTGATCGGTTTCGCGCTTTGCCAAAGCGGATCGTCCAGGGTTCCATCGAGCGTTGGGGCGTGATCGATACGGGTGGCTTCTGCACTAATCCGAACGGGTTCGTCCTTCGGGGAGCGCCCCGCAGGTGGAGCTTCAGCGTTCGCATCAGACAGTTGAAATAGCAAGAGACACAGACTGAGAAACCAACAAGCTACGTTGGACTGGCTACGGGAGAAGTTGCTCATGGAACCTGGATTTACGGTCCATCGATCGCTTTTTCCCACAACGTGGCCGTAGTTGCTGACCCGCCCATCGGGCACAAACCCGAATCCTCAAACACCCCTGCCAGGACGTAGCCTGTTTGTACTCTATTCCGGCACTCCATAATTCCAAATTTGCGCAGGTTCCAATCCAGAGGCTGGCACGCCGACGTACAAGCTCGTTCCATAGAAAATGCCCGTCCGCACGCCTACGGCTGAGGGGATATTTGCGGACAGTGCATAGTGATCCGGGTCATTCTGTTGGACTACGCTGATAAATCCTTCGCCGGCGAGTGCATAAATGCGCTTGCGCTCCGCGTCGTAATAGACATCGTCGCACGATCCACCCACGGAAACCCTCGCAACTTCCCTACCGGTATCGGTATCAAGCACCATTACGAACGGCGGTCTACGAGTGACAACGAAGAGCCGATGATTGTCTTCATCGAGCGCCATTGGATAGTTTGCTTTGACTCCGTTGAGTCCCCATTTAGTCAGCTCGCCAGTCTTCCGGTCGATAACATTGACCACGCTTCCGTCGTCCGGGACGTTGACGAAAATGCGAGACCCTTTCTTTTCTAACTGGAACGACTCGGAGTGACCACCACTACCCTTGAGATCCTTTCCCACATGGGCTTCCGTCACCGCGTCGATCATGGCGATGCCGCCCACGATGCCGACAAAAACCCGTTTTGAAACTTCGTCCCAGCGCAGGTTGTCGGTGTCGGATTCTTCGCCCAACGCGATACTCTTGCGAAGAGCGTACGTCTTGCCGTCATAAACCTTGACCACGCCGCTCCCCGCGTTGGCTACGAAGATTTTGTCGAGCCCGGGAACGTAAAGTACGCCTTGAGGTTCATCCAACCCTTTGACGCTTTGCACGACCTTGGCCTGAAAGGTATTCACAATTTCCATCGAGTTATTACCCAGGCCGGCAAAAATCAGCAACCGGCGCTTCGGAAACGCTGTGAAGTGATCGATACGACCGGCGACACCAGGCACTGGAATTTTTTGGATGAGCTGCAACGGCGCAAGTTCGCGGGTCGGCGTCTGAGCTGCCGCGACCGTAGGCTTTGCACCTCGCATCGTAAGCAAGCCGAATGTACCCATTGCCATTACACCAACGGCTAACAACTTCTTCATGTCGCCTCCTGAGGGTGATTTTCTACGCTTCTTTACTCTTGATAAATTCAACCGAGTCGCAGCCTTTCAGGACCCTGGCTCGAAGACGAGAATCGCGGCCTCCTCATTGTCGTGAGCGGGTGCGCCGACGTAGTAGCGATTTAGTTCAGGCGACCAGAACGAGGTGCCTGCACCTGATTTCGTCGTTATTTTGCCGATGGTTTCGTAATGATCGGCGTCTTTCTGCTGGTAGGCGAAGATGTAACCGACGTCTTGATCTCGACCCCCGGAAACGTAGACCCGTCTGTGCGCAGCATCGAAATAGACGCCATCCATGCCCTCAACGGTGGGGAGATTTGCGATCTCCTTGCCGGTCTGAGAATCCATGACAATCATTTGGGGAGGCGTGCGAGTTCCAAGAAATAGCCTGTGTGTTTTCTCGTCAAAGGCTCCGTCACCATTCCGCTGGCTGCTCACCGGCCACGTGGACACAACCTCGCGTTTCTTCGTATCCACAACTTGAACTTTGCTCACAGCCGAGACGAAGACGAACAAGGTTTTGCCGGATTGGTCCAGTAGCAGCTCCGCAGGGTGGGCCTCCACCTTGATGTCGCCAATATGTTTATCCGTTTTGGCGTCGATGATCCCGACTTCGCCGTAGTCCTTACCGGCATCCTTACCGCCGTATCCTACATAGAGAAGTTTGCTGTGGGGATCGTAAGCGACACGGTTGGGACCGAGTTCTAGCTTGATCGCATCCAGCAGGTCGAGAGTGTCGCCGCGGAATATGCGGAGCATCCCGTCGTCTCCACTGGCCACGAACACTTTATTGAGGGAAGGAACATACGCGACACCCTGTGTTTTCTTAAAACCGGGAATGCTTTTCAACCATTTGGCTGCCTGCAAATCCACGACTTCGAGTGAGCCGTTCTCGAGGCCGGCGACAAAGAGCCTTTTGCCTTTGACATCCACGTCCATGTGGTCAATGCGGCCTTTGACGTTTGGCATGGGAATCGTTTGCACCAATCGCAAGGGGGCTACATTCTGGGCATTCGTCAGCACGGGAAAAGCAATAAGGAAGCCAACAAGCAAGCAGTTCGTTTTCATTTCACCTCTTTGAACATCATCGGATTCTGGCCAATCACACCCCGTTCACCAAATCAACTTCAGCGCAAACTGAATTTGCCGGGACGGTGTCTGCGTCGATGTGATCAGCCCGGCGTTGCCAATTGGGCTTCCCGCAGAGTCAAAGATGTTCCGATTGTCCAGGGGCGGAGCGAAATTCGTGTGATTGACAACGTTGAACAATTCCGTGCGGAACTGGGCATTAAAGGTGTCCGAAATTCTCTTGATGTGATTATTTTTGAAGAGCGAGAAATCGAGATTCACCAGTCCAGGGCCGATGATCGTGTTGCGGCCCAGATTCCCGCGAAGCGTAATGGGATTCGGCACCGTGAAGCACTGCGTTTTGATGTAGTGCGTCGGATTGCCGGGATTGACGAGCGAACCGCAACCCGGACCGGTAACCAAGTTTGGCACATCGATATTCGGATCGGTACTCTTCACACCCAGGGCGTCCCCTCCGAAACCGGGAGTAAACGGCACGCCCGTGCTTGCTTCGAAAACTCCTCCTATTTCCCACCCACTGACAACCCATCCCGTAGCTCCGTGGGCCCACTTCGGCGCCCCAATTTCCCAGGTGTAATTCACTTCCAAGTTGTGGGCGACGTTAAAATCCGCCAGGCCTCGATTTATCTTGGGGTTGAACCACAACGGACTTGCGATCGAATTCGAGTATTCATCTCCCACCAGGCTGCCGGAGGACGTATCGATCGTTTTGCCCCAGGTATAGGAGCCCTCGATCTCCGCTACGCTGCCGACTTTCGCCTTTACCTTCACTTGGAGAGCGTCGTAGAACGAATTACCCTTGCCAGAGACCGGCGTTAATGAGACCGGCATTCACATTTAGCCTCGTCCCACTCCCCAGTGGCGAGGGCCAAAGGTAGCCCTGGGACGTGAGTGAAGGTAAAACGATGTCCGCGTCTTCCACGCGGAAGAGCTGGTGTACACCCCGCGAGCCAACGTAACCAACTCGCAGACTGACGTCCCGAGCCAGGTCGCGCGCCACCGTCAGGTTCCATTGCATCACGTAATTGCGCCGCGGATCAGGATCAAAATAACCCTGCCGAAATCCACTGGAAGAGTTATCAACGATGGCGAACGCTCCCGTGGGAAACGAACCCGGCGGCAAGCCCGTGGCATTCCCGAGTTTGAAAAAGGGAGCCGAAAAGAGCTCGTTAAATTGCACGAGGTAAGGCAAGGGGAGAACGTCGAACATGCCGAAACCCGCACTCAGAAATGTCTTCCCGTCCCGAAAAGGATCCCACGAGAAACCCACCCGCGGTTCAAAGTTGCGAAGCGTGGGATTGGAAAACAACGGGTCGCCTAGATGCGGCTGCGTATCGGTCAGGTGCCGGAGCACGGTCAGCTTCCCCTGAACTTCCGTGGGTACGGTCGCCATCTCGTAACGCAAACCCAGATTGATCGTCAGGTTTGGACGCCACCGCCAGTCGTCCTGAATGTAAGTCCCCACGATGGTCTGGCGCAATCCTCGCTCGGATATGGTGCCGGGAATCGCCGCGCTCAGCGAGAAAGGTCGATTACTTAGGAAATCCGACAGGAGACTAAAGGCAAATTCTCCACCCGGGTTCGAAATCGCAAGTATGTTGTCCCGGACCCGTTCCACGTTCATCCCGAACTTCACAGAATGAACCCCTTTCGTTAAGGAGACGTCCTCCGAAGCTTGGATCGAGGTCCACTGAAAGCGAAAATTGGAAGGCGTCCCTAACCCGCCGGAAAAGAACGTAAGCCCCGGCACGATGACGGCCGCCGCATTCAGACCGGGCACAGTGCCGAAGGAAGGGTCCGCAACCTGTGAGTTTCCGCTTGGGAACGTCAAACCCGTGGTTGTCACCACTCGATTGATCCCGAAATGAAAGGAATTCACAAGCTGCGGGCTGAAGGTGTGAGTCTCATGGAGCGTAACAACCTGCCGGCGCGAGTCGTAGCCCGTCCGTTTGTTGTTGAATTCATCGGGGCGTCGGACGGTACCCCCATCAAACATGTATGTTCCAGAAACTGCGTCAGCCGCGGAAAGCTTATGATCGACTTTGGTCGTAAAGTAATTTTCAGGAGTGACCTGCTGCCCCGCAAACGTGAAGATTCCTGTATCGCCAGGACCCAGCAGCGGCCCGTTAGGCAACGGATAAAAGGCATTCACAAAACGCACGACAGTCACGTCGGGCGTGATTTGCCCCGTCGAGAGATTGCCAACGCGGGCTGCCGCTGAGGGAACGGTCGTGACCTGGGTAACGCCTTCCGATTGGCGTAGACCCTCATAGTCACCGAAGATGAAGGTACGGTCCTTCCAAACGGGCCCTCCCGCCGACCCTCCGAATTGATTACGGCGGAAGGCAGGTTTCACGGTATCGAAAAAATTTCGTGCATCGAGCGCGCTGTTGCGTATGTACTCGAATGCGTCCCCGTGGAAGCTAGCGGTTCCCGTGCGTGTAGAAGCACCGATGATCCCCCCGGAAGAACGGCCATACTGGGCGGGGTAGTTGCTCGTCAGAACAGAAAACTGCTCGACAGCGTCGGACCCGAGACTCACTCCTAATGCGCTTCCGGGCGGGCCGTTCACGTAGTCATTGACGCTGATCCCGTCCAAGCGGGCGTCGTTCTGGCGAGGACGGCCGCCGGAGATGGTCATCTGATTGCCGAACCCCCGTTGTGCTTGACCTGTCTGTTGGGTACGAGCGCTGGCGACGCCTGGTTCTAGAGCCGCCAAGTCCGATGCCGAACGACCATTAAGCGGCAGGTCGGTGACGTTTTTCGTACCTACAACCCCGCTGACGCCTGATGTGCTCCCTTCCGCCTTGGTGGCCGTACCGGTCGCTTCCGGCTGCATGACGATGTTCGCTACCTGGTCAGCGTGCGGGCGAATGGTCACCGCCACCTTCGCTTCCGCGAATCCGGCAGCCGAAGCGGTTATCTCGTAGGTTCCGGGGGAGAGGTTGTGTATGGTAAACGAACCGTCCTCGCCCACCCCTACTACTTGGGACTGGGCATTGGATGTGTTTTTTAAGGTGAGACTCACATTCGGAATCAGTGAGTTCGCCGAGCTGACAATTTTTCCAGTGAGTGTACTTTCGCCAACCTGAGCACAAGTCGCGGTCCACGGCAATCCACCGACGAGAAGAGCCATCAAAACCAAGAGTTTCTCCATATCAGCTCCTGCTCGTGACCATGGCAAAGGCTGGTGAGAAAGTAGCCTCGATGGCTGGCATGCTTGGAGATTTCTCCTTGAACTCCGATTTGGCTGAACTTGAGCAACCTTATAGCAGGATTTCGGGCTCCCTATTCTGAACTTTTAGTTAGAAACACTTCAGTATCTGAGGCGGCGGTTGAAGTCGTAACATGCATAGCGGAATGCCCGAATCACGAATACTGGTTGTTGAAGATGAAAGCAAAGTCGCGCGTGCCCTGCGCGAGGGCCTAGAACGCCAAGGGCATCACGTTGTTATCGCGCCGACCGGAGAGGAAGGTTTTTTTCTCGTCAACGCCGAGGAGTTCGACCTGGTTATCCTGGATCTCATGCTGCCCGGCCGTGATGGTCTCCAAGTGTTATCCACGCTCAGGAAACGTGGTCTCGAGACACCGGTCCTGATATTGACAGCTCGCGACGCGATCGAGGATCGGGTGCAAGGACTCGACAAGGGTGCGGACGATTATTTGGTTAAGCCCTTTGCCTTCCCGGAGCTTTTGGCTCGCGTTCGGGCTCTGCTTCGACGGATCGAGCAAGGTCCCCAACTAAGGCTTGCCGATTTGGAAATGAACGTGGCGACCCGTAATGCGAAACGGCGAGGGCAATACCTTGAACTGACCGGTCGAGAGTTTGAGCTTCTGGAATATCTGCTACGGCACAAAGACCAGGTTGTTTCGCGAGAGATGCTGGCGCGGCACGTCTGGAAGGAGAGCGCCCGTGCAACGCCACTCGATAACGTCATGGACGTTCACATCAACCGGCTGCGCCGCAAAGTGGATGAGCCTTTCGATAGGAAATTGATTCACACCGTTCGTGGGGTCGGATTCGTGTTGCGCGAGGAAGAATGAGATTCCGGCCGCGAAATGTGCGTTCACGATTGACGGTCTGGTACGTGCTCGTACTCGCCAGTCTTCTAGCTCTCTACGCGGGAGTTGCTTCGTTATTTTTGTTCTTAAGCTTGCGCGAGGACTTTGATCACAACTTACTCGAGGACCTCGAAACTATCGAAGGGACGCTCACGAAAGAACCAAACGGACTTGTGTCTCTGCATTCCAATCATCCTGATGCGGCCGAACCAAGAATAGGCCATTTCATCGAAGTTTGGTCGCCAGAGGGCTCGCTTCTTTTTCGAAGCGCGGCTTTGCAAAACCAGGCCATGGGTGGTCCTCCCGGACCGAATGAAGGCCTCCGCGATCCAACGCCATCCACGACCCGGCTTCCGAACGGCGCCCAAATCAGGCTAGTCAGCAGTGTCTTCCACGTAGAAGACCAGCGCGTCGTTCTGAGAGTTGCCTACAGTGAGGAAGGATTATGGGGTGAGCTGCGCGAATTCGGAGTGGTTCTTTTGCTCGGATTTCCGATTGCTCTGCTGCTCGCCAGCGTCGGTGGTTATGCCCTCGCGCGCAAAGCACTCGCCCCGATCGATCGCATGGCCATCCAAACGCAGAAAATATCCGCTGAACGGTTGACCGACCGCCTATCCGTTGAGAATCCCGATGACGAATTGGGGAAGCTGGCAAGCGTCTTTAATGCCATGCTCGCGAGGCTTCAAGCAGCATTCGATCAACTACGTCGCTTCACAGCAGATGCCTCCCATGAATTGCGGACACCGCTGACTGCGATTCGAAGTGTGGGGGAGGTAGCCCTCCAAGAGCAGAAGAGTCCTGCAGAGTATCGGGACGTGATCGGCAGTATGTTGGAAGAAGTGGACCGCCTAACGCGTCTTGTGGAAAACCTACTCACTCTGTCCCGCGCCGACGCCGGTCATGTTCAGCTGCAACGCATGGATATTTCTCTTCTTGCTCTCACAAGAGAAGCCAGTTCGATGGTTGAAGTGTTGGCAGAAGAAAAGGGGCAAAGAGTGGAGATCGACGGTGACGCGGGTCTTATCGTCAGCGTAGACCGCCTTGTTCTCCGGCAGGGAATTGTTAACCTGCTGGACAACGCGATTAAATACTCGCCGAGGAATACGCGCATCCTGGTGCGCGTTGGCTTCGGTGCGGCTGGTCAAGCGTCGCTGGAAATCACCGATGAAGGACCCGGAATCCCTTCCGAACATCAACCGTACGTCTTTGATCGATTTTATCGAGTTGATCAAGCACGGACCCGGGAGTGGGGCGGAACAGGCCTGGGGCTTGCGATCACAAGATGGGCCGTTGAAGCGCACGGCGGAGATATCGACCTAACCAGCAAGCACGGCACGGGTACCACGTTTCACGTTTCCTTGCCGCTCGCGCCAGATTCGGTCCGCTACACGGCGGTCCCCCGGTGAGAAAGATTTTGGGAATCCTCGCTGCGCTTATTGCCGTGTTAGGAGTGAGTTGGTTGTTGTTACACCGGAAGAACGAAAGCCAGAGTGTCTCCGTAGCGCCACCCGAAAACCCTGCTCCGCTTCAGCAGGCGGGCTCGATGTTCACGTACAACTTTGATAGCGACAGCGTTGGATTCCTACCCAAGAGGTTTCACAGCGCGCGAACGGGTCAGGGTCTGTCAAGTCAATGGGTCATCTTGGCGGATTCCACCGCTCCATCTAAGCCGAACGTTGTGGCGCAGACCTCGGTGGATACGACCGATTATCGATTTCCGCTGCTCGTCGCCGATGAAGGCAGCTTTCGTGATCTTGAGGTAACGGTGAGATTCAAAGCCGTTTCCGGCGACATGGACCAGGCGGGAGGATTGGCCTTTCGTTTGAAAGACGCTAACAACTATTACATTGCAAGGGCCAATGCTCGGGAAGGCAATTACAGGTTCTTTCGGGTGGTGGCTGGGAGGCGCCGCCCCTTGGGAGGAGCGAATCTGGAGGTGACCTCCCAGGAATGGCATGAATTGCGGGTCGAGCGCGTCGGAAATAGAATCATCTGCTACTACGATGGCATCAAGAAAATAGAAGCTACGGACGACACATTCAAAGACGCCGGGAAGGTCGGGCTGTGGACCAAAGCCGATTCGGTCACCTACTTTGACGATTTCCGAGTTATCGCGAAATAGTCGCGGTGGAGCGCAGGTCCGACATTTCTTGGGCGAACAAGGATGATGTGATTTTCTGAAGAAGAAGGATGGATCAATCGGAGCCAAAGGCCGTCGGCATGAGATTTCGCATCTGGATGATTGCTGTTTCACTCCTGGTCGCCAGTGCGCTGGGTGTCGCGGTTGTGCTTGGCGTTCAGAATCATCAAGACCATGTCCTGGCTGCACAAATCACACAGACCGAAGCTGAACTGCGAGCGATGGGGGCCCGGATTGCGGATGTCAAGGATCATGAGTTCAAGACGATGGCGGAGTACGTTGCCGCCTACGCGCAGATCGAACCCCTCCTGACCCAATACGATCGGAAGCTGCAGGAATACAGCGAGCTTTACAACACAGCTCAACAACGAGATCAGAAACGAGGGCTGATCAATATTCAGCGCTTGCACAACCGCTACAACCCCGAAGTGTGGAGGAACACGTCGGAAATCATCGCGCTGATTCGCGAGATCAACGACGTCATGAAGAAGGAAGCATCCGTCATTCGAGATATGCGTTCGATCCCCAAACAGGAACAAGTCCAATTCTGGCATGAGGAGTTCATGCCTCTCCTGGCGGAAGAACAAGCTTTGCGTGAGCGGCTGGTAGTCGCGGGACAGAAAGTGTCTCAGGAGCGGTCAACCCAATGACGCAACGCGCAAGTCGGCTCTCTCAGTCGTTCTCCACATAGTCCCGCCCCCAGTCTTTTCGAACCTTCTCGGAAGAAACTGAATAATTGACGTAACCGTTGTTATAGCTCTAACATCACAGAGGAATGGGTGTACGAAGACAGTCGAGTGTGGCTTGGCTGCTGCTGGCCTTTACGCTGCCCACCAAGCGAGCCAGTCAGCGCGTGGAGGTCTGGCGAAAATTGCAACGCTACGGAACTGTGCCGCTAGGGAACTCCGGGTACTTGCTGCCCAGCAATGAGATGAATGAAGAACGCTTTCAGTGGCTGGCCACGGCTATTCGGAAATACGGGGGCGATGCTTCCATCGTTCATGTGCAGGGCATCGACAACATCTCCACGCCGCAATTAATCGGACGCTTTGCGGAAGCCCGCGCGCAGGAGTACCAGGAGTTGATTCGGCAGATTGATGAGTTTTCGGCTCTGCCTCTGCAGAAGCGGGCCGTCGGGCGTCTCAGCCGGCTGCGCAGCCGTTTCCAGGAGATTGTCGAGGTGGATTTCTTCGAGAGCCCACTGCAAAAGCGCGCAGCGGAACTGCTGGCGAAAGCCGATGCCGCGCGGGTGGCCACGCAGAAGCCTGAGACGCCCAAGGTCAACCCACGCGACTACAAAAGCAGGGTCTGGGTTACGCGGCCGAGACCTGGTGTGGACCGATCGGCATCCGCCTGGCTGATTCGCTGCTTCATCGACTCCAAGGCACGATTTGCTTTTGCTCCGGAAGAGACAGTTCCACAGGCGTCCGTGCCCTTTGACATGTTTCACGAGAGAGGTTTCGGGCACCGTGGCGACGACTGCACGTTCGAAACATTAACCAAGGAATTCAGGATTCCCGACCGGAGGGTAAAGATCATTTCCGAGATTATTCACGACGCGGACCTGGCGGATCAAAAGTTCGGACGCAAAGAGGGTTATGGAATCGACGAGGTGCTGAAGGGCTGGGCACGGCAAGGAATCTCGGATCAGGATCTGCTGGATCGGGGAATGCAGTTGATTGAGGGGCTGTATCACTCGCTCTCCTGAGTGAGTGGGCACCGAGGTTTGAAATGAGGAACGGAAAAATTGTGTTAGGGAAATATCACGCGGACCTGAGATGGATTGTGGTCGCTTTTGTTTTGCTGCTGGCTCTCGGCCCAATGGCCGTGGCGCAATCCCCCAAGGTGCTTACCTTGGAAGAGGCGGTGGACTTCGCCCTCAAGAACTATCCGGCGGTGCGCGCTTCGCTGGAGCGGGTTCGCGCAGCGCAGGCGGGCATTGGCTTAGCACGCACGAGCTATTTGCCTCGCGCCGACATGCTGTGGCAAACGAATCGTGCGACCGACAACAACATCACGGGACTGCTCCTTCCGCAGTCGGTCATTGCTCCGATTACCGGTGCCGTGACACTCTCGCCGTCGAATCAGAGCGCATGGGGAAGCGCGGCGGGACTCCTGTTCTCCTGGGAACCCTTCGATTTTGGATACCGCGGGGCAAGGGTGGACGCGGCGCGTGCTGTTCGGAATCGTGCTAACGCCGAGTCTTCGCTGACGCGGCTCGACGTGGCCGTCGCGACGGTGAACGCCTACCTAACGGTTCTAGCGGCGGAGCAAACGGTGCACGCGGCCGATGCCGATGTGCAACGGCGCGAGACGTTCCAGAAGGCCGTGCGAGTGCTGGTGGACAACCAGCTTCGTGCAGGAGCAGACGCTTCGCGCGCGGACGCAGAATTGGCTCGCGCCAGAGTCAACTTGGCGCGAGCCCGGCAGCAAGAGCAAATCAGCAAGGCAGCCCTCGCGGACATTCTCGGAATCGCCGATACCCCCGTAGAGGTTAGCGCGGGGTCGGTCGTTGGGCCACCACCCGAGGCGTCAATCCAATCGAGCGCATTGGCAGCCCATCCCGCCGCGCAAGTCGAGCAAGCGCGCATCAACGAGGCCGCGGCGCAGATCCACGCCCTAGACCGCGCCTACTATCCAAAATTCTATTTTCAATCGGCGGTATTCGGACGAGCAAGCGGCTTCGCTCCGGCGGGCAACTTCCTGGGTGGGACAAACGGGTTAGGCCTTGACCGCTCCAACTGGGCGGTCGGCGTTACCGTTACTTTTCCTCTTTTCGACATATTTACGATCAGGTCGAGAAAAGCAATTGAATCCGCGAACGAACGCGCCGAGGCGGCCCGTTACGATCAAACCCTACAGGATCTGACCGGCCAATTGAGGAAAGCACAGGCTTCTCTCGAAGGGGCTCGCCACGTCGCCGAGAATACTCCGGTCGAACTGCAAGCGGCACGCACAACGGAAGACCAAGAACGCTCGCGGTACCAGGCAGGGCTGGCAACCTTGGTTGAAGTCGCCGATGCGCAAAGCCTGCTCGTGCAGGCAGAGACGGACGACGCTCTTGCGCGGCTCGCCGTCTGGCAGAACTTGGCTGCGGTGGCCGCGGCGCAAGGTGATTTGCAGCCCTTCTTGCAGTTTCTCCATGACAAGACGCAAGGAGGCCCATAGCCCATGTGGCTTGTTCGTCTAGCTCTAAGGCGTCCGATCACGATCATGGTCATCGTGGCGGCCATTGCGCTCTCGTCAATCCTGGCGGTTCTGCGAACGCGCATCGACATCTTTCCGAATCTGGACCTGCCGGTCATCTATGTCGCGCAACCGTACGGCGGCATGAGCCCGCAGCAGATGGAAGGGTTTATCTCGTATTACTACGAGTACCACTTCCTATACATCAATGGGATTGAGAGCGTGGAGGCAAAGTCCATTCAGAGTACAGCTTTGCTACGGCTTAGCTTTCATGCCGGCACGAACATGAGCGAGGCGCTGGCGCAGACCGTCTCTTACGTGAATCGTGCACACGCTTTCATGCCTCCAGGAACCGTTTCGCCATTTGTAATTCGTTTCGACGCTGGAACATTGCCGGTCGGCTATCTCGTGTTCTCAAGTCCATCGCGTACGTTATCGGAGATACAGGACCTGGCCCTGAACCGTGTTCGTCCGGTATTCGCAACGTTGCCGGGCGTTTCGTCGCCACCGCCTTTTGGCGGCAATCAGCGGACGATCGTGATCAACGTCGACCCGCAGAAATTGCATGCGTATGGGCTCTCACCGGACAACGTCGTGCAAGCGCTGACAACCGGAAACAGTATTCAACCGGCGGGAAATGTCGACATTGGCACAACCAATGCGCTGGTCACAACCGATTCTACGGTGACACAGATTAATGATCTGCTGGATATTCCGCTGCATCCGGGTTCGGGGGCCTCCATCTACTTGCGCGACGTCGGTGGTGTCAAGGACACCTCGGATGTTCTCGCTGGTTATGCGCTGCTGAACGGCCAGCGAACCATTTACATTCCCGTGACCAAGCGGCCGGATGCTTCCACGATCACGGTTGTGAATGAAGTGCGTGAGAACATCGAACGTTTTCAGTCGCTCATCCCGCAAGACATCAAGATCACCTATGAATTCGACCAGTCGCAATACGTACGCGCATCGCTTCTGTCTGTGCTGCGCGAAGGCCTAATCGGGGCTGGGCTCACAGGTCTGATGATCTTGCTCTTTCTCGGCGATTGGCGCAGCTCCCTCATCGTGGTCATTACCATCCCATTTGCATTGCTGACGGCGGTAGTGATGCTGCGGCTCACCGGCCAGACGATCAACATCATGACGCTGGGCGGCCTGGCACTTGCCGTGGGCGTGCTGGTCGATGAAGGCACGGTGCTGATGGAAAACATCCACGTACATCTGGCGCAGAAAGAGAAAAAAGCGCAAGCGGTTCTCGCGGCCAGCCGCGAAGTGGCGGTCCCACGCTTATTGGCCATGCTCAGCGTGCTGGCCGTTTTCCTGCCGTCCTTCTTCATGACCGGGCCTGCGCAGTCGCTGTTTGTGCCGTTGTCCCTCGCGGTTGGGTTCTCGATGGGTGCATCGTATTTGCTGTCGAGCTCCCTGGTGCCCGTGCTGGCCAATTGGATTCTGAAGCAGGAAGAGAACGAGGCGGAACACCCCAAGGAAGAACGCTTCGATCGTTTTCGCAAACGGTTCCAGGCGGTCCTGGAGCGCATCATGGAATTCCCCAAGTTGCTGCTCGGCGCGTACGCCCTGGTCGCTGTGCTGATTATTGTGTTGATCGGGCCCAGATTGGCTGAGGAAATTTTCCCGTCCTCGGCATCGACGCAGTTCCGCTTACGCATTGATGCGCCCGATGGCACACGAGTGGCTGTGACCGAGGTCCTGGTCCAGAAAGTTTTGGCAGCGATTGCCCGGGAGGCGGGCGCTGGCAATCTCGATCTCACGCTTGGTTATATCGGGACACAACCTTCATCGTACCCGATCAATACAGTCTTCTTGTGGACCAGCGGATCCCAACAAGCGATCATGAACGTCGGCCTTAATCCTGGGGCGAAGATCTCACTGCGCAGCCTCGAAGAGAAGCTTAGAGAGAAATTACGTCAAGAATTTCCAGGCACCCACTTTTCTTTTGACCCTGGCGATCTCATCAGTCAGACCCTGAACTTCGGCGCGCCTTCGTCCGCGGAAGTTGCCATCATGGGCCCACAGTATGGCGACGTGCAGAGCTATGCCAATCGCGTTCAGCAAGAACTGGTAAAGGTAAAAGAATTGCGCGATGTCGAATTCGAAGAGCCGCTTCGCTATCCGACCGTGAACGTTCACGTAGACCGGGTGCTGGCCGGCCAACTCGGCGCAACCGCGAATGATGTCGGCGCGGCGATCGTCACTGCCACCGCTTCGAGTCGCTTCGTTGCTCCCAACTATTGGCGTGACCCCAAATCCGGTGTGAGTTACCAGGTCCAGGTGCAGGTGCCGCAACCCGCGATGACTTCGCTCAAAGATATCCAAACCATTCCCGTCAATAGCAATACGGGAACGCACCCGATTTTGAGCCAGGTCGCCGACATCCAGTCGACGACCGTGCCCGGAGAATTAGACCGACAGAATGGAATGTGGATGATCATCGCCTCGGCCAATGTCGGGAACAGCGACTTTGCACGAGCCGCCAAAGAAATTGATCGGGCAATTGCGAAGGCAGGCCAGGCGCCTCGCGGTGTTACGACCCAGGTACGCGGCCAGGTGAGCGCGCTTAAGCAGATCTTTACCGAGTTGGCCATCGGTCTGGCTCTGGCGGTGGTGGTAATTCTGCTGCTGCTCACCGCGAACTTTCAGTCGTTCCGTCTCGCTCTGATCGTCATCTCCAGCGCTCCGGCTGTACTTGTCGGGGCCATCCTGATGCTCTTACTCACCGGCACGACGCTGAACCTTGAAAGTTTCATGGGCACGATTATGGCGATGGGCGTCGCCGTGGCAAACGCGATTCTGCTGGTCAGCTTCGCTGAGCAAAATCGCCGGAATGGCGCCGACCCCGTTTCCGCCGCACGGGCGGCTGCGGCGGAGCGCTTGCGGCCCGTGCTGATGACCAGCCTAGCCATGATTGCGGGAATGATTCCCATGGCTCTTGCGATCGGCCGAGGGAGCGAAGAAACAGCTCCTCTGGGCCGGGCCGTTATTGGCGGTCTCTTCGCCGCTACGCTTGCAACGTTGTTCCTGCTACCGACCGTGTTTGGCATCGTGCAAAAGGGTGCATCCCTCACGTCGCCGTCCCTCGATCCTGAAGACCCGCATAGTCCTTTCGCCCAGACGCCGGAGCACGCATGAAAACCGTTATCGTTTTCCTAGCACTTTCGCTTTCCGTCTTTGGTTGCAACGGAAGTCCAAAAGCCGCCGCCGGCAGACAGGCGGAAACGGATGCGCAGACAGTGGAAGTTGTCCCGGTTGCCTCGCAGAAACTCGCAACGGTGTTCACATTGCCAGCGCAACTCATCCCTTTCGAGACCGTGGATATCTATCCAAGAGTTACTGGCTTCATGGACATGATTCGCGTGGATCGCGGGTCTCGCGTTCACAAGGGTGAACTGATTATCCGGCTTTCCGCCCCGGAACTCGTGGCGCAGCGGGCGCAGGCGGAATCCGCCCTGCGTGCGGCGGAATCGCAATTGACCAGCGCCCAGGCCAAGCTCACCTCGGACAAAGGCACCTACCTGCACATGGCTTCCGCCGCCAAGACGCCCGGCGTGGTTGCGGAGAACGACGTGATGGTGGCCAGCCAGACCGTTTCCGCGGATCAAGGGCAGGTGCAGTCAGCAGAAAGCAACGTCGCGGCCGCGCGGAACGCGCTGCGCAGCGTGGCGCAACTCGAATCGTATCTAAACATCTATGCACCATTTGACGGAATCGTGACAACAAGAAATCTGCATCCCGGAGCATTGGTCGGACCCGCGTCCGGCCCATCGGGAACAATGCCCATTGTGCAGATTGTGGATACCGGTCATTTGCGATTAGTCGTGCCAGTTCCAGAAGCATATGTGGGAGAAATGCAAGCGGGCCAGCAGGTGGCGTTCACGGTTCCCGCCCATCCTGGTGAGACGTTCCATGCACCCATTGCGCGCATTTCGCATGACGTGGAGCTGAATACCCGGACGATGCCCGTCGAGCTGGACGTCCACAGCACCGATGGCCGGTTGTCGCCCGGCAGTTTCAGCAGTGTGCAATGGCCGGTCCATCGCGCCGCTCCAACCATGTTTGTGCCGGTGTCCGCCGTGACCAATGACCAACAACGCACCTTCGTCGAGCGAGTACGCAATGGGAAGGCGGAATGGGTGGATGTGGTCACGGGTCTGGGTGTGAACGGCAATATAGAGGTCTTCGGTGACCTCAAGCCTGGAGACGAAGTCATCCGCAACGCCACAGATGCGATTCGTCCCGGACAGCAGGTGAAGACTGGCTTGTCGCATTCTTAGCGTGCGCGATGACGGTCTTCAAGGATGGTGAACTTGGAAAGCGAAATCCTCCGACTTGTCTGGCCCATGTGCCCTATCGCGTGAGTCGCCTTTTTACCAGCGAGTAGCGGTCAAGACGAGTCGGTCAGAAGGAGATTTGCGGTGAAGTGGATAACGCGCAGTAACGTTAAGGTCGACAGGGTAGCCTGCCCGTGGCTCATTCGGCGCTTCGTTGACCCCGAGGCCGAATTCCTATTCGTGCCCGAAGATCAGCTTGTTGAGGCGGCCCGCCGCGAAGAGGCGATACCTTTCGACGCGACACGATTTCCTGAAGTAAAGCTGAATCACCGGGGAGAGCGCTGTACGTTCGAGGCCATTCTCGAGGATTTCAAACTCGTGGACCCAGCGCTTCACCGGCTGGCGCTGATCGTCCGCGGGGCGGATGTCCAAGGACAGGAGCACATCTGCTCCGAAAGCCTTGGATTGCGGGCCATCGCTCAAGGTTTCGCGCTATCCGGGATAAGTGACGAGGAGCGTCTCGCGCGGGAGTTTCCGCTCTACGACGCACTATACGAATTCGTTCGCCACCAGCCGAACTGAACGTTGAACGTTAGACTCGGAAAAAGGAGAGCTTCACATGAACCGTTTTGTTAGAAAAGGCAGGATTTTTTCCTTGGGTTGTTTGTGTTCGACGTTGCTCGGCGTCGGTGCCCGCGCGCAGGAGATGCCCACCGACTATCAGGAAGTGCTGAAATCCCTCGATCGCAAAGGGGATTTCAAAGCAGGGGTGCTCAAGGTCAACATCCCGCGCAACGATCTGAAGATGACGATCCAAGGCGTATCCACTCCAACGCCTTTTGGTTTCGGAGGGTGGGTTGCTTTAACGAAAGGGACGGATGGCTCCGAGGTGATGATGGGCGATTTGGTGTTGCTCCAAGAAGAGGTAAATCCGGTGATGTCCGCGCTCTTGGAGAACGGCATCGAAGTGACCGCACTGCACAACCATTTCTTCTGGGATGACCCGCACGTTTATTTTATGCACGTTCATGGAATGGGAAAAGCGGCAGATCTTGCCAAGCGCCTAAAACCGGGGTTGGATCTGATCGGCCATGCGCCGGCGGCCGCCGCCGCTCCAGGAAGCAGTGGTTCGACGGCAACTCTGGACACAGCCAAGATCGCGAAGATCGTGGGACATGAGGGCGAGCAATCGGGCGCCGTTTACAAGATCACCGTGGGACGCGACGACCTCAACATGAAGGAACACGGCGCGACCATCAACGCGCGGATGGGCCTCAACACCTGGGCAGCCTTCGTAGGTACCGACGAGGATGCCGCGATCGCTGGCGATGTAGCCATGCTCGAAAACGAAGTCACTCCTGTTTTAAAGACTCTTCGCAAGAACGGCATTGACGTGGTCGCAATCCATAACCACATGATCGAAGCTAGGCCCGTGGTGATCTTCCTGCATTACTGGGGCAGAGGCCCGGCAGAAAAGCTAGCCACCAGTTTCAAAGCGGCTCTCGACGAGCTCGGCAAAGGCAGAGCGTCGAACGCGATGGCGCACAAGTGACCAGTGACTACCGAATTCTGACGAATCAGCGGAGGATCAGCATGCGGAATAAACGTATTCCGATGATCGGACTGATCGCACTGTCCGGAGTGCTGGAAGTTGCCGCCGGACCTGGTGCCCCGACGCTTAAAAAGTTGACGGAGTTTGATTTGCCGGGACCGCCGGGAAAGCGGTTCGACTATCTCACCATTGACCCGGACGATCATTATTTGCTCTCCGCTCATCTCGCCGCGGGGCAAATGTATGTCATCGATTTACGCACCAACAAAATCGTAGCCACAGTGACCGACACTCCAGGTGCGGAAGGCGTTGAGTACGTCCCCGAATTGAAGAAGGCATACACATCGAACGCTTACGACAACACCATTGGCGTGGTGGACCTTCGCCAGATGAAAGTCATCAAGAAGATCCCTACGGAAGCCAAGCCGGACGGCAGTGCTTACGCGGCGCCATTTCATAAGCTTTATGTTTCCGATGAAAGAGGTAAAGCGGAAGCCATCGTGGATGTTCGGACCGACACGCTGGTCAAGACTCTTCATTTTAAGAGCGAGACCGGCATGCCGCAATACGATCCCGTCGCAAAGAAAGTGTATGTGAATTTGCAGGACGAAAACATTTTTGCGGTCATCGATCCTGCGAGCGACGAGGTAATCGGCCGCTATCCAGTCGGCCGTTGCAAGGGAAACCATGGAATGACGCTGGATCCGGAACATCACCGCGCGTTCCTTGCGTGCGAAGGGAACGATCTCATGACCGTTTTCGACCTGGACAAGCACGAGCCGATTGCCTTCCTGCCCATGGCTTCGGGGCCGGACGTGATCAAGTTCGATCCGGGGCTGAAGCGAGTCTACGTCGCCTGCGGAAGCGGGGCGATTTCCGTCTTCCAAATGGATGACCCCGATCACTACCGTAAGCTCGAAGATTTTCTAGTCCAAAAGAAGGTCCATAGCCTAGCCGTTGACCCGGAGACACACCGCGTGTATGCGCCCGAACAAGAAGCCGATGGCAAAGCTGTTGCGCGAATGAGTGTCTATGAAGCGGTGGTCCGCTGAATTGAGGACACAGCCAGCTACTGCGTAAGAGTTTCCCGGCCCATATTTCAAGAGAGAGGTCCTGACATGATGCTGAGAACATCTACAACGTGGGAAAACAATTCGCAAGCATCGCCTCGGCAAATCCTCCGCAAGTCCGGGAGACTCGCTTTGTGGTGAAGTACACTTACTCCTGGCGACCTTAGGTCAACTCCTAGCCTGTTTCGTCCCTGGGTGATCGACATCTAGTTCGCTGACCTGCTGAGCGAACCGTCAGTTCGGAGTTAACCGAGAGGCTAAGCGACTAAGATTCGCTAAGCGAAACTGGTCAGGATGAAACTCAATGCTGGCCCCGTAAGTGTGGGTTCGGACGTCCACTGCAGGAATAACGGCAAAGCCTGAATCAACGTACTCTGCTGCGTGGTGCCGGACTACGTACCCGCCGATTAGATACCCGAAAACGCTACCTACAAGTGCATCAGAGGGAAAATGTTTTAGCGAGGTTACTCTGGACACGCTGATGGCTGTGGCAAAAGCGTAAACGCCAACCTGCGTCAGCCTGTTGGGGTATTCGGATGCAATAACTCTTGCGAGCGCCCAGCTTCCTATCGCGTGGCCCGATGGAAAGCTATCGGAAAACGTGCGTGTACCATGCGCCCAGAATCCGCCTGTGCCATTGCCCTCATCCGGGCGTTCTCGGTTGGTCGCCAACTTCAGCGCCTCTCCAACCAGGGTGGCATCAATCACGGCCTCTGTTCCCAGACGCCCCGTTTCTGCCAGATGGTCATTATGAGTTAGTCGGCCGACAGCGTAGAGAGCACCACCCTCGGCGAGCGTCGCATAGGTAGAACCAAACAAGGAAATGTTATTGCTCGTATCAATTCTGGTCTGATCGACACCCAATTCCTGCCGGGCCCTAGCATCATAGTGGATCGCAACAGCTGTCGCGCCCGCGAACGGCACCAGCCAAAGTGCGTCTCTGGATTGGAGATGAAGCGGGCTGGTCCAAATGCCCGCTTGATCAAGAGCTATGTCCTTTAAACATCGGCCAATGTGCGCCGGACCGCAAAGTACGGCTTGTGACGATGGTTGTTGCGACGCTTGCGAAGTCTGGTCGGATGGCAAAGTACCGGAACCTGGTTGCGCCTCCTTTGTTTGCGCAACTGATGAATCAGCCGTCTGTGCTGACGCCGTTGGCCCCAGGTCGTAAACCAGGGCTGCGCAGATTAATAAGGTATGCGCAAGCCAGAGAGCCGCGTTTCTCATTCGGGTAGTCGCCATTTCTTTAAAGCTCCTTTCACACTCATCGTTTCTCAGAACTCAAAATCTAAAGAGAACTGGATTTGACGGGCGCCGGTTCCGGCAATAGGTTGCTTAAATCCGGCTATGGGCGTTAAGCCTGAGCCGAAAACGGGATTGATCTGGGAGACGTTGGCGCGGTTGAACAAATTGAAGAACTCCGCTACGACGTCGAGACGTTTCTTCCCGCCGAACGGGAAATATTTAAGAGCGCGAAAATCCATCGTGAATAGTGCAGGCGTCGTGAGAGAGTTTCTGCCGAAATCGAGCGGCCTTGCTGAAAGGGGAAAAGCGTGGTTCTGATTCGAGTCAAGGCAGGTCACCGGGTTCACGGGTCGGCCACTTTCGAAGGTCAGGATCGGCGCGACTTCAATATGACCGAACGTTTGAGTGAGCCATCCTGTGTTTTCTTCTGACTTCCCGCCTTTCTCCTCTTCGTCTCCGATGGGCAAATCCCAAAGCGCGTTGAATACAAAGCGCTGCTGTTGCTGCTGCCGCGAGACTGCATTCTCCGCGCGCAGATCGAAAGGATTTTGGGGCTGCTCGTCGTAGTCCGAAGCGTCGTCAAATGTCTTTGACAGGGTATAGCTAGCCGAAAATTCCAATTCCTCGTTCATCCGGCGACTCAAAGTGAGCGAAGCGCCGTGATACGTCGAGGCTGCGGAATCCTGCAATTCATAAATATCGTCAAACTGCGGATTGCGGCGGCCCGGAGTGAAGACCTCCCGCCCGATCTGTTGCGGCATCGGATTCGCAACGCCCAGGGCACCAGCATTTGCGACCGTGAGCACAACGGGCGGCAATAGATTGACATTGATCGTCCGCGGCAACTTAAGTCCATGCACAAACAAATAGTTGCCGCGAAGTGTGAGATTTTTTGCCAACTCGTATTCCCCGCCCGCGCTGGCCTGCTGACTGTACGGAGTCGCCATCTGCCGGTCGGGGCGAAAGATGGATGGCGCAATCGCAGGGTCCGGCGCAGCTAGCGGGCCACCTTGGGCCAGCGCGAAGAGATTTACCGCCGAGTTTCCGTCCGCCACCTGCTCAAATGCTTGTGAGCCGTTTTTCTCGATGGCGCGGCTAAGGTTCGCCAGAACATAGCGATCGAAGAATATTCCGTATCCCGCGCGCAAAACCCATTTCGAGGAGGGGCTCCAAGCCAAGCCAATTCGGGGGCTGACATTGTTGGTGTCTTGATTGAACGCTGCAGGTAGGCGCTCGACGTCGTATCGCACGCCCAGGTCGATCGTGACTTGTCGCGTCATTGACCAGTGATCCTGGACAAAGCCGCCGAAACTCGTCACCGGAAAATCGACATTGGGATTCCCGAAAGCCTGGCGGAATTGAGCGGGTTGGCCGGCAAGAAAATCTGCCTCCGAATTGAACAGATATATGCCGTTAAATCCGTCGGGTACATCAGCGCGCAACCGCACGCGATTCGCCGTGCCACCCACTTTCCAGAGATGTTTCCCGCGGGTGCGGGTGTACGTGTAACCCGACTGATAGTGGCTCTCGCGGCGCGCACTGTCTCCTCCGTAAGGGCGCCCGAACGTGACTAATCCCGCCACATCGATTTCTGGGCCGAACGGCTCGTTCGTGCGCAAAACGGCATGGCGCGTCGCGACCTGGAACCGCAAATCGCTAACAGCCTGTGATCCGAAAACAGTTGTGAGCGATCCCGAAAGAGCGTTGTCGCTCGTGAAGCTGCTGCCCCGCGCGCTCGGGTCAATCAAACCGTTCGTGTTGAATGCGTCGCCCGCCTCTTTGTTGTTCGTGAAAACATATCGAAGCATCAGCGCAGTGTTTTTCGTGAGTTGATGATCGAGTTTGCCCGCCGCTTCAGTTTCTGCTCGTGCCATTGGAAAGAAACCCGTTGCGAGGTGGCGCGTCGCCAAACCGGGGAAAGCCCCTGTCGCCAGAAACGCGTTTATGTTGGAGACAATCGTGGGATCGATATCTGAACCTGCCTGCCCGCGATTGTGCTCCTGCTCCGCCGCGGCATAGTAGAACGTCCGGTCCGGCACTATGGGTCCACCGACCGCAACGCCGCTGCGAAAACGGCGGAACGCGGGCTTACTAGGTTCGGCCTCGAAAGGGTCGCGCGCATTCAGCGCACTGTCTTGAGCGAACAAGAAGGCATCACCGTGAATACTATTTGTGCCCGAACGCGTGATGACGTTGATTGAGCCGCCCGAAGCACCGCCCGATTCCGCCGAGAGCCCGTTGTTGACAACCTGGAATTCTTGAACGATTTCAGGCGACAGTTCGGTCCGGCTTGATCCCGTGTATTCGTCATTGTTGTCCAGTCCGTCGATAGAGATGTTGTTGCTGCGTGCGCGCAAGCCACCAAATGTGAAGCCACTGCCGCTCAAGGGGGCGGCCCCCGCCGACGAAGATGCCGCAGGAGAGGTCGAAACGCCCGGTGAAAGTAGTACGAAATCGAGGTAGTTGCGGTTGCGCACTGGCAGTTCCTCGATTCTTTCCTGGTCGATTGACGACACGACGGACGTCTGGGAAGTATCCATCACGGAGGGCTGCGCACTTACTGTGACACTGGCGGATGCGGACGCTGGCGCAAGCACGATGTCGAGATCGACGGTCTGTCCCAGACTGAGTTGAACTCCGGAGTGCAGATAGGGCGCGAAGCTGGCTTGGTCTGCGCGCACTTCATAGGTGCCAACTGCTAGCGCTTCTGCCCGAAAAAAGCCCCGCTCATCGGTTGCTATGGTGCGGCCTTGATTTGTCAGCGTATTCCGAAGGATAACTTTTGCATCAGGGATCACAGCCCCGCTGCTGTCGGTCACCGTGCCTTGAAGAGTTGCTCCAACTCGCGAAGCTTGGGCGCCAGCGTTGGCCGCGCAAAATAGAACGGCGAACGATGTGACAATCCCGATAGCAAGGTGTCGTACAGAAAACAAATGACAAGCCAAAATCATCTGGGGTTCACCCATTCCCAATAAATCGTGGAAGACCAAAGAAGTCAGTTTGATCGGATCGGACCGGACCTGCGGCCCGCCGCCGCGCAGTTACAGACGGATTTATCCCTGAGCGCGTTTGTCGGTGAGTTATCGAAGATTTCTAGATACGCAGAGGAAGGAGAGGAGGACTGGTCGCATCAGAAAGCCCTAAGGTCAAACTGCATAGTGTGAATAGGAAAGGGTTCTGGGCAGGAGTTGCGAAAGCATTCTTTGCAACAAAACCAAGCAATGCGGATTTAAAGATAAAGCGTGCGGCCGAATATGCCGCGCCCACGCACAATGCAAGGACAACCAAAGCGTACTCAGTATCGTTGCCCGTTTGAACCGTGTGATCCCAGGTGTCGAACGTCTCTAGTAGCGGGCAGACAAAGCACGTGAGCAATACCAGCGTGACGGTTATTCGAGACGCCTGAGATCGCATGGTCTTGAGTATAGCGCGCTAGGCTCCCCAGGTCCGTAAGCAAAGCCGAGAAACCAGTCTCCGCGGACACTGACGTTTCCGGCATAGCCCAGGAATGCTGTCGAGCATGCGATTGTTTTTTTCCGTGGTACGTGAAAAACGCCGAACATTCTACTGGCCAGTTGCTGGCCAATAGGGTGCAAATGAGGTGCTTTCAGTGCAACTGACGTAGGCCAACATCCAACAAAACAAACGAACAGCGATGAACACGGACAGGGTTGACTAAATTAGCAAACCGCAGCATTCAGCCACTCTGCCACCTCTCCGGTGAGTGGTTTCAAGAGGTTACCACGAAATCGAAAAACATATGCTGGCCATTCGCTGGCCAATGGGCGCAACTCTGGAATCTGAACGTATTCTCGAGGGTCCTAACTCTAATCAAATGAAGAGCATTGCAATGCAAACCGCGATTTAACGGGCAGGAAAACCGCCGCCTAACAGCCCCCCACGTCCCGAAATGAGTCGACTCTAGTGAAAGGACTGTCACATGTTGCGTACGCGATTCGGATTCAGAGGAGGATGGCTCCCAAGCTAGATTCGAACTAGCAACCCTACGGTTAAAAGCCACTTGAGTTATTTAATCACGTTTTGCCGGAACGGGGGTTTTCCGAGAGGAATCAGCAAGTTGCATGAAACGAGATGAGTCAACTTCTCTCCTTTATTCACCTTTTATTCGCAATGCATCGCGATTTGCCACGATTAGCGTGACATTTCCGTGACAGCCGAGCATTCGGTTATCGACCGAATGCTCGGATTACGCTCTAGCGATCGACCTTCATACAGTGGGCCTCTCCATGAGAATTGCGAGGACGGATTGAACCTAACACAAGGCCGCGAAAATGGAGAGGTTTCCTAAATTGGTAAATCGGGCCGCATTGAGAAAAACGTGTCAGCATAGTGCAATGAAACACCCAAAACACAGCAAGGCCCCGCCGACTCCGTCTGTGTTGGCAGTACCTTCGTATCATCGCATTCTGGTCAAGCATGGCCTGATTGAAAAGACACTGTCCATCCCCGATGCGTATAAAGTGTTTTTGCGAGTGGGCGCTGATCCAGAAGTAGAGAAACTCCGTCGCAAGGTAGAACGCGGCAGCAAAATCAAGCACGTTCCCGCTTTGTATCTGGCCACGGCGATGGCTCTGCAAGGCATGACCAAGCAGGAGCTTGAAGCTCTGAAGGGGCGGATTGAAAAGAAGCGAGTATGAGCGCCCCAAGAATTATTTCTTAGACTATGTACTACATCGGTTTGGATGTTCACAAGAAAACGATCGACTACTGCGTGAAGGACGGCAGTGGCCGTATCTACGCAGCAGGTTCGATACGCGCCACACGATTAGAGTTGGACATGTGGATGAAAACACTTCC
>WNFC01001115.1_pt1 | contig 44854 bp, 43 predicted proteins | sample 5400541 | NCBI WGS metagenome assembly WNFC01 (sample SAMN13153342, study PRJNA577476) | soil metagenome | isolation source: 120 cm saprolite under Douglas fir tree site 2 hole 2 replicate 1 | place: USA:California | collected 2015-04-18 | reverse complement strand
GACGCCAGGGCGTTTACGGCGGCTACCAGCCATGGATCAATCGCGCCGGGCGTTTTCGCTCCCCCGGCGACGGGCAGGTGGACTTCACCGGAATCTTTTCCAAACTAACGCAATACGGATTCGACGGCTGGGCCGTCCTTGAATGGGAATGCTGCATCAAGAGCGCCGAGCAGGGCGCCGCCGAGGGCGCGCCATTCATCGCCCACCACATCATCCAGGCTGTAAGCTCTACTTTCGACGATTTTGCGAAGTCCGGCGCCGACCGTGCCGCCAACCGCCGCATGCTCGGTCTGACCTAAATCCAAAACAAATCAGGTGACGCAATGATCTCAGGCACAAGCGCAGGCACAAGCGCAGGTGAAGGAAAGCGCCGCATCCGATTGGGCATGGTAGGCGGCGGGCCCGGGGCGTTCATCGGCGCCGTGCACCGCATCGCCGCGCGCATGGACGATCATTACGAACTCGTCGCCGCCGCGCTGTCCTCCGACGCGACACGCAGCCGCTCCGCTGCACAGGATCTCCACATCGCGCCGGATCGCGCCTACGACAGTTACACCGAAATGTGGCCAAAGCTTTTCTCGAAGCGGGCTTTCACGTTATTTGCGACAAGCCTCTAACCACTACCGTGGAAGAAGCGCTTGATCTCGCCGCCATCGTTCGCCGCTCCGGCCTGATTTTTGGAGTCACGCACAATTACACCGGCTATCCGATGGTCCGCCAAGCCCGCCAGATGATCGCCGAAGGCCAACTAGGCAAAATTCGCGTGGTGCAAGTCGAGTACGCGCAAGATTGGCTGGCCACGCCGCTGGAGCAAACCGGACAAAAGCAAGCCGCCTGGCGCACTGATCCCGCCCGAAGCGGTCCTGGCGGCAGCCTCGGCGACATCGGCACGCACGCCTATAACATCGCCTGCTTCGTCACCGGATTGCATTGCCGCGAAGTCGCCGCCGACGTCTCCATCTTCGTCCCCGGCCGCCGCCTCGACGACAACGTGCAACTCCTGATGCGTTTTGCCGAGGGAGCCAAAGGCGCACTCTGGGCCAGCCAGGTAGCCACCGGAAACGCCAACAATCTGCGCTTGCGCGTCTACGGCGAAAAGGCCGGTTTGGACTGGCACCAGGAAGAACCAAACACCCTGCAATTTGCAAAACTCGGCGAAGCTCCGGAGATCATCCGCCGCCCAGGGCCCGGAGGAAACTCACCCGCCGCGCACGCCAGCCGCATTCCCGCCGGCCACCCCGAAGGCTATCTCGAAGCCTTCGCGCAACTTTACACCGATCTCGCCGAGCAAATCTACGCCCGCCGCGAAGGCCGCTCGCCATCGCTCGCTTCCCTGCTCGTCCCCAACGTCGAAGACGGCGTCGAAGGCATGCGCTTCATCGCCGCCACCCTCGAATCCGGCCGCCGCAACGCCGCCTGGGTCGACTTGCACGCAAGTTCAAAGTGATTTGGCTGGGAGGCCTGGACTCGAACCAGGATAGCCAGATCCAGAGTCTGGAGTCCTACCAATTGGACGACCTCCCAGCAGGGAGGAATAAAAAGGAACCGCAGCACCTTCCCGGTGATCGGGACAGCCGCGATTCGACTCTTCTAATTTAATAGGGATTCGCGGGTGCGTCAACCGACGCTGGGAGGGGACTAGAAAGTACCTTACTTCGTCCTTGGCCACAATTACGTAGTTGGCTCGATACTGAGAGTACTAAGGGAATCACCTGAGCGGATATTGCAGGATTTCCTCGGTTGTTAACCACGCAGATGAGTGATATTCAATGATGAGGATGCGCCTGCGACCGGAGGCATAGAACGGCGTTCCATGGAGCTTTTGCTCTGAAAGCCAGAAGCGTAATGCCGTCAGAACCCACATCATCGAATGAGGGGTCCCCGGCCCGAGACTCGCGGTCAGAAGAGCGGATGTCAGCCGTGGAGCCAGTGCAGTTATACAGCTTGGACCAGCCATCAATTATTGAACCTGTTCGCACGCAAAACATCAGTTCTCGTGGCGCTCGCGTGATGACGCAGCGGATTTGGGAGCCAGGCACTCGCGTGCTCATCAAGTCTCTCCGCAGCGACTTCTGGGCACGGGCGCGTGTGGTTTACTGGAGGTCCTTCTCAAACACCCGATTTGCCATGGGTCTGGAATTCGTTGCGTGGGCAGGTAAGTGGCCAACGGAAAATTAGCTTCTTAGCGATGCGAGTTGGTCGCCGTTTCGGCCACCGACGATTGCGCGGAAGCTGCCGGCACAAGTCGCCCTTTCTCCATCCTGAACTCTTCGCCACCCCAATGAATTCGATTGGACCCGAAGCTCGCCAGCCACACCACGAAATAGATGGCATCCCGGAGCGGCACCAGCCAGAGCTTGCCCCGCAACACGTCGTCTCGCACGCCCCAAACGCCGACCGTCCATGCCATCGCCAGGCGCAGCCCGAGATATGCCAGCAGGTATGCGGCGGCAATCTGCGGCGCTGGCGCGATCAGGGCGGCGAGCACTGCCCACGGCAACCCATGCGTGAAAATCAAGCCTGCAAAAGAGACCGGGCGGCACAGCCGCACGGTGCGCGCCCAGCGCAGTTGGTGTTGCCAGAAGCCACGCGCGGTCTGCGCGGGATACATCGTCCACACCGCTTCCCGTGAAAGCAACACTTTGCCGTCCGCCTTGGCGATGCGATGGCCAAGCTCGTAATCGTCGGAGTGCATGTCCGCGATCGCCGCAAAGCCCCCGATTCTTGCGATCCATTCCTTCGTCGTGACAATCGAAGCACCTAGCCCAAACGTGATTCCTTCCATCCAATTGGCCATCAGCACGCCGGCAAAGAAATCGCTCGCCGCGCCAACCGCCTCCAGCTCCGCGCCAAGATTTTTCTCCGCAATGCCCCGATAAAACGAAGTAACCGCGCCAACCTTCTTGTCTGCGAAGGGCGCAGCCACTTCGTGCAAATACTCCGGGCCGACGCGCACGTCGCCATCGGTGAGCGCAAGAACATCGTGTTGCGCTTCACGCGCAAGCCGCGCCAACTTGTTCACTTTGCGATTCGACCCCAGCTCTTCCGAACCCACCAGCAAACGAATCCTCCGCTGGGGAAACTCGGCGATCAGCCGCTGAATCAATGGCACAGCGGGATCCGTAAGGTCGGCCACGCCGAAAAGAATTTCGTAGTCCGCATAGTCCTGTGTGCAAAAACTTACGAAATTCTCGTACGAGCTGAAATCCACGCCGCGCACCGGCTTGAGCAAGCTAACCGCAGGAGTATAGGGAGCGTTTTCCCGCCCGCGCTCGCGGAGAAAAAATCGCAAAGCCGAAAGCGTCGCCGCAATGTAATAGGCGAATGGAATGACGGCAATGACCAGCACAAAAAAACGCCAGCCCGGCAACGCAAAAGCAAGGGCCACGAAATTCACTCGGCTCACTTGACGCCCCGCGCGTTCCCCGGCTGCCCAGCTAGTCTCGTGGTCCCGGCGTCCCCGGCAGGCTCCAGCAGCCGGTTTCGTACGCGGAATTCCAAGCCGCGCCAAAGAATTCTGTCCGTAAAAAATCCGGCAAACCATACCGCCGCGCTGACCGCATCATGCGCCGGCGCAAGCCACAGCTTCGAAGCAATGTTGCGATCCCGCAATCCCCATACCCCTGCCGCATATGCCAAGCCAATGCGCAGGATTAGATACGCCGCAATGAAAAACGCCGCCATGCCCGCCCGGCCCGAAGCAGCAGCCACGGACGCCGCCAAAATCGCCCACGGCAAACCGTGCGCGAAAAGCATCCCCGCGTAGCCCGCCGGCCGAACGTTGCGAAGCCCAATGGCCCAGCGCAACTCGTGCCGCAAAAAATCCCGAAAGATCTGCCGTGGAAAAACCATCCACACTGGCTCGCGCATCAATTCCACGCGATGCCCCTTTCCCGCGATCCGGTTCCCCAGCTCGAAATCGTCGGAGTGATGATTGGCCATCGCTTCCCAGCCGCCGATTTCCGTCAGCCGCTCCTTGGTCGTCGCCATGGTCCAGCCATACGCGAATTGCACCTTGCCTTCAAGCTTCCGCGCCACCAGCGCGCTGGGCACCGAGTCCATGCACATCCCGAGCATGTCCAAATCGGCGGCCATCGTGCCCCCGCCCGCGCAGCGATAAAACGACGTAACCGCACCCACGCCCGCGTCGGCAAAGGGAGCCACCACTTCGCGCAAATAATCACGCTCTACGCGAACGTCGCTGTCCGACATCACCAGCAAATCGTGGCACGCTTCCTTAACCAGCCTGCACAAGCTGTTCACTTTATCGTTTTCGCCCACCCGCGGCACGTCGGTCACGAACTGAATCGCCCGGCCGGGAAAGTCCCGCTGCAACTTCTCGATCACCGGAATCACCGGATCGTGCGGGTCGGCCATCGCAAACACCAGTTCGTATTCCGGATAGTCCAGCCGGCAATAGCTCGCGAAGTTCTCATACGCGTCGTGGTCCACGCCGCGCACCGGCTTCAGTATGCTGACCGGCGGCGCGAAAGAATCATCACGAGGAGGCGATCTGCGAAGGGCCAGAAAATATTCAACTGTGCAGTACAGCGACAGCAGGTAATACACCAGCGGGCCAGCAGCAAGCACTAGCACGGCCAAGCGCAGCATCGACAGCGTCGTTTCGATCATGACCCCTATTGCGAAGCGGCCACGGAAGCAGCCGGACGATTAGCGTACACCGCTTTGCCTCCGCTTTCGGCCAGCAGAAATGTCCCGGCCGCAGGAAGCCGCTGCGCCGCCGCTGCGCGATGTTCCGGTGGCACAAACAGAAGCACCCGCTTCGGCCCTTGCCACAACGCCAGAAATTCCGGATCGGTCAGGAAAATGTGCGGCGCATCTGCATAATACGACCCTGCCGCCAAATTGTTGTAGCGCCCATTCCACAAAAGCAACTGCCGATGGCTGTAAAACGCCACGCCGGACAACGCGTCAAACTCGCCGTAAAGCGCCAGCGTATTCGCGGATGTGATTTGCGGCAAAATCTTGCTCATCAACGGCCTCGAGGATAGATACGGCCCGAAAACGCCCAGCGCTATATTTGCCGCGAAAAAGAAGACCGCCATCGTAATAGCCAAGCAGACTGCCGTGGCTTGTTCTCGCCGCTTGCTGCGCAGCCACCATGCCGCGCCCAACCCCAAGAGAAATGCGGCGGCGGCAAGCGCCGCAGGCAGGCGCAACAGCGCGAAAGCCTGCGGCGTCAAGTCCAGTATGTGCGCCATGGAAACCCGATAAAAATTATTTTCGTGCTCTTTCAAAAGCGAAGAAATATCGCCGTTCACCTGCACGCCTGCGGAGATCCATAACATGGCGATCAGCATTGTTGCCAGCACCGCGCCCACCGCCGCCAGCGCCGCTTGCATGCGAACGAGCCACCGCTTGCCCTGCTCCTCCGCTTTCGCCAAGCCGATTCCCAGCAGCATGGCCATGGCCGGCCATGCTCCAAAGCTGTAGTACTCCATCCGCGAACCAAACGTCAGCGAGAAAAACAGTAAAATAAATCCGGCCCACAAAACCAGCAGCAATCGTGCTTGCCCTTCCGCCCGCAAACTCTTCCAGGTTCGCGGGCGCGGAATGCAACTCAGGGCGGCTGGAAGAAAAATGCTCCACGGAAAAAACCACACCAGGTGCGCGCCGAGCCACAGCCACAGCGGCACCGCTTCATAATCGGGAGGATACCGCGTGCCAATCGCTCGCTTTATATGCTCGTTGATGAAGTAGGACCAGAAAAAGGAGTTGGCGCGCAAGCTCGCAAGAAGGTGCCAAGGCGCCACGACTAGCAGGAAGATCGCCACGCTCGAAAACAGGCGCAGCTCGCGCCATCGATTCCACGACCGCGTCGCAGCGATGAACAACCATAGGATGGCCACTGGAAAAATTACGCCGACCAGCCCTCGTGTCAGCATCGCCAGCCCCGTCAACGCTGCCGCGCCCCAATACGCAGCGCGAGGACTCAGCGAGCCGGTCCACCCGCGCAGAAAGAGGTAAAAAATCGCGGTGAATTCCAGCGCGTAAATCGCTTCCGGGATCATGATGCGCGTAAACAGAAAAAATCCCGCGCCCGTGCACGCCACCAATCCGCTGTATAGTCCCGCGCGAACGCCGAAAAATCTGCGCGCGAATTCGTTCACCAGCAGCACCAACCCGATCATCGCCAGCGCCACCGGCAAGCGCGTGGAAAATTCGCTCTGGCCTAGCGCCGCGTAACTCAGCGCCACCGCCCAATAATGCAGCGGCGCTTTCATCAAATAGCGAATGCCGTTCATGTACAGAATCACGCCGTCGTGGCGCTGCAGCATTTCGCGCGACACCATCGCATGCGAAGCGTCTGCATCGTCAAGCAGGGCGGGAAAACCGGCATTCCCGAGGTAGATCGCAGCAGCGAGGAAAATCAGCAGAATAACCGCGGCAGTGCGGCTCAAATCAGAATTGGTCGAAACTTGTTCTCCGGAAGTGCTGTCCGCTTCCGAAAAGTGATTCTCAACCTGCCGCAACAAGCGCAACTCCCGCGCAAACCAGCACCACGCCAATCCATCGCGCGGGGCTCACATCTTCGCGCAAAATATATTTCGCGCCCAGCGTGCCCACCACATAGCTGAGCGCCGAGGCCGGAATCACAAGACTTATCGGCTGCCACGACAGTAGCACCAGCAAGGAATAAAACGACAGCGCCATCAGCGGCACGCCCGCCCAGAACCATCCATTGCGCAGCGCCCGTGCAAGAAATGCGAAAATCGCGCGGGGCCGCAGCCGCGCCGGCTCGCCAGTGGCCTTCATTCCATGCGTAATCGCGATTTCGCCGCCGGTGCTGCCCAGTATCAGCACCGCGAGCAGCAGCGCCACGCGCATCATACCGCCACCTCTCGCACCGCAACTTCGGTGGTGCGCGGCCGCGTCTGTCCCACGAGCAAAACTCCAACGCAAATCAACACGACGCCGACCCACCGCCGCGGTGAAACATTCTCATGCAAAAACACCACCGCCAGCAACGTCAGCAGCGCGTATCCAAAAGCGCCTGCGGGCATAACGTAGCTGTAATCGGCCCAGCTCAGCACGGTCATGTAGCTGGCCATGAATCCAACTAGGAACACGATCCCGATCCAAATGGTTCCGTTCGAGAGGGTGGAAACAAAAGCGTGGCGCAATCCTGCGGCAGAAATCTCTACCGCACCGATCTGCGTCATGCCGCGCTTCAGCATCAGATCGCCGACGTTGGCGCACACCACCATGGCCAGGATCATGACCAGAGTCTTGATCCGGATCCGCAACTCGTGTCCCATGTTGTGAAACTTAATCGTTTCCGGAAGCGGACGGCGGCGCCGGGACGGCAATCATCGGCTTATCGATGTCGCCGCCTTCGCGCACCCACTTCCAGCGCTCCGAACGGAGCTTCAGGAAATCAACCGCTTCGTGATAAAGCCGCTTGCGTTCGTTGCCGTCCCAAAGCGCTTCGCGCACGATGCGCCAGACAACCTTCGGGCGGAAATAATATTCGTCGTAGAAGCGGTTCACGCCGCCCATCATCTCGGCCTTGGACAAATGCGGATACTCGATGTGCGGCAACTGGTGTCCGCCGGAATCGGCCAGCGCTTCCACTTTCAAGAAGCCCTGCTTGGCCATGGAGTCATGCAACTCCGTGCCCGGCATGGCGTGCGCCAGCGAAACCTGAATCGTCTCGCAGTCAAGTTCCTTGGCGAAGTCGATGGTCTTCTGAATGGTCTCGCGGGTCTCCCCCGGCAAACCGATGATGAAGTCGCCATGCACGCGAATGCCAACCTTGCGGCAATTCTTCATGAACGCACGGGCCATTTCCACCGTTGCGCCCTTCTTGATGTTTTTCAAGATTTGCGGGTCGCCGGACTCGAAGCCCACAATAAAGAGCCGCGCTCCCGCGTCCGCCATGCCCTTCAGTGTTTCATAATCGCTGTGCACGCGCGCTGTTGACGACCAGCGGAACTTCAGCGGTTTGAACTTGCCGCACAAATCCAGCACGCGGTCCTTGCGGATGTTGAAGGTATCATCGTCGAAGAAAATTTCCTTCATTTGCGGAAAATATTCGATGGCTTGCTTCACTTCGCGCGCCACGTTCTCCGTGGAACGCGTGCGCCAGGCATGCCCCGAAATGGTCTGCGGCCACATGCAGAAGGTGCACAGCGCCGGGCAGCCACGAGTCGTATAGAACGACACGAACGGATGCAGCAAAAACGGCACGTTATAGTTCTCGATCTTCAGGTCGCGCTTGTAAATGTCGGTGGCAAACGGAAGGGCGTCCAGCTCTTCGGTGTGCAGTTGCGGGCGCTCCGCGTTGTGCACGATCTTGCCGTCCTTGCGATAACTGACGCTGAGAATCTCGCTGAGCGGCTCGCCGTGCGCATACTCCACGACGGAATGATCGAACTCGCCGCGTGTCACGAAATCGATGTCCTGGCTGGCGTTCAAAGTCTCGTCCGGCTTGATGTGCCCGTGCGGACCAACGAAGGCAATCTTCAGGTTTGGATTGGCTTCCTTGATCTTGCGGATGAGTTTGACGTCGCTCTCGAATCCCACGGTGGAAGTGAAGAGCACCAGGAATTCATAGTTTTTGCAGATCTCCACAGTCTGCTGCCAATTGATCTTGGCCGGCGAAGCGTCCAGCAGCCGGCTGCCCGGAATCATTCCCGCCGGGTAAGTCAACCAGACAGGGTACCAATAGGATTCAATCTCGCGCGTCGCGGGCCACCGCGAACTCGCTCCGCCGTCAAAATTCTCAAAGCTCGGCGGATTCAACAACAATGTCTTCATCACATCTGGCATTCTTCACCCTCAGTTACGTCTCGTAAGATCGTGCCGCCCCTCGGGCCGCAGGCGTGCCCAAAGACGGATTTGCCTGCGCGGAGCCCCCCAAAGATCAGCATCTAGTGTACCGGAGTTGACTTTATGGCTCCAAACCTTATCTCTAAATGGTGTTCCGCTGCATTGAATGGCGATATACAGCATTAAACGGGGATGCCAGTTTGGGCGGATTTCGCGTTTGCCGTTGTTTCTTCTCTCCAAGACCGCGGAGCTGATCGCTCTCTTCCGCATGAGAATGAAGGTGTGGCGCATCTTGGCCGCCCGGGCAAACGCTGGCGCCGCCTTCGGCCTTCGGTTGGTCGAGCTTCGTTAACCACCAGCACACCCCTCCCCCTAGGGATTTTCGTAAGTGTGGATTCTAAAGATAGTTCAAGCGCTTTGTTTTGATTCAGTTTTGCAAGTGTTGATTCTAAATAGCTTACGGCGCAAGGAAATCCTGGAAAACGGGAGCACCACGCATCTACGGGCTAAAGCTTTAGCCTGGAAGTAACGAGACGACTGCGACTGGGTGCCGATGAACGCTAAGTTCTTGAGATGCCGGAGACTTTGAAGAAAATCGGAAGGACTGTCGGATCTTGAAGGCAAATTCATCCGGAAATTAGGTTACTCCAGCTTTAAGCTCCTGGCAAGGAAAAAACGGAGTTTCTTTTCGGACCAAATGGCAGCGTGGCGGCGAGCGTGACATGGTTTGCCTACAATCATAGAGCCATCAAAGTTTTTAAGGTTGGGTGATAGAGCGGGAGGCGCTTTTGGGGGTTTCCGACGCTTCGGCGGCGATGGCGAGGATTTGCCATATGCGATCAATCCAGTCGAGGTGCTCGGGCTTCATCAGGACGGAGCGAAGGCAGGTCAAAGTTTCGCGGTCGCGTTGAACACCGGGCTCCAGCGAACTGAAGAAACTGACGGGCAACTTAGCGACAGCGAGATGCAAGCCGCGCTGGGCGGCGGCCGTGAAGATGGCCCGCGACTTAGCTGACATTTCGCTGACGCTGCCGGCGCGGGGAGCGAAGACTACAATGTCCAATTCGGGAGCAAATCCTGGAACAAAGTGGGTGTCTTCTTTGATTTTTTCGTACAGGGCAAGCGCCGCGGACCTGTTGCGCTCTAGGCGCTGGGCAAATTCGCCGCGCTTCACCAGCGGCAACAATTTCTGCGTGGCCCACAGGGCGGCTGCGGAAGCGCCCGGACGTGAGCATTCCAAGCTAATCTCGCCCAGGTGCAATTCCGCCGAACTGAAGTAGGTGTACGGCGAATCATGCTTGTACAAACTGCCGATCTTCGGATCGCAGAACAGTACGCAGCCACAACCGTAAGGTTGCAAGCCATGCTTGTGGGGATCGATGACGATGGAATCGACCTCCGCGATGCGGGCGAATGCGGATTGAGCGTGCCCGGCCAGATTACTGACCAGCCCGAAATATCCGCCGTACGCGGCATCGGCGTGGATGCGAAAGCCGTGCTTCTCGCGCAGCGCCAGGATCTCCGGTAACGGATCGACCGAACCCGTCGCAGTTGTGCCGAGGGTTGCGACGACTGTACCAACGTCTCCAGTTTCCACGCGTTTTCGCAGCGCGTCCATGTCCATGCGCGCCCGCGAATCCACCGGCACGGACTCGAATTCGAGCTGCAAGACGCTGCTGATGCGCTGATGGGTGTAATGCGCTTGCTCGCTCGCCAAGATTTTCTTGCCGGGCCGCACCTGCCCCGCGACCCAGAGGGCTTCGAGATTGGCCATGGTGCCGCCGCCGCACAGATGCCCGAGAAAAGTCTTCCAGCCGAACATCGAGGCGACTTCCGCGACGGCCTCTTTTTCCATCGCGGAAGTGGCACGGCCGCCATCTAGCGCGTGGTTGTTGGGATTGATCCACATGGCCAGGGCATACGCGAGGCGCGCCACGGGATGCGGAGGCTTCAGCATCTGCCCGGCGTAGAGAGGGTGAAAATAGGGATAGTTGTCGTGCAGGCGTTCGGCCGTGGCCTTGAGCACGTCCAGCAGGCGGTTTTCGTCGTAAGCGTTCGGAGAAAACTCGGGCAGCCCGGCAAAGCCACTGTCCAATTTCTTTACGGCTTCCAGAAATGCATTCAGGCTTTGTTGTTCAAGCTGCAAAGATCACCAGTCGGTGAGGATATCACCGGACGCAGGGCAGGAGACGGGGGATCACAATTCTTACTGCCAGACTTTATCAAGCTGCCCAGCGGTTTGCAGCAAATCGAGTTGGGCCTGCTGGCGCTGGAAATTGGCGTCGAGATAGGCCATCCACTTGTCGCTTTCCTCGAGGCGAGCTTTTTCGACTTCGCGCACGTTGATGCGGCCTTCACCGAATTGTGATTGCAGCACCGTGACGTTTTGCTGCGCGAGTTGCAGCTCCAGGCGAGCGACTTCTTTTGCGGCGTCGCGCTCGCGCAAGCGCCGCGTCTTGACGCGCACGGCGGCGCTTACTTCGGTCTTCTTCTTTGCCAACTCTGCCTTGGCCACGTCTAGATTCACCTGGGCGAGCGCGATATTGGCCCTGGTTTGCGCGCTGAAAATCGGCACTTGAATCTGCACGCCGGCATTGAAGTTATTGGGTTGGAATTTCTTGAAGAAATCCAGATAGTTGTTGAACTTGGCCAGCCGGCTATAAACCGCTACGAGCTGCAACGTCGGGTAATATCCACGTTTTTCGCCGATCAGGCGAAATTCCTTGGCGCGGACATCGGATTGGGCGACACGCAGCGCGACATTATCCTGCAGCGCCATAGCCACCAAATTTGCGCCTTCTTGCTCGGCTACGCCGGGAAGATCCTCGGGCGTGATTTCGATCTGGGTATTTTCGGCTAGCCCGGTTTGACCACGCAGCGTGACCTCCAATTCATCTTGACGGCCCTCGAGCTGGAGGATGCGCTGCACCACGCGCGCTTTGGTGAGTTGGTCCTTGGTCACGGCGACGGGCAGCTCGAAATTCTCTTTTTCACGCTGCTGCGTAACGGCCAGGATTTTGTCCGCGCTTTCTTGCTCCTTGCGCAGCAACTCGAGCGAATGGCGGACCGTGGCAAGCTCGAGATAAGTGGAAGCCGTGCGCACGATGACACTGTTTCTGGCGTCTTCCAGAAGAATCTTTTGCGACTTGGCTTGCTCTTGCAGCTCTTTCCCTTGTCCACGCAATGGCTCATTGAAGGCTTGCTCGGTGTAGGTGACATCGAACAGCGCGGGGGCGCGGCCGCCGGGAGTCTCGGGAATTCCGAAGGTGTAGCCCGCGCCGGAACCGGCATAGAGATTGGGCATGAACTGCGCTTTCGTGATCAGTGCGGAGCGGTTCGCGAGGCTCGCTTGCAGCTTGGCGATTTGGATGTCTTTGCTGTTTTGCAACGCGAGTTCGATGGCGCGTTTCAGGGTGAGAGAAACGGCGGCGGGTTCGGTTGGAATAGACTGCGTTTGTTGGGCGCGCGCGCTGAAGGCGGCGGAGAAAAGCAACGCCACGAGCAGGGCGCTCAGGAAAGAGCCGCGTTTCGAGCTGATGAAATTTTTATATGTCATGCAAAGGTCCTCGTTGTGGCTTTGACCGTGAAAGCGGCGGCTAGCCGCCGCACTCCAAAATTATTCGTAACGTAGCGATTCAATGGGCTGCAAGCGCGCGGCATTGTTGGCCGGCAGGTAGCCGAAAAATAGCCCGGTGGAACAGGAAACTCCGAAGGCGATCAGCACACTTAGAGGAGAGATGGGGACGCGAAGGTTCCCGGGAAGCAGCGGCTGAACCAAGACCGGAATGGCCAGGCCGATCAGAATGCCGACAACGGCGCCACCACCGCTGATTAGAAAGGCTTCGATCAGGAATTGATAGAGGATTTCGCGGTGCGCCGCGCCGATGGCCTTGCGGATGCCAATCTCGCGGGTGCGTTCGGTGACGGTGACCAACATGATGTTCATGATACCTATGCCACTGATGAGCAGTGCGATGAAGGCAACGACCAGCAGCACGATGGTCAGCGCCAGCGAAATGTTTTTTGCCGCACTCAAAATGGCGGCCAGCGTCTGAACGTCATACTCAGCCTCGGCCGGGTGACGACTGCGCAGCAGCTGTTCCATCTGACGCTGCACGCTGGGCACATCGTCCGGATGCGCGGCTTGCGCGCTCAGAGCGCGTAGCACGTCAACGCCGGTGTAGTACTTCATCAGCGGAAAGGGAATGATCACGGTATCGCGCTGGATGTCCGATAAGCCGAAGGTGGCCACACGCTCGCGAAAGACACCGATAACTGTGAAAGTGAGTTCACCCATGCGAATCGTTCCACCGACAGGATTTTCCTGGCCAAACACGCGATCGGAAAGCTCTTTGGTTATCAGGCAAACCTTGCTGCGCGTTTCCATGTCGGCGGAATCGAAGTATCTTCCGCGGATTATGACCAGACGGCGAATAGCTTGAAACCCCTCGGTCACTCCGATGAGGGTCACGGGGCGTTCCACGCCCTCTACAACGATGGTCATGGGCAACTCGCGGTTTCCAGCGACTTCCTGCACGCCGGGAATGGCCTTCACTGCCTTCATGTCCTCGATGGTCAGCTCGTAACTCAGCGGCTTCCCTTCGGCCCCAGCTCGAACCAGCTCGACCCAAACCAAGTTGGAGCCGGTAGCTTCAATCTGGCTGAGCACGAACTTGCGGCCGGTAAGGGCGACGGTGACGACCAGAACGATGGAGGCGCTGCCGATGATCACGCCCAGGGAGGTGAGAATGGCGCGCAACTTGTTGCCACGCAGGGCGTCTATGGCGACGGACAACGTCTCCCGCAGGTCCATCATGGCGCGAGTCTCAGGCGCATTCTATGTTCAACCCTTTTTCAGCCGCTTCACAGCTTCGCGGACATTCTTGTTTTTGGGCTCCAGCTTCAGCGCCGCTTCGTATTCTTGAATGGCGGCTTGCCAGTTTTGCTGGTTTTCGTAGAGGCGGCCCATCCATTCATGAACGCGCCAAGGAGGGGGAAACCCGCTGCGGAGGGGCGCGCGTTTAAGATATTGATTCAGAAGGCGCTCGGAATCGTCGGGGCGCTCATCTTTGATGATCAACGAAACGGCGCGATAGAACAGCGCGCGCGGATCGGAAGGAGCAATCGTTTCGCCTTGCTCGGCCACGATCGCAAGCGTCTCCGCCTGGCTCTGCTTCATGGCGTAGTCGCCGATGTCGTAGAGAAGCTCGATAGATTTGGGATGCAGTTCCAGAGCTTGGGCGAACTCGGCGTCAGCGGCTGTGAAGTCCTTTTTTTGACGCCGGCAATTTCCCGCCGCGTAATGGCCTTCGGCGGGATCGAGAGACACAAGCTTGGCAATTTCCGGGCGCGCTTTGTCTTCACCACCGCCGGCAAAGCTCGGAGCGCTGCAATCAAACTCAATGAGCGCCTGGTTGGCGGAAAAGTTTTTTTCGTCTAATTCAACGGCCTTCTCAAATTCCTTGCGAGCCTTTTTGGCGAGTGACAACGCAGAGAACATGGAAGCGTGGCTGGCTTTTTCGCCGTAAACCTTGCCTAACCATTCATGGTACAGCGAACTTTGGGGATCGAGAGCGACGGCTTTTTCCGCGCTGTCGACAGCGGCGTCATAACGCTGGGATTCGTAGTAGGTCTTGGCAAGGAGCAGATGGATTTCGGCGTCGCGCGGATGTTGCTCGAGGGCTAGTTGCAGGAGGCGCGCCGCTTTGGCGTAATCGCTGGCCTCGTAGGCTTCGTGGGCGGCCTGGAAGTTATCATCGTGGCGCACACCGTCCGCGGCTGCCCGGGGGCTCAACAAAGCTGCCGGGAGCAGAAGTGCGGCAAGGAGCGCAATTCTAATCGGATTCACTTCGGCCACGGATGTAACTCGCATCGGTATTGACGATTTTGACCGGCATGCCGTCCTTGAGATCCACATCGCCTGGCAAGGCAACCATCTCGCCTTCCTGCAAGCCGCCCAGGACTTCGTAATTGGTAGCGTCGGCGATGCCCACGTGAATTTCGCGTTTTTCCAGCGTCGCTTTCCCCACGCCTAGTGCGTTTCGCAAGACCACAAAGACGAATCTCTGGCCGCCCTGCGCCTCGACCGCGCCGCGGGGCACGGTGAGGACGTTGATGCGCTCGCGGGAATTGATGCGTACGTTGACGTTGATGTTGGGCAGCAGCTCCAGCTTGTCGTTGTTGACCTCACAGAGCAGTTCGCCGACGCTGCGCGCGTTGCGCGCCACCACTTGTTTGGGAATGACTTGGGTCTTGCCCATCCAGGCGCGGTTGGGCAGAGCGTCCCAGGTGATGCGCACGGGTTCGCCAGGTTCCAGGCCGCCCAGCTCGGGCTCGTCGATAAAGGCGCGCACGCGGACTTTGTGGAGGTCAGTCATTTCGGCCAGCAGGTCGCCGACTCTCACGTAGGCACCCGCTTTAACGGGCAGAGAATAAAGCGTGCCGGGGGCGGGAGCGACGATGCGGCCATCGCGGACTTTTTCTTCCAAGGCGGCGACTTCGCTACGGAGCTGCTCCACCTGCAGAGTGGCGCGGTTGGCGTCGAGCTTCACATCGTGCTCAAACTCCTGCTTGGCCGCGGTGAGCTGTTTGACTTGCGCGTTGGCTTTGGCGAGATCCAGATCGTTGGCAGCGAGCTCGTCTTTGGTGGCGGCCTGCTGAGCGATGAGGCGCTCGAGGGAATCATGATTGCGCTGCAAGCGATCCCGCAATGCCACGGCGGCGGCTAGTTGGCCTTCAGTCTTGGCGGCATCGTCGGAACGGCCGCCGGCTTTGGCGGCGCGGAGATCATCTTCGGCGCGGAGGAGCTTGGAACGGGCCTCGGCAAGCTGGGCAGCGGCGTCCTTGACGTTCAGTTCGAGCAGGAGCTGGCCCTTTTTTACAGCTTGGCCCTCCACGACGCTGATTTTTTCTATGAAGGTATCCAGCTGCGCGCGCACGACGAAGGGGTCGATAGGCTCGACTTTTCCATTGCTGGAGATAGAGGAGACTAGGTTTTCACGAACGGGCGTGACCGCGGAAATTTTGGCCACGGGCTGGCGGCCGCTAAGACGCACCAGCACGATAGCCACCCCAGCAGCCAACACGAGAAAAATCACGATGCGGTTTCGCAGCCTGCGGTCCATGCTCCCTATTCCAATTGCCCTGCCGGTCTGTTCAAACTAGGCATTGCGACACTCACACGAAGTGAGTCCCATTGTATATGTGCGGCTTGCTGGCCCCCGCCCGGAGTAAACCAGAGTACTCGATTGTAACAACAGGTGCTGGGCTTCCACTAGAGATGATGCCAATTCGCAAGGGATTCCCTTTGATGGATGCGCTGCGTTGGCGCGGGGATGCCGGTGGCACTAAGCCGGCCCCAGGGAACGCAGAGATGAGTCGCGGATCCATGAAGATTTGATGGTGCGCAGGCTGGTTGGGTCACAAGCCGGCGGGGATTCGATTGCTGCGGCAACGGGTGTCATATTCGACGTGCCAGGCACGTAGTAGACTGTGGCGCGGGTGTGAGTTCTGGCCGGGGTAAAGTTGGCGCGAGGAGTCTTTGATGATTGAGGCGCGTGGCCTGTCGAAGCGCTTCCAGGACAAGAAGCGCGGAGAGATTCGCGCGGTCGATAACGTGAGTTTTCGGTGCGAGCCGGGGCACATCTATGGATTGTTGGGGGCGAACGGCGCGGGGAAGACCACAACGCTGCGCATCCTGGCCACGATCCTGGAGCCTACCGACGGTACGGCGTTGGTGTTCGGTTATGACGTGGTCGAAGAACCGGAGAAAGTGCGCGCCAACGTGGGCTTTCTGTCCACAGCCACGGCGCTGTATCCGCGGCTGACCGCTCAGGAGTTGGTGGAATATTTCGGGCGGCTGAACGGGCTGGATGAAGTTACGCTGAAGAAGCGCATCGACGAGATTTTCAACCGGCTGGACATGAACGGCTTCCGGGACCGGCGCTGCGACAAGCTGTCCACAGGCATGAAGCAGAAGACTTCGATTGCGCGGACGCTGGTGCATGACCCGCCGGTGATGATCTTCGACGAACCTACGCTGGGCCTGGACATCATGACCGCGCGGACGATCACCACGTTCATTCGCGAGTGCCGCGACCGCGGGAAGACCGTGATTTTCTCCACGCACATCATGAGCGAAGTCGAAAAGCTGTGCGACGTGATCGGGATTATTCATGATGGGAAGCTGCTGACCGAAGGGACGCTGGCGCAATTGCGGGAGCGCTACGCGGAACAGGACCTGGAGGAGATTTTCGTGAAAGTTGTGGGGTCGCTGCAAGCGAAGGCGGAGGGGTAGAACGCCGTGAACCTGAAGGCAGTCGGGATTGTGTACCGCAAGGAATTCACAGAATGGCGCGCTGGCGGTGGTCATGGTCGGCAAAGCAGAGAAGGAAACACCCAAGATCATGATCCTGGGCGGCGAGGATTCGCCGCAACTGATCGCCAGCATCAAAAAGCTCGACTCCCTGGAAATCGTGCCTTATGCAGCAAATTGGAAGGACGAAATTTCCAGCAAGGATATTCGCGCGGCGGTGGAAATTCCGAAGGGATTCGAGAAGTCCCTGGAAACAGGTGATTCCGAGACAGTGAAAATCTATTTCTATGACGGGGAGATGAAATCGTCGTTCGGCGCGAATCGTTTGGAAAAATTTCTGAAAGATTATCGCGATAGCGTGGTGAAGGACCGCCTGGCGGCGAAGAATCTGCCGGCGTCGGTGCTTTCGCCGTTCGCGATCAAACAGGAAAACGTGGCGCCGCCGGAAAAGGTGAGCGGCGCGACGTTCGGCAGCTTCATCGGTTACACGGTAATTATTCTGTGCATGACCGGCGCGATGTATCCAGCCATCGATCTTACCGCGGGGGAAAAAGAGCGCGGCACGATGGAGACGATTCTTTCCAGCCCCATTTCGCGCATGGACCTGGTGCTCGGCAAATTCCTGCTGGTCTTCTCTGCTTCGCTCGCAACGGCGATTCTCTCGGTCATCTCCATGGGGACATCGTTCGCGATTTTGGGTCACACTAACTTGATGAATTCCTCAGGCGGGCAGACTTTGGCGCTGAACCTCGGACTGCTTTCGGTGGTTTCCGTTTTCGTCATGGCTTTGCCGCTGGCGTTTCTTTTCTCCGCGGTGCTGATGACCATCGCGCTCTTCGCCAAGAGCTACAAAGAAGCGCAAAGCTATCTCACGCCCATGACATTCGTGATTGTGATTCCCGCTGTCGCCTCAATAATGCCGGGGGTCGAACTGACGCCGAAACTAGCGCTGATCCCAGTGTTAAACACGAGCCTGGTCTGCAAGGAGATTATCAGCGGTACGTATCACTGGAACTCGATCGCCCTCATTTTTGCTTCGACCTGCGTGTATGCCGGTGTGGCGCTGTTTCTGGCGTTCAAGACGTTCCAACGCGAGTCGGTGCTGTTCCGATCGTGACATTCGCTCGTTTTTGATTCTTAAAGAAAAAGAGTAGCTACGAGACTACGAACCCTACTGGGAGGGGGGCTGGCGTGTTTCGCACTCCTGGCTGAGGCGGCGGACGGTTTCGCGCAGGCGCACGGCGAGGGCGGCGATGGTTTCGAGACGCTGCTGACCGCCGTGCGGGAGGCGGCCGTCATTCTTGCGGCGGACTTCCGCAAGCAACAGCTCGGCGTTGCCCAGGATTCCGGTGAGTGGATTGTTCATCTCGTGGCGGAGCACCTCGCCGAACGCTTCCCCGCTCGAACCATTTCTGGCGCCGGCGAACTGCTGCGCGTCACTAGCCACTTGCTGCGCCTGGCGCAAGCGCCGCTCGACCATCTCTAACGCAAGAGGGAGGCAATCGCTGGCGCGCTCGATGAAATCGGCGGCGCCGGCCGCGACCAGCAAGGCCAGTTCCGATTCCTGATCCGGCCCGCCAATCACCACCACGGGCGCGTGAACGGCCAGCGCGGAAACGACGGAGTTTAGGCGCGGCATCTTAGCCACCGGCCCTTCGCTCTCCGGGGTAACGGAAGTTTTCTCGAGAAGGATGACCGCGGGCGCGGCATCTTCGACGATGCGCCGGGCGGCGTCCACGGTGCGCACGGCGGAAACGCGCAGCCCTCCCTCCTTGGCTTCGAATTCCCGGCGCGCGGCGGCGCACAGCTCGGCGTCATCGCTGACCAGCAAGATGGTATGTTCCCTGGTATGGATCATCTATTTCCTCGCTGCGTTTTTCTTCGCCGCCGTACGTGAATTCGTGCGCGGCGAGGTGGCCTCGAGAACGCTGCGGATTTTCTCCGTGAGCTCTTCGACGCGAAAAGGTTTTGCCACGTGGGGCAGGTGATTGCGTTCCAGGAACTCGCGGGTGTGCGCGGCGAGCACGTCTCCGGTGACAAACAGGAAGCGTTCGCGCAGTGGATTTTGGGCGAGGGTCAAAGCCTGGTAGAAATGCTCACCGTCGAGTTCGGGCATTTTCATGTCACAGATGGCCAACGCATAGCCTTCGCGGGCCGTGCGATCGAGCGCTTCGCGAGGGTCGAGGAGGACGTCGACGCGCAATCCTTCGTCCTCGAGGACGTCGGCTATCAGCCGCGCAACGGTGGGCTCCTCCTCCAACACCAGGACGCGCGTACCGGCCCAGGCACCGAGCGCGGCACCGGCCTGCGCGGTGTCAAGCAATTGCAAGGCGGGCAAGGTTTCGAGTCGCGGGCGAACGGGAGAGGCGCCGCCGGTGGCGGGCAAGGGCATCTCCACGGTGGCGGTGGCCGGGAGCTCGATCGAGAAGACCGTCCCCTGGCCGAGGTTGCTGGTCAACTGCAATCGACCGCCGTGCTCGCGTACGATGCCGAGAACGATGGCCAGTCCCAAGCCGGTGCCGACGCCCGCCGGCTTGGTTGTAAAGAATGGGTCGAAGATGCGCGCTTGGATGGCTTGCGGAATTCCGGGGCCATCGTCGCTGACCTCCAAGAGCACGCGCTGTTCGGCGATGCGCCTGGTCTTCACGCGGATCGTACCACCTTTGCCTTGTTCTTCGATGGCCTGCCGGGCATTCCCGATAAGGTTCATCAGCACCTGCTGGAGCTGCCCGGCGTCGCCCTGCACGAACGGGAGTACAGGCTCGAGATCGAGCTGCACGTGGACGTTGTCGGCTGCGAGGCTGAAGCGCTGGAGTTCGAGGGTGCCCGAGACGACCTGATTGAGCGCCACGCGACGGCGCTCGGGCCGTGATTCCCTGGCGGAAAGCAATAGTTGGCGCAGGATGGCGCTGGCGCGCTCCGCTTCCTGAAAGATCTGGCGCGCTTCGTGGGATTCGCCGATAGCATCGCGGCGCAAGAGCAGGCGCTGCGCGTAGCCGAGAATGCTAGTGAGCGGGTTGCTGAGCTCGTGAGCGATGCCGGTGACCATCTGGCCGAGCTCGGCGAGTTTGTCCGTCTGCAGCAGCCTGGATTGGAAGACGCGCTGCGCGGTGAGGTCGCGGTAGATTTCCACGCGGCCGAGGAGGATGCCTTTTTCGTCAAGGATGGGGCGCGTGGCACGCTCCAGCAGGCGCGGAACCGGGCGCACCAGTTGCAACTCTTCTCGCAGGGCCCCTTCGGTGCTGTGCGCCAAACGATTCCAATTCTCGGCGAAAGTACCGGCGTCAGCGGTGCGCGCACTGAGCGAGGCTATGAGATCGTCAAGCGTCTTGATGCGCGCGAGTTCTTCGGGAGCCAGACCGACCATCTGGCCGAAGCGGCTGTTCACCGCGCGAATTTCCTGCCTCGCTCCGAAGAGGACCACTCCTTCCTCAAGCCATTCAATGACGTTCAGGACCTCGGTGACGCCGTGCTCAGCATCTCTGTGCTCGCTGCGGTCGGGCTGCTTTTGGAGGGCTGCGAGAACTTCCTTATGACGCAACTCCAGCTCGGCGGCCTGCTCGCTACGCTTCAGCTGCAACAGCGGCGAAACAGCGAGCGCAGCGCTAAGTTCCAATCGTTCCAGTGCAGCCAGCGAGGCCGTGCTTCGACGAACGCCTGCGACCAACGCTCCGAGGGTTTCACCAGCGGCCTCCAGCGGGAAGGCAACCACGCGCGCGACTTCTCCGTGGGACGACGCAATCCCGGGTTCGCTACCGGCGACGTGATGGGACTCAAGCGCCCGGCGCCAGACGCCGCTCAACTCCTCACTTTCGAGCGCACGAATCCAGGCGGCGGCACCGCTCTGCCACGCAAAGCGCATGCTTTGCGGCGGTGGGTGAATAGAACTCTTCCTTGTCTTCGGTGAGTCGACGAGACAGCCAATCGTGGCGAAAACCGCACTTGGCTCGACCTGGTGATCTCCCTTATGAGTGCAGTCCTTCACAATGCCGGCAAGAACATCGCTCGGCGATTCCAAGCTGGTGAGAGCGGTGAGCACGCGGCGGGAGTCCTGATGGCGCTCGCGCCCCAAACGGCGCTCATCTTCGAGTTCCATGACGAGAGCCAGTTCGGCTGCGACGGACTCTAGCAGCGCTCGCGGCAAACGTGCCTGTTTTTTCCGACAGCCGGCGAACAACATTCCGCGAAGGTGTGCGTGAACCCGCAGAGGAACCCATAGCGCCCGCCGCATCTCGATTAACGCGCCGATCATTGGCTTGTCGGGCGAGTCATCAACGTCTTGCTCAACTGTCCGCAAACTCTCCAGCAATTCGGCAGGCAACGGCGGCTGTGGAGATAGCCTGGACCACTCAGCGGGCGTCGCCTCTCCATCTTTCTCCGCTACGATTCCGCGGAAACTCGTGTGTTGACCGGAGTCCGCAATGCCGGGATCTGCATTTTCAACCCAGATGCCCACCCGGTCTGCCTGCCCGCTTGCCAGCAACGTTTTGATCGCCTCTTTCAGCAGGTCTTGCTGTACCCTGCCTTCAACCGCCGCGCGGGCCACTCCGATAGTTCCTCCTTCCTGTTCCTGCGTATTTCCCCAGACCCACATGCACTGGCCTCGATCCGCTTAGCACTGCTCCGCCAACAGGTGGCGCGCGTCGGTAGTAAATACAGATACCGGCAACTACATTGCACTGAAAGGTCCAACTCGGTCTGCGTATCTCATTGATAACGCAACGGTTATGCCGTGCATCAAGGACTAGAGGAGAGGCCCAACATCCCATGTCGAGACTTGCCAATGATTTGGTTCCGAACTGAAAAATTCGGGGAGTGACTAGGCACAGACCGCTCTTAACCGCTGGCTTCCTCTTCCACATGGTACTGCTTCAGTTTTCGGTAGAGCGTGGTCTTGCCGATGCCCAGGATGCGCGCGGCCGCGAGCTTGTCACCTGCCGTCTCGCGCAAGGTGCGCAGAATCGCGCGACGCTCGAGCTCTTCGAGGGGCACCAGTTCGTTCTTCTCCGGGAGACGCTCCGTTTTGGGGAACTGCAGATTGCTCGGCAAATCCGCCACATGCACGAGCGGACCGGAGCCGAGCGCCACCGCGCGCTCTATCGCGTTTTCCAGCTCGCGCACATTTCCCGGCCAATCATAGGCGATCAACTGGCGCATGGCGTCTTCGGAAATGTCCCGCGAGGTTTGCTGTGCGAGCGAGAATTTCTCCAAAAAAGAGATCACCAGGAGCGGTATGTCGCTCTTGCGCTCGCGCAACGGAGGCAGTTTGATCTGCACCACATTCAAGCGGAAATACAGATCCTGGCGAAACGCACCGGTCTTGATCGCCGCATCGAGATCCCGATTCGTGGCGGCGATGATACGCACATCGATGCGGCGCCGTTCCGTAGAGCCGACCGGCTTTACCTCGCGCTCCTGCAAGGCGCGCAGCAGCTTGGCTTGCATGTCCACGGGCATGTCGCCGATTTCATCGAGAAACAGCGTGCCGCCGTTGGCAGCCTCCAACAGACCTTGCTTGCCGTGCAAGGCCCCGGTGAACGCGCCCTTCACATAGCCGAACAGCTCGGATTCAATCAGTGTCGGGACGAGAGAAGAGCAATCGACGGGAACAAAAGGGCGATCTTTCCGCGGTCCGGAAAAATGCACGCTTTTGGCCACCAGCTCCTTGCCCGTTCCGCTCTCCCCTAGGATGAGAACCGGATACTCGTGCAGGGTCACTTTCTGGACGACCTTGTAAACGCGCTGCATGCGCTCGGAAACCCCGATGAGACCGCCGAAGCCCGGCCGCGTGCGCAGCTGCTCGCGCAATAAATGATTTTCCTGCTGGAGCTCGACGGCGCGCGCTGCGCGCTCCAGGCGCGAGCGCAGCTCCTCGATGCGGAAAGGTTTGGTTACATAGTCCACCGCGCCCAGCCGCGTGGCGGCCACCGCCGAATCGATCGTTCCAAACTGCGTCAGCACGATTACCGGCAAAGTCCGGTTCGTGTCGTGCACGCGCTTGAGCAGGTCCAGCCCGCTGGTTCGCTGCAGCATCAAGTCCGTCAACACGATGTCTACCGCGGAGTTCTCCAAGACTTCCAGGGCCTCTTCCGCGCTGGCTACGGCGAAGGCTTTCATGCCCGCCTGGCGGGCAACCTCGGCGCAAGTCTCGCGGATGGACGGCTCATCGTCGACAATCAGAATGTTCATCGAGACGGCTTCGCGCAGGACTGCCGCGTCTTCACTCATGCGTGAACCCGGAGATTCCATCACCGTTTTCCGAGCATTCTTGTTTCCATTTCAGGAAACTGCGCTTCCCTATCATAAAGCAGTATATACCTGAATTATATAGGAAGGTGAAGTACCGATTCGGGAATCAGCACAGCCTTGCTGGCCAACTGCGAGAGTAAGAGCTTGTGTTTTCAATGTGTCCCAAAACGGAACGAGACGTTCAATTTTGGGATTCGCTTCCCAAAGAAAAATGCAGGTTCTGGTTTATGCGAGTTGCGCCGCAGCGCGGATACAATCCTAACCGGGCAAGATGTCCCCTTTTTGGCAAGTCCTCGCTGCAACGCGAGTCGGGGCACACGCTGACGCCCGCTGCGATTGCTCGCAGCTGGCGCCGGCTGAAACGCTGTGTCGCTGGGTTACTGTGCGGAACCGGGGTTTTGTGCTGCCGTGCCTGGCCCGCTGTCCGCGCTGAAGATGGTCACTTGCACGCGGCGGTTCTTTTGCCGGTCGTCCCGGGTCTTTTCGTCATTCACCGGCTTGTCCTTGCCGAGTCCGACGATTTGGATGCGGTACACGGGCATATTGCGCTGCGCTACAAGATAGGTCTGCACAGCCTCGGCGCGCCGACGGCTGAGCTCGAGGTTGTATTCGGGCGTGCCGGTCTTGTCCGTGAAGCCTTCAATGGCCACGAAGTAGCGCTTCATGCTTCCGACTTTCCCAGTACCGAGTTGGTCGAGCTGCTGCTTGGCTTCGTCGGTCAACTTCGCGGAATTGAATTGGAAGAGCACCACGACGTCGCCCGCGGGCTTATAGTCATCAATATTGGCGATTCGCTCGTTGAGCTCGGCGTGAAACTGGTTAGTCAAATCGGACTTCACCTGGTCGGTTTTCTTGGAGGCCGCATCCGCGCGCCCAAGAGCGTCGCCCGCGCGCGCATCGGCGGAATCCGCCTTCTCGGCGGCCGCGCTGATCTTGGGCTCGTCACTCTCCAATTGTTTCTGGGTGCTTTGCGCTTGCTTTTCTACTACGTTGACCTTCGCGGTGATGGGATCTGTTTGCTGGGCGACATACTTCTTCGTCGCACAGCCTCCCAACAGCAGCACCACGCTGGCCACGATCGTTGCTTCGATGACCCGCTTCATGGGTATTCCTCCATTTCGAATTTGAGCTTAATTCCCGCTGGTACAGTTCGATTGCTCTGGGCCGGGCAGAAGCGGGCTGGACACTTCGCGGAGCTACCTGGCGCGGCAGCAGGGCCACCGGAACCATTGGAGTTGAATCTTACTGTAAATCCGCGCAACTTGCCACTATCGTTCTGCCCGCGCCGCAGGGCGGTCCCGCACCGTCGCCCACTTCAACCCAGATAACCTACACTCCTTTCTGCAGCTTCTTATTGACAAATAACTCTTGCGCTAAAACTATTGCGCCGTGGGCGTCGCGCCGGTGATGCGAAACTTGTACCAGGCAGTTCCAGCCGGGTACAGCACGTCGCGAATCTGAGCGTTCTGTTCTTCTCCGGGAGCGAGATTGAACGGAATCGTTCCTTTGTTCACCAGCAGCGCGGCATTGTCCGGGCCGACGTAGGTCGTTTCGTACTCAATCTTGCTGTAGGTGTAGGCCTTCGATTTGTTGTCGATGTCCACCAGCCAGACCGCCGTGGTGCCGGTGCGATCTTTTTCCATTCTGGCGCTCAGAACCTTCAGGTCATGCACGGGGTCCGCTTTTCCTGCCGCTACGGGCGCGGCGGCAGCGGTGACCGCCGCGGGTTTGTTGTCGCGTTTCGACATCGTGTAGAACACGCCGCCCGCGGCAGCTACCGCGACCACCACGAATATTGTCACCAACATCCGATTGGAACTCGATTGTTTCTGTTCTTGTGCCGCCTCAAACATCGCCGCCTCCTCGGCAACCCACGCGCGTCCGGCCACTTCCGGAAATGGGCGCAAACGGATTCCCCTGTAAGGAGGGACCTCGCGGAAATTGGAAGAAGGGTCGGGAAGCCCCTCGATAGCTACTGCTTATATCCCATTCGCTCGCATGCGGCAAGCAATCGTGACTTCCGCTCTGGTGCACAGCTGATCGCATCGACCGCGCTGGGGCATTCACCCGATGACGAGTCGAGCACCGGTTCCAATTTTGGCGCTTTGCCAAATTGGAACACGCGCTACGCTTTCTTCTACTGAGGAACTCTCCAGTGGAAGAACTCATCACGCCCCCGCCTCCAACGAAAACGGAACAGCGCCGAGGCAGCCGTTTTCCCGTAATAGTCCCCGTACAAGCCAAATGGCAAGAGGCCAGCGGCCGCATCATAATCGAAAACGCGCAAGCTCGCGAAGTAAACATGCAGGGCGGCCTGCTCGACATGAAGATCTTCCCGAGCGTGGGAAGCCACATGGAGTTGACCAATCTGCTGTCCGGGGAAACCTACCGCGCACGCGTAGTCGCTATTCGCCGAAAAGAAGGACAGGTGCTTGGAGTAGCCGTCGAGTTGCTGATCCCCAGCGAAACGTTCTGGGGTGTGAACTTTCAGTTGAAGAAGACCAGTGCCGAGTTGTTACAGCTTGAGCATGCCATCCGCACCGGTGGCATCGATCAACGCATCCTGACGGATTTCCGCGACGCCGTGGATCACGTCCGCAAGACCGCCTGGGCTGTGCAGGAGTGGCAGGAGCGTCAGATCACACGCCATGATCCGCAAACGTTGCTTCCCCTCCTCGTCGGCGAGCGCGTTCGGCGCGCCGCACAGTTGGGCAATTCCATCGTCTCCGATCTTACCAACCATGAGGTCACGCGGGAAACTCCCGGCGTGGATCAGCTTTTTGACGCCGTGCAACGCATGCAGCAACTTCTGGCAGACCTGCTCGGAAATTCCTAGTGCGAGTCCGTAATCGATAGCTGCCTTCGGATGGCCTTCAATCACGCTGCTCGTCAGGTGTTTTGGGTACAGCTCCGAGCGACTTAATAAACGTAACGAGTTGCCAGCGCTGCGGTTCGGGCAGTTTTGACCAGAAGGGCATGCCGCGGCGGACTACGCCATTTGTCAGAATCCAAAAAATGGCTCCCGGTGTGGCGTTCTGGACTTCGTCGGCGCGGAGACTAGGGGCCTTCTGAGTGCCGTTGCCAGCATTGCCGTGGCATTGGGAACAATGTTGCTCGAATAGGTTCTGCCCAGCGGCGACCGCATCTCGGTCGTTCTCCAGGGGATTGCGCTTGGCCCTGGCCTTATCTGGCGCTTTGGCGAGCTCGGCATAGACGAGTGCGTCCGCTTTGTGGGCATCTGCTTTCTCGCGTTGCGCGAAAACGCATGAGGCCCCGAGAAGAGCGGCCATTACGGATAGCGCGACAATGGATTCCTTCACGGGCGGCCCCTGAAGAGGCGGCTCATCGCCGAACCGAACCCGGAGATTTCCCTCGAAACACCCCAACGCAACAGGAAAGCATGGCTGTTGCCGTTTAAACCAAAGCCAGGGGAGAGACGCAGCGTCCAGTTGGACGGGAGATTCCAGGCTACGACCGGAGCAACATAGTGCGAAGTGTTGTTCAGGCCGAAACTATAGCGGTCTCCGAGCCCGCCGTACATCTCGACGCCGGCGACGAAGTTCTCACGGCAAAGAGAGCAGCGTTTTGCGGAAGCCTTAAGAGCCAGAGGACGGCTCGCGCCAAGAGCGTAGCCGAATTCCCAAGGCTGGTTTGAGAGATTCTTGGCTGCGATGATGTTTTCCGCGAAATTCCAGCCCTTAACCGTACTTGAGAGGATGAGTTTAAACTCGAGTTCATCGATGTGTTCTTTGCGGGCTTCGGCATTGGGCACCAAGAAGCCTGACTCGACGTCGTGGCCTTCGACCTCTTTTAGGATCTTGTCTGCGCCGTTCTTCTTCTCGTACTCAAAGTAGAGAACGGGATTTATGAAGTGCTCGCGTTTGAGGGGACGGATACGGTTCTCGAAGCGCAAGCCCGTGAATACAGTGCTGTCATGGAACGTGGTTTGACCGTCCAGATAGAGCTCAGTGGTCCACCAGGCGGTGGCCCCATACTCCAATTCAGTCCAGAAGGCGTGGAAGTCGTTGCCGCCACGCTGCGTCCCGAAAGTGGAAAAGTATTCAATTTCCAAGTTGCCGGGCTCTTCAAGATAGTGGTCATACGTCACGATGTAAGGACTCTCTTGAGCGCGGCTGGAGCCGGGGAAAACGGCCAACGTCGCCACCAACCAAGATGCAAAAAACGACAAAGGAACTCGTGGAGTCAATTTTTTCTCTTGCAAATGACTTGCAACTGAAACAAATAAGACTAACTTAGTCCTATATCCAGCTGCAACCCTGGAAACGGGTGTAGCGCAGAAATCATGGATAATCTCCTCGAAATATCCTCCTCGCGGTTGTGCAAAGAACGCAAGGCATGTTCCGCCACAAATCGAGTACAATGCCCGGCATTAAATCGGAAGAGTTCGCCCTAGTGGGCCTCGTCCCAGCCATGAGAAATAATCGTCCCCAGCCCTGCAAGTGCGGCCATCCCAAGAGTATCCACGCACATATGTATTTCCAGGCGAGGCCTGCCAAGCTGCCAAAGGGCTGCAATTTCCCGGGATGCAAATGCAACACCTACCGAGCTGCACAGATCCCTTTGCCGCCTCCAACAGCCTAATCAATTCGGCTCCGGGAATGCGTGCCAACCGCAAGCACACGGGCCAAAAGCCGGTGCGACCAGGAACCCGAGTGAGGTATGATAGAGTCTTCGGAAACTATTCATTAGGATGATGATGCAGACAGATAACGGAAAAATTTTGCTGAGAGTTCGCCCCCGCGGCTTCTGTGCCGGAGTGGTGCGTGCGGTGGACATTGTCGAGCTGGCGCTGGAAGCTTATGGCGCTCCGGTCTACGTGCACCATGAAATCGTGCACAACACCTACGTTGTGGAGCAATTACGCCGGCGCGGCGCGATTTTCGTCGAATCCATCGAGGACGTTCCTCACGGCGGCGTGCTCGTGTTCAGCGCTCATGGAGTCCCCCCCACGGTTCGGCAGGAAGCCAAGGATCGCTCGTTGAAAGTGATCGACGCTACCTGTCCACTGGTCACCAAGGTCCATTTGGAAGCGCTTAAGTTCGCGCGCGAAAAACGCACCATCATCTTGATCGGCCATCGTGACCATCAGGAGATTATCGGCACGTCTGGCGAAGCTCCGGATCGCACCATCGTCGTCGACTCCGTTGCGGCCGTCGACGCTTTGCAAGTGGACGATCCGGAAAAACTCGCTTTTCTCACCCAGACCACGCTCAGCTTGTACGACACACAAGAGATTGTGACGCGCCTCCGCCAGAAATTTCCCGCCATTAAGGGACCGGCGAGTGACGACATCTGCTATGCCACACAGAATCGCCAGGAGGCCGTCGAGCAGGTGGCCAAGGACGTCGACCTGATCCTCGTCGTGGGTTCGCCCAACAGCTCCAATTCCAATCGCCTGGTGGAGGTTGCGCAACGCAGCGGCGTTCGCGCCCAGCTCATCGATTCGGCGCAGGATATCGACGTCAAATGGCTCGAGGGCGTCAAGCGCGTGGGCTTGACAGCCGGAGCTTCGGCCCCGGAAGTGCTCGTCGAGCAAGTCAGCGAGCGCCTGGCTCAGTTTGGGTTTACTGACCAGCGGGACTTGGATTTGATCCGCGAAGATGTGCGGTTCACTCTGCCGCCGGAGCTGGCGACTATCGCGGCCGCGCCGCGCCGCTGAAGACTTTGAAGACAGGCCCGGCAGGGGTAGGCCGGCAGGCCACTCAACCCAGCATCGTAGGCGGAAACAAAAACAAGGAGCGCAACCTTGGCGGTCAAAATTGTCCGTCAGCCGAAGAAGATTGCTTTGATTGGCGCGCCTTCGAGCGCGGCGGCGTTTTCGCCGGGGACCGAGAAGGCTCCCGCGGCGCTGCGTGCGGCAGGTCTGGTTGAACGCCTGCAAAATGCCGGCTTTGAGGTGACCGATTGTGGCGATTGCGCGCCCAGGCACTTTGCTGACGACGATGAACACCGCAGGGCCCGCAATCTGACGGAAATCGTCGCCGGTCTGAACGATCTCAAGCCGCGCGCGGAAATCGCGGTGAAAAACGGCGCGCTCGTCCTTGTGCTCGGCGGAGAATGCGTGCAGGTCGTCGGATTGCTGACCGGCGCTCGACGTTATTACAAACACATTAATCTGTTGTGGTTCGACCGCGATGCCGACCTGAATACTCCGGCGACGACGCCGTCCGGCCGAATCGACGGCATGGTGCTCGCGCACATCATCGGCAAAGGCGCGCCGGAGCTAGTGCGGTTCTGGGGCGAGCCGCCGCTCGTGCGCGAGCCCGACGTCACGCTGTTCGGCTTGGCGCGGCTCGATCCCCCCGAACAGGATTTCCTTGCCCGCGCGCCGCTGCGCCACATGCATGCCGCAGATATACAAGCAAAGGGAGCCGCGGCAGCGGCCGCCGGCGCACTGAACCATTTGCATGCCGATTCGCGCGAATTTGTCCTACATCTCGACCTGGATGTAATTGCGCAAGAAGAATTTCCCGCCGTGGTCGCGCCGGGAAGCGGCGGGCTGGGTCTTGAAGACGTGCGCGCTGCTTTGAAGGAAATCGTACGCCACAAGAATCTGGTGGGCTTGGACGTCGCGCAATTCAATCCGGACAAGGATCCGAACGGCGATTGCGCGAAGAAAATCGTCGATTTACTCGTCGAATCGCTCTCCACGCGCCTCGAGACGCCTGCGCCCTCCAGCACCGAGCCCGCCCCCCAGCCGGAAGAGTCGTCGGCCGGAACCAGTGCTTAGCTTTTTGCTCGCAAAGCAAACTGGATTTGTCAGCGCATTTGTCTCAAGCTGTTGCTTCAGCCCGCTTGCGCCAATAGCGAGCGAGCCCCTGAAACGATAAATCCAGCCCGGCGGTGAACGCGTGGTGGTCCGCTTCCTCGGTCCCCAGACGTTCTTGCATCTCCGCTTGCGCGCGCGCCACGAAGACCCTCTTCGCCTCCGCTTCACTGGGGGCGGACCGCAATATTTCCTCGGCTAGTTCCGCCCAACGATGCAGCCGCCTCCGAAATTCGTCAATGTGCTCCGCGGGCTTCTCCGCGTAGCCAAAGTGCGTCAGAAACAGCCGTGAGGGTCGCCGCGCGAGAATGGCCGCGAACGAATTCTCCCAAATTTCGAGACTGATGTCGGGCGGCGGCGTGGCCGGCAGGATGTACGGCCCATTGTCGATGCGAATGCCGGTGGTATCTCCAACGAAAGCGACGCCTTCCGCTGCGTCAAAGTAGCTGACATGATGCGAGGCATGACCGGGCGTGTAAGCAACCTCAAGGTTGCGCGTGCCCAGCGTCAGCGTCTCGCCACCTTCGAGAATGCGCAAATTCTCCTTCGGCACCGGCAGCGTTTCCCCAAAGAGCTGATGCAAAGTATCTGGCCATAGTCGCGCCGCGCTGGCCAGCAGCTTCGCGGGATCAATCATATGTGGCGCCCCGAGTTTGTGGACGTAGACGACGAGCCGCGGATTGTCACGCACCAGAGAGCCCGAAGCGCCGGCATGGTCCAGATGAATGTGCGTCAGAAGAATAGCGTCGAGCTGCGCCACGGATAGTCCGCGCGAGCGCAGGCGCTCGCGAAGCGTTGCATACGTCGACTCCGGCCCCGGGTCAATGATGGCGCGATGCCCGCCGGATTCCAGCAGCGCCGCCGCCACTGAGCGCGGCCGCCCCACCCAATTTGTGTCGAGTATCGTAATATCGCTCATGGTCGCGATTAGTATAGCTTGAGTGCCAAAGCGGCCTGATGGCGAACTCCTTCACAGGAAGCGCAGAGCTTTTTGAAGCGGCCAATCCGGGGCAAAATGCTTGCAGATATGACCGAGCAAATGGTGATTGCGCCAGTGATTTTGCAGGGCCGGCACGTGCGGCTGGTACCGCTTACGCTGGAACATGCCGCGGGGCTGGCTGAAGTAGGCCTCGATGACGACCTCTGGAAATGGATTCCAACTCCGGTGCGCACGCCGGAGGAGATGAGCGCCTATGTCCAGACCGCGCTCCAGGAGCAAGCCGCCGGATCCGCCTTGCCGTTTGCACTGATCGAGAAATCCAGCGGTCGCGTTGTTGGTTCCACGCGCTATGCCAACATCGAGCGCGTGCACCTTCGCCTCGAAATCGGATGGACCTGGGTTGCCCGCCCATGGCAGCGCACCGCCATCAACACTGAGGCTAAATATCTATTGCTGCGCCACGCCTTCGAAACACTCAAATGCATGCGCGTGGAGCTGAAAACCGATTCGCTGAATGAGAAGTCCCGCGCCGCGATTTTGCGCATCGGCGCTCGCGAAGAAGGCACGTTCCGCAAGCACATGGTCACCGCCAGCGGCCGCATTCGCCACACCGTTTACTTCAGCATCGTCGACTCCGAATGGCCGGAAGTAAAAGCTCGGCTTGAGGCCAGGCTCCGCTAGTAACGAAATCGCACTAATCTTCCGCGCCTACGTAAGTCCTCTGCGACGTGGTGAGGTATATTGAATCGAAGCCTTGACGAGACTAAACGTGTGACGGATCCCAACCCAGCAAATCGCCGGCGCAGCGAGCGTGTAATGCTGCAAGTTCCCGTAGTCTTGCAGGCCAGAACGCGGGACGGCGAAGAGGTCCGCGAAGAGACACAAACGGTGGCTGTCAATGCACACGGCGGACTGCTGAAATTGCGGATGGAGGTCAAGGCTGGCCAGCCCATCGTTCTAATCAACGAAAGAACCAAAATGCAGCAAGGCTGCCGGGTGGTCCGCGTCGAGACTTCCGCGGCCGGGCATTCCGCGGTGGCCTTCGAGTTTGATCAGCCCGCTCCGCACTTTTGGCCCATCGTGTTTCCTCCCGCCGATTGGGGCGTCCGTACCTGATAGGTTAGATTCGCGACCCACGAGAACCGCAACTATCTGAGACATCCAGTGTTAGATAACGAGAATCCTATTTGTTGAGACTTTGGAGGAGTTGCAGATGCTATCGCACAGGCTTTTGAAAGCAAGAGCGCTTTTTTTCGCGGCCGGCGCCATCGCTTGCGCCGTTTTGCTCGCCGGGTGCGACGAATACGTCCACGTCACGCGAGACCCGGACGTGCACATCGCCCGCCACGCCACATGGGCATGGCGACCGGCCCAGGAAGAAAGCCGCCGCGGTTCCCGCCCGGTTGTATCGCGCGACGTGATCACGCGCAACGAAACAGTGACCCGCGAAGATAGTGGCGACAATGATGCACCGCGCAATAAAGTGAAGACTGCCGTCGAGCGAAATCTAAGCGAAAAAGGTTTGAAGGAAGTCAGCGATCCCGAAACCGCGGACTTCCTCATTGACTTTCACATTGCCGTGCGCCGCCGCAATATGACCGTCGAGCGCGTGTACCCGAGCGCTTACCCGGGATTGGTGTGCGGTCCTTTTGGCTGTTATTCAGGATGGGGTTACGGCCCGGCGGCGGTCGGCTATGAAAACATCCGCTTCCGCGAGGGCACCGTCGTTCTCGACGTAGTACAGAACCCGGCAAATCACTCGGTGTATCGCGCGGTAGGCGAAAAACCAGTCCGCCGCGACACGTTCTCTTTCTCCCAGGATGAAGTGAACGCGCTCGTACACCACCTGCTCAAGGACCTGAAACCCTCCAAAAAATGAGGGCCGCCAGCCGCTGACAGCATCACCACGGGAAAATAGGATGCTGCTAATACAATTAAGTTGTCGTGTGATGTTTTGTGTTTCGCGCGAGACGCTACTGTCCGATCGACCTTGCCCTGCTGCGGTCTTCGCTCTATTCTCCTGACCCTATGCTGCTAAAAAACCAAGTTGCCCTTATCACCGGGTCTGGTAGAGGGATTGGGCGCGCCATTGCGCGGCTCTTTGCCAGCGAAGGCGCCTCCGTTTTTCTGACCGCGCGAACCCACGCCGAACTTGCCTCGACAACTGAAAAGATCAATCAGTCTGGTAAAGCTGCGTTCGTGACCGCCGATCTGACGAGCGCGCTGGACTGCGCTCGGGTTGTTGGCGCGGCGCGCAAAAAGTTCCGCCGCGTCGATATCCTGGTGAACAACGCCGGCCACTACGGCCCAGTAGTTCCGGTAGAAGACTACCCGCTGGCGGAATTCGACAACGTGATTGCCGTCCACCTGCGCGCAGCTTTTCTGCTGAGCCAGCTGGTCCTCCCCGAAATGTACGCCCGCGGCTCCGGAGTCATCCTCAATATATCGAGCTTGTCGGCGAAATCGGCATTCGCCTGGGGTTCCGCATATGCCGCTGCGAAGGCGGGAATGCTCGGCCTGACGCGGGTTACCGCTGCCGAAGCGGGCCGGAAAGGAGTGCGCGTCAACGCGCTTTGCCTCGGCCCGGTGACCGAGACGGCAATGTCTAAGAAGCTTGGCGCGACCTTAGCCAAGAAAATGGGTGTAAGCCAAAAGGTTCAGTTGGAAGGATTTCTCAGCACACTGCTGCAGGGCCGTGCGCAAACCGCCGACGAAATCGCCAAAGCCGCGTTGTTCCTGTGCTCCGAGCAATCCAGCGCCATCACCGGACAGTCCATCAACGTCGACGGCGGCGCCGCGTTCTTCTGATTGATTGAACGCCGAACTCGCGCTCACTCAGCGTAAGACAACAATGGGATTGACGCGCGTGGCCCGCCGCGCCGGTAATACCCGCCACGAACGCGGCTACCGCGAGCAGTACACTTCGTCCGCGCATGCTCGCACCTCCATCCAACAATCTATGACTCGTTCCCGGCCGACCGTTAGTCCAGTCGCGCAGCGAATCGTGGGCTAGTGGATGTCGTTCTTGTAGACCGCTCCGCCTTTCATCACGAATTTCACCCGCTCCAGTTCCGTTATGTCCTTCAACGGGTCTCCGCTCACCGCCACCAAGTCCGCCCACTTCCCCGCCTCAATTGTTCCCATCTTGTCGCTCCAACCCAGCAGCTCCGCCGGCACCACCGTCCCGGAGCGAATTGCCTGCATCGGCGTCATCCCATAATTCACGTAATACCCAAACTCTCTCGCCTGGTTCACTTCCTTCCAGTCAAATCCGCCGGCATCCGTCCCCAGCGCGATCTTCACGTTTTTCTTTAGCGCCTTCTGAAACGCGGCCTTCTCCAAATCCACCATCTTTGTCCAATTCCCGCCGCGCCCCGGCGCAACGTACGCGCCCACCGTAATCGTCGGCACCCAGTACACTCCTTTACGAACGATCTCATCCATCAGCGCGTCCGTCAGCCCGTCGCCGTGCTCGATGGTGTCCACTCCCGCCCGCAACGCCGCCGCAATCCCGTCGCTTCCAATCGCGTGCGCCGCCACTTTCTTCCCCAGCCGGTGCGTCTCGTCAACAATCGCCTTCGCTTCTTCGTCCGTGAAGTTCACCATGCTGTGCAGCACACCGTCCGCCTCGAAGTGATACCGTCGATCCGAGTAATATTTGATCCAGTCCGCTCCATACATCACTTGCTCGCGAACCGCCTTCCGCGCGCTCTCCACCCCGTCCACGTACTGCACACCTTTCGGCACCTGCAGCTCCCACGAATATCCCAGCAGCGGATACATCCCCGTCGGCGTCATCGCCCGCGTCGCAACTTGCATCCGCGGCCCCGGCACTTCCCCGTTGGCGATGGCGTTCTTGACGTCCACGTCCGCGTACATCGCGCCTTCCGTTTCCAAATCGCGCATGGTGGTGAACCCATGCTCCAGCGCAATCCGCGCATTCCGCGCGCTTAATATTGCCCGGTATGGAATCGATTGCTTCAACAACTGCACGTCATAATCTTCGGCAGTAATATCTCCGTTCAGCAGCAAGTGCGTGTGCGTATCGACGAATCCCGGCAACACCGTCGCTTTCGATAGATCGATCACTTCCACGCCCGCTGGCGCCGCCCCGCCCGCGCTCACCGAAACGATCCGCTCACCCTCAATCAAAATCAGCGCGCTCGTTAGAGCCGTGTCGCTCTTCCCGTCAATCAGCCGCCCGGCGCGAATCGCGATCTTCTTAGCCGCCGCTTTCTCCTTCTCCTGCGCGTGCCCCGTGGCTCTTGAACAAAACAGAGCCCCCGCCACCGCGATGCCCGCAACCAACAGTTTTTTTCGCATCAGCTCCCCCTCGCACGCCGCAGAGAGTAGCACAAAAGGAAAAAGGGCCAACCGGTCTCAAGTCCGGTTGGCCTTCGTGTGCTCCGGCCGTAGCCAGAAACTGTCTAGCCAGGCGCTGTTAGATTGTCCGCGCTGTCGCGGAACCCGGCCGCCGCAGCGGTCGTCGCGCTAGATCTTCCACCGCTGATACTCCACGGCGCGCGAAATTCACCACCGGGTGGTTGCTGTCCGCAACTCGTCCCACCGCAACTTCCCAGCCCTTCTGGAGCATGTACAAGCTCATAATCACGAAAGCGATGGCCGCGAACCCCAGCGCAAACAATGCAAACGCCGCCAGCAGCTCACGCACGAAATAGAGCTGCAGCGCTACCAGCGCCCCCAGGAACCACCACATCCATTTCCGCCCGCTGTCCTTGGTCTTCATTCTGTCCCCTGTGCCCATTCCCTCTGTCTAACGCCCACCATCTGCTTTACTTACCCAACGTCTACTTAGATGCTCGACCCTGTCCTTAAGGTCTATTCCACGTTTACCTGTACCATTTGACACGAAGTGGGGTTCCAAACGCGATAGTACGCAAGATACATTTTTCGTCTTTAGCCAAACTCCCAGTACGACCTTGCAAATCCCAAATTCTACTTATGTGCTGTATTTTCAATGCCTTACGCGCTCCATCCCAGGATGTAAAATCTTCGCTCCGCCTTCACCTGTCCCACCCTGTGGAAAACCTGACCTTCCGTACAGGCCCCTTTCCGGCGTCACCCCTACTCAGCCATCCAGACTAGGCCACATTCAGCGGCACCCTGCCCTGGTCCGTAGGAGCAAGTCCGCCATAACTATATTCGCCTTTTATTCGCTATGTCAAGCGATTTCTCCGTTGGACGTCGCAAGCAGGTAGAGAAAAAGCGAAGGAAAGAAAGAAGGAAGGACCGAAAACCCGTGACCGACTCCCGCAGTCTCAATTTCCCTTCAGAGCGTACCCCACATCAAACGGCAGTTTCCCATCGACCCGCAGCACCTTCACCGCGCTGTTGATGGCATAAACATCCAAAATTCCCACCGATCCCGGCGTGGCTTCCACGGCCCGCAGCAAATCCTCGTCGCTATCCACGATACGCACCACCGCGCGCACCTCGTTCAGTTTGGCAATCGTGTTCTTGACCTCGCCCGGAGGCATCCCAAACAGCTTCTGCACCACCACGCGCAAATCCGGTGATTCTGGATCCCTCATCACCAGCGTAAAACTTCGTCCGTCGGCCCACGTTTTCTGCGTGCCTTTGCAGAGCTTCGCCAGTTCCGCCAGCGCTACATCCTGCAGTTTGCTTCCCGCCGACGCCACTACTGCCATGTTCTTGATTGCCGGCGCGGCAGTGCCTGCCAACAGAACCCCGGCGCACGCCAGGGCCATCAGACGGCGCCCCTTCCCCCATCGCCGTGCATTCATAAGGCGCAAGCACCCCTTGAAACGATTATCTGAAAATATTCGCACGCTCACCAAATAGCACAAGAAAACATTGCTCCTCTTGTGCCCAACCGTGCGACTCCGTGAATCGTAACCATCCCCACACAGCCTGTCCTATGGGCCAGTATGCCGTCGCTCGCCTCCCAGGATAACGTGATCCTGCAAGGGTCGCTCAGCGTTCTCACAAAAGAGGTGTGTGATCATGAACCGCTTCTCTGCGCGCGTTCTTCTTCTGATTTTACCCGCGTCATTGGGTTATCCGGTCTGGGCGCAGAGCTCCTTGCCACGCGTCGAAGTGGCCAAGGCGCGCAACGCAAGCTCTTCCGCGAAGATCGCTCCAGTCTCTAAGCAACAACTCTTTGGCAGCATTCCGATCTCAACGCGCTCGCAAGAAGCCCGCAAATTCGTCGAGCTCTCGCTGGACAAGTATGAAAACCACATCGTGGACGGCGCCCTCAGCAATGCCCGCCGTGCTATCCAGAAGGATCCGCAATTTGCCCTCGGTTACGCCGCCCTCTCCCTCGCTTCCCTTGGCAGCATTCCCGATTCTGCCGCCCTTGCGCGCGCAAAATCTCTTCTCCCTCGCGCCACTCCCGACGAACAGCTCCTCATCCGCTGGATGACCAGCATTGGCGACCGCGAGTTGCTTCCCGCCATCAGCGCCATGAACGACCTTCTAAAGCGCTATCCCAACAACAAGCACGTCCTCTACATCCTCGCCGATTGGCTCTACTCCCAGCAGGATTACGACCGCTCCCGCCAAATGCTGGAGACCGTGCACCAGCTCGACCCTGACTTTCCCCCGGCGCTCAACCTCCTCGGCTACGCCTACATCCAAACCGGTACACCCGATCCCGCAAAGGCCATCGCCTCGCTCCAGCGTTACGCGGAGTTGCTGCCCAATTCCCCGAACCCGCAAGATTCTCTCGGCGAAGTCCTGCGTTTGTCCGGTGACGACCAGGGCTCTCTCGATCACTATTCCGCCGCGCTGCAAATTGAGCCCACGTACATTTCTTCGCGCTACGGCCTCGGAGACACGTCTGCCCTTATGGGCAACTACCTCCGCGCCCGCACTGAATATGACGAGGCTATCGCAATCGCCAACAACCCGCGCGACCGCTCGCACTCGGAGTTTCAGAAAGCGCTCGTCTACTTCTGGGAAGGCCAGCCTGCCGAGGGGCGGCAAGCTCTCGATGCTCTCAACGAAAAAGCGCGCCAGCAAAAGGAGCCCTATTCACAATTCGAAATTGGTTTCGGCCGCGCCATGCTCGCGGCGGATCCTTCCGTGGAACTCGCGCAACTCCGCTGGCTGGAAACCTGGCTGCAAGATCCTGTCGATGGCTTGACGGAAGTCGACCGCGATAGTTTTCTGGCCCAGGTTCTTCGCGAGCGCACCCGCATCTCCGCTCGCCGCGGCGAATTAGCCCTCGCGGAAGCCAGCGTTCGCAGACTCGAACACCTCGCGGACTTGTCGCGCGACCTGCTCGTTGCCAACAGCTACGAATCCGCTCGCGGCTATTTGCTCGCCGCCAAGGGCGATCTCACCGGCGCCGTCGACGAATTAGGTGCCGACCCGCGTTCCCTGCTCGCCCTCGAGCAGCTCGCCGCCGCACAGGAAAAACTCGGAAACGCCTCCGCCGCCGAAGCCTCGCGCACCCGCATCAAGTACCTGCGCGCCCCCACCGTCGAGTGGCATCTGCTGACGATCACTCCCGCCGCAAATTAAGGCCGCCAGCCCCGTCTTCGTCAGGCAGTCCAGAAACCACATTCCTATTGACTCGATATCTAGGCTGGTCGCAGCTACGCGATGTAATAGATCAACGCATCTTCAATGAAAACGTCCTGAATCCGCGTGAAAGTGATTTTTTTCCAGGTCCTGACCGTCGGTGATGGTCTCGGTCCGGGCGGCAGTTCCTGAATCTGGAAATGACCGAGCGAGCGTAGAGCTCTCACCAGCGAGTGATTGGAGCGAAGGACGGATATTGAATATAGAGGTATGTCTAAATTGCCCGGCCTATCGTCGCCAATTATTCCCTGAATCATCTGATAGGCGTGAATGGGCCCTGAGCTGTCTACTATGGGAGTGGCTACCACCAACTTCCAGCGGTTCGACTCAGTTGTGTACAGCCAAAATGAACAGATTAGGCCGAAGTCAGAATAATTGAGTAGGCGATTTGTAAGCTCACCGCCCGCCGCGATCATGTCCGAACTCAGTTGTTCCTTTACCAGCACTTCCTCAGCCACTGGAGCACTCCATTCGTAGGATCCGCAATTGCCTCACAAAGGTCCTTGGCCTCTTTTTCCGTGACACCGAGTTCATATCGCTGGCCTTCTTCCCAGTCTACTACGCAAGCCCAGTAAGCCTCCAACTGCTTGTTTGATTTCATATCGTTGTCAAGTTGGTCCTTTAACTTCGCCAGCCGTACAAGCACGTCGAGACTGTGGGTGTAGCTCTTGTTTACCTCGTCTTTGTCTGGGAAATCATACTCCTTCGTCTGCTTTGCGATGCAGGACTTAAGCGCGCATTCAATCGCGCAACCTGCCAAGTAAAAAGCGCCGGGGTAAGACGCGGCGGTAAGAAGTATGTGTGCCTCTTTAATACGGAGTTCCGCTAGTTTTTGGAGCTCGGCCCTATTCATGGCTTCCTCGGAACGGGCCGATTGTACTACATGATTATCGCCTGAGATGCCTCCCGGCGTTGGCTACTGCAGCTCCTCGCTCTACCGGGGGTTTCCCGCTTTCCGAATATAAATCTGCCCCTGAAAGTTTCTGAATTGAATTTCCGGGCCGCCCCCATTGATCGTCCCGTGCACCGTCTTATCAATCTTCACCCGGTACTTGCCACCGTGCCCGCGCCCGTCTTCCACCACCGGTTGTGAAGACGCCGCTTTGAGCTGTATATCGAAATCGCTGAACACATCTCCCTGATCCGAACGAATGCTCACGTTCGCCTTCAAATCCGCAGGGAACGTCACGTCAATGTTTCCATTCAACGAACTGAAAGCCATGGCCTTCTGCGCGTCGACTCGCGTCAACGTCGCATACACATGCCCATTCAACGCATGCGCCACCACGCTGCCGGAAACATTGTTCAACGTAACCGCTCCGTTTATGTCATCCACGTCCAGGTCGCCATCCACGCCGGTCACCACGATGTCCCCGTCATTCACTGCGCGCAGCTTCAGTGAAGTGTGCACCGGCACCGAAACCGTCACATCGATAGGGTGCATATACGAATCCGTGTTGATGTTGACCTCGTTGTTTTCTTCCTCCACGGAAAGTCCGGTGCTCGAGATCGTCAGCCGCTTCGGCCCGCCCTCGCTGCGGGAATTCTCGCGGTTCCGAACACGCGCTTCCACCACCACTTCTTTACCCTCGTACGCCTTCACGGTGATCCCGCCATTCACCATGCTGACCTTGACCCGCGCCGGCCGCGAGGGATCGCTCAGCGTCACCGGAATGCGGTCGCCGCCCGCTTGCGTCTGGCCCTGCGCGAACGCCTTCTCCGCACCCGGGCCCAGTGCCACCGCCGCAATCGCCCCCAGCGCCAACCCCGACAAAATCGATGAGAACCGCTGCGTTTGCTTATTCATGGTTTTCCAGAATTCGAATGTCTCCATTTAAATTTTCCACCTTGATCTGCGGACCACCCGCATTAATCCGCGCTCCCGTATACCGGTCCGCGCGAAAAATCACTTTGCTGCCGTGATGTTCCTCCCGCATTCCCTGCACCGGCAGCGCTGTTACCGGGAAATCGCTGTAAATGCCTCCGTTGAACGTCTTGAATCTGAAATCCGCCGAAAGGTCGCGCACGAACTGTAGCTCGATGCTTCCATTCACCGCCTGGAAATCGGATGCCTCGCGCGGATTTTGCCGGAACGACACCTTCACCGGCCCATTGACCGTGCGCGCCGTCCCCGACCCCGCGATATTGCGGATCTGTATGTCCCCGTTCACATTGCGCACCAGGAAGCTGCCGTTGATATCGCGCACGGTAACGCGCCCCTCGTTCACCGTTTTTACTTTGATGTCGATGTCGCGCGGCACCTGCACCTGAAAATCCATCTTCACGATGTACCCTTCAAATTCTCGCGAACGCGAGCAGTCGTGACAATCGCACCGGAACGGCCCATTCACGTACACCTTCAGCGCATCGGCCTGCTGTGTGATATCCAACGTCACTTCCTTGCGCGCCTGCTCGATCTTTCCCTTCGATTCCGCGCGGATGCTCTTGTTCATCGTGAGTTGCGCCTTATCCGACGCCGTCCCCACCACCTCGATCGATCCCCAAACATTGTCGATCTCCAGCGTCCGCCGCGCCGCTCCAGCCGGCATCGCAAATGTCTTCTCGATTTTCTCCTGCTCATGCTCCGTCAAATTCGGCTCGTCGTGGTCGATCTCCTCGCGGTCAACGTCTTCCTGGCCGGAATCCGCGTCCATCTCAGGCTCGTCTCGATCCGCATCCATGTCCACCTGCTGTTCCTCAACGTCCATTTCCATGTCCGTGCCGACGTCCACCTCCACGTCCGGCTCTATATCCATGTCGACATGAACAGCAGGAGATTTCTCCAGTTGCGCGGACCGATCAACCTGTTTCTCCGGTACATTGCGTGCCGCTTGCGCCGGAAACAGCAGCAAAGCCATTCCAGACGCCAGCACCGAGAGAAAATATGTCCTGCTCATGCGCAACTCCTCAATTCAGCTTGCTGATCGCCCAGTCCGCCCGTTGGCGCACCGTCGGATTCAGGTTTGGCGTCTGCCGCAGTTTCTCAAGCCGCGGAGCCGCCTCCGCATCGCGCCATTCCACCAATTGATCGATCAGCGCAACCTGCACCAGCGGCGATTGCTGCTCCTGCAAAGCGTCCACTACCGTTTTCTTCACCTGCGGCTGCCCGGCGTGCCGGCTCAGCGCATCCAGCGCCGCCAGCCGTACGTCCACGCTCTGGTCGTACCGCAACGTATGCACCAGCGCCGAAAGCACCTGCGGATCGAGTTGCCCCTCGCGCCGCGTCCACGTCACGCCCTCCAGCCGTTCGCTCGCCGATTGTTGCTGCAGCATCGACAACGCCACCATCTGCCGCATGTTGGTCAGCTCCGTATGCATCGCCGCCAAATCCCGCGAATTCGTTTTCGCGCTTCCTAATTGCATTCCCAGGTACGTCCCCAGCGCAACCAGCGCGATGCTCCACGCAACCGCCCCCACCGGCGAACGCAACCACTGGAACACGCTCCAAATGGATGCCCCCCGCCCCGGCGCACGCCGTGACCCGCCTTCATCTCCCCGGCCCGTCTGGTAAGCCTGCAGCATCGCTTCGAACCGCTCCCGCCCCGCCGCGCTCGGCTGCTCGTCCGGAATCTGCGCCAGCTTCTTCCACAGCCCGGCCACCTCCCTGCACTCCACGCAGCTCTCTAGGTGCCGCTCCACAATTTTCTTTTGCTCCGCGAGCAAACCCTCTTGTAAATAATCTGGCAACAGCTCCGCGATCTCTTCACACTTCATGTCCCATCCTCCGCGGTGGAAAATTTTGCCGTGCATTCCGCTGTGTGGAACCAGCCGGCGCGGCCTGCAATTCATGAAAAACTTGCCGCAGCTCCATCAGCGCACGATGGATGCGTACCTTCACCGTCGCCACTCCGCACCCCACCAGCCGTGCCACTTCCTCATACGGCAACTCCTGAAACCGGCACAGCACCAGCAGCTCGCGCTTTTCCTCCGGCAGCTCCATCAGCGCCCGGTGCAGCAGCTCCGATTCCTGCTGCTGCTGCGCCGGATCCCCCGGCGCCACCGCCGGCGCCATTTCCGGTTCGAACAGCACCTCTGGCCGGCTTTTCCGAAAATGATCGATCCGCGCATTCCGCGCGATCTGGTAGATCCACGCGCGAAACGGTGTCCCCTGCCTAAACGTCTTCCGGTGCCGCAGAATCCGCAAAAAAACTTCCTGCACCAGGTCTTCGCTCAGCGTTCGGTCCCCGGTCAGCTTGGTATAAAAGTTGTATAGCGGCGCGTGGTAGCGGTCGAACAACACCCCTAGCGTTTCACCAGCGCCATCACGTACCTGCAGCATCAATTCCTCGTCGGTAGCCGAGTCCATTCTCGGATCGTTTTCCCTGCCTGCGTCTTGCCCCTGCATGGAGGAATACCGCTTGATCGGGAAAAGGTTACGTCAGGAAGGTGTCGAGCCGGCTCCTGCTACCCGCCGGCGTCTCGGCGGTAAGTTTGGAGTGCGGTAGCTTGCCCGCCGTGGCGGGCTTGCTACCGCTTTCAAGGCTCCAACATCATCGAGGCGTGCTGCAAATCCACCGAGGCTCTTCAGTCTGCATTCGCTTCACCTGTTTCGCTCAGCGAATCCTAATGGGCACGCCTTTGCGCGGAATGAAGATTATCTCCGGCGGCGTGATGTTGAATTTTCTCGCGTAGCTGCCCTGGTTGATAGCAATGCCCACCCGGCCACGCGAATCAATGTACAACAGGGATTCCCCCACCGGAACGTCCATAAACGTTTTCGCGTAGGGCAGCAACACTGCCCTCTTATTCATTTGTACAAACACTTTATCCCCGAGGTTGTAACCCAACTGCTTGAAATCCTCCCCCGGAATGTCCGTAATCAGCGATCCGTAAGGATCGTCCAGCCCAATAACATCTCCCTCGACGCCCTTCGCGGACGTCACGGAGGTTTTCGGTGTCAGCCGCACAAGCTGCTGCACCGGTGGCCCTACCAAATCAAATTCCCAACCAGCCGCCAGATGCGCCGCCGCCGGCGAAAAAATATCCCGCCCATGAAACGTCGATGACAGCGGCGCCTGGATCATCCAATGCTGGTTGGTGATTTCCCGCGCGGACTCCAACCCGTCGCGGTCCAGCACCGCCGTGATCACGCCATTGTCCGGAAGAATAAAATATTGGCCTTTCTTCGATTTCACCGCGATCGCTTTCCGCGATGTCCCCACTCCCGGGTCGACCACCACAAGAAACACCGTCCCCTCCGGATAATACGGCGTCACTCCATAAAGAAAACGCGAAGCCTCTTCGATCGAAAACGGTGTCACCTGGTGCGTGATGTCCGTGATTCGGACGTCCGGCGCAATTCCGTAAATCACCGCCCGGCAAATCGCCACCGCATCGTTCGCCGTGCCAAAATCCGTCATGAACGCAATCGAAGGGCGCGGCGAGGAAGCCTGTGGGGAAGCCGGCACAGCCGGCTGCCGCGAGCACCCAGCCAGCGGGAGAACGAGCAGAAAAGTCGCCAGCCCGTACCTAAGCGATCTCCGCAAGCGCAGCATGCCTCCTTCGGGCAAAAAGTATACCCGAACCGTGCAAGGCATGCGCCTTCCCTATCACAACATCGGAGCACAGCTATGATGATCGCGCGGAAGGAAAACTACTAAGCAGGCCGGCAAGCCGAACAGCTCAATTCCTGCCCCATATGCCCGAGGCGGCCCTGCGCGGTTGTCACCCAGTGGTGGTCGGTGTAGGGCGGATCATTCCGAACGTGCTTCTGGTGGCCGCATTCCAGTTCCGCCACCCAGTTGCGGTCTACATCCATACGAAACCCAACAATCTTGCGCAGAATCCCGGCCGATTGGGTTTTCATTGGCCTCATGCTTCTATTCTACGCGCATTCCTGTGCCCGTACTTAAATTTCCGGTAACCTCACCAGGTACGCCAACAACTGCTGCACGAAGTGCTACACTCCATTTGCTATGCGATAAAGAGCCATTTAGAAGGAGCACAGAACATGGAAGCGGGCAACGAAACAGCGGCTGCAATCCTGGTGCAGACCATTTTTCTCAAAGACGGACATTTGCAGGGCATCCTGGGCGAGCAAGCCACAAAGAGCCCCGCAGCGGCGGCCGAGTTCCTGAAGCCGTTCTACCGCGCCGCCCTCGCCATGATCACCAAAACAAAAGGGGACGACAAATCCTAACCAGGCGCCCCCGATGACAGTGCTGGCGCACCGGCGTAGACTGCAAAGTTGGATGTGAGTTTG